>ERZ890953.82-NODE-82-length-54245-cov-7.336409_pt1 | contig 54245 bp, 40 predicted proteins | sample MGYA00521264_ERZ890953 | MGnify/ENA primary metagenome ERZ890953 (study PRJEB32303, sample SAMEA104408629) | aquatic metagenome | biome: Brackish water; feature: Chemocline; material: water | place: Baltic Sea | collected 2014-10-26T21:54:00 | depth 200 m ...
GCTCCACTTCGCTCCCCGAGTCGCTCCACTTCGCTCCCCGAGTCGCTCCACTTCGCTCCCCGAGTCGCTCCACTTCGTTCCCTCGGGGGAGTGGGCCCACAGGGCGGGCCTCCGAGTGGGCGGGACCCTGACCTATAGCATCAGGGAGTTTGATATTTATCGGAATAACTGTGGAAAAGCCTGTGGAGAACAAGCGTGAAAAGCTATGGAAAAGCTGTGGAAAGAGCAATTCGAATATCGCGCCCCGCTCAGACCCCTGGGACCCAAAAAAAGTGTGGGTCGGACGCATTTTTGTTCCACGAAATATCGTAGGTGGAACGTCGCGTATCGGGCTTGCTCAGAATTCCGGGGCAGAAAGTGGAGGCGGGTGGATTGAAGGGGAGGGGAATGGGTTATTCTGGTGGTGGCGACAGATAGGCGGTCTGGCGTCGAGGGCTAACGGCAGCGAGAAGGCGGGCAGGAAGAAGTTGAAGGGCGAATACCTCCAGGTGGATGCCAAGCTCGACCCCAAGGGTCGGCTGGTGCTCCCAGCCCGGCTCCGCCGGAAGCTGGATGCAGATGGCATCACATCGCTGGTGTTCATGGTACATCCGATTCTCAAGGCCATCTTCGCATTTACGCCAGAGGATTGGAAGTCGAAGGTCGAGGACCGTCTTGACACTGCATTCATCTTCGACGCTCAAAGCCTGGTTCTCGCGCATGCTCTGATGGTCGCCCAGACGGTCGATGTGGACAAGCAGGGGCGCATCCTGGTCCCTCCCAAGATGCGCGACGAGGCGGGGTTGGACCGCGAGCTGGTCATGCAGGCCCTACAGGGCCGTCTCGAGATCTGGTCGAGCGAGGCCTGGGATGCCCGCAAGCTCGAGGTGGCGGCTGCCCTGAAGAACATCGACGTCGCGGCCTTCCTGAGGGGCGCCTGATGTCGTTCCACCACTCCGTCCTGTACCAGGATGTCCTGGATCTGCTCGAGCCCCGCGCGGGCGGTCGCTACGTGGACGGGACCCTGGGCGACGGGGGCCACGCTCTGGGCGTGCTCGAGCGCTCCGCCCCCGATGGTGAGCTGCTGGGCATCGACCGCGACCCCGCTGCCCTCGGCCGCGCTCAGGCCCGGCTCGCCACCTTCGCAGAACGCTGCGCCTTCCACTGCTCCAGGGCGTCTCAGCTGTCCCAGGCCCTCAGCGCCCGTGGGTGGCCCGCGGTGGACGGTGTGGTCCTGGACTTCGGCCTGTCCACCCCCCAGCTCGACGACGCTGGTCGGGGCTTCTCCCTGATGCACGACGGCCCCCTGGACATGCGCTTCGACCAGCGCCAGGAAGTGTCGGCCCACGACCTCGTCAACCACGCCGACGAGGAAGAGCTGGTCCACATCATCCGTCGCTACGGCGAAGACAACCAGGCCCGTCGCATCGCCCGTGCCATCATCGCCGCCCGCCCGGTGGGCAGCACCATCCAGCTGGCCAGCGTGGTGGATCAGGCTGTCGGCGGCCGTCGCGGTCGCCGCACCCACCCCGCCACTCGCACCTTCCAGGCTCTCCGCATCGCCGTGAACGAAGAGCTGGACGAGGTGCGCGACGCCATCGACGCCGCCCTCGAGGCCGTCGGTCCCGGCGGTCGGGTGGTGGCCATCTCGTTCCACTCCCTCGAAGATCGCATCGTCAAGCGCGCCTTCGCCGCTGCTGTCGGCGTAGGGGCCGAGCGGGACGGCTACGGCCACCCTGTGGTCCCTCCTCGCTTCCGCAAGCTCACCCGGCGCGCCCTCAAGGGCGAAGACCGCGACGCCCACCCCCGGGCACGCTCGGCGCGTCTGCGCGCCGTGCAGCGTCTGCCCCTCCCAGCGCTCGCCGCTGACAACTCCTCCGCCCTCTCCCCGTCCCCCGCAGAAGCCCCCCGCAGAAGTTGAAGCCGGTCCGCCGGCCCCGCAGCAGCAGAAGCAGAAGCAGCGAGGTTCCAGTGCAGCGCAAGAACACCCAGACACTCCGCATGGACCCAGCCATCATCTGGCCCGTGGTGGCGCACTCGCCCCTGGTGTGGAAGTTCACCGCCTACATGATGATGCTGGGTGTGCTGGTCATGCTCCACACCTGGAGCCGCGTCGATGCGCGGGAGACCGCTCTGGCGCTGGACCGCGTCCGCGTTCAGGCCGACCTGTACCGTTCCCAGAACGAGCGCTTGTTGCTCGAGCTGGCGACCATGACCAGCCTGGGCAGCCTGGGCTCCCGCGCCGCCAGCCTCGAGCTTTCCGGTGGCGCGCGAGTGGTGGAGGTCTACTAGTCGTGAGCTTCGCACCTCGCCAGTGGTGGAACGAGCGCTTCGGAGCCCAGGCTCCGAGCGGTGACGAGGCTCGTCCCAAGCGCGAGATCGCAGCGGATGCTCGGATCAGGGCGCGGGTGGTCGCCCGACAGCGCGCCAGCACCTTGGGCATCGCGTTGGGTGCCGGGCTCTTCATGGTGGGCGCCAGGACAGCCTGGATCATGCTCGTCCCGGACGACCGCCTCGAGGACAAGGCTCGCTCGCTGTACCACGACATCGTGGTGCTCGAGGCGCGGCGGGGTGACATCGTGGACAGGGACGGTCACATCATGGCCACCACCGTCTCCATGCCGACCCTGCATGCCGATCCGGCGCGCATCACCCCCGAGGAGATCCCCGCGCTGGCGGCCGAGCTCGGGACGCTCCTGGACCTCAGCCCAGCCTGGATCGCTGGCCGGCTGGGCCGTGAGCGCTCCCGCGACGTGGTCCTGGCCCGCGAGGTCAAGCCCGAGGTGGTGCGTCGCGCCGCCCAGCTGGGCCGCGGGGGCAAGCTCTTCGTGCGGGAAGAGAACCGTCGCTACACCCCCGATGGTCACGTGGCCTCCGCGCTGCTGGGCGTCGTGGGCAACACCGGCTCCGGCCGCGAGGGCCTCGAGCGCTCCCTGGACGAGTACCTGCGGGGCGACACCTTCCAGTTCGTGCGCTCCCGGGACCGCTCCGGCCACGGGCTGCAGGCCGCCGCCGCGGCGCTCCAGGCGGCCCACGAGGGCCACGACGTAGTGCTGACGATCGATCGCACCATCCAGTTCGCCGCCGAGAGGGCGCTGGACGAGGTGGTGGAGCGCTCTGAGCCGCAGTCGGCCCACCTGGTCGTCCTGGATGTGGAGACCGGCGAGATCCTGGCCATGGCCAACCGGCCCTCCACCAACGCCAACGATCGCGCCACCCTGGACCCCAAGGGGCTCCGGAACTACGCGGTGGCCGACGCTGTCGAGCCAGGCTCTGTGTTCAAGCCGTTCATCGTGGCCCTGGCGCTGGACGCCGGCCTGGTCTCCGCCAACTCCATGATCGACTGCGAGGGCGGCCTCTGGCGCATCGGCCGCACCCGCATCCGCGACGATCACGCCCACGGCGTGGTGACCCTGGGCGAGGTCATCAAGTTCTCGAGCAACATCGGCGCCGCCAAGCTGGCCCTGGGGCTTGGGGCCGAGGCCACCGTCGATGGCCTGCGCGACTTCGGCTTCAGCCGCGACCCGGGCACCCGCATCCCCGGCGCGCTGCCCGGCTACATGCGGCGCGCTGGCAGTATCAAGCCCATCGAGCTGGCCACCACCTCCTACGGCCAGGGCGTGACCGCCACCACCCTGCAGCTCGCCTCCGCCGTGGCCACCATCGCCAACGATGGCGTTCGCATGGAGCCCACCATCCTGCGCGAGGTTCGGGACCGCGGTGGCCAGGTGGTGTTCAGCGGCGAGCCCCATGCGGACCGCCGGGTGATCTCCAGCGAGGCCGCCGCCGAGGTGGCCAAGATGATGGTCCTGGTGACCGAGGCCGGGGGCACCGGCACCCGAGCTGCGATCCCCGGCTACAAGGTCGCCGCCAAGACCGGCACGGCCTGGAAGGTCGTGGACGGCAAGTACTCCGCGAGCGCCCGCGTCGCGTCCTTCATCGGCTTCCTGCCGGCGGACGACCCCGCGATCGCCATCGCTGTGGTCACCGACACTCCCACCAAGGGCAGCCGCTACGGTGGCACCGTCTCCGGCCCAGCGTTCAAGCTGGTGGCCGAAGCCGCCATGCGTCACATGGCCATCCCGCCCGATCCCGATCTGCTCGTGCTGGACTCTGTGGAGGAGCCCGCGGTCGCGCTGGCGCTGGCCACCGGGTCCTCTCCCTGGTCCGTATTCCCGCTGGACGATCCCCAGCGCTCCCTGATCTGGGCCGACGACGGCAAGCTGCGGCTCCCGGACACTTCGGGCCTGGGCCTGCGGGATGTCCTGGTGCTCTTCGAAGACTCCGGCCTGGAGGTCGCGTTGAGCGGCTACGGACAGGCCATCTCCATGCATCCCGAAGCAGGCGCCCTCGTGGCTCCCGGCGACCGGGTGGAAGTGAGCTTTCAGTGAGCCTCTTCCTCCTCCATGTGCCGGCCCCCGAGCGCCTGCTCTCCGCACCGCAGTGGTACGGAGACGACACCCCTTCCACAATCTCCATCTCCCAAACCGGCCCCGGGGCGGGGGAACGGGACGATCGTGGTCTCTCGAACGAACCAGCCATGGCTTCGTTCACTGGTCTGCGGGGGCGGCGCGTCCCCCTCCAGGTGGTTTCGCTGTGGACCGCTCCCAGGTCTCACGCCACCTGCGCCGCAACTCTCGAGCCAGAGACCAAGACAAACCCGCTCTCCGCTGCCCTTGCTCCAGGCTGTCCGCTCTCTGCTGCATGTCCTGGTTCCCTCGCCCCGGGTGCTCCCTCCCTGCACCTGGCCGGTCCCATCCTTGAACTCGACTCCGAACACCAGGGCGCTCCGTCGGCTCCTGCGCACCGTTCCCGTGCATCCCTCCTTCGATCCGATGCCGCGGAGCGCCCTGTCCTTCTCCTGCTCGGGTCGCCCTGACGTTCCTCGTCAGTAGGCTCCCAGCACCCCACCCGCCCCGCCAAGCCTCCCTCCCCCGCTCCCCCCTCGGCATCCCCTGTCGTCTTGTCTTTCCAGCACCGAGCCATGGATCTGGCCTCCCTCCTGGCCAGGATTGAATCCCTCCCCGGAGCGGAGAGCACGGGCTCTCCGCTTTCCGGGGTGTGGGTTCATGGCGCGACGCTGCGGCCCGTGGCGGGCCTGACCCACGACTCCCGTGAGGTCGCAGCGGACTGGGTCTTCGTGGCCCTGCCCGGGGCGCGCTTCGATGGCCATGACTACGTGCCCCGGCTGACGAAGGCCGCTGCGGTGGTGGTCCAGCGCGAGGTCCAGGCGCCCCCCGGAGTGACCGTCGTCCGGGTCCCCGACACCCGCAGGGCCCTGCCCTGGCTGGCGGCCGCCTTCCATGGCCACCCGGGCAGGAGGGTGCCCGTGGTCGGTGTGACGGGCACCAACGGCAAGACCACCTCCACCTCTCTGGTCGCGGCGGCGCTCCAGGCCGCCGGGCGGCGCCCAGGCGTCGTGGGCACGACGGGACACCTGGCGGCGGGAGCCGAGCTGAGCGCCCAGGCTCTGCTGGGGGCCGCCGGCGCGCAACATCATCACACCACGCCCGAGGCTCCGCTGCTCCAGGCCCTGCTGGCCGCCATGGTGGAGCAGGGCTGCGACAGCGTGCTGATGGAGGTGAGCAGCATCGGCCTGGATGCCTTCCGCGCCGACGCCATCCCGTTCCGTGTGGCGGCCTTCACGAACCTCACCCGGGACCACCTGGACTACCACGGCGATATGGAGTCCTATGCACTGGCCAAGGAGCGGCTGTTCCACGAGCTGCTGGCCCCGGACGGCCTGGCCTTGCTCAATCGGGACGACCCCGCCTGGGAGCGGTTCCGGCCGTCGGGTCCGCGCTGCTGGACCTACGGACTCGACCAGGGGGATCTCTGCGCCCGGGACATCCGCCTCGCCGCCGACGGCACGCGGGCTCGCCTGCACACCCCCATGGGCGAGGGCGAGCTCTTCCTGCCCCTGGTCGGGCGACACAACCTCTCGAACGCGCTGTGCGCGGTGGGCATGGCGCTGGGCTTGGGCCAGGATCTGGGCGAGACTCTCGCCGGCCTGGCCGGGGTCGGGCCGGTGTCCGGACGGCTCGAGCCTGTCCTCAACGATCGCGGCATCGGTGTCTTCGTGGACTATGCCCACACCCCGGACGCCCTGGAGCACGTGCTGGCGTGCCTGCGGGAGCTGGCGCCACGTCGCCTGATCACCGTCTTCGGCTGCGGAGGCGACCGCGACCAGGGCAAGCGGGCCACCATGGGGGCCGCGGCGTGGAAGGGATCGGACCTCGCTGTCGTGACCTCGGACAACCCGCGCAGCGAGGACCCCCAGGCCATCGTGGACCAGATCCTCACCGGAATCCCCAGCGGCGCGACGGGGCTCGTGGTGGACATCGACCGCCGCGCGGCCATCCGCTTGGCCCTCGGGCTCGCTCGGGAGGGTGATCTGGTGCTCATCGCTGGCAAGGGCCACGAGACCTACCAGGAGCTGGCCAGCGGCACCGTCCCCTTCGACGATCGCGCGGTGGCACGGGCTGTGCTCGAGGAAGACGCATGAGGTACACCGGCGCCGAGATCGCGACCGCCAGCCAGGGCCGCTTGCTAAGGGAGGGCCCCGCGGGCCCCATCGTGACCGACAGCCGCGCGCTGAGGGCAGGGGACTGGTTCCTGGCGCTGGTGGGGGACCGCTTCGACGGCCACGCCTTCCTGGGCACGGCACGGGCCGCGGGCTGCGCCGGAGTGATCGTCTCCGGTGAGCCCCCAGCGGAGTGGGACCGAGGCTTGGTGCGGGTCGATGACACCCTGGTGGCCCTGCAGGCTGTCGCGGCGGCCAGCCGGGGCTCCTTCGGCGGGCCGGTGGTCGGCATCACGGGCTCGGTGGGCAAGACCACGACCCGGGCCCTGACGGTGCTGGCCATCGCGGCGGGCGAGCGCCTGCACCACACCCAAGGCAACCTCAACAACCACATCGGCCTGCCGCTCACGCTGCTGGCACGGCCCGAGGACGCCACGCTGCTGGTGCTCGAGCTGGGAATGAACGCTCCTGGTGAGATCGCGCTGCTGCAGCGCATCTGCCGGCCCACGGTCCGAATCATCACCAATGTCGCGGCCGCCCACCTCGAGGGCCTCGGGACCATCGAGGGTGTGGCCTTGGCCAAGGGCGAGCTCTTCGACGGCGCTCGCCCTGGCGACACGGTCTGCGTCGCCCAGGACGATCCCCGAGTGGCCGCCCTGCCGGTGCCCCGGGGCGTTCGTGTCATCCGCTACGGAAGGTCGCGGGGCTGCGACGTGCGGTTGATCGACGCAAGCCTGGACGCCGCTGGTCTCGAGGTGCAGGTGTGCTTCACCCTGAGCGTCGGCGGCCGCACGGTCCATGGCACCATCCCCGCTCCGGGCCTGTACATGGCGGCCAACGCATGCGCCGCGGTGGCGGTGGCGGTGGCCCTGGGCAAGGACCCGGCCACGGCCGCGGCGGCGCTGGCGCAGTACGCGCCTGTGGGCGCGCGCATGGCCCTCGAGGACGGCCCCGGTGGTATCCGCGTGCTCAACGATGCCTACAACGCCAACCCGGCCAGCATGACCGCCGCCCTCGAGACCCTCTGCGCCCTCCCGGCACCCCGGCGCCTGGCTCTGCTTGGCGACATGCTGGAGCTGGGCCCCACCGAGATCGCACTGCATCGGAAGCTGCTGGAGCAGGCCGTGGGCCTGGATCTGGCTGTGGTGGGAGCCTGCGGGCCCCGCATGATGCGCGCCTCCGAAGGCCTGGCGGCGGGAAATGGGCTCGTCGTGGCGCCCGACGCCGAGAGCCTCGCGCTTCTGCTGGCGCCCAGGCTCCAAGCGGGTGATCTGGTGCTCGTCAAGGGTAGCCGCGGCATGGCTATGGAACGAATCTTGCGAACGCTCAGGCACGGACAGCACTGATGTTCTTCTTCCTCTACGAGACCCTGGGCGATCAGAGCACGTTCTTCAACGTGTTCCGCTACACCACCTTCCGCGCCGCCTGGAGCATGATGACCGCGCTGGCCATCTGCTACCTGGCCTATCCGTGGTTCATCGGCTGGATGCGCGAGCGCAAGCTGGCGCAGGTGATCCGCGACGACGGGCCGCAGGCTCACCTCGAGACCAAGGTGGGCACGCCCACCATGGGCGGCGCGGTCATGCTCGCGGGCATCACCGTGGCGGTGCTGCTGTGGGCGCGCCTGGACCAGCCGGTGGTGTGGATGGCCCTGGCCATCCTGCTCGGCTACGGCGCCATCGGCTTTGTGGATGACTGGATGAAGGTCATGCACAAGAGCTCGGCGGGCCTGGCCGGTCGCTGGAAGCTGGTCTGGCAGGGCGTCATCGCTGCGGTGGTGCTGGGCGTGGGCTACGTCGGCGGCGAGCTCGACCCGACCTTGGCCTTCCCGTTCTTCAAGAATGTGGTGTTGCACTTCGACGTCCTCTGGACCGGGGCTCCGGCCATGCTGGGTTGGCTCTACGTGGCCTTCGCCGTGTTCGTGCTGGTCGCCATGTCCAACGCCGTGAACCTCACCGACGGCCTGGACGGCCTGGCCATCGGGCCCATCATGACCTCGGCCGCCACCTACGCGCTGCTGGCCTACGTCACCGGCGTCCCCGCCTTCGCCGAGTACCTGCGCATCCCCTATGTGGAGGGTGCCTCGGAGTTGACCGTGGTGGCCGTCGCCGTGGTGGGGGCTGGGCTGGGCTTCCTGTGGTTCAACTCCTACCCAGCCCAGGTCTTCATGGGCGACGTGGGCTCCTTGAGCCTCGGCGGCTTGCTCGGCGCGCTGGCCATCCTCACCAAGCACGAGCTGCTGTTGGTGTTGGTGGGCGGCATCTTCGTGCTCGAGGCCGTCAGCGTGGTGCTGCAGGTGGGCAGCTACAAGCTCCGCAAGAAGCGCATCTTCGCCATGGCTCCCATCCACCACCACTACGAGAAGAAGGGGTGGTCGGAGCCCAAGATCATCGTGCGCTTCTGGATCATCTCCATCATGCTGGCCCTCGTCGCCCTCACCACCCTCAAGCTGCGCTGATCATGCCCCCCATCGCTCCCAGCTCCCTGAACCTCGCCGGCCGTCGGGTCCTCGTGGTGGGCATGGCCCGCTCGGGCCGCGCCGCGGCCGCCCTGTGCGTGCGGGAGGGAGCCGCGGTCACCTGCACCGATCTCCGCACTGAGCTCGATCCCGTGCCGGGGTGCCGCATGGCGCTGGGGGCCCACGACCGTGAGGACTTCCTGCGGGCGGAGCTCATCGTACTCTCCCCCGGGGTGCCCTCCACCCAGCCCGACCTGGCGGCTGCGGTGCGGGCGGGCGTCCCGGTGGTGGGGGAGCTGGCCCTGGCGGCCGAGCGCATCCGCGCGCCCCTGGTGGCGGTGACCGGCACCAACGGCAAGAGCACCGTCACCCACTTCACCGGCCAGCTGCTCGCGGGAGCTGGGTCCCGCTGCTTCGTGGGAGGCAACATCGGCCGGCCCCTGTGCGAGGCCCTCGAGGGCGGGACCTGGGATCACGTCGTGGCCGAGATCTCGTCCTACCAGCTGGAGTGGCCGGGCGCCCTGGCTCCGGCGGCGGGGGTGGTGCTCAACCTCACCCCCGACCACCTCGGGCGCCACGGCACCATGGCCTGCTACGGCGACACCAAGTGCAGGATCTTCGACAACATGGCGCCCGGCGCCGCTGCGATCCTTCCCTTCCGGGATCCGCTCCTGGTGGACCTGGCCGGGCAGCGTGGAGGCCGCCGGCTGTGGATCGGGGCGCACCCGGGCGTGATCTTGGACGGCGAGACGGTCCTGTGGGACGCCGGGGACGGCCGCCGCGCTCAGGTGAGCCTGGCTGGCATGAAGGTGCCCGGGGCTCACAACCGCTGGAATGCCGCGGTGGCCACACTGCTGGCCCTCGAGGTGGGCGCCGATCCTGCCAGGCTGCACCCGGAGGGGCTCGCTGCCCTGGCCCATCGCATGGAGGTGGTGGGTGCCGTGGACGGTGTGACCTGGATCAACGACTCCAAGGCCACCAACGTCGCGGCCGCGCTCACCGGGCTCTCCGGCCTGGGCCGGCCCGCCCTCGCCCTGCTGGGCGGGGACGGCAAGGACGGTGAGGACTACGGCGCGCTCGCCGCGGCCCTCGAGGGTAGCCCAGGAGTGATCTGCTTCGGCCGCTCCGGCCCCACTATCGCGGCCGCCTTGGCGTCCCTCCGGCCACGGTTGGTCCCGGGGTTGGAGGCCGCCATGGTGCTGGCACGGCGTATAGCGCGCCCAGGGGACGCTGTGGTGCTGTCCCCCGCCTGCGCATCCTTCGACGAGTTCGACGACTTCGAGCACCGGGGCGACGTGTTTCGCGCCCTGGTCAGGGAGATGGCATGACCCACCCGCCCAGCCGACCTGGCGCTCCTCCACAGCCCACCCTGCCGCAGCTTCTGTCGCGCCTGGTGCTGGGTGATGCCAAGGAAGAGGATCGGGGGCCCAGGGCTCGCCACCCCGTGGACTGGTGGATCGTGCTGCTGGTCTCGAGCCTGACCTTCTTCGGTCTGGTCATGGTGTTCTCCGCTTCGGCTATCGAGGCGGTGGAGAGCAGCGGCAGCCCCACCTACTACCTGGTGCGTCAGGCCGTCGCCGCTGTCATCGGGTTGGTGGGCCTGGTGATCTTCTCGCGCATCCCGTCCCATCGCCTGGCCCGGGTCGGGTGGGTGCTGTACTTCGCCTGCCTGGTTGGGCTGGTGGCGGTGTTCATCCCGGGGCTCGGCCACAAGGCCAACGGCGCCATCCGCTGGATCGCCTTCGGCAGCCTCCGCCTGCAGCCCTCCGAGTTCATGAAGCTGGCCCTGGTGTTGGTGCTGGCGGAGCGCGTCAACCGGTTCCCCGGCGGCATCTCAGACCTCAAGCGTCACGTCCTGCCCGTCCTGGCCATCACGGTCCCTGCGCTGGTGCTGGTCCTGGCCGAGCCCGACTTCGGCACCACCGTCATCCTGGCCGGGATCGCGTGCATGGTGCTGTTCCTGGGCGGCATCCCCACCCGCTGGATGACCACCATCGCGGGGATCTGCGCCGTCCTCGCGGTGCTCATCATTCTGAAGGATCCCTACCGCCTGGGCCGCGTGTCCTCGTGGCTCGACCCCTGGGCCGACGCCTCCGGTGGCGGCTACCAGGTCATCATGGGCTGGGTGGCCCTGCACTACGGGGGGCTGTGGGGCCAGGGTCTGGGCGAGGCCATGTCCAGCATGAAGTGGCTGCCCTTCGCCCACACCGACTTCGTGGCGGCAGTGGCGGGCGAGGAGCTCGGCTTCGTGCGTCTGGCCATGCTGCTGGGGATCTACGGTGTGCTCATCTGGCGCGGCGTGCACGTGGCCAACCGCTCTCGCACCTACTTCGGCACCCTGGCCGCAGGCAGCATCACCCTGATCCTCGGCCTGCAGACCTTGTTCAACCTGGGCGTCATCATGGGGCTCGTGCCTCCCAAGGGCCTCGTGTTGCCCTTCATGAGCTATGGCGCCAGCGCGCTGATCGCGCACCTGTGGGGCGTGGGCGTGCTGCTGACCGTCTCGGCCGAGCCCGAGGAGGAGGCGGCACCCGAGCTGGCCGAAGGCAGCGGTGGCGGAGGTCGGCTGGTGCCGGTAGAGGGCCTCCTCGGCGGTGGTCTGGCCCGCTGGGGCCAGCTGGCTCGCGGCTGGGTCGCCAGGAGAGGTACGTCGTGATCGAGATGTTCCGAGGAAAGGTTCGGCAGGTGCACTTCGTGGGCATCGGCGGCACGGGCATGTGCGGCATCGCAGAGGTCCTGCTCAACATGGGCTTCGAGGTCACCGGCAGCGATCTGCGCGAGGGGGAGGTGGTCCAGCGCCTGCGGGAGCGTGGGGCGCGGGTGGCCATCGGACATGCCGCCGAGAACGTGGCGGGCGCCGACGTGGTGGTGCGATCCACCGCGGTCAAGGAAGACAACGTCGAGATCAAGGCGGCCGCGCAGCACGCGATCCCGGTGATCCGCCGGGCGGAGATGCTGGCCGAGTTGATGCGCATGAAGCACGGCCTGGCCGCCGCGGGTACCCACGGAAAGACCACTGTCACCTCCATGCTCGCCACCTGCCTGCATGCTGCCAAGCTCGATCCCACCGTGATCATCGGTGGGCGGCTGGACGCCTACGGCTCCAACGCCCAGCTCGGCGCCGGGCCCTATCTGGTGGCCGAGGCCGACGAGAGCGACGGCTCCTTCATGCTGCTTGCGCCCACCGTGGCCGTGGTCACGAACGTGGACCCCGAGCACCTGGACCACTACGGCAGCTTCGACAAGCTCGTGGACACCTTTGTGGACTTCGCCAACAAGGTGCCCTTCTACGGCTACTCCGTGCTCTGCCTGGACCATCCCGTGGTCCAGGAGATGCTTCCGCGGGTGCGGCGGCGCGTGGTCACCTACGGCCTGTCCGTCCAGGCCGACTACCGCGGTGAGGAGCTGGGCTACGACGCCTTCGAGTCCCGCTTCGCCGTGTGGCGCGGGGCCGAGCGGCTCGGTGAGGTCAACCTGGGCATGCCCGGCGTCCACAATGTGCGCAACGCCCTGGCCTCCATCGCCACCGCGGTGGAGCTGGACATCCCCTTCGCCACCGCCGCCGCGGCCCTCGAGGGCTTCAGTGGAATCCAGCGGCGCTTCACCCTCAGGGGCGAAGCGGCGGGGCGCCTGGTGGTGGACGACTACGGTCACCACCCCGAGGAGATCGACGCCACCCTGGGGGCTGCCCGCCGCGGATTCCCCGAGCGGCGTGTCGTGGCCGTGTTCCAACCCCACCGCTACTCCCGCATCAGCAGCCTGCGGGCCGAGTTCGCGCGCTGCTTCAACGACGCCGACGAGGTGGTGGTCTGCCCCGTCTACCGCGCCGGCGAAGATCCTGTGGAAGGCCTGGATCAAGACGCGCTGGCCGCCGAGATCCGGGCGCACGGCCACCGCAAGGTGCAGGCCGTCGACAGCCTGGACCAGGCCGTGGAGCACCTGGTGCGCACAGGAGGGCCGGGCGACATCGTCATCACCCTCGGTGCGGGGGACGTGAACACCGTCTGTCATCGGTTGCTGGAGCGGCTCGGTGGCGATGCACGCTGAGCTCGTCGCGGCGTTCGAGGCGCTGCCAGGAGTGACGCTCCGCTTGGCCGAGCCCGTGGCGCACCACAGCGCCCTGCGCATCGGGGGTGAGGTCGAGGCCTGGGTGTTGGCCCTGGACGACGACGGCGTCAAGGCTGTCGTCGCGGCGCTGCGCGCTGCGGGGGTCAAGCTCCGGCCCCACCAGCCCCTGGGCGACCACTACGCGCGTGAAGAGGGGCTCTCCGGAGCCATGCTGCGGCTGGGACCGGCTTTCGGCGAGCTGCAGCTGGAGGGCGACACTCTGGTGGTGGGAGCCGCGGTGCCCATGGCGCAGCTGGGCGTCGTGGCCCAGCGGGAGGGCCTGATCGACTGGGCCCCCGCGCGGGCCTGGCCAGGGACCCTCGGTGGCTGGCTGCAGTGCGCGGACCCTGCCGCCCTCGGCGGGCTGGTGCGGAGCGTGCGCGCCTTGGTGGGCCGCAGCATCAAGGATCGCCCCCCCGAGGCCGCGGCGTCCTTCGGGGCCAAGGCCGTGATCCTGGGGGCCGTTCTCGAGGCGCGCCACGGTCGCGCGCTGCCCTGTGCGCCCCTGGCCCCCGGGAGCCTCTTCGCGGTGGACGACGACATGCGGCGCGCCATGCGCCACAGCAGGCTGCCTGGGCTTCGCCTGCGCCACATTCGCCTGGCCGACGAAGAGGCGGGGGTCGTGGTCAATCTGGGTGCGGGCAGCTCCCGCGACCTGGACCTCGTCATCCGCCTGGTCAAGGAGCGCCTGCTGAGGGACCACGGCCTCGAGGTCGAGCCCCGGCTCCAGCCCCTTGGGCTGCCCCCAAAGAACACTCCTGCGCACAGGGTGGACCCACCCTGAGCCCGCACGTTGAGGAGGACGACATCATGGAGATCCAACGGAGCATGAAGGTCGCGGTGCTGCTGGGCGGGATGTCTGCCGAGCGGGCGGTGTCCCTTCAGAGCGGCGCCGCGGTGGCGGGTGCCTTGCGCAGGCGGGGCTGGGACGTGGTGGAGATCGACGTGGGGCCGGATCTCCCGGCCCAGCTGGCGGCACACGGGGTCCAGGTGGCCTGGCTGGCACTCCACGGCCGCTTTGGCGAGGATGGGTGCGTCCAGGGCCTGCTGGAGATCATGCGCATCCCCTACACCGGCTCGGGCCCCGCTGCGTCCGCGGTGGCCATGGACAAGCTGCTGACCAAGCGGGTCCTGGAGGGCAACGGCATGGCCCTTATTCCACAGGTCGTCCTGGGTGCTGGCGATCCCATCCCCTCTCAGCTCCAGCTGCCCGTGGTGGCCAAGACGCCAACGGGGGGCTCCACCTTGGGCATCAGCTTCTGCCGCACCTCCGAGGAGCTCGAGGCCGGCGTGGCGGACTGCCGCCTCCATGGTGAAGCCGTTCAGCTCGAGAGCTTCGTGGAGGGCGTCGAGATCACCGTGGCCATGCTCGACGGCGAGCCGCTGCCCGTTGTCGCCATCCGGCCGGAGGGGGGCTTCTTCGACTTCGAGGCCAAGTACACCAAGGGCCGCACCCGCTATGTCGTGCCGGCCGACATCCCCCCGGCGGCGGCGGAGCGCGCCCAGCGAGACGCCGCGGTGGCCGCACGGGTGCTGGGGCTCTCCGGCGTGTGTCGTGCGGACTTCATCGTGGATCCCGCGGGTGTACCGTGGTTCCTCGAGGTCAACACCATCCCGGGCATGACCGAGACCAGCCTGTCCCCTATGGCCGCGCGGGAGGCTGGCATGAGCTTCGAGGACCTGGTCGAGGCGGTCCTGCTGGCGGCCCGCAACCATCTGGTGCCGGTAGGGGCCTGATCCCCTGGCTTCGACTTCCGAGGCTTCGACGGAACCTCTGGAGCCTGGGATGGCGCCCTGCGCCGCCGCCCGGTCAGGACGCTGCGTGCGGAGAGAACTTTCTCGAATACGGAGACGCGTAGCGCTCGAGGGGGATTGGGAGCAGGGCAGGGAGACGCCAGCCCGGGTTGGATTATCATCGGATTGAGGGAATGCTGAAATAAAAGCAGGAACTAAGCAAGCTATTCAATAATTCACCAACACGATGGGGGTTGAGGCCGCCGCTGGAACTCCACCCCCTCGGCGCGCGCGGTCACACAAGCTCCAGCCCGCCGTCCCGCATGGGAAAAAGCCCGGTTACTTTGCTTGTCAAGAGCTTCGCGGGACGGTAGAAAAGAGGCATCGGGCGTGGCTCGCATCCCCCCTCGCTGGTTCCCTCCAGCCCCCGCCGCCCTCCCGTTCTCCCCGCTCATCATCCCCGCCCTCCCGCCCCAGTTCCTCCCGTGGTCCACCCCCTCCTGGCACCTCCTGCGCCTCGTCGGCGTCAGCGCATCGGCTGGCTGCTGCTGGCTTGCGCTGTGCTCGGGCTGGTCTGGGCCGGTGGAGCCATCGCCAGCGACTATCGCTTCTGGGTTAGGCAGGTCGTGGTCGAAAACGTCACCGCTCAGGCCAACGGGCTCGATCCCATGGCTTTCAGTCCGCACTGCTCGGCCGCCGAGCTGCGGCACCTGGCCGACGTGCGGCGCGACCACCCCATCTGGAAGGTCGATCTCGCGGGCATCGTCCAGGGTGTGATGCAGCATCCGTGGGTGGCGTCGGTGGAGGCGAGCAGGCGCTGGCCCGACACCGTGGTCGTCCGCGTCACCGAGCATCGCCCGGTCCTGCTCCTGCAGCAGGACGGCCTGTTCTACGTCAACGCCCAGGCCGAGGTCTTCAAGCGCGCTCGAGGCTCCGACCTGGACTACCCGGTGCTCACCGGGCTCGACGGCGAGCTGGCGGAGCGCAACCCCGCGGTGGCGCGACGGATCCTGCGCGAGGCCATCGCCCTCATGGAGCAGGTGGACACCTCCGGTGAGCTCAGCAGCCTGGACCTCAGCGAGATCCGCTTCGACAGCCAGGACGGCTTCACCCTGGTGCTGCGCTCCGGCACCCAGCTGGCGTTCGGCTTCGCCGAGCCCTCTGAGCGGCTCGAGCGGCTCGCCAAGCTTCGCTCCAGCGGCCTGGACACCACCGAGCCCCGGCGCATCGACCTGGCCCCGGCCACCGTGGCCCTGGTCTCCCCCCTTCTCTGACGAACTCCCCCAGGGTTGGACTGAACTCTCGAGCTCAGAGCCCCCCACACCCTCTCCCCCTCTCATCCCCCCACACATCCACAAAGTCAGGAAACGGGCATTCCTGGCGCCAACGGAGGCAGGCCATGATCGAATTGGTCGAAAACCAGCTGGTAGCAGCCGCGAAGATCAAGGTGATCGGCGTCGGCGGCGCCGGAAACAACGCCGTCAACACCATGATCAACGCCGGAATGCAGGGCGTCGAGTTCATCGCTGTGAACACCGACGCTCAGGCCCTGGCCAACTCGCGCGCGTCCCGCTGCTTCCAGCTCGGTGAGCAGCTCACCCGCGGGCTCGGCGCCGGCGCCAACCCCGAGGTTGGCCGTGAGGCCGCCCTCGAAGATCAGGACCGCCTCGCGGAGCTGGTCGCGGGTTCGGACATGGTCTTCATCACCGCAGGTATGGGCGGTGGTACGGGCACCGGCGCTGCGCCGGTCATCGCCCAGGTCTGCCGCGAGGTCGGCGCCCTGACGGTGGCGGTGGTCACCCGGCCCTTCCGCTTCGAAGCGCGCAAGCGTCACAAGCAGGCCGAAGAGGGCATCGAGAACCTCAAGAAGGTCGTCGACACCCTGATCACCATCCCCAACGAGCGCTTGGTCAGCCTCGCCAGCGAGCGCACCACCATGGTCGAGTCGTTCAAGATGGCCGACGAGGTGCTGCTGGCTGCGGTCAAGGGCGTCTCCGAGCTCATCTACCACAACGGCCACGTCAACGTTGACTTCGCCGACGTGCGCACGGTCATGGCCTCCAAGGGCGTCGCCCTGATGGGCGTTGGCCACGGTACTGGCGAGAACCGCACGGTGGATGCCGCCTACCAGGCCATCTCCAGCCCGCTGCTGGACGACGTCAGCATCGCCGGCGCCACCTCGGTGCTCATCAACATCACCGGCCCCTCCAGCCTCACCATGTACGAGATCAACGAGGCCAGCACCTTGATCCACGAGGAAGTCCACGAGGACGCCAACGTGATCTGGGGCCTGGTCATCGATGAGTCCATGGAGGACACCGCCCGCGTCACCGTCATCGCCACCGGCTTCGAGGCCGCCAACGCTCGCGCGCGTCGGCCCAGCGTGGAAGAGCGCATCGCGGTGCAGATGGGTGGTCGTGGACATCGCGCCGGTGCCTCGGGTCATGGGAACGCCTCCGGCTACCCCGAGATCAACAACGACGACTACGACATCCCCACGTTCTTCCGCAACGCGGACTAGGCCCGGGAAGTTCTGGGAGGGGGCGAGCGATCGCCCCCTCCTTCGCACTTCAGGGGGACGCGGTCGAGGGCAGCGCGCCGAGATCTATGGCGTCGCGCGCTGCCACCAGATCGGGCAAAGGACGCCCGATGTAGCGCCACTCGCCCGCCTTGGAGACGCCCGCGTCGAAGTGGTTCCAGGCCTTGATCTGCAGGACCTGGGAGTACCGGGAGACCTCCTCGCGGTACACCGCCTTGCCCTCGTCCGAGAGCTTGCGTGGAGGTGTGCTGGACATCAGGGCCTGGTGCAGGTCCAGGTAGGCTTGGCCCAGTAGCAGCAGGCCCTCGAGGATCCACTCCGGCTCTGCGAGGTAGGCGGCCGCGGCCACCTCCTTCTCCGCCGCGGCCAGGTAGGAGGCCCGCTGCTTGAGGGTTCGCTCCTGCTTCTTCTGGGAGCCCGTCAAGGCCAGGCCTCTGGCTGCGTCCAGCAGCACCCGTGCGCGGGTGACGTGGGCCTTGCCCCGAAGGTAGGTGACCAGATCGGTGCCCTCAGCGGCGGCTGTGGCGCTCTCGATGAGCTGCAACCCGGCACGGCTTCGGCCTGAGCGCACCAGGGTGATGCCCCGCTGCAGGTCGAGGGTCAGGCGGTCGTGGAGATCGAGCCCCTCGGCGGTCTGCACATGTGCGAGGCTACGGCGCGCCTCCCGGTGCTGGTCCAGGTACTCGAGGCACAGGGCCCTCCGGAACCAGCCGTCCTGAGCCACGGCGGCGTCAGGCCACGCATGCACCAGGCGGTCGTACGCGGCCAGGGCGTCGTCGAAGCGCTCATCGCGCTCGTGACACAAGCCGAGCTGGTAGAGGGCGTCGGCCTGCTCGGCGGCTTCGGGCTGTTGACCGACCACGAGCTGTAGGCGGGTGATGGCGCCTTGGGTGTCCCCCCGAAGGCGGCGGTCCACGGCCGCTTCGATGATCTCGGCGTTGGACAGCCCCACGACATCCAGCAGCTCGGGGGAGCCGGTGATCACCACGGGGTCGAGGGAGATGGGCACCGGACGGTGCGCGCAGGCCAGCACGAACAGGAGCACGAAGGGGGTCATGGGGGATCACTCCGGGGGACCGCTTGTGGGCAGCTGTCTCCGACATCCGGGCGCGCGCTGGGGTTCCTCACCGCGCATGCGTTCCGATGAGAAACCCCCCCGGCTGGAAGGCCGAGGGGGACCCGCTCTGGCGGTGTGGCTCGTCGAGCTCCCTCTTCCCTGGGAGGTGGGTCTTCAGCTGCTGCTTCAGGCGTCTCGACCCGAAGGCCGGTGAGCTCACCACAGCATTACCGCAAGATCCTAAGAACCGGCGTGAGGGAAACCTTCCTCCGAGTCAAGGCACCAACCGAGCAGATCTCGAGCATAGATCGCCGGCCTGGGACAGCGCAAGTGGGCCTGGGCTTGGAAAGCCGCTGGGTCGGGCGTAGGATGCGTTGACAAGCAGGGTGTGAGGCACGTGGCACAGAGCGATCCGGAACAGACTCCTCGACGGTACCGCGTGGTGTTGGTGCGCTGGCCACCCAAAGGCGCACGAGAGCTGATGCGCGCGCTGCCCGGTGGGCACATCCCCAAGAGGGACGCCTTGCCTGTGGTGGTGCGGGTCACCGATCACCAGGCCCGCGCTCAGGAGACCGCCGAGCGCATCCGTGCGGCCGGCGCTGGCGTGGTGGTCATGGCCGAGTTTGCCGATTCGCCCGTGGTCTGCCGGGACCACCCTCCCGAGCTCGTCCGGGGCGCCTGTCGACGCTGCGGCTGCGATGTGTGCGCTGGGTGTCTGCTCGAGGCCGAAGGCGACCGCCTGTGCCGGGGCTGCGCGGTCGAGACGCGGGCCGGGGTGCAGCGCGTGCACACCCGGCAGCTCTTCGTGGTGTTCCTGTTCTGCGCCTTCCTGTTCCAGGTCTACTCCCTGTGGCGACGGGACACCGACATCCGGTCCGGGTGGGAGGTCGCCGACGTGGCCCTGCTGCAGTTTGTGCCTCCTGGGCAGCTGCTCCACCCCATGGTGCGAGGCTTCTCAGGGCTGGGCGGCGGCAGCTGGGACGGCCCGACCTACGCCGACGTGGTGAGCTTGTTCGACAGCGAGCGGCGCCGCTTCAGCGGGCAGCTGCAGGGCACGGTGCGGCTCAGTGTGCGGGGTCCATGGCAGGACAGGCCCGTGCCGCCCTCCCTGGAGAGCGGGCCAGGGTCTTCGTGGAGCGCCGGCCTGGCGGCTATTCGTTATTCCTGGTTCTGGAAGCGGCTGGCCGAGGGGCATGGGGTGGAGGCGCGCAAGTTCCCTCTGCGCATGTTCGTCATCTTCACGGATGAACAGGGCGATCAGGCCGCCATGTCCCGGGCGGCCCTGGGGGGAAACCTGGCGGTCACCTACATCTCCCTGGACGACCCCAACCCCGTCTACCCAGCGATCACCGTCGCCCACGAGCTGGCCCACCTGCTGGGGGCGAGCGACAAGTACGGCCCCGATGGGCTCGCCAAGATCCCCGAGGGCTACGTCGAGCCGTACTCTGAGCCCATGTATCCCCAGCGCTTCGCCGAGCTGATGGCCGTGGACATCCCGGTGGGGCGCACGCTGGAGCGCGAACCCAGCTCGCTGGGCCAGCTCCGCTTCGGGCACCGGTCAGCGGCTGAGATGGGTTGGATCGCCCAGGACCAGGCCGACAGCTTCTACCGGGCGCTGGGGGTCACCCCCGAGTCCAAGCTCGATCTGCCCGCCGATCTGGCCTCTCCCGAGGCCCCCCCCGCCGCCGAGGAGCCTGTCCCGGAGTGAGGGAGCGCCTCACGGGAAGCCCTGTTCCCTCGTCGGTGTTGCACGAGTGGCTCCGGCGGTTGACAGGAGGGGTCTGGCTCCCTAGAAGATCGGTAACCCCACCTGCGCCGTCAGCTCGATGGCGCTCAACCTCCGCTCCGCTCGCAGCCACTTCGGCTTTCGCTCCCCCCTTCCTCCATCCCCTGGAGGCCTCATGTCCCGTCTTCGCGTCCTCCTCGCGATCCTCCTGGTCCTGCCCCTCCTGCTCGGCAGCAAGGGCTGCAAGCCGGATGTGGTCGACCCCGACGACCTCGACCCCACGGATCTCGTGCCCCCCGAGGTCACCCTGCAGGTGATCTCCATCGATCCGGCCCACGGCGTGGTCGACACGCCGTTCGCGGCTCAGATCTACGGGGCCGAGTTCAGCCCCGGCGCCCAGGTCCGGATCGGAAACAAGCCGTCTCCCAAGGTGGACTTCGTCAGCGAGAACTCTCTGAGCGTCACCGTGCCCGCCATGGCCGAGGGCGCCTACGACGTCACCGTGTCCAACCCCGACGGGGTCAAGGCCGTGCTGCGGCGCGGGGTCTCGTTCAGCGGCGACAGCCTCGGTGCCTCCTGTCGTCACCTGGTGGTCCAGTTCGACTACAACAGCTCCGAGCTGCGCGCGGACAGCGCGTCCACCCTGAGCGCCCAGGCGGACTGCCTGCGCTCTTCTCGGGGTAACGTTCGGATCGAGGGCCACTGCGACGAGCGGGGCACCACCGAGTACAACATCGCCCTGGGTGAGCGCCGCGCCTTCACCGTGCAGCGCTACCTGGTCAGCCAGGGCGTCTCGCCCGGTCGTGTCAGCACCGTGTCCTATGGCGAAGAGCGCCCTGTTGTTCGCGGAGGAGGCGAGGACGCGTGGCAGCAGAACCGCCGGGCAGAGATCCAACTCCAGGACTGAAAACCTTCGAGAGAGCTACCATGCGCAGCAGCATTCTCCTTGTCTCCCTGGTCCTCGCCGGCTGTGTCTGGGACCGCACCGGCCAGTCCGCCACCGAAGCGTGGCGCCGCGAGATGGCCATCCAGTCCACCCGTACCCAGGCCCTGCAGATCGCGGTCGAGGATGCCCTGGTCCGGGTCGAGCAGCTCGAAGAGGTCACGCGTGCGCGTGGTCAGGACGAGATCATGCGCATGGAGACGGTGGACCAGCTCCGCAACGAGGTCGCGCGCCTGCGTGGCGACCTCGAGGTGCTCCAGCACCAGGCGGGCATCAGCACCGAGTCTTCCGACCAGTTCAGGGAGAACTCCGAGTTCCGCCTGGCTTGGCTCGAGGCCCGGGCCCAGGCCCTCGAGGAGTCACTGGGCATGGAGCCGCCCGAGCCCCCCGTCCTGGCCGACGCCGCCGACACGGGCCTGGAGCCCGAGGGCGAGGGAGACCCGGCTGCCGAGGGCGAGGGAGACCCGGATGCCGCTGGCGAAGGCGATCCCGACACCCAGGCCGGCCCCTTGAGCATCGAGGAACGCCTGGCCTTGGCTGAGGAGCACATGCAGGCTGGCCGCCACCTGCCGGCCCGCGCCATCTACCAGAAGCTCATCCAGGACGAAGAAGCGGCCGAGCAGCTCTACGAACTTCGGTACATGTTGGCCGAGACCTGGTTTCGCGAGGGCTCCTACCAGTCCGCCATCCTGGCCTACCAAGACGTCGTGGACCACCACGGCGACTCCGACCGCGCACCCTGGGCCATGCTGCGCCAGGGCGAGTGCTTCGAGGGCCTTGGCCAGCGCGACAACGCCCTGCTGTTCTACGACGACGTCATCCGCTTGTTCCCCCGGTCCAAGGCCGCCAAGGAAGCCAAGGCTCTCAAGTCGCGCTAGCCGCATCCTCGCGCTCGTGCAGGAGGCCGCCACGGCGGGGACTGTGCTGCTGTGGCGCTGATGGGTGCGCCCCTGACGGGCTGCAGGGAGTTACAGGAGGCACATGAACGCGTCGGCTCCGATGGTCATGGGCATCCTGAACGTGACCCCCGACTCCTTCCACGACGGCGGCTGCTTCGTGGACCTCGACGCCGCTGTGCGCCAGGCCTCCGCCATGGTCCTGGGGGGCGCGGACTGGATCGACATCGGCGGTGAGTCCACTCGCCCTGGTGCACCCTCGGTGTCCATCGATGACGAGCTGGCCAGGGTCGTGCCGGTCATCCAGGCCGTGCGTCGGGCCCACCCCTCCCTTCCCATCAGCGTCGACACCACCAAGGCGGCAGTGGCCCGCGCTGCCCTGGCCGTCGGCGCCAGCGCGGTCAACGACGTCTCCGCCTTGGCGGACCCCGATCTGGCCCAGGTGGTCGCGGGCGCAGGCTGCGGCTTGATGCTCATGCACATGCAGGGCACGCCTCGCACCATGCAGCGCCAACCCCACTACGACGATGTGGTCGCAGAGGTCTGCGGCTTCCTCCTCGAGCGGGTCGAGCGGGCCGAGCGGGCTGGGATCCCCCGGGAGCGGCTGTGGATCGACCCGGGGATCGGCTTCGGCAAGACCGTCTCCCACAACCTGGCCCTGCTGCGCGGGCTGCCCACCCTGGTGGCCACGGGCCTGCCCGTCCTGGTGGGGGCGTCCCGCAAGTCGTTCATCGGGCAGGTGCTCGGGCTGGACCAGACACAGGATCGCCTCGAGGGTTCCCTGGCGGTGGCTTCCCTGGCCGTCTTCGCGGGCGCCGCCATGCTCCGCGTCCACGACGTGCAGGCCACTCGGCGGGCCGTGGACATGGCCTGGGCCGTGCGTGGGGGCGCAGCATGATCGTCGACTTCTTCTCGGCCGTCTGGTGGACCCTCTCCACCATCCACTGGAACGACATCGTAGACATCGCGATCCTGTCCTACGTGCTCTACCGCACCCTGCTGATCCTCAAGGGCACCCGCGCCTTCCAGAGCTTGCTGGGGCTGGTCTTCGTGCTGCTGGTCTACGCCCTGTCTGCGCGGATGCAGCTGTACACCCTGCACTGGCTGCTGCAGAAGTTCTTCGTCTACATCGTGCTGGCCGTGATCATCCTGTTCCAGAACGACATCCGGCATGGGCTGGCCCGCGCCGGGGGGCGCCTGTTCCGGTCCTTCGCTCCTCGTCCTGAGACCTCCATGCTCGAGGACGTGGTCCGGGCATGCTTCGCGCTGGCCTCGCGTCGCATGGGCGCGCTCATCGCCATCCAGCGCACCGCCACGTTGGACGACTATGTCGAGCCCGCCCTGCGCCTGGACGCGAAGGTCAGCCAGGAGCTGCTGCTGTCCATCTTCCACCCCACCTCGCCCTTGCACGATGGCGCGGTGGTGGTGCAGTCAGGCAGGCTGGCCGCCGCCAAGGTGTTCCTGCCCCTGTCCCTGTCCAAGGACGTCAGCCGCTTCTTCGGCACGCGCCACCGCGCAGCCCTGGGCCTGACCGAAGAGACCGACGCGGTGGTGCTCATCGTGTCCGAGGAACGGGGCACCGTCAGCCTGGCCATGTCCGGTGCGCTCACTCCCGTGGGCGACATCAACGAGCTGCGGCAGCGCCTGCAGGAGATCTTTGCGGCCAAAGACGCCGGCTCAGAGGGCCCCGCGCCCGAGCTGGAGGACTAGCCGTGATTCCTCAGACCAGGCTCAGCCGCATCATCCGCAAGCCCGACCTCACCCTGGTTCGCCCCTGGCTGCGCGGGGCACTCACCCGCAACTTCGGCTTCAAGATCCTCAGTGTGATCTTCGCCTTCGCTGGCTGGGCTTGGGTGCAGGGCGAGCAGGTCGTGGAGCAGAAGGCCAGGGTTCGACTGCACTGGTCGATCCCCGAAGATCTGGCCCTGGTCGACGATCTGCCCGACAGCATCTCCCTCACGGCCTCCGGCTCCCAGGTCTTCGTGCGCAACCTGCGACGGGCCGATCTGCACCTCAGGGTGGATCTCAGCGACGCCACCCCCGGCGTGCAGTCGGTGGAGTTCGAGGACCGCTTCATCGAGAACCTGCCACAAAACATCCACGTTGTCGGCCTCTCCCCTGCCCGTGCGGAGTTCGAGCTGGACGAGAAGGTCACCAAGCAGGTCAAGCTCGAGCCGCGGATCACCGGCGAGCCCAAGGCAGGGTTCCGGCTGGTTGGGCTCGAGCTCGAGCCCGGCACGGTGCTCATCGAGGGGCCCGCCAGCGTCCTGGTGGGCATCTCCGAGGTCCCCACCGCTCCCATCGACGTCGGACGCTTCGGGCGCACGGGCCGGGATGAGGTCGCCGCAGGGCGGCTGCCCGAGTGGGTCGACAGGGTCGACGACGTGCCCATCATGGTCAACGTCAGGCTCGAGCCCATCACGGCCAAGCTCAGCCTCGAGGCTGTGCCCGTGATCGTGCGCAGCAAGGGCTGGACCACCGATGTCGAGACCGTCACCCTGGCCATCAGTGGCCCGGTGCCGGTGATCGAGAAGCTGGACGTCGCGACGGTCCTCGTCCTCGTCACGGTCAGCCCCGACGCCGAGCCCGGCTCCCTGCAGGCCAAGCGGGGCGACGGCCCTGCGCGTCTGGACATCGTGCTCGCCAACCTCGAGGAGATCACCGTCGAGAAGATGGCTCCCTCGGTCATCGAGGTGCACCCGGTCCCCTAGCGGCCGGGTCGTGCCGCGAGAGGACGACACCATGGCAGCCTCACTGCGCTTTGGCACCGACGGCATCCGCGGCCCCGCCGGCAGCTTCCCCATCGACGCCGCGACGGCCCGGGTCCTGGGGCTGGTGCTGGGGCGGCAGGTGGGCCGGGTGCTCATGGCCCGCGACTCCCGCAGCAGCGGCCCCGAGCTGGTGGCGGCCCTGGTCGCGGGCGTGCGGGAAGCCGGCGGTCAGGCCATTCCCTTGGGTGTCCTGCCCACGCCGGCGCTCTCGGCCTTGCTCCAGCGCGGCTGGGCCGACCGGGCCGTGATGGTCACCGCCAGCCACAACCCTCCCGCCGACAACGGGCTCAAGGTGCTGGGGCCCGATGGACGCAAGCTCGGCGACGACGCCCAGCAGCTGCTCCAGGACGCCTTGAACCAGGAGCTGCAGATCGGCACCGCGCCCGCCTTCACCTCCACCGACGCCCTGGCCGAGCCCCGCCACGACGAAGCCCGCCAGCAGTACCTGGCGATCCTGCGCCAGCTGCTCCCGCCGGGGCGTTGGCTCGATGGCTGCACCGTTGTGCTCGACGCGTCCTACGGCGCGGGCGCCCACACCGGGCCCGCGATCCTCGAGGCCCTCGGGGCGGTTGTGATCCCCATGGCCTGTCAGATCGATGGGCAGCGCATCAACGTGGGCTGTGGCGCCGTCCACCCACAGGCCCTGGCCAGCATGGTCCGGGAACACGACGCCCAGGTGGGCGTCGGCCTGGACGGTGACGCGGACAGGGGGGTGTTGGTGGCTGCCAGCGGGCAGGTGCTCGACGGTGACGCCCTGCTCTACCTGTTGGCCAGCGCGCCCGCCGTGGTGGGTACCGTCATGAGCGGGGGCGGCCTCGAGCAGGCCCTCGCGGCGCGGGGCATCGAGCTGGTGCGTACGCCCGTGGGCGATCGCCATGTGGACGCCGCTGTCCATGCCCGCCAGCTCGCGGTGGGCGCCGAGACTTCGGGCCACGTCTGCCTGGCGGATGGCCTGCCCACAGCCGACGGTATGCTCTCCTGCCTGCGGGTGCTGGCGGGCGGCGTCGACCTCGACGCCCGCCTCGAGGGCTATCGCGCCTGGCCCAGGGTGCAGCAGGGCGTCGCCGTCACCCACCGTCCCCCCCTCGACAGCCTCCCCGAGCTGGTGGCAGCGTGCCAGCAGGTCGAGGCCGATCTCGGCCCTGGAGGTCGCACCCTGCTGCGCTACTCCGGTACCGAAGCCCTCCTCCGCGTCCTCGTCGAAGGGCGTGATGAAGCCTCGGTCCAGCGGGCCGCGGCCACCCTCGTTGACGTGGTCCGCCGCGTCATTGGAGCTCGACCATGACTCCTCGCCTCGGTCTGAACATCGATCATGTGGCCACCCTGCGCGAAGCGCGCAAGGCCACCTACCCATGCCCTGTGGCTGCCGCCCTGCTGGGCGAGATCGCGGGCGCTGCCCAGATCACCTGCCACATCCGCGGCGATCGGCGGCACATCCAGGACCACGATCTCCGGCGGCTGCGGTCCACCGTGCAGACCCTGCTCAACGTCGAGCTCGCCGTCACCGACGAGATGCTCGCCATCGCCCTCGAGGTCGCTCCCCACAGGGTCACCCTGGTGCCCGAGCGCCCCGGCGAGGTCTCCACCGAGGGCGGCCTCGACGTGGCCGGTCACCGCGACGCCATCGCAGCCTTCACGGCGGCCATGGTCCGGGCGGGCATCCGCGTCAGCCTCTTCATCGATCCCGTACCCGAGCAGGTCCAGGCCAGCGCCATCCCGGGCGTGGACATGGTGGAGCTGAACACGGCGGCCTACGCCGAAGGCGGTGGGGCGCTGGAGATCGAGCGCCTGCGCCAGGCCGCGCTGCTCTGCCAGCAGCTGGGCGTCGAGGTGGCGGCGGGGCACGGGCTGACCCACCACAACCTTCCTGAGCTGGTGGCGGCGGTGCCAGAGATCATCGAGTACAACATCGGCCACGCCATCATCGGCCGTGCCGTGTTCGTGGGCCTGGATCAGGCCGTGCGCGACATCGGCCGAATCCTGGTCGGCCAAGCGCCATGATCCCTGTCTCCACGGCCGCGCAGGTCCGGGCGCTGGACGAGCGCGCCATCCGCGACCTGGGCATTCCTGGTCCGGTGCTCATGGAGAACGCTGGCAGGCTGGCCACGGACGTGCTCCTCGACCTCCACGGCACCGCGGCGCGCCAGGGTGTGCGGGTGCTCTGCGGCCGTGGCAACAACGGGGGGGACGGCTGGGTCATGGCCCGTCACCTGGCCCTGCGTGGCGTCCCGGTGCGGGTCGCGGCCCTGCCCGGGCCCATGTCGGCGGACTGTGCGCTCAACCGGGGCATCTGCGAGCGAATGGGCCTGGCGGTCGACGACGACTGGCAGCCCGGAGACGACCTGGGCCGTGGGGGCGCGGGCCTGCTGGTGGACGCGCTGCTCGGCACCGGCCTGGCCTCGGATCTCCGGGGCGTCGTCGCTGCGTGGGTCACCCGGGCGAACGCCTCGGGGCTGCCCATCCTGGCGGTCGATCTGCCCACCGGCCTGCATGCCGACCGCGGGGCCCCGCTGGGCGTGGCCATCCGCGCCACCAGCACCGTCACCTTCGGCCGCCTCAAGGCCGGCCTGCTGCTCGAGCCTGGCCCGGACTACTGCGGACAGGTGATCGTGGCCGACATCGGCCTGGATGCGGCGACGTTCTTGCAGGCAGGCCTCGTGCCATCGCTGGCGTCGGACATCGGGAGCTGCCTGGGCATGCCCGAGCCCGCCGACATCGCGGCCTGGCTGCCCGTGCGCCCCCCCGGGGCCCACAAGGGCAGCAGCGGGCACCTGGCGGTCGTCGCCGGGAGCGCCGAGAGGGCTGGGGCAGGGGTCCTGGCATGCAACGCGGCCATGCGCGCCGGCGCGGGCCTGGTCACGCTCTTTCTGCCCCGTCAAGCCTGGGACCGGCTGGGCGCCCTGCGACCCGAGGTGATGGTCGAGGATCTCGAGGCCCTCGACCCAGCCCGCTTCTCGGCCTTGGCCGTGGGGCCCGGTGTGGGCGGGGAGCCCGAGGTGGTGGAGCGCTGTCGCTCGCTGTGGCGGGACGCTCCGGTGCCGGCGGTGTTCGACGCCGACGGCCTCAACGCCTTGGTGGGCGCATTCCAGCCGGCGCCGTTCCCTCGGCTCATCACTCCCCACCCTGGCGAGGCCGGGCGGCTGCTGGCCATCAGCGCTGCGGAGGTCCAGGTCGACCGGCTGGGCGCACTGTCCGCCCTGGCGGCTGTGGCTCCGACCTTGCTCAAGGGTCGTCACACTCTGGTCAGCGGCTCGCCTCCTACCGTCAACCCCACGGGAGGAGCTTCCTTGGCCACCGCCGGTTCCGGTGACGTGCTCACCGGCCTGGCAGGCGCGCTGCTGGCCCGTGGTCTGCCGCCCTCGCGCGCAGGCTGCGTCGCCGCCTTCATCCACGGCTACGCGGCCGAGCTGTGCGCCTCGGAGCTGCTCGTGGCCGGCGACCTGGTGGAGCAGATCCCGCGCGCACTGCAGTGCGTGGCGCGGCGAGGCCCAGTGCTCGGGCGCGTCTGATCCCAGGGCGCCGCGCCACGAAATCCACGCGGTCGCTCAACTGGCGAGCCTGCATGCCGATGGGCTGTGTGAGCGGATCGCTCCCTCCGGTCGCGCCCTTTGGAGGTCACCGTGCATCGCCTCGCGCCCCTACTTCTCTTGCTCGCCAGCCCCGTGGCCCTCGCCGACTGGGAGGGCACCCAGCCCGAGCTCATGCTGGACCAGCTGTCCATCGCGATCGCCCTCAAGGCCCACGACGTGGACCTGCTGAGCGCCAGCGCCCTGGTCGCGTCCACTTCGGACGGCCCCCTCATCAAGCGCTACGACCGCCTCCGTGGGCGCGAACACCTCGAGACCACCCAAGCCACCACCGTGGCGCTGATGAGCCTGGACTCCTACGCGGCCCCGGGAGAGCCTCAGACCTGGAGCATCGAGTCCGGTGAGATCTGCACACGGATGCGCGGACAGCAGGTGCCGGTCAGCCACGCCCGGCTCACGGCGGTCAGCCCCTTCGACACCGAGTCCAGCAGCCAGAGCGCCCAGATCTTCAGGGGGGCCAACGATGAGGGCGATCAGGTCCTCACCTGGCTGCGTCCTGGCGAGACGGTCACCATGGTTCAGGCGCAGAGCATCAAGGGCAAGCGCCGGGTCGAGCGTATCGAGCTGCTCCAGCGTGAGCGACGCCTGACACTGACCCGTGACGATGAGAGCTCGGAGGCCTGCTACCTGACCGAGTAGTCGCGCTGTCCAGCACGACTGCGGGTGCGGTAGGTGGTCCTGCGCCACCGTGGGCACGAGAGGGCAGGGGACCTACTGCTCCCGGGCGTTGCTGCGCAGCCGCAGCTCCTTGAGGGAATCGGCGATCAAGCGCGCGATCCGATAGACCTTCGGAGGGGTGGAGAGCAGAGCCTGGTTGACCTCGAGCTCGAGGTAGATCACCTGGTGGTTCAGCCCGTGGCGCTCGGCGCTGTAGATCAGGCCGCGCCGCCCGGAGTAGGGCTCGTTGAGGGCCGTGACCAGTCCCCTGGCTTCGAGGGCCCGCGCGAGGCGGGTGGCTACGGCCTCGTAGGGGTTGAAGAGCACGCCGACATCGAGCTCCCGCTGCAGGCCGTAGAGGGCTGGAACGAAGCTGTGGACCGACACCAGCACCACATCGCCTCCCATGGGAAGCCGACGGTCGAGCTGCTCGTCTACCTTCTTGTGGAACACCGCGTGATAGCGCTCGATGCGCAGAGCACGCTCGTGGGGCGAGAGCAGCTCGTTGAAGCCCAGGGAGTGCAGCTCGACTCGGGGGACGATGACCGTGGGGTCGGAGGGGTCACGGTTGGCGTCACAGACCAGGCGGCTGAAGCGGGACAGGACCGCCACCGAGCCCGTGTTGCGGACGATCTCGCGCACGAGCTCAGCCGCGCCGATGTCGTAGGCCCAGTGGGTCGCCAACCACGGCGCGTCCAGGGGGCCGGGGCGGATGGGTGGGGGCAGGCGGTTGCTGGCGTGCTCACAGGACAGCACGAAGCGCCCGTGGCCAGGCCAGCCCAGCACCTCGCTGGCGTCGTCTGTCTCGTGAATGTGCTTCTCGGCTGGGCTCATGATGCGGCCTCCTAACGATGCCGCCGCCTCGCGGGTAGGGTCATGAGGGGGTCAAGCTTGCATCGGCGGCGGCGGCCGGTGGGTTGGGATAGGCCTCGGTCTGGTCTGCGACAGCGCGGGAGAGCCAACGCTCGTGAACGATACGGCCTCTCGAGGCCAGAATGCGCTGCGGAGAGCCGCTGTCGGACTCTGGCCCCTGTTGTACTTGGTGGCCCCAGCGGCGTTGCTGGTGCCGGCGGTGGGGCCCCATCGTTCGCCGGGCCTGCCGGCGGAGCCACTCTTCGCGACGCTGGTGTCCGGGGCGCAGGTGCAGCGCTGGCTCACGGGCGCTGACCTCTGGGGTGTCACGGGCCTGATCGAAGGTGCGTTTCCCTACTACTGGCCAGCTCAACTCAGCGTGGCGGGGCCGCTGGCTGTGCTGCGGTTCGTGCTCTCCGAGCCCTTCTCCTACGGTCTGCTGCTGCTGGTCGCCCTGTGGTTCGCCGGGCTGGGCCCTGCGCTGCTGGCCCGTCGGCTGCTGGGCCGTGAACAGCATGCGGCCTGGTTGATCGCGGGCCTCGCCGTTCAGCTCTCGCCGCCTGTCCTGCGATGCGCTTGGGACGGGCAGTTGGCGGTCCTGGGCGTGGGGCCTCTGTGCCTCGCCTTGGCCGCACGTCGTGGCTGGGCTGCGTTCGGCTGGGGCTTGCTCGCGGGTGGGATGGGCGCTGTGACCGCAGGGCTCGCTGCTCTGAGCGCTATCCTGGACCGGCGTTGGTGGGCCATCAGCGCTCTGCTTCCACCAGTTCTGCTCGCAGCGGTGCTGTGGGGCTACCAGGGCAGTGCACCCCTGCCTGGCTCCACCACGGCCCCTGTGGAGCTGGCGTTCACTCCGGCCTACGTCGGCACCAACGGGGCGGTGTTCCCTCGGGTCGGTGAGCAGGCGTGGCCCACCTCCCGCTCCGAGCCGGGGCGCCCCTGGACCAGCCTCCCGGCTCGGCTGCATGGAGGACCCTTGGCTCTGCTCGGGTGCCTGCTCGGGTTGGCATGGCGGCGCGTGCGTCCCTGGGCGCTGCTGGGCTTGGGGGCGCTGCTGCTGCTTCACCTGGGCCTTGGGCCCATGCCGCCGCCCGGCGTCGAGGCAGGGGAGCCGGCAGCCTGGTTGGCGTTCCTGTTCGGGGGCCTACCAGGCGGCGCGGGCCCGCCGGAGCTGCTCATCCCCGTGGTCCTCGCTGCCGGGCTTGGTCTGGGCGCGCTGGTGGGGTGGCGACGAGAGGCCTCGGTGCTTGTGCTCGCGGTCTGCCTATGGACCTCGCCCCTGTTGCCTCTGGGGCGCCTGCCGGTCACCAACCTCCCACCCCTGCCGGCCGCCGATGCTTTGGCAGCGCTGGAGCCTGGGCCCGTGTTGCTGCTCCCCGTCGTGGAGTCGCCGTTTCGGCAGGCCGGGGCGGGCGACGCGGAGCTGATGCACCTGGCAGCTCGGATCCACCGGCCCTTACCCCTGGACATGGGGGCGTGTGGAATCCCACTGGTCGCCCACATCTCCAGGATCGCGGACCTGCCTGTCCATCAAGGCGCGGCGGAAGCGATCTGGTCCAATCGGGATCAGGTCCCCCTCGACGCGGCTCGTGCACAGGGCTTCCGGGGGCTGATCCTGGACACGGAGTCGCTCACACCCACCCAGCTCGGGCTGATCCGGCTCGACCTCCAGCGATCACTCGGGCCACCCATCGCTGAGGGTGAGCGCTGGCTCGTCTGGGGACTGTGAGGGCTATCGGGGCTCGCCGATCTCGGCGCCTGGCGTGGGGTTGCGGGGGTAGGGGACGTCCACTCCCAGCTCGCGAACCAGGAAGGCCCACAGGTCGGCGGCCTCGTCGATGCGCATGCTCTTGGGCTTGCCGCTGGAGTGGCCCGCGCGGGTCTCGATGCGGATCAGGATGGGCTCGGGGCCGGCCTGTGCCCCTTGCAGTGCGGCTGCGTACTTGAAGCTGTGGGCGGGCACCACGCGGTCGTCGTGGTCGGCGGTGGTGATGAGGGTGGCGGGGTAGGCCACGCCCTCCTTGCAGCTGTGTACCGGCGAGTAGCCCAGCAGGTACTCGAACATCTCGGGGCTGTCGTCCACCGTGCCGTAGTCGCTGGCCCATGCCCACCCGATGGTGAACAGGTGATAGCGGAGCATGTCCATGACGCCCACCGCGGCGATACCCGCGCCCCAGAGGTCGGGGCGCTGCAGGATGGAGGCGCCCACCAGCAGGCCACCGTTCGAGCCGCCCATGATGGCGAGCTTGGGGGTGCTGGTGTAGCCGTTGGCGATCAGGTACTCGCCGGCAGCCGCGAAGTCGTCGAAGACGTTCTGCTTGTTGAGCTTGGTGCCGGCCTCGTGCCACTCCTCGCCGTACTCGCCGCCGCCACGCAGGTTGGCCACCGCGTAGATGCCGCCCATCTCCATCCACTGCAGGCGAGAGACGCTGAACCAGGGGCTCAGGGCGATGTTGAAGCCGCCGTAGCCGTACAGCAGCGTCGGCGTCTCGGCGCTGGGCTCCACGTCCTTGCGGTGGGTGATGAACATCGGGACCTGGGTGCCGTCCTTGGACGGGTAGAAGACCTGCTCGGTGACGTAGTCCTCGGGGTCGAAGTCCACCTCGGGGCGCTTCCACAGGCCGCTCTCACCGGAGGCGACGTCGTAGCTGTAGATGGAGGAGGGATCGGCGTAGCTCGAGAAGGTGTAGAAGGTCTCGGCATCGTCGGGCTCGCCGCCGAAGCCGCCCACCGAGCCCAGGCCTGGGAGCTCGACCTCGCGCACCAGCTGCCCCTCCAGGTCGAAGATCCGGACCGCGCTGTGGGCGTCCTCGAGGTAGGTCGCCACGAAGTGTCCGCCCACCAGGGAGATGCCCTCGAGCACATGCTCGGTCTGGGGGAGGAGCTCGACCCAGTGCTCGCGAGCGGGCTGCGAAGCGTCGATGGCGATCACCTTGCCCTTTGGCGCGTCGAGGTTGGTCTTGAAGTACAGCGTGTCGCCGTCGTTGCCCAGCAGGCTGTACTCGGCGTCGAAGTCGTCCAGCAGCGGCTTCACATCCCAGCCTGGAACGGTGAGGTCCTCGAGGTAGACCCGGTTCTTCTGCTCGGTGCCCTGCCAGATGTGGATCACCAGGGTCTCGCCGTCGTCCGTGACGCCGCCAGAGTAGCCCCACTCGGGCTGCTCGAGGTTCTCGTAGACCAGCTGATCTTCGCTCTGATCCGTGCCCACCGCGTGGAAGTAGAGCTTCTGGTTCACGTTGACCTGCTCGAGGGGATTCTCGGGCTCGGGGTAGCGGCTGTAGAAGAAGCCGCTGTCGTCGTGGGCCCAGGACGCACCGCTGAACTTGACCCACTCGAGGGTGTCGTCCAGCTTCTCGCCGCTGGCGAGGTCCAGCACGGTCCAGGTGTTCCAGTCGGAGCCGCCGTCGGCCCGCCCGTAGGCCATGTAGCGGCCGCTCTCGCTCACCGAGGTGCCGGATAGGGCCACCGTGCCGTCCTCGGACCAGGCGTTGGGATCGAGCAGCACCACGGCGTCGGCGTCGAGGCTGTCGGTGACGTAGAGCTTGCTGTGGTTCCAGGTGCCGTCGTTGTGGAAGTAGTAGTAGCGACCCGCGTGCTTGGCGGGCTGGCCGAACTGCTCGTAGGTCCAGAGCTTCTCGATGCGGTCACGGATGGCCTGGCGCTGAGGCACCTCGGCCAGGTAGCCGAAGGTCAGCTCGTTCTCAGCGTCGATCCAGGCCCGGGTCTCCTCGGCGTCTGGGTCTTCCATCCAGCGGTAGGGGTCGGGCACCTGCACGCCATGGTGCTCATCCACCTGATCGCTCTGGCGCGCCTGGGGGTAGGTCCAGCCCTGGGAACCCGCGGCGGACTCGGGCTCCGCGGTCTTGGGGCAGCCGCTGATGGCGAACAGTGTGAGAGCAGAGAGGGAGACGGCGGCGACGCGCATGGGGAGGACCTCCGGTGTGGTTCTATGCCCGCCCGCATATCACCTCTCACCCTCGAGAACCCGTGGGCGATCCTACACACGCGCCCCTATGCCAGGCCCCTCAGGTGGGCGGCGGCCAGCTCCGGCGGGGTGGGGTTGACGTGCAGGCCGGTGGCGTCGGTGCTGCCGTCGTAGGGCAGGATCCGTGGCACCAGATCCATGTGCCAGTGCCAGGCCAGGGGCACGTCTTTACCGCTGAAGGGGTGGGGCCGATGTGGGTGTGGGTTGGGTGCGCTGTGCAGCGTGAGGTCGAAGGGGGGATCGTCCAGCGCCACGCGGAGTCGCGAGCAGGCGTCCACGAGCAGACGAGCGACGGAAGCGATCTCCGGGCGGCTCGCGTCCACGAAGGCATGCTGGTGCCGGCGGGGTGCCAGGCGCAGCTCGAAGGGGAAGCGGCTGGCCCAGGGGGCCAGCACCACCGCGTGCTCGTCCGCGGCCACGATGCGCTCCCGCTCCCGTAGGGCCTGCTCCAGTAGATCGCAGACCAGGCAGCGGCGGGTGCGGCGCAGGTGCGTGAGGGAGCGCTCGATGCGGCCCTGCAGCTCCTTGGGGGTGATGGGGAGCCCGATGACGTGGCTGTGGGAGTGGTGGACCGCGCCGCGCCAGCCACCGACCCGGCCGCTGGGGTCGTGCAGCTTGTAGATCATCACGTGCTCGAGCCGCCCGTCCTGGTACAGATCCCGCTGCCGGGCCTGCCACAGCTCGAGGATGGCCACCACCTGCTCAACGCCGAGGTCCGCCCAGCCGCTGCGGTGGGTGGGGGTCTCCACCACCACCTCGTGGGCGCCCAGGCCCCGGAGCTGCTCGAGCAGGCCGTGGGCGCGGGGCTCCAGCTCTCCCTCGACCCGCAGGGCGGGCTCGCGGTGGGGAAAGACGCGCAGGTCCCAGGGGCCGCCTTGCCTCCGCACCGACGCGATCTCGTCGGGCGTCAGGTGCTCGTTGCCGGGGCAGAAAGGACACGGCGCGGGCTGCTCGGGGGCAGCGGGCGCGGCGCCGTAGGTCGCTTGGGGGGGGCGGTCGCGCTCGGGGGCGATGATGACCCAGCGATCCAGGAGGGGGTCCTTGCGCAGCTCGGACATGGGACCTCGGGGGAGGGGAGTGGGCAGCCCAGCCTATCTCCTGGGGCCCTCGGCGGCAGGCCGGGACACCGTGCTACGATCCCGAGCTCACGTGGAGGCTCCTTGTCTGGCTTCGCAGGCCCCCATCCTCTCTCCGGTTGCCCTCGCAGGATCGCGCCATGGCTCGCCTTGGGGCTGCTGGCCTGCGGCTCGCCACCCTCCTCGGAGCCCGCGCCCGGCGCCGTGCCCCTCGGCCCTCCCCCAGGCGATGAGTTTCGTCCCGAGGATCCCCGCTGGAAGAGGGTCTTCGTCGCTTCCTCGGAGGACGGGCTGCACTGGGAACCCTTGCCCGGGCCCCTGGTCACCACCGCCTCCTCGCCTCAGCTCGTACGCCAGGGGGGGGAGCTGCGCGTCTACTACGTGCAGCACGGACGCTCCATCGCTTGGGTGCCCTTGGCGGGTGGAGACGCCCACGCCGTGGACATCCAGGGGCTCGACGGGGGGATGCAGGTGGATCCCTGTCTGGTGTCCCTCCCCGATGACCGGCTGCGCCTGTACCTGGTGCACCATCCGGTCTCTGCGGACCCCGGATTGGTGGGCAGTAATCGGGTCCTGTCCGCCTTGTCGGCTGGGGACGGGGAGTGGAAGCTCGAGCCCGGCGTTCGCCTCGAGGGCGCCTGGGTGGATCCGGACGTGGTGCCCCTGCCCGACGGAGGCGTGCGCATGTTCCTCACCCGCAGCACCCGCGAGGTGGCCAGCGCCCGCTCTCCTGACGGGCTGGACTTCACCGTGGAGGAAGGCATGCGCTTCGTGGGCGGCGGCGTGACCTCCACCATCCCCGGCGACGACGGGTGGTGGATGTACTTCCACGAGGCCGGCTCCCTGGGCCGCTCCCACTCTCCGGATGGTGTGTCCTTCCAGGCCGCCCAGCGCCTAGAGATCCCCGCGCCCGACGACGGCGCGTGGATGCTCGAGTCGCCTTCGGTGCTGCGCGACGGGGAGCGCTGGCTGATGGCCTACGTGGCGGCACCCACCAGCGAGGGGCAGGTGCGCTGAGGTCCTTCAGTCCGTGGTCCAGTGTCGGGCGGTGAAGTCGGCGTCTGGGATGTGGGCGTCGATGGTGCCGTCCAGGGGCATCCGATCCACGCGACCATCGGTGGAGAAGACCTCGAGGGCGAAGCCCATGGGCTCTCCCGGGCGTGCGCCGAGTGCGCTGAGGGCCACGGACAGCTCGATCACCCTGTCAGCGGCCCAGTGCCCGCTGGCGTCGCCGCCATCAGTGCGCGTGGCCACCAGCGTACCGCTGGGCTCTGAGGCCACGGTGATGGCCCGGCCCTCGTCCCCGAGCAGGAGCAAGGCGCGCAGCTCCGCGCCGGCCAGGCGCACGCCGTCGGGCTCGGCGGGGACCAGCCGCAGGTAGAGATGATCAGCGTCGAAGCCGAAGTCCAGGCGGGCGAAGCGGGCTTTCCCGACCTCGATGGCGGCGGCCTGGTTGCGAGCGTCGTAGCTGCCGCAGCCGACCCAGTCGTAGTAGCGGCGATCATGGCCATCGATCCGGGGCCGGATCAGGCTGCGAGGCTGGGAGATCCTGGCCGGTCGCGCGCTGGGCTCCAGCAGGCTGTGCTCCAGCTCGTGGGGCGGCTGGGCGCCGAGCGCCAGCCAGGCCGCGCGCACGTGGACCCGGAAGAGCTGCTCGAAGGCTGACTTGTAGGGGGTGGGGTGGTCGTCGCCCAGCCACCAGAACCAGTCGGAGGCCTCGGCCTTGAGCAGGTGTTCCCGGGCCTCGATCAGGGCGTCGCGGTCCGCACCGTCGCGCCTTCCGGCTGCAGCGAGGGCGCGACGGGCGCGAGCCAACACGGCCCACGCGCGGTTCTTCTCGGGGTGGCCCACCCAGGTGTCCAGGTTGGCTCCGATCCAGGAGCCGGCGCGCAGGGCGGGGAGGGACAGGGGGGGGACCTGCTCCAGGGCCTCGCTCATGGTGACCGAGCGCAGATCGTCGGCCTCGGCCAGGGCTCGGTAGAGTCCAGCCAGGAAGGGCTCGCCGTGGTCCTCGTAGAATTCCCACGCGTTCTCGCCATCCAGCACCACCGCCAGGCATGCCTCGCTGGGCTGGGGGGCGGACCGGAGCAGGGAGCGCGCGCGGTGGATCAGGTCGTTCACGGCGTCGGTGGCCGGCCAGCGGGCGTAGGTGAAGCCGATGCGGTCGCTCAGCTCGTTGTCGCGGAAGAACATGGCGGGGCCCTGGCTGCCCTGCAGGCGCCAGGGACGCAGATGGGGCGGGCCCGATGTGCTGGCTCCGCAGTGGGCCAGGGAGCGCTGGAGCAGGTGCTGGTCCGAAGCCACCCAGCTCACGCCCTGCGTGGCCAGGATGCCGAGCACCTCTTCGCTCAGGCTGCCCTCGGAGGGCCACATGCCCGCCGGGAGACGCCCCAGCAGCTCCTCGGCCAAGGCGCGACCACGCTGGATCTGCTCAGCGGCGTCCTCGGGGAAGCGGAAGTCCAGGTCGGCCAGCTCGCAGCGGGGGTTGCCCTCGCGGGCCGTGCGGATGTCGCACAGCAAGGGCAGGATGGGGTGGTGGAGCGGGGTGGTGGAGATCTCGATCCGACCTTGCTCCCACAGGCTTCGGTACAGAGGGATCACCCGCGGCAGGAAGTCGCGCTGGATGGCCAGCAGCTTGTCCCGGTCGGCCTCGGTGAAGCCACCCTCGGGCCGTCCGATCAGGTCCTGGACGAAGGGGTCCTCCCGCAGGGTGCGGCCTGTCCAGGCCAGGTGGAAGAACACCTGTAGGTCCAGCAGATCCTGGTCGCTCAGCTGCTGCTGGGTGCGCTCGGCCGGGCCCCGGTGGGCGCCCGCGCGGCGGTGCAGCCGTGCGTAGCCCGGGACCGGACGGATCTTTCGATCTTCGTTGGTGGAGAACAGGTGCTCCACCAGGAAGGCGCGCTCCTCGGCCGAGAGGCCGGCCACGGGGCGCAGGCACAGCTCGTGGAGCCGATCGCGGGGCCCGTGCTCGGCGATCTGCGCCAGCTGGGAGAGCAGCACCGGGGTGAGGTTGAAGGTGACCCGCACCTCCGCAGGCGCTTCGTCCACCAGCCTCGCCATGTCGTAGTAGTTCTGCAGCGCGTGGAGGCGAACCCAGGGCATCTGGGCGATGCCGGTCTGCGGGTGCCGGTAGTCCGGTTGGTGCATGTGCCAGAGCAGAGCGATTCGCAAGTTGGGCTCCGGGGAGGAGGGAGGAAGTCGGCGACGGTATTCCTGTGGGTCTGGCGCGGCAAGGGAGCTTCGTTGTTCCCGGGTTCGCCAGCGCTGGCGGAGGCTGCGACAGCGGGCGTGGCGATGTGCCGCGCGCAAGAGAAGAGTCGGCCAGGTCGGTGATACCCGGTGAGGCGATGTGCCGCGCGCAAGAGCCGGGTCAGCCAGGTCGGTGATACCCGGTGCGGCAAGAGCCAAGTCAGCCAGGTCGGCGATACCCGGTGTGGCGATGTGCCGCGCGGCCGGAGGCTGCGTCGGTACGATCGCCACAGGCAAAGGCTGCGTCAGTCAGCCTTTGCCGAGTTAGTGACCTGACGGAGATCCAATGAAGCACGAACTCCTGAAGTGGTTGGCGTGCCCCGCGTGTGCGGGCGCCCCTTTCGAGATCGAGGTCACCCGCACCACCGAGGTGGATGCCTGGCATGCCCACGTGGCGCCAGGCGAGGTTGAGCGGGAGGGGCTCGATCTGAGCAAGCGCAAGGCCGTCGAGATCCTCGACGGCGTGTTGACCTGCCCAGCGTGCAAGGCCAACTACCCCATCGCCGGGGGCATCCCCCGCCTGATGGTCGATGGCGCTGACGTCAGGCCCGCCTCTGCCCACACCTGGACCACCTTCGACCGCGCCGAGCCGGTCTGGGAGCGGAACTTCCTCTCGCTCATCGACCCGCTCACCCCCGGGGACTTCCTGGGCAAGCTCGTGCTCGACGCGGGCTGCGGCTACGGGCGCCACGCCTGGCTCGCCGCGCGCTGGGGTGCCGAGGTCGTGGCCATGGACAGCGCCGCCGAGGCCGTCGATGCCTGCCGGCGCAACACCATGGGGCAGTCCGGCGTGCACGTGGTCCAGGGCGACATCCACAGGCCTCCCCTGCGCCAGAGCAGCTTCGATCTTGCCTATTGTCTCGGCGTGCTGCACCACATGGAGCGCGCCCGGCATGGCTTTCGCCAGCTTGGCGGCCTGCTCCAGACCGGCGGCCGCCTGGCCGTGTGGATGTACGGGCCCCGCCAGGGCTTCGCAACTGCGGTCAACCGCGGCCTGCGCGTGGTGACCACCCGGCTCGAGGCCGACCAGCTCCACCAGCTCAGCCGCGTGGTGGCTGGCGGGCTGCGCCTGTTCTCCCACACGCCCTACCGCGCGCTGCGACCTGTTCCGGTGCTGCGCGACGTGGTCACCCACCTGCCGGTCCACGACCACCACAAGTGGCCCTTCCCGGTGGTCGTGGCGGATGTCTACGATCGGCTCCGCATCCCGGTCACCATCCTGGTCACCGGCGAGGAGCTCGAGCGCTGGTTCTTCGAGGAGCGCTACGCCGACATCGAGGTCAGCCGCCGCGTGCGCAACAACGAGAGCTTCCTGGGCACGGGCGTCCGTCGCTGAAGCAGGCAGGGCGGGCCGAAGCCCGCCCCGTGAGGTCTGCCGGCGCGTCGCTTAGAAGCGCGCCCGCATGATGATGTTGAAGCCCAGCTTGTTGGCCTCGTTCCACTCGACCGGGACGCGCTTGTACTCGCCGGTGTCGGCATCCTGGACGAAGTCGGACTGGTTGTTGTCGGCGGTGTAGAGCACCTCGCCCACCAGCACCACGGACTTCGACACGTCCACCTCGGCGCCCGCGAGGGCGCCCAGGATGTTGACCACGCCCTGGTCATCGGGGACCACGACGATGTCGCGTTCGTTGACCTGCACCACGGTGCCGCCCTGGGCGTTGACGTAGCTGGCGGGCTGCATCAGGCCGACGCCACCGTAGGGAGTGAGCCGAGCCTTCTCCATATAGTGGGAGGCGCGGACGCGACCGTAGAGCTGCGGTGAGACGTCCATCCACTCGGGGGTGGACCAGCCCGAGGTGATGCCCGGGATGTTGAAGACGATGTAGGACAGATCCTTGTAGACGAAGTCCAGCCCCACGCTGGTGGAGCCGAACACGAACTTGCTCTGGATGTCGCCGGCGATGGCGTTCTCGAGGGTGGTGGAGCCCGCCTTGTCGCTGTTGAACAGGTTGTGGGTCAGGTAGTTGACCTCGCCCTGGACCAGCATCCCGAAGCCGTCGAGCTTGTCGTGGTCGATGTAGCTGTCCTTCACGAAGTCAGGGCCGTTGCGGTACAGGCGCAGCTCGGAGGACTGGATGAAGTGCAGGTCGGTGGTGGAACGCCAGGCCAGCTGGCCTGCGAAGCCCATGGCGCTCACAGACTCACCGTACAGCGCGTCGCTGGCGTCGTCCGTGGCGGTGAGCTGTCCCTGCTCGAAGGAACCGAAGCCCGCCTCGACCTTGAACTTCTCGGCGAACTCCATGCCACCGCCGGCCAGCAGGCCGTAGAAGGCCTGGTTGCGGGAGCCCGAGTCGTTGTTCTCGGTGGCTTCCTGCTCCTGGCCCTGGATGGAGGTCTTGGCGCCGGCGAAGAGGTAGGAGCCACCCTTCTGGTACTGCATCCGGATGCCGGGGGAGGCCGACGGATCGTCCAGGAAGATCTCCTTGCCACCCCAGGAGAGGTCATAGGAGTAGCCCAGGCGGAAGCGGCTGGCGTCGATGGCGTAGCCGGTGATGGAGAAGGTGTCGGTCTCGGACCCGCCGAGCTTGCGGACCAGGCGCACGTAGGAGCCGTCGTCGGTCAGGTTGACGCCTTCCTTGGTCTGGTCGGCCTCGAGGTAGGGGCTGAACTGCACCACCAGCGCGGCTTCGGTGTACCAGTCCTTCCAGAAGCCCTCGTCGCGCCGGTACAGGACCAGGTGGGTCTGGGAGATGTCGTCGGAGTAGCGCGACTCGTAGTCTTCGAAGAAGGTGCGGTTGCCACGCATGACGAAGTTGGGGGAGGGGCTGTTGTACTCTGGGCCGGCCAGGAGGTTGTCGTCCTCGAAGCCAAGGGAGACCCAGGTGTCCATGAACTCGCCGGCCTGAACCGGGGCGGCGGTGGTCGCGAGCAGGAGAAGGGTGGGAAGCATCGGATCCTCACAAGGGGGGATGGAGTTCTCAGAATGAATACGAAGGGTATGGAGAGAGGAGGCTAAAAACGGCCAGCGCCGCGGGGCTGGGCCGCGGGGCGCCTGGGAGGTTGCGCGGTGCGCGCGCTCTCGCTGTAGATGGAGATGTCGTCGCCGTCGCGAGGCAGGATGATCCACTTGCCCCAGACCTCTGTGACCAGGCCCTGGATGAAGGGCAGGCTCTCGCCGATGTGGTCGCTCGGGTAGAAGCCTGGCACCTGGGCGGAGGACTCGGCGTAGAAGGTGCAGCCCCCGTCCTGGAACTCCACCGGCCACTGGCCGTAGCTGTAGAAGTCGGAGTCGGGCCCGTACTCGAAGTCCGGGATGGTGAGGTCCGAGGCCCGCACCAGGCCGCCCTCGAGGCGCTCCATGATGTCATCGGAGCAGAGGTCGTCGGGCTCGAGATCGATGGGATCGGGGACCGTGAGGATCTCACCCTCGTAGAAGTCGTACTGGGGGAACGACAGCTGCGTGGTGGCCAGGTACTCCTGGTTGCCGCCGCCCAGGCTGGCGAGGCGCTGGCCAGGCTCGGCGTAGATGATGTCCGCATCGGCGACGTCACCCTCGGGCGTGGAGTACTCGGGCTTGTTGTAGGTGTAGATGAACATGGAGTTGTAGTCGCCAGGCGGGTCGTCCAGGTCGGTGACCCACATGCCGCTCTGGCCCACCGCCAGCACGATGACCCTGCGGTCCACGGCGCGGATGGTGGTGTACTCGCCCTTGAGGTTGTTCTCTTCGTGGTCGTCGGTGGCCTGGACCTGGGCGATGGTGGGTAGCTGGTACCAGAGGGCGTCGCTGACGCCGGTGACGAAGGTGGGCTTCCGCTCCTCGCCGTCGCCCTCCTCGTCGGTGAACCACACGCGGGTAGGGCCGAAGGGGTAGCGCAGGGTGACGTCGCCTTCCCACACGCCCTCGACCAGCTCGACCTCGTCTTCGGTCTCGAGGTGGCCGGGCTGGGTCTTGACCCCCAGGGTGCCGCGGAAGGGCGCGGGGGCGGCGTTTCGGTCCAGCGCCTCGACCCGCAGGGTGACGGTGACCTCGTCGTTGCTGTACGGCAGCGGCGTCTCTTCTGAGGCTGTGTCGCCATCGATGATGGAGACCTGTAAGAAGCTGAGCACGTTGGCATCGACGTGGGCGGTGCGGCTGCAGCCGACGGTGGAGGCCGCGAGCAGCAGGGAGAGGGCAGGGGAGACGCGCATCAGTGCACCACCTGGATGCGGGCTTCTTCTTCGGCGACGCCCGGCTGTGGGAGGGTGTGGTAGGCCTTGATGGTGGAGATCACGACATCGCGGATGGAGATCCCCAGGTCGGTCTGGGTGGTGTTGCGCTCGAGCATGTCGAAGCCGGAGCCGCCATTGGCGATGTAGTCGTTGGTGGCGAGCTCGTAGGTGCCGTCGAGGTCCAGGGGGACCCCGTTGATGAGGATCTCCTGGGCCTCGCCGACGCCGCAGTTCATGATGAACTGGATGCCGGAGACCTGGGCCTGGGCGCTGCAGCCGCGCTCGGAGGAGCGGGACGTGATGTAGTCCAGGACCTCCTTCACCTCGCGCCCGGACAGGAACATGGTGGTGATGCTGTTGTCGAAGGGCATGGCGTTGTACATCCCGTCCAGGATGATGTCGCCGGCGGACAGGTCGGTGCGGATGCCCAGGGTGTTGGTGAGGGCGATCTCGGTCTCGACGCCGTCGTAGAAGCGGATGGCGTCGGCCGTGAAGTTGCCCAGCATGGAGTCGCCGCCGTCGGAGCCGAAGCGGAACAGGGTCTCCTCGGCGTAGCCGATGACCTGCTGCAGCTCGAAGTCCTGGTCCAGCCAGTACTCGTAGTCGTCCAGGATCTCGACGATCTCTGGGTCCTGGCCCATGGACAGGTGGTCGAAGATGGGGATCAGCTCGTAGTCGGTGCTGAGGATCTCACCGTCGCGCACGACGATGTCCACCCGGCCCAGGTACTTGGCGAAGCCGCCGGAGTGGATCACGGGGATGCGCTTGCCGGTGTGCTCGTTGAGGATGACCGGCGGGGGATCCATGGCCACGTGGTGGTGGCCGCCGAGGATCATGTCGACGTCGGAGTTGGCCAGGGTCCGCGCCAGCTCGAAGTCGTCATCCAGGCCCAGGTGGGAGAGCACCAGGATGAGATCAGCGCCCATGGAGGTGAGGAGGTTGGTCTCGCGCTGGATGGCGTCTTCCACTTCGAGTGGGATGACGTCCATGGAGTTGTCTTCGTCGTAGATGGAGGTCAGCGACGACATGTTGCCGATGCCGACGATGCCCACCCGCAGGCCCGACAGCTCGTACATGACGGAGCGCTGGACGTAGTCGCCCAGCTCGGCCGTCCAGGGCAGGTCCGGATCCTCGAAGATGTAGTTGGCGGCCAGGAAGGGGAAGTTTCCGTAGGCGTTGTAGACCTCGGCCAGGCGATCGGCGCCCTCGCCGAAGTCGTGGTTGCCCACCACCACCGCGTCGTAGCCGACCTCGGTCATGACCTGCATCTCGGCCTCGCCCAGGTACTCGTTGAAGATCACCGCGCCCTGGAACAGGTCACCGGTGTCGAGCACGAGGCATCGCCCTGCCTTCTGCCGCTCCTGCTCGATGACCCAGGCCAGCCTGGCCATGCCGCCGTAGCAGCGGTCCTCGGGCTCACAGCCGAGCTCATCGGCGTCGGGCATCCCCAGGGTGTTGTCTGTATATAGGGGTGAGTAGTGGTAAGGCAGCATGCGCGAGTGCAGGTCGCTGGTGTGCAGCAGCGTGAGGCGCACATCCTGCCCGGTGATGGCAGGAGGCGGCGCGTCCACGGTGGTGGGGACCAGGCTGCACCCCGCCGTGAAGAGCGCGAGAATAGCTGGGATCTTCATGGCTCGGCCGGGGTGGAAGGGCTCCGCTATTTAGTCGCCGCCCCCCCCGGCGTCAAACATGCTGAAAAAGCGCGAAAGAGCCGGTATGAACCTGATGAACGGACCCGCCCCGGGCCCCGGCGCCCCCTCTTTCCGACGGTGCACTGCGGGTCCATGTCAACATCCGGGTTCGAAGCGCCTCCTGTACGGTACGCGTCGGTTGACGAGCCCACCCTATCGAGCTACCCGCCCTAATCCCGATGACAGCTATCATTTCGAGGTTTACCTCATGAAGAGAATCCTGCTGATGACGCTGCTCGCGGCCTTTGGTGCGAGCGAGGTGCAGGCCGCTGGCTTCGAAGCCAAGACGGGCCGCCTTCCCCTGTCGGTTCGCGAGGTCGAGCGCTCCCTGGTGATGCAGAAGGGCTGGCTGGAGCTGGCGCTCGGAGTCGACTGGAAGGTGGCCGATGGCTACTGGACGGCCGATGGCGAAGCCGCAGACTTCGACTCGGCCCAGTGGACGTACAGCACCGAGCGGATGGATGTGCGCTACGGCCTCACCCGCCGGTCCGAGCTCTACTGGCACATGCCCTTCCACTACATGCACCTGGCCAACGACGCGGGGGCCGACACCTCGACCTTCGGTCTGGGCGACCCCATCCTCGGCTACAAGTACGAGATCTTCGGCAAGGCGGCACCCACCACCAGCGTGGCCGTCTTGGCGCAGATCAAGATGCCGGCCGGGGGCGAGTCTCCGGGGCAGTACGTCGGCGGGCCTTACACGGTCTCCAAGTTCGTGATCTCCACGGGCACCCCCGACTACACCATCGGTCTCCAGGGCAAGCAGCAGGCTGGCCCTCTGGCGGTCGTGGGCGGCGTTGGGGCCACCTACCGCATGTCGGCGGTGGCCCAGTACATCATCGAGGTCACGGAGTACCAGTTCTCGGGCCGTATCAAGCCCGGCTCGTACACCTACGCCGACCTCGGCCTGCAGCTGGGCCTCGGCCCCTTGGTGCTGCTGGGCAACATGCACTACCTCAACCGCGCCGAGACCTACATCGGCACCACCGGCGTGGAGTTCCTGGGTAACAACCAGCTCTACGCCGTCGAAGGCTCCGATGGTTGGAGCCTGGACGCCGACGCGGGGTTCATGATCAACCTCACCCGCGGCCTGGACATCCAGGGCGGAGTCGGCATCCCGGTGCGCGGCGAGGACCTCCAGTTCTTCCCCCTCGAGGCCATTCACCCCACCCGGGGCATGACCTACAGCGGCACCCTGAAGCTGCGGTACTAAGCGGAGCGCCATTATGAAGTTCGAGCGTATTGCAAAGCTGCTTCCGGCGCTGGCCTTGGCCGCGGGCGTGGCATTCGCCCCCGAAGCCGAAGCCAAGTTCGTCTTTTCCCACAACCACCCGGATCTCGACTGGTACACCATCGAGACCGAGCACTTCGCGGTCCATTACCCAATGTCCCGCAAGGCCGACAATCCGCACTACCTCGAGACCGAGAACGCGGCTCGGGCGACGGCGCGGGTGGCCGAAGAGATGTGGGGGCCGATGTGCGCCAACTACAACTACTACCTGAAGGAACGCGTTCACGTCGTGATCCTCAACCAGACCGACGATCTCGAGGGCTTCACCGTGCCCCCGTGGGACTGGATCGAGGTGAGCGTAAACCCCGGTAGCTTCTTCTACCGGTCCCGTTCCCGCATGGAGTGGCTCTCCGACGTCTTCTACCACGAGTTCAGCCACGTCGTGTCCCTCAAGGCCAACGCCACCATGTCCGAGGGTGCCCAGGGCGTCCTCATCGGCGGCCTGTACCAGGACGGCATCAACGACGTCGACACCGGGGTCGAGTTCTTCTACCTCGACTCCGACCCGCCCAGCTTCTCCGAGGGTGTCGCCGAAGGCGCCTCCGAGATGATCGGCGGCAACTGGTGGACCACCGCCCGCGACCACAACCTGCGCATGACCTGGCTCGAGGACGAGGGCGAGCTTGTCATGTCCTTCGAGCAGTGGCAGACCTTCGCCCAGTCTCGGCAGAGCTGGAACGACTTCGAGCGCATCTATCAGCAGGGCTACGCGTTCAACAACTACCTGCGCCAGCGCTTCGGCTCCAACATCTACGACATGGCGGCCATCGAGGCCGGCAAGAAGTGGCGTCCCCTCTGGTTCAACGTCCTCGAGGAGATGACCGGCATCCCCCCCGAGACCCTGTACCAGGACTTCTACGACTACATGATGGAGCGCTACCAGGCCCAGGCCGCGGCCATCCGCGCCGAGGGCGAGGTGGTCGGCCGTCAGCTGCTCAACGCTCCCGCCGAGTGGGACTACGCCACTCCTTCCGGGCGCGAAGAGTGGCGCTCCAAGAAGAAGATGGAGAAGATCGACGCCAAGCAGGCCACGGGCATCTACCAGATCGCTCCCCGCTACGACGCCATCTCGGGCATCGCCGGCATCAACAACCGCGGCGCCATCTACGTGCAGAAGATGGACATCGATCGGGTCGAGCCCCTCAGCGGCGCCTTCCCGGCCGACGCCATCAACGCTGACACCGTCGCGCGCTACTCCGAGGCGCTGCCTTCCGGGTTCATGTACACCTGGGACTTCATCGACGGGAAGAACCAGATCGTGGTCACTGGCGAGGAGGGCATGGTCGCGAGCAAGGCCTCCCTCATCACGGGCATGGACCCCGACCTCAAGGGCTACAACTTCACCGAGCTCTGGGTCATGGACCTGGTCGAGCGTGAGGACAAGAAGAACGGCCAGGAGTTCACCACCTGGGACCGCAAGAAGCTCTTCAACGGTCGCTCGGTGTTTGAAAAGGGCGCGGCTCGCCCCATCCCCAACACGCTTCGCGGCTCAGAGCCCAACGTCAGCCCCGACGGCAACCGGGTGGCCTTCCTGCAGTACTCGGACGGCACCCAGAACCTGGCGCTGATCAACCTGGACGGCACCGAGAAGAAGCTGGTCACCGACTTCCAAGACGGCTCCTGGATGCAGACGCCCAAGTGGTCGCCGGACGGCACCAAGATCGCCCTGGCCATCTTCCGCAACTACCGCCAGAACATCTACCTCTACGATGTCGAAGCCGACACCTTCGAGGCTCTCACCTGGGACGCCTGGGAAGAGATGGACATGGAGTGGTCGGCGGACGGCAAGGAGCTGTTCTTCACGGCCGATCCCACCGGCGTACACAACATCTACGCGATGGACCTCGAGTCCCGCGATGTGCGGCAGATCACCAACGTGATCGGCTCCGCCCAGTGCCCGCTGCTCACGCCCGAAGGCAACCTGGTCTACAACTACTACACCGCGCACGGCTACAAGGTCTACGGCCTGGACCGCGCCGACTTCCTCAACAAGGACGCCACCGCGCTGTTCGGTGTGCCCCAGCAGGAAGAGGTCGCCGCCAACTGGGCCTACTCCGAGGACCTCACCCACTGGGAAGCCAAGACGCATCCCTACCGCTGGACCAAGTCCATCATGCCCCCCTCGGCGGTGCCCATCCTGCGCCTCGAGAACGACTCCCGCACCAACGTGGGCCTGCAGGGCGGCTTCCAGGTCTTCGTGCAGGACTACGTCGAGAAGCACGGCGGCTGGCTGTACTGCCTCATCGGTGAAGACCTGCTCTTCCTGGCCGGCTACTTCAACCAGATGTGGTACCCGAACATCAACCTGATGGCGTACCACTACGAGGTCAAGTACGACGCTGGCTACTACATCGATGAAGATGACAACCCGGACACCACGGATGACATCGGCATCTACGAGATCAAGAACCAGCAGTACGCAAACATCGCCCTGGCCTCCATCGACCTGCCCTGGTCCGACCGCTGGTCCACCGCGCTGTCCGGCATGTTCCTCGAGTACGGCTTCAAGACCACCTCCGAGAACGAGTTCGTGCCCTATCAGTGGGGCTACGAGGTCGGCCTGGACGTCTCCTTCTCGAACATCAGCTACTACTACTCTCGCAACCCCAACCCCCCCGCGGGTCGGAACGTCGAGATTCAGGCCTACCACGCCTACACCGACGTCGTCTACGCCCCCTACGGTGGCGTGACCCCCGATGATGGCGAGCTGATGGACGCCTACGCGTACAACAAGTTCGAGATGCGCTGGACCGAGCAGCTCAACGTGCCCGGCCTGGGCCTGGGCTTCATGCAGAAGGCCCGCGAGAAGGGCCACCGCATCCAGCTCGACGGCCGCGTCGGCTGGATCGACCGCAACGTGAACTTCAACGATGAGTTCCGCGCTGGTGGCCAGCACCCCTACTACTGGGGCAACAGCTCCCTGCGTCCGAACACCCAGTTCGCGGGCTACCCCCCGTACTCCCTGTCTGGCGAGACCATGCTCATCGCCAACGCGGCGTACCGCTTCCCGATCGTGAAGACCCTCAAGCAGAAGATCGGCCCCATCTGGCTCGACTCCATCTACGGTCAGGTCATGGGCGGCGCGGGTAACCTCTGGTCCTTCCGGCCCCCCGACGATCCAGAAGACTTCTGGCGCAACGAGTGGGACGAGCGGATCGCCAACGACCCCGACGACATCTACCGGGAGACCCCCTTCAAGGACAACTCCTACAAGACGGGCGACAACTACCTGCTCTACGACGCCGGTGTCGAGCTTCGCGTCTCGGGCGCCATGTTCAACTCGGCCTACTGGGACAGCTTCGTGCGCGTCGCCTACGGCTTCAACGACATCCGTGGCTACGGCGACGTCGATGGTGACGACATCTACGACACCAGCGAGAACGCCATTGGCGACGAGCTCTCCAACGAGATCCACCCTGCTGGCTTCCGGGTCTATATCGGCCTGGGAACCGGCTGGTAGCGGCGGGAGATCATCATGCGCATCACGACGACTTCATTGCTCCTGACCCTGCTCCTGGTGGGCTGCGGTCGAGCCACCAACGAATCCGACGTAAAGATGGTTGGCGTCGGCTACAACCCCGACGAAATCGGCCCTCCGCCGGTTCCCTACGGCGGCGTGGTCGAGTACAACCTCTTCGACTTCGAAGGCGGTGGCCTGTCGCTGGGCTTCGCCGGCCTGCTGAGCTTCGACGAGGTCAACGGGGAGATGGGCTTCTACCCCCCGTACAGCCTGGTCTACGGCTTCAGCTACATCTTTGATGGACAGCTCGAGGGTGCCGTCAGCGCTGGTACCATCCAGCCGCTGCCCACCAACGAGGACACTTGCTACACCACCTTCGAGGCGACGGGGCCCATCGGCTCCTTCACCACGACGGACGTGGGCAACGCCATCACCTTCGCATCGACCGAGAGCGACGCTTCGTTCTCCATCGGTCGCGTTCCGGCGGACTACCCGCCCGAGACCCGCGACATGTTCGTCTACTACTCGGAGATCGGTGGATGGCGGCCTGAGCCGGCCACCGGCTGGGTGCCAGGCGACAGCAGCAGCACCCTCGAGATGGACAAGAAGGTGCTGCGGCCTGCCAACTTCCCCTTCGGCGAGGTCGCGACCATGTCCTTCCCGGGTGGCGTCGCCCTCGACCGCGCCCCGGTAGGCTCCATGCCGCTGCCCTCCGCCAAGGTCGGCGACCACGAGTTTGTGGTCCCCAACAAGCAAGCCGGTGTGCGCTTGGCCTGGAACGGTCCGCGCTACGACCTCGGCGGCGCGAGCATCGCCGAGGGCGAGCAGGCTGCCTGCCTCGACTACTTCTGGCCCGACGGCACCGCGGTGCCCGATGATGCGGCCGGGTGCGCCGAGGCCGAGTTCGAGTTCGCGGGTCAGGATGGTCAGGTCTACACGGGCCCCTGGGCCACCGAAGACGGTAAGGTCACCTTCCAGTGGACCGTGCCCGAGCAGGCCATCGATGGCGAGGCTCTCTCGCTCTCCGTCCGCTTGCTGGGTGCAGTGGACCGCGATGACTTCGAGTACTTTGGCTCCTACATGGTCAACTACCAGGGTGACGACCCGCGCTGCGGGCGTGCCGCCATGTCCTGCGAAGAAGGCGAGTGGGCGTTCGATCCTGCCTTCATGGACATCGACTGGGTCGATCCGCTGGACGCCTCTTGCGGCGACGGCACCTACCCCCTCGACGAAGCCCCACTCATCCCGTCGCTGCAGGGCGACCCCATGCACACCATGGCCGAGGTCACCTGCCGCCTGGCGGACGATGGTGAGTTCGAGCTGACTGACGAACTGATGGCCACCGCCTACGACTACGCCCGGCAGTACGGCGCGGAAGGGGCCGTGTTCCTCTTCACCCGCACCAACGCCACCGAGGCCGTGGTCCCCGACGTCAAGAACGCCTACGACCACCGCCGTGAGATCAGCCCGGTGCTGGTCAACGCGCGCACCATCGAGCTGGGGCGCTTCTGGTTCGGCGACTTTGATGGCACCACCGAGAGCGAGGAGTAGACGATGCTTCGCAACGGCTTTGTGTTCCTGGTCCTTGCAGCCACCGGCTGCAGCTTCTCGACCGGCGCCCCGGTGCCCTACTACACCGGTGATGGCCCCAGCATCACCGGCCTCGATGTCACCTCCGAGCACGGCAACATCGGCGGTGGCACGGTCACCATCTCTGGCTCCGGCTTCGGCGCTGAGGTCGGCGATATCGTCGTTCTCTTCGGCACCAACAACGCCGCGATCCAGAGCGTGTCCGACGGCGCCATCACCGTCACCGTGCCCGCCGGCCCTGTCAGCTGCGGCGTGGTGCCCGTCACCGTCGCCACGGCAGACAACTACTTTGTCTTCGGCGATGACGAAGGCGAGTCCGGGTACATCTACGATCCCGGCCCCACCTTCGACGACGACGCCACGGCCGAGACCATCTACGACAGCGAAGACGCGTATGTCGTGCTGCAGAACTACACCGGCATCAACTGGGAGAGCTGGGTCGGTACCACCGGCGTAGCCGGCATGGCGGAGTTCCTCGAGTTCTCCTACCCGCGCTACCACACCCAGGACATCGGTGTGGCTGTCGCCACCGACATGGCCTCGGACCAGGAATGGGTCGTCCAGACCCCGGGCCTGATCAACTACATCATGGGGCTCGAAGATCTCCGCCTCGAGGTGGATGACTTCGTGGTCTACAACCACGACAACGACGGCGTGCAGGACTGGGTAGACGCTCAGAGCCTCGAGCCCGCGCGGCCCGATGACTCCAACAAGCTCACCTACGAGGTCAACCAGCTGCACATGTGCCAGGAGCCTTACAAGGACACCCGGGACAAGCATCGCTACAGCTCCGCTTGGCCGATCCTCGAGAACTTCTTCTGGACCGACAACGAAGACGACACGGTGGACATCACCGTCGACTTCACCCCCGACGAAGACAGCGTGGGTGCCGGGGTGGTCTTCGCGGACGGCAACTCCACGGTCGATCTCAAGCTCCCGCCGCAGATGGTGGTGTACGGAGTCGAGGGCTTCAAGGCTGGCACCGGCGCTGGTGCCTGGACCTTGGGCCAGTCTGGTGTTGGAGCATTCGACACCTGCTTCGACGACGAGGACGATGACGACCGCGACACCACGCTGGACGATGTCGCCCTGCGCTGGGAGTGGGCGCCCATCCCCGAGAGCTACGACGAGTACGTGGCCTCGGCCATCGGCAATGGCGTCGTGCTGGACATCAAGAGCTATGTCCGGGTGACCTTCAGCCAGCTGTCCATCGGCTGGATCGGCGGCGAGTCCTACCCCATCCGCACCACCATCGTGGTGCCGGATGACAACGAGTACGACGAGACCACCGGCATGTCCTCTGTGTCCATGCCCGTGGACGTGTTCTACCAGTTCCCCACCTCGGACGTGTTCTCGGGTGGCGAGACTTTGGGTATGCCCAGCTGGGATGATCCGACGGATCCGCGCTGGGGCTACTCCTTCGTCTCCGCCGACCGGGTGACCGAGTTCCGGCTGGCTTCCTACGATGCCGACGGCATGGCCGACCCCAACGCGGGCGTTGGGCTGACCGGCGATCTGGTCGTGGCCTATGCCACGGGTGACTTCGGCCTGTTCTCCTACATCCACGCGCTGGATGAGAGCAGCAGCTGCGGTGACTGCGTGGACAACGACGGCGACGGCTGGGTGGACCGTGACGACCCCGACTGCGATGACGACTACCGCGCCGATGGCAGCGACCCCGCCGAGGACAACTACACCCTGGGCATGTTCACCTGCAACGACGAGCTCGACAACGACGAAGACGGCTTGTTCGACTGGGAAGACGACGAGTGCGAGTCCGGCGACGAGTCGGAGTCCAACTGCGACAACGGCGACGATGACGACGGCGACGGCTGGGAAGACGAGCTGGACGGCGAGTGCATCGACGGCGGCTCCGAGCTCGGTGCCGACACCTGGGGTTGCTCGAACGGTCTGGACGACGACGGCGACACCTGGATCGACGCCGATGACCCGGACTGCACCGATGGTCAGGCCGAGGAGCTCGGCGTCGGAACCACGGTCTGCAACAACGGCCTGGACGACGACGGCCACGGCGACGCCGATGGTGCCGATCCGTACTGCTACTACAGCAACGAAGGTGCCCTTGGTGAGACCGAGCAGCCCGAGATGACCGCTGACTGCGCCGACGGCGAAGACAACGACAAGGACGGCTACATCGACGCCAACGATCCGGACTGTGAGACCGGTGCCTACTACCGCGAGAGCCGCGAGTTCTGGACCGATGACTTCTTCGACCTCATCCCCGCCTGCTACAACGGCGAAGATGACGACGGAGACGGGCAGATCGACTCCATGGACCCGGGCTGCTACACCGGCGGCGGTGAGGCTGACGGCTTCATCAACGACGAAACCGATCTGTAGCGGTCCCATCGGGTAGGGGCAGCCAGGCCGCCCCTCCTCGACACGACTTCACTGGAACGAGGCTGACCCACTGGTCAGCCTCGAAGCGCTTCAGGGGCTGACGGCTGTCCCGCTGGCAGCGGCTTGCGTGAGAAGTGCGCTCCGCGCGCAAGGCGAGGCTGTGAAGGAGTGTCCGATGGGTGAGGAGGCCCTCATACCGTCTGACATTGATGTGGCTCGGCCCTCGCCGGCCGAGCACCCCGCTGTCGACGCTTCGGAACCTTGACGTGACTCGCCACGCCTGCGGCTCCTCATCGCCGACAGCGGGTCGCTCTTCTCGGCGATCATCCGAGCCGAGTCTGCGTCAGCCGGTATCACGCGGCGCGCTCGAGCAGAGATGAGGTCCGCGCGGCCAGCGGGCGCGATCCGTGCGGGTCGCCTGTCCCGCGACTGGAGGCCCTTTGCATGGCGCCCAGGGTGTTGGCGAGCTCAGCGCCCCCAGTGGGCGCAACGACGATCCGGTGGGCTTTCCCGTGGCCGCCGACACTCTGCGTGGCGACCATCGCAGGGGCGGAGACCGGGAAGCCGGTAGGCGTGACCGGGTGCCTGGGGCGCTCCAATGGCATGGGCCCACAGCCAACCACCGCCCTGTGGTCCCATGTCGGGTCCTGGGAACCCAACGGGGCAGCTACGGGAGGCATCACGAGTCTCCAGAGGCACCAGGCCCCTCTGCTGGGCGACGGCGGAGTCCATCGCTGCCACTGGCAGAAGACCGAGAGGGCACTCGGGGGGCGTGGCGGGTCTCCCAGGGCCAGCGGTGCAGCTCGGCAGGCGCCTTGGAGCTCATCGGGGCCTTGCATGCGCGCGCAGGGCCATGACCCCGTACCCGGCAAATATGAGGTGATCATGGCCCGCGCTTGGTGGGGGGCGCGACTGATGCCACCCGATTGGGTCAAGGGCGGAATCGACGCCCTCGCATGCGGCGACCAGCGCTGCCACGCCTGGTCCCCACGCCATGCTGTCTCAGGAGCCCTGCTGCCCCCATCGTTGCTGCTTGATGAGCTGCGCTCGACTCTAGCGCGGGAGTCAATCCTTCGCGCTCGGTGGCCCCAACCAGGGCCATGGTGGGCCTCGCACAGGCCCCCGAATGGGTTGACTGCGGGGGGGGGCGAGGTCAGTGAGCCTCGTGCAGAAGGCTCGAGGCATCCCGGCCTCCTCCGCTCCCTGGGGCGAGCGCGGCAACCCAGGAAAAGAACTGCTCGACGCCGCCTTGGGGAGGCCCCTGGACTGGCCTACGATATCGACGAGAACGCGCCCGGAGCAGAGATATAAATTTTGAATTATTCGGGCCCCAGGTTTGACAGTCATAGGCCGCCTTAGTAAATGGCGTGGGCTCGACGGAGAGAAAATCTTCGGAGAGCGAAACGCTCCTTGAACTGGCGCTCGACCGAACCACCAACGACCCCTCGGGGCCAGGTGGCGATGGTTTCCGGACCCCCTCGCAGAAAGCTGCGAAGGCGGGACCAAAAAAAATTGCAGCCGCCCTTGACGCCCTCCGAATCGATGATAGATTCGCTGGGCTTTC
>ERZ890953.83-NODE-83-length-53964-cov-8.953514_pt1 | contig 53964 bp, 50 predicted proteins | sample MGYA00521264_ERZ890953 | MGnify/ENA primary metagenome ERZ890953 (study PRJEB32303, sample SAMEA104408629) | aquatic metagenome | biome: Brackish water; feature: Chemocline; material: water | place: Baltic Sea | collected 2014-10-26T21:54:00 | depth 200 m ...
ACGCGCGGAACCATCCCGAGGGCGGGCTCGAGGTGCGGGTGGTGCTGGCGGGGGCGTGATCACTCCACCGAGAACATGAACGGGTAGTTGACCGCCAGTTCTCCGTCGACGGGGGGGTCGAACTGCAGCTCGTCCATGGCGTCCAGCAGGCAGTCGTCCATGGTGGTCTGCTCGATGGTGGCGTCGGCGATGCCTGCGCTCACGACCTGGCCGAGCCCCGAGGCGGTGTCGGTGGTGCCGATGGTGAAGGCCACCACGATCTTGCCGGCGATGCCGGGGTCCTCCAGCAGGGCCTGGTCGTAGCACCGCCGGATCTTGGGCAGGGCCTCGGCCATGGCGCCCTGGATGCCCTCGCCGCTCGCCGGCCAGACCGTGGGCTCGGGCATGGGCTCGTCGCCCTCGTCGGGGCTCGTGGCGGGCCCCTTGGGGGACACATCGGGCGCCTCGCTCGGGGCCGAGGAGGGCGCTGGGGCCTGGCTGCTGGGCTTCGGAGACCGGCGCTTCCGGGCCGGTTCGGGGCGGGCCTCGGCTGGTTCCCTGTCGGTGGCCTCGAGACCACCATCGGTCGCGGTGGGGTTGGCTGGCTGCAGCCGGGGCGTGGGATCGTCGTCCGCGCTTCCTCGGTGTAGCAGGAGCACGGCCGCCAGTATGGCGATGGCGAAGGCGAGGATCAGGGCGGGGCGCTTCATGGTGGGGTCATCCTGCGGGGCCTGTGACACCTATCGTTTTTGCTGGGCCCAGCGGTTCCTGTGCGCACAACCACCGACGCGGGGGGGGCGCGCGGGGGGCGACCTCCCAGCGCTACCCTGTGTGAAACCATGAGGTGAAACCATGTTTTTGCACACCCCACAGGAGACGGCGCTGGGCGGCGGGTTCGACTCCGTGTACGAGCTGAACCAGGAGCACGTGGACGTGGTCCGCTGGATGGGCTTCTTCGAGGCGGCGCTGGACGCCCTGGAGCGAGAGGACGGCTGGGCGCGCCTGCGCATCGTGGATCCCCTGCCCTGGTAGGGCCTATTCCACGACCTCCTGGACCTGGCGCACGAACTGGTGCCAGAGGGTGAGCGTGTTGCTGTGGTCCCGGTACGGCTCCTCGAAGACCACGCCCTCGAGGGCCGCCTCGAGCTCGGCCTGGAACGCCGGGGTGTGGGGGGTGGTCCAGACTGTCACCTTGCTGACCTTGCCCTTCGAGTCCACTTGGATGTCGGCGCTGGCGGTGAAGACCTCGAGGTACTTGATGCGCAGGGCCGCGACGGCGTCGATCTGCAGCACCCGCTCGGTGATGTCCGGGGGTGGCGCTGGCAGGTTGTAGAGGTCCCAGGGAGGCGGTGCCGCCTCGCACATGTGGGTGTCGGGCAGGCGGTCTGGGAGCTCGACGGGCACGAGGTCCGGAGCTGGCTCCGCCGCGGGCTCGTCCAGCTCGGGGATCTGCGTCTCTTCGGCCGTGGTCGCGCCCTCGCTGCCCCCGTCGTCGTCCTGCGCCAGAGCGCTGTCGGCCCCCACCCAGGCCGAGGCCAGCATGGCGGCGGCGATGGCGGGTCTGGCGGCGCGCAGGGTGGGGTGGGTCCTGGATGGGTCCCGGGCCAGGGTCTGCAGGCGCCCGAGCAGGATGGCGGCCTCGCGGTTGAAGCGCGCATCGGCCAGGGCTCGGCCCTGCCGAAGCTCGGCGGCGGTGGCTTCGATCTCGGCGGGGGAGACGATGGCCTCGGCCCGGTCCAGCAGCAGGCTCATGCGCAGGGCGGAGTCGCGGTTCAGGTCGGCCACCAGCGCCTTGCAGCGGCGCCACAGGGGAGCGCTGACCCGGTCGGGGTGGAAGTGTCGCAGCAGGTGCAGGTAGTAGTCCAGGCGCATGGACTCGTGGTGCATGCCGCCCTCGCCGAAGTTGCGGGGGGCGAAGACCCGCCAGAAGAGCTCGTAGGCCCGCTGGGCCGCGGAGTCGGCGATGATGTAGGTCTGGCCCATGTAGTCGCCCTGCAGCCGTCCCTGGTTTCGCAGCTGCGCCTCGAGGGCGGTGCCCGCGTAGACCTCCACCCGGCAGAAGTTCAGGGGGAAGCTGTGCTGGGTGGCCATGAAGGCCAGGTTCTCCCGCAGGCTGGCCAGGTCCGAGTCGGGGTCGAACATCAGCAGGTTGAAGCAGGTGTGTACCTCGCGCTCGGCGAGGATGGCCAAGGCTCTGTGGTTCTGCTCCCGACCGATGCCGCGGCCCAGGCGCTTCAGCCCGCTGACGGCGTCGGTCTCAACCCCCAGGAACACCCGGAACAAGCCCATGTCCACCAGCAGGTCCACCACGTTGGGCTCGATGCTGTCGGGCCTGGCCTTGATCTGCAGGGCCACCCGGCCGATGCCCTGGGCCTTCATCTCGGCCTTCAGGGCTCGCAGGCGCTCCATGTTGGCCTGGGCCACGGGCATCAGGAAGTTGTCGTCCTGGAAGTTGAAGATCCGAACACCGCGCTGGTGGTAGAGCGCGGCCATCTCAGCGGCCACGCAGGCCACGTCCCGTTGGCGGAAGCGGGGTCCACCGCTCAGGGCGTGGCTGGCGTGGATGGAGCAGAAGTGGCAGCGCCCGTAGCAGCCCCGGCCCGCCAGCATGTTGGCGATGGGCCGGCCCAGGTAGCGGTGGAAGCGCTGGGGCCGGGCGGGCCAGGGTCGGGCGTCGAGATCGCTGCGGTTGGGTCGGGGGCCGGCGGAGACCACCTGCCCGTCCTGGCCGCGCACGCTCAGGCCGCGCACGCTCCGGCCGGGCACGCGACCGGGCTCCTCCAGGCTGGCGCACAGCTCCACCAGCAGCTCCTCGCCCTCGCCGTGGGCGATGGAGTCGAAGGCCGGGTGGTCGCGCAGTAGCTCTGTGGCGTGGAAGGCGGCGAAGTGCCCCCCCGCCGTGATGTGGCCGGCGAAGCCCAGGGCCCGTAGCCGCCGGGCCAGCTCCACGAACTCGTGGGAGCGGGAGGTGAAGAGCATGGACAGGCCCACCAACTCGGGCTGCCAGGCCGCCACGCTGCGGGCCACCGCGTCCAGCTCACCGCGGCTGGAGAAGCCGAACAGGCGAGGGCTGTGGCCAGCGGCCTCGAGGCTGGAGTGCATGTAGCGCAGGGCGAGGTTTTCCTCGATCTCCGCGCCGATCAGGGCGACCTTCATGGGGGCTCCCGGGTTGGGGTCGCGTGGCCAACGCTGGCACGCCCAGGGAGTTTACAGATCTGCGTCGACGACTGCGTCGCTCCCACGACGTCAGCCCCTGGTGGGGCTGCGATCCGACCCCTGTCTCCTCCTGTCAAACAGAACACGAGGTATTGTGATTTTCCCGGCTTCCTATAGCTGTGTGGAGTGAGACACTTCCATCCCCTCCCGGTGTACCTGTGCGCCATCGCCATCGGTTGTCATCCGTCGGCGCTCGGCTGTTCTGGCAAGCCTGGGGACACCGTCGATGGCGATGCGCTCATCGAGGAGGTGTCGCTCGAGGTCAGCGCGGTCTATCCGACCGTCGCGACCATCCGCTGGACCACCACTGTGCCTACGACTGGGTGGGTGGAGTTCGGCAGGCTGGGTGAGGTCGAGCACACCACGAGCCCTGAGGTCGAGCCCGCGACGGAACACAGTCAGCTGCTGCTGGGGCTCACCGAGGACACCAGCTACTCCTTCGTGCTGGTGGTCGAGACCGAGGACGACACCGAGTACAGCGGCTCGACAACCTTCATGACCGGATCGTTGCCAGTCTTTGGGAGCGACCCCGAGTTCACTCTGGTGGAGCCTGGCCAGGGCGCTGGCGGCTTCCTGTTGGCCCCCATCTGGGCTGGTGGCGCGAACGACCACTTGGCCATCCTGGACGACCAGGGCCGCTACGTCTGGGCGCAAGCCCTGAGCGATGGTGGCTTCACGCGAGCTCGGTTGTCCACGGATGGACGCACGGTGCTGTACAACCTCAACCCGGCCCAGCTCGACGACATGGGGGTGCTGGTCCTCCGCAGCCTCGACGGCGAGGAGGAAGAACGGATCGATATCCCTGGCATCCACATGGACTTCGCGGAGGTCCGGCCTGGGCTCTATGCTCTGCTCTCCCAAGAGATCATCGCGCTGGATGATGGCCGCCGTGTGCTCAACGAGATCATCCTCGAGGTCGACGACCAGGGCGGGGAGCGCGTGGTCTGGGACTCGGTCCAGAGCTTGGAGATCGACCTGGCGGTCAGCTACCCGGAGGGGCTGTACGGTCCTGGCTACGAAGTGCCGCTGCACCTCAACAGCCTGAGCTACGATCCCGTCGAGGACGCCTTCTATGCCACCTCCCTCTTTCGGGGGGCCGTCTACAAGGTGGACCGGGTTTCGGGAGAGTTGGTCTGGACGCTGGCGGCCATGGACGGCGACTTCAGCTCCGCGGGCCAGCCTGAGGATCTCCAGTTCCTTCCACACAGCGCCGTCGCTACGGCAGCCGGTGTGCTGATCTTCGACCGCTACAGCACTTCGAGTGACCAGTGCTCCGCGGCCGCCGAGTACAGCCTGGATCTGGACCGCATGGTCGCCGAGCGGGCCTGGGGCTACTCCACCGAGGACTGCCAGGTCAACATGATGATGGGGAACGCCCAGGATCTCTGGAACGGCAACCGCCTGTTGGTGCTGGCCATGAACGGTCAGATCGACGAGGTGGCGCCCGACGGCAGCCTGGTCTCCAGGCTCACCCTCGACTACGGCCGCACGCTGATGTACTGCGAGCGCTTCCAGAGCTTCTACCCATAGAGACCTGTGCCGCGGGGGCTCCTGGCGGGCCGCGGCCTACGGGTCCCCGAGGGTGCCTCGCAGCGGCTGGACCTCCTGTACCTGGATCACGCCGTCCAGCACCGCGATGCCCATCAGGCCCTCGCTGCTGCCCTTGACCTTCACCCGCTGACCCTCGAGGCTACTGGGGATCTTGCCGGCGAGCTGATAGCTGCGGCCGTCGTCGGCCTCGAGCTTCCAGGTTCCCAGGCCCAGCAGGCCCCGACGTAGTGTGCCTTTCCAGCTGCGCATGCTCACGCCTCCATCCGGCCGGTGGCGTGGGCTCGCTGCAGCCCGGCGACCGCCAGGGCCGCCAGCAAGGCGAGGGCGCCGTTGACCGCCAGCCAGCCTGTGGCCCAGCCGCCAGACAGCCACCAGGGGTCGATCTGCCCGCCCACTGCCGCGTGGATCAGGGCCGCGCCCAGGCCGGCGCCCAGCCCCACGGCCAGGGGCCACAGGCGCCCGGGACCCAGCAGGACCGCCGCGAGGATGGGCAGTGCCGCGCTGGCCCAGAGGGGGAAGTGGGTCCAGGAGGGGCCCAGCAGCGCGCCGGGCCAGTGCACCAGGCCGCGGGAGAGCAGGCTGCCGGCCATGCTGGGGTCGAGGGGCAGCAGGGGCAGGAAGAACAGCCCGCCGGCCACGAACGCGCCGGTGCAGGCGGCCGCGATGGCGGCCCCCTTGCTGCGCTTGGCCAGCCCGGCCATCAGCAGGGAGACCAAGCCGCCCACCAGGAAGAGCGGGCCGAACACCCGCAGCTGCAGTCGCCGCACAGCGGCGCCCAGGTTCAGCAGGCCATGGCCGGTGCGCTCGTCGAAGCCCGGCTCGCCCAGGTCGGTGGTGGAGGACAGCAGCAGGTCGCGCACCCGATCCGGGGTGCCCACGCCGGCGCCCAGCAGCACCGCGGCGGCGCCGGCGACGTGGGGGCTGGCCATGGAGGTGCCCTGGAATGCTGCGATCTGGCTGCTGCCACCCGCGGCGATGGTCTCCTGCAGCACGCCACCACCTGGCAGGGTGGTGTCGCCGCCCGGGCCCATCAGGTCTACGCCCTGGCCCCAGGTGGTGTAGGGGGCGGGGGTGGCGTTGGGGCCCACGGAGCCCACGCCCAGCACGCTGACGGCGTGGGCGGGGCAGCCCACACCTTCGCGCCCGGTGTTGCCCGCCGCGGCCACCACGATCACGCCGGCGGCAGCGGCCCGCTCCACCGCCAGGTGCAGCACGTCGGAGTGCCCTCCGCCCAGGCTGAGGTTGATGACGTCGGCCCCGTCGTCCACGGCCTGATCCACGGCCGCGGCGATGTGGTCGGAGCGGCCCGAGCCGCCGGAGTCCAGCACCTTGTAGGGCAGGATGGTGACATTGAAAGCCAGCCCGGCCACGCCCAGGCCGTTGTTGGTGGCCTGGGCGATGGTGCCGGCCACGTGGGTGCCGTGGCCCTGGTCGTCCTGAGCCGTGGGCACGTCGGGCACGAAGCTCATGCCCTCGAGCACCTTGACGCCCAGCAGATCGGGCCCCTGGGTGACCCCGGTGTCGATGACGGCCACCTTGACGCCACGGCCGGCGCCCACGCGCCAGCCCAGCTTGGCGCCGATCATGTCGAAGTTCCACTGCTCGTCGTAGCGGGGGTCGTCGGGGAAGCCCAGGGCTTGCATGGTCACCGCGGGCTCGACGGCTTCGATGCTGGGCTCTGCGGCCAGCCTGGCCACGGCGGCGGCCAGATCGGAGACGGCGGCCCAGGTCAGGGCTTCGTCCTCGGAGACCGACGAGCTGTACTCCAGGGGGATGCCCGTGCGCTGCGCCAGGCTGTGGATGTCCTGCTGGCTGGTGCCGTCCAGGAAGTCCACCACCAGGATGCCTGCCTGGTGAGTGGCCACGGGGTCCACCCCGTCGTCGAGGCCGGCTTGGATCGGGCTGGGATCGCGCAGCACCCACAGCAGCGCCAGCAGCACGACCACGCAGACGAGGGACAGGGCACGGTACACGGGCACCTCCGGCGAGCGGGAGTGGGACTACGTCCCGAACACCCAAGATCTTTCAGTGGATTCCCGTAGCCTGTGGGGATGGCGGCCGCCTGAGGCTGTGGCGGTCCGCCCCCTGACGCCGCACCAGCGGCGCGGAGCCTCGCGTGCGAATAGGCCCTTTCCATGGAGCTCCCACCCCCCACGCCGGGTCTCGACACGCTCGAATGGGACGTGTCGCGGCTGCTCGAGGGCCTGCAGCTGATCGAGCGCCGGCTGGGCGCCGGCCGCCAGCCTGCGCTGGTGGAGCCCTTCGATGTGCAGCCCCACGATGCCTTGGACCTTCAGCGCGCGGGGAAGATCCTGGCGTCCCATGTGGGCCTGGACCGCCTGGTCTTCGTGGTGCAGCTGGCCCACACCCACGAGCGCGTGGCCGGCAATGTGGAGCTGCAGCCGGGCCAGGATGAGGTCTTCATCACCGTCTCGAGCCGCCTGCAGGGTCACCCCGACGCGGTGCTGGCCACCCTGGCCCACGAGGTCAGCCACAAGCTGCTGCATGCGGGCGCGGTCCATGTTCCCGGCGATGACCCCGAGGACGAGCGGCTACAGAACGAGCGGCTGACGGACCTGGGGGCGGTCTGGGCCGGCTTCGGCAAGCTCATGCTCAACGGCTGCAAGAGCGAGTGGACCGAGCTGAAGGGCCAGACCGTGCACACCCACCGCTGGGAGGCCGGCTACCTGCGCCGTGAGCAGCTGGCCATGGCCCACGCCCTGGTCTGCGCCCTGCGGGGTATCGACCACGAGCAAGCGGCCACGGGGCTCAACGAGCCCTCCCGCTTGGCCCTTCGGGACGCTCGCCAGAGCCTGAACCGCGCCCTGCGCAAGGCGCGAGGCGAGGCCGCCAGCCGGGCGCGGACGGCGGCCGCGGTCGAGGAACGGCTGCGCGAGCGGCAGAGGACCCTGCTGGCTGTGGAGCGCGATCTGCTCTGGCTGCGCAGCCAGGTCTTGCCCGGGATCGAGCGGCTGCTGCGGCGGGAGCACCTGCACCTGCGGACCCAGCTCGGCGTGGTGCAGGACGCGCGGGAGATCGGGGAAGCGGGCACTCCCCTCGATCTCTCCAAGGCCTTGCACATGGCCCTGCTCGAGGAGCGGCGGTCCCTGGACGGTCCTCGGCGTGAGCAGGCCTGGGTGCTCGCTCACCGCTTGGCTCGGGCTTGCCGCGCCCTGACCACTGTGGGCTTGCCCTTGCCTCCGGTGGACCCCGAAGAGCTCCGCATCCTGCACTGCTGGTGCGACGACCAGAAGCTGCGCCTGCCGCCAGGCAAAGACGACATCCTGGCCCGCTGCCCCCGCTGCGGGTACCGCTTCCCGGCCCGCACCACCCTGCCTGGTTACCAGCTCCCCGCCCAGCGGGGTCGAGTGGAGCTGCTGCTGGGTAGGCTGCGACGCTGGCGCTGACAGCGGTGTCGATGTCGGGCTACGGTGTGGCGGTGAGCGGGCACGGCTCACGGTGGGAACGACGGAGAACGAACCATGTGGAAGCTGATCCTTCTGGCGCCCCTCGCCGGCCTGTTTGGCTGCGGGCACGACTGCAACCTGATGTACGCCCCCGACCAGCTGAGCATCGCCTTCGATCCGGAGATCACGGCCCAGGGCAGCTGGAGGTTCGAGCTGAGCGTGGACGTATACGCCGAGTGTGAGGTCGAGCTGCCCGTGCCCGACCCGTCGAACATGGACTACACGCCCTGCGGCGGTGCGGGTGGGGTCGACCTCCGCTTCAGTGAAGACGGCCTCGCCGTGACCGATCTCGTCATCGGGGACGAAGCCCCCGCGACCGTGACCCTGACCGTGTTGTTCGACGGAAGCCTTGTGTACGAGGAGACCCTCACGCCGGCCTACGACGTGGACGAGCCCAACGGCGCCGGCTGCGGTGAGCGCTACAGCACCGAGGTCACCGTCGAGGTGCCGGAGCCCTAACCACGAGGGCGCATCAGGGTGCCTTCCGCTCGAACACCAGCGTGTACTCCAGGGGCACCGGCAGCTTGTCGCTGTGGTAGACGATGCGCTCGGTGACGGTGCCGTCGGGCTGGAGCGCGAAGGTCTGGGTGCGCCCTCCAAGGTCGTTCGAGAAGCTCATGGACAGGGTGGTGGGGCTCGGCATCTCGAGCCGCACCGTGGTGGTGTCGTCGCTGTCGGGGATCTGCCACACGAAGGGCACGCCGTCGGGTACGTGGCGGATCAGCTCTTCGCCCCGGCAGGAGTAGATCAGGGTGGGGCCGTCCCAGGCGATGCCGGGCTCGGGGCAGTGGCCGGTGACGCCGCCCAGGTAGTGGCGCACCAGGGGCCGGATGAGGGACGGGAACTCGGCCACCACCCGCTCGATGCCCTGGTCGATGGCGTGCTGATCGGCGGTGGGATCGCGCTCGACGAGCTGCCCCTCGAGCCGCGACCCGCCGTCCGCGCCCAGCAGCGCGGGCAGGGCCAACAGAGCCAGGGCAAGGCGGCTGGGGCGTCGCGGTAGCTTGGCTGACATGCTCCCTGCTTAGCCGGTTCGGGGTCCAGCGAGCCCTCGATCGGTGATAGACTCCGCGGGAATTTGGCGGGAAGCCACCATCTTCCCGCGATGCTCCGGAGTCGCCGTGAACAGTCTGCTCCTCGTCCTGGCCCTCGCCTTGCCCACCCACGCCCAGGAAGGCGACACCCTGGAGACCTCGGCTGACACGCCGGTAGCCGCCGAGGAGCCCACAGCCGAAGCAGCAGCAGCGGCGGTCGAAGAGGCCCCCGTGGCCGAAGAGGCCCCTGCGGTCGAAGAGGCCCCTGCGGTCGAAGACGAAGCGCCCGCCGCCCAGGAGGCGCCTCCAGTAGATCCGGTGGCCGAGCTCATCGCCCCCGCCGAGCAGACCGAAGAGGTCAAGCTCGAGGCCTGGCAGAAGAACAAGTGGGGTTGGGGCGGCATCCCCGCGGTGAACTACAACAGCGACGAGGGCTTCGGCTTCGGCGTGATCGGCTCGGTCTACAAGTACAACGGCAAGGCCAGGCCCTACAAGACTCGCATCGGCGGGCTGGTGTTCTTCACCACCAAGGGCGTGCAGTACCACTACATCGACGTGGACGCGCTCGATCTGGCCGGCGGCAAGCTGCGCCTGACCACCCGGGTGCTGTACGACTACCGCTTCACCTCGAACTACTGCGGCATGGGCGGTGACGTTCAGTGCAACGACCCGGATCTGGCCCGTCAGCAGATGAACTTCCACGACGTCACCTACGACGACCTGAGCGAGGATGAGTGGGACACGCAGCTGCAGCGCTGGTACCAGGCCGCGTTCCGTATGCCCTACGCCATCGCGTTTGCCCGCTACGAGCTGTCGGACATGCCTCACAAGGTCGAGGCCATCGCCAGCTACCGGCTGTCCTACTTCGCCCCGTTCGCCAAGTTCGACGACACCCTGTACCAACACGAGGTTGACCTGGACGCCGAGACCGGCTTCACCTCGGTGCTGCAGGGTGGCATCATGGTGGACAACCGGGACAACGAGCCGGCCCCCAAGAGTGGCTACTGGGTCGAGGGCACCGTGCGCGGCGCCAGCAAGTACTGGGGCAGCAAGTTCGACTGGTTCGGCTTCAACGCCACCCTGCGGGGCTACCTGCCGATCCTGAAGGACGGCAAGCTCACCCTGGCCGATCGTTTCGCCGTGGACGGCATCGTGGGCGAGACCAACTACAAGGAGCTGGACTGGATGGGCGGCTCCCAGTTCTACACCGCCGCCGGTGGCGCCCGCTCCCTCCGCGGCATTCGGTCGGAGCGCTATCGCGGCAAGGTCAAGGCGCTGAACCAGGCCGAGCTGCGCTGGAAGGCCGTGACCTTCACCCCGGGCAGCACCGTGGTGGACCTCTACTTCCAGGGCTTCGTGGACGCCGCCCACGTGGCCGCCGAGTGGGACGACCTGGGCGGCTCCCCCATCCACCTGGGCGAGGGTGGCGGCCTGCGCATCGCCATCAACCAGAACTTCATCCTGCGCGGCGACTTCGCCACCAGCTTCGACGAGGGCTGGGGCCTGACCGGCATCTACCTGGACGTGGACAACCTCTGGTAGAGGCGGCGCATCGGTCGCAGCCGTGCCCTGGGCAGGTTGCTAACGCTGATCCGGGTAGTGGAAGTACTGGTAGAACTGCAGGGCGTCGGGCCCGTGGCACATGGGGCAGGTCTGCTTCCACTCGGGGCGGCGCATCTGGGGGCGCTTCCTGGTCTCCGAGGGGCCGTGGGTCAGGTGGCAGGTGCCACAGGCGACCTCGCCCTGGATGCCGGGCTCGAGCTGCTCGCCGTCGGGGCCGAACAGGGGCATGCCACCCAGGCTGGTCCAGCTCTCGCCGTCGGGGGTGAAGACGTCCACCGGGTGCTCGAAGCTGGCGATCCTGGGGCTGTCCCGGTCGAGCTCCGGCTGGGCCTGGGGGTGGTGGCAGGCCAGGCAGCGCTGGGAGAAGGGGTTGACCTCGAGCCCGGCCATGGCGAACTCGTCCATGGGCTGGTCGCTGTGGACCCGGTGGCAGTCCTTGCACACCGCGTCGCCGTGACCACCGCGGGCCTGGGCCGCCTGCTGGTCCTCGTGGCACTCGCCGCAGGCGGCGTTGGTGACGGTGTTGGCGCTGTGCATGCCGTGGCAGTCCACGCAGGTCTTCTCGTGGTGCGCGCTGTCGGCCAGGACCTCCACCTTGTCCCGGTGGCAGGTCTCGCAGGTGGCCAAGGGGTTGTAGCCGAAGCGCAGCAGGGGCTCGGCCTTCGGATCGTGCACGGCGTGGCAGGTGAGGCAGGAGAGCTGACCGCTGTCGCTGAGCACCGCGCCCAGCTCGGTCAGGCGAGCCCGCAGGGGGGCGTCGGGCGCGACGTCCATGGGGTGCCCGGAGCGTCGGTCCGCCTCGCCGCTGTGGCAGGTGAGGCAGAGGGTGGCGTCGGCGGCGGCCAGCACCAGCAGGTGGTCCTGAGTGGCGCCGTGGGGTCGGTGGCAGGTTCGGCAGGCGACCTTGTCGTCTTCGACCACGCTGATGCGTGCCAGGGCCTCGCGGTCGGCCTTGAAGGGCAGGGTCTTGCCCACCGGGTGGCTGCCGCCGGTGGGGGAGGTGGAGCGCTCGTACAGCTCCTCGTGGCAGTGGCTGCAGGGCGCCACGATCTCTTCGTCGTCCAGCCCGTCTTCAGCAGGGATCTCTGCCCCTTCGGCGCGGTGGATGGCGTGGCAGGAGAAGCAGGTCAGCTCGCCGTCGCTCGAGAGCTGGACGTCGTCGGGGAGCAGGGTGCCCTCGGCCAGGGTCAGGGGGTGGTTGGTGACCTCGGGGTCCCAGATGCCGGGACTCAGGCGCCGGGTGCCATCGTGGCACTGGCGGCAGACCAGGCCTGGGTCCATGTCCTTGATGGAGCTGTAGGACACCAGGCTGGCGGGCTCGGGGAAGGCGGCGTCGCTGGCGTGCGAGTTGAGCAGGCGCACACGGTGTGCTCCGGCTTCGGCCACAGCGACGCGGTCGCCCTGGGCAGCGATGCCCAGCGGGTGGTCGAAGCGCTCCACGTCGTCGCCCGCGGCCAGCACGCCCACGAAGTCGCCCTGGGCGTCCAGGCGCTGCACCAGGCCGAGCTGGGCGTCCAGCACCAGCAGGCCGCCGTCGGGCAGGCCGGCGATGTCCTTGGGCTTGGCGAAGTGGCCGGCGCGGATGCCCCAGCCACCCACGCTGGTCACCAGCTCGCCCGTGGCGCTGATGCGGAGCACGCGCCCCGCCAGGGACTCCACCACCCACACGCCGCCGTGGCCGTCGGGGGCCAGGCCGCGGGGCGCCTCGAGGGGGCTGCCGCTGATGCTGTCCACCACCAGCATGCTGCGCTTGATGGGGTCCAGGTGCAGCAGCAGGTCGTCGGCCGAGGCGCTCACCCACAGGGTGCCGGCTTCGGTGACCACCACATCGCTCGGGCGCAGATCGTCGCCCAGCTCCACCGTGTCGACGATGGCGCCGGTGGTGGGATCGAGCTGCAGGATGCGGCTGGCGCCGGCGTCGGTGACCCACAGGGCGTCAGGGGTGGCGAACAGCCCCGAGGGGTGGACCAGGCGCTCGGTGTTGGTCCAGCGCTGGCTGCCGTCGGGCTCGAAGACCGTGACGCTCAGGGCGGCATCGTCGGCCACGGCCAGGGCGCCGTCGGCCAGGAAGGTCACGGCCACGGGGGTGCGGAGATCGCCGGTGATGGTGGTGGGCTGGCGTGCCCCACTGCTGTCTCCAGCGATGGCGGCGCTGGCGATCACGCCCGCGACCAGGGCACTAGCCAGGATGAGGCGCGGGTTCACTGGGCGCCTCCCATGGTGGGCGCGGCGGGCGACCCAGCGGTGCGCTCGCTGCGCAGGCGCTCCACCAGCACCATCTTGGCCTTCTTGCGGGGGTTGCCCACCACCTCGAGGTGGCAGTCCTGGCAGCCCTGGGCCCGGTGGGGCCCCATGGGGCGCTGATCCGTGTGGCAGGAGTCGCAGTGGTGGGGACCGACGATCACGTCGGAGTGGATCCACTCGAGGTCGTCGCCCCCATGGCACATGACACAGGGGATGGCGGCGTCCGGTGGGCCGGGCAGGTGGCAGCCCATGCAGGCCTGGGCCGGGTCGGCCAGCTGCTCGGGGGCGCCGATCATGTCGTCGGCGTCCAGGCCCACGGAGCCGAAGAGGTGGTCGATGTAGGCGCGGCCGTCGAAGGCCTCGAGGCCGTGCCAGGAGCCCCGGAGGTCGACGCTGTGGGGCGGGACCAGGCCGGGCTGATCGATCACCGCCATGTCGTCGTGGCAGGTGACGCACAGGACGTGGGGATCCCAGCTGCGGTCGAAGCCCTGGCTGCCCAGCATGGCCCCCACCGCGGCGGCGACGGCGGAGAGCGCAGCGATGAGAACGGCGCCGCGCATCAACCGATCCCCCCGTGGGGCACGTAGTCCCGCAGGAAGCGCAGGGAGAACACCAGCCAGTACGCGAGGACGAAGACCAGGGCGGGCAGCCCCAGGCGCAGCAGCCACAGGCCGATGGGGAAGCTCGGCGGCGTGGGGGGCTTACCCGTGGGGCTAGTGGTGGTCGGCGTCGTCATCGTGTCCCTGATCGTGCTCACCCTGGAGCTGCACCTGCTGATCGATGAGGTTCGAGCCTGTGTGGCACTTGCCGCAGCGCACCGACTCGTGCTCCCAGTTGTGGACCCGCTTGGCCAGCTCCTGGAAGGCGGGCGGTGGGGCGTGGCAGGCGATGCACTCCACGGTGCCGTGGCCGTGGTCGGGGTCCACCAGGGGGGGCTGGAGCACCCAGTCGCCGAAGCCGGAGACCATCCACTCGGCGTCGCGCAGCTGGTCGGGGACTCGGCGCATGCCGTCGGGGCTGGTCTCGGGCCGGGCCACGCGGTCGTCGGACTCGATCTCCGCGATCTTCTCGTGGCAGGACAGGCAGCAGTCCCGCCCGCGCCGGCAGTAGGGCAGCGGCATGTCGTGGCCCATCTGGGGCTTAGGGTCGTGGGGCCGGTGGCACTCGACGCACTCGCGCTTGGCTTGGTCCTGGGGGATGTGCTCGTCGGGCACGATCTGGGGGAAGGTGGTGGGGCGGGCCTGGAGCTTCCGGTGGCAGACCAGGCAGTCCAAGGCGTCGGGCAGATCCAACTGGGCCACGTCGCAGCCGTCGAGCTGATCATCCTCGCGCAGCTGCCGCATGCGCTCCCGGAGCTCCTCGGCGGAGCCGGTGTCGATGCCGCCCAGCACCTTCTCGTGGCACTGCACGCATGCCTCGGTGTGGGCCCCGCGCTGGCCGTGGCAGCTCACGCAGCGCACCTTGCCGTGGCGGGAGGTGGCGGGCACCTCGTTGAGCATGGGGTGGCACTCGGCGCTGGCGCAGGTCTCTTCGTTGAGCAGGGCAGCCTGGCCCATCAGCTCGGCGATGCTGGGGTTGTCGGCGCTGGGGTTGTCGGCGCCGGAATTGTCGGTGATGGGGTTGTCCGGGCGGTCTTCGCCCAGGTCGCCCTGGTCAGGGCCCGGGTTGTCGCCGGGCTCGGCCTGGACAGGCAGGGCCTGGAGCCAGCTCAACACCAGGCACAAGGCCAGCACGGCCAGGCCCGAGGGGAGCAGGGAGCGCATGGAGGGGGCCTTCATGGGTCAGGTCGTCCCATCGGAGAAGTAGTAGTAGAAGCGGGGCTCCGTACCCACGTCTTCCCGCAGCTGGATGGTCTTGACTCCCCGCACGATGGCGTACACCTCGGTGGTGGGATCGTTCATGTCGGCGCAGCGGCGCGCCCCCACCGGGCAGACCGTGACGCAGGCGGTGTCGTGGCCCTCGCGGGTGCGCTGGACGCAGAAGGTGCACTTCTCGACCACCCCGTAGGGGCGGGGGCGGTTGCCCAGGTAGTGCTGCTTGGGGTTCAGCTCGTTGGCGGGGATGTCCGGGGGCGCCCAGTTGAACTTACGGGCGTCGTAGGGGCAGGCGGCCATGCAGTAGCGGCAGCCGATGCACCAGCTGTAGTCCACCACGGTGATGCCGTCGGGCTCCTTCCAGGTGGCCTTGACCGGACATGCCCTGACGCAGGGCGGATCGTCGCACTGCTGGCAGGCCACGGGAAGGTAGTAGTTGCCGTCGTCTTCCCCGGTGGGGGGCAGCGTGTAGGTCTCGGTGTCGTGCAGGTTCCAGATCTTCATGTGATGGGAGCGCAGCATCGTGATCCACTTGATCTCTGGATCCCGGGCCTGGTTGTTCTCCTCGAAGCACCCCTGGGCGCACTGGCCGCAGCCGATGCAGGCGCTGAGGTTCAAGGTCATGGCCAGGCGCACGCCCGGCTTGGCGGGTGTGGTGGCCATGGTGACCGGCTTGCCCCAGCGCTCGAGGATCGCGGCCTCGAGGCGGGCCACCAGTGCCGCCAGCTGTTCGTCGTCCATGTCCAGGTAGTGCTTCTGGAGCAGGTCATCGAGGGTCAGCCCGGCCATGGTGCCGCCGCAGGCGGACACGGTCGAGGCGGCGGCACCCAGGGCCAGCAGCTTGGCCAGGGAGCCCAGCATCTTGCGTCGGGTGAGCAGCTGGGGGCGGTTCATGGGGTGCCCTCCGCGTCAGCGAGCTGCTCGCTGGAGTGGCCCATGGAGATGAGCCCCATGCCCCCCGGCGTGTCGATGGTCAGCCGGCCGTTCATGATGGAGATGGCCACCTTGACCATCAGGGTGAACAGCAGGAAGCCGAAGGAGAAGATGGCGCTCGAGACCGCCAGCTCGGTGAGGCTGGGGGCGTACTCGTAGATGCCGCCCAGGCTGGTGGGGGTGAAGCCGGGGATGACCAGCGCCACGCCCTTCTCCACGTACACGCCGATGTAGATCATGATGGCGCCGGCGTTGAGCAGCACCACGTTCTTGCGGGTCTTGGGGATCAGGAACAGGAAGAACGCCAGCACGCTGCAGATCAGCGACAGCCAGGCGTAGGCCGCGATGGGGGCGTGGCCGTGCAGCCCGAAGAACAGGTACTGGTGGTGCACCAGGTGGGAGGTTCCCGAGTAGAACTCACGGAAGACCTCGGCCCCGAACAGGAACAGGTTGATGAACATGGCGTAGGCCATGAGCTCAGCGATCTTCCACAGGGCTTCCTTGTGGATGTTCAGCCCGGCGTAGCGCTTGAGCACCTGCAGCAGGATCAGGATGATGGCGGGCCCCGAGCAGAAGGCCGAGGCCAGGAATCGAGGAGCCAGGATGGCCGTGTTCCAGAACGGGCGCGCGGGCAGGCCGGCGTAGAGGAAGGCCGTGACCGTGTGGATGCCCACCGCGGCGGGGATCGAGAACAGGATCAGGGGCAGGGCGAAGCGCTTGCTGTAGCTGCGCTTGCAGTACATCCGGTAGACCACATGGGTGGCGATGGTGAAGTTCAGGAAGAGGTAGGTCTGCAGGACGACCACGTCCCAGGACAGCATGGACACCGGCACGTTGAGCTTGCCGAAGGGAGGGACCATGTGCAGCGCGCGGTCCGGCCGCCCGATGTCCACCATCACGAAGCACAGGCACATGATGATGGCGCTGACCGCCAGCAGCTCGCCGATGACCACGATCTCCTTGATGGGCTTCCAGTTGTACACGTAGGCCGGGATCACCAGCACCACCGCGGCCGCGGCCACGCCCACCAGGAAGGTGAAGTTGCCGATGTAGAAGGCCCAGCTGACCGGGTCCCGCATGTTGGTGACGATCAGGCCCAGGTGGAACTGCCGCAGGTAGGCCGCGCCCCCGACGCCCATGAGGGTGAGCAGCAAGGCGATCCACAGCCAGTAGGCCTTGCCGCCGCGCAGCACGACGCGGACGCTCCCCAGGATGAACCGGGGGAAGGATCGGATGAAGAAGAGCATGGCGCTCCAGTTCTCGCACGAATGAAGACCCCTGGAGGATACGTGCGGCTGCCTGCGCCAGCAATGAAACGTCGTGTTTCTGGTTCCTTGCATTTTTTGGAAGAAGGCAGAAATTCTACTCGAAGCGGCACTCCTTGCCGCTGCGCCCCCTTCGAACTGTCGCCAGCCGCTCGCAGGCGTTGCTCCGCCGGTAGGGGCGCGGGTACACTCTCACGAAGATGAGCAATATACCTTCGATATGGCGAATATTCGGTGCCTGCGTGCTGCTGGTGGGTTGCGGCGGCTCCGCGGACCGTGCCGACCTGGCCGTGGCGGCCATCGGCCCGGAGACGACCTCGGCGCAGGAGGCTCCATCCTCGGAGCGCACTGTGATCGAGGGCCCACCTCCGCCCACCCGGCCGGAGCATCCCACCGTCACGGCCAGCGGCGTCGCGTGGCAGCGCCTCACGACTGGGGCGGGCCAGCCCCCCACCTCCGCTGACGCGGTGCTCGTCGACTACACCTGCTGGGCTGGTGACGGCGCCATCTTCGCCAGCACGGCTGGCAGCGGTCGCTCGGCGACCTTCCGGATGCAGGAGCTGATCCCGGGTCTGGCGGAGGTCCTGGTGGACATGCGCCCGGGGGAGCGCCGCCAAGCCTGGGTTCCCGCGAACCTGGCCTACGCCGGTCGTCCCGACATGCCCCGGGGTGACCTGAGCTACGATCTGGAGCTGCTGGCTGTGCTGTCCGCGCCCTCGGTTCCTCCCGATGTGGCCGGGCCCCCAAGGGGCGCTGTGTTGAGCGCATCGGGTCTGGCCTGGCGACGGCTCGCTGCGGGTCATGGGGATCGCAGCCCTACCCCCGAAGACATTGTGAGCCTGCACTTCAGCGCCTGGACCACCGAAGGCGTCCTCGCGGACAGCACCCTGCTGCGGGATCACCCGGTCACCATCGGCGTGGCGCGCACCATGCCCGGCATGGCCGAGGCCCTCGAGGCCATGGTGGTGGGTGAGCGCCGCCGGCTGTGGGTGCCCGAGGATCTGGCCTACCGCGGCCGCCCCGGCGCCCCTGCAGGCATGCTGGTGGTGGACGTGGAGCTGCTCGATCTGCTCGAGCTGCCCGTCGCGCCCTCAGTCGAGGTCAGCGCGGGCGCGCCCACCACGGCTTCGGGTTTGGCCCACGAGCTGCTGGTGGCCGGCACCGGCGCCCGGCACCCCGGCCCGGACAGCCTGGTCACCCTGCACTTCACCGGCTGGCTGGCGAGCGGCGAGCTGCACGACTCCTCCCTCACCCGGGGACAGCCCTCCACCGTGCGGGTGTCCGAGCTCATCCCTGGCTGGCGCGAGGGCCTGCAGCTGATGGTCGAGGGCGAGACCCGTCGCCTGTGGCTGCCCCCCGAGCTGGCCTTCGCCGGCAAGCCCGACCAGCCCCAGGGGCCCATGGTCTACGATCTCGAGCTGCTGGCCATCACGGACTAGGCGCCGCCTTCCCGCCGCTCCTTGAAGCGCTTGACCTGGTGGGCGAAGGCCTCGAGCCGGGCCGAGCCGTCGGAGCCCCCGCCGCCGCCGTAGTTGATGGTGGCCATGGGGATGCCGTCGTAGTCGTCGCGCATCTTCTGCAGCAGGGCCGCGGAGATGCCGCCCACCATGCAGCCGAAGCAGATGGCGTTGACCACGCCGTCGGCGCCGCGCTTGGCGAAGTCGGCCATCTTGGCCACGTTGAGGGTCACCAGGCTCGAGGACTCGGGGCCCACATAGGGTGCCGCCAGCTCCCGGACCTCCTTGATGCTCGGTTCGCTGAAGCGCTCGTCCAGGGACCAGTGCAGGCCTTCCCACCACTCCTCCATCTCGCGGACGGTGGTGAGGAAGGCGGTGTGGAACATGGGCTTGAGCTCCCAGCGTCGGGCCGCCTTCATGGCGAAGCGGGGCTGGTTGAAGGCGAACAGGTCCACCGAGAAGGGCGCGGGCCAGACCTCGCAGCCCAGGGCCTCGAGGCGGTGGAACAGGTCGCCGTTGGCGAAGCCGTTGACCCGGGTGTAGATGTCGCCGGCCACGCCCACCAGGGGCTTGCGGGGCATGTCGTGGGTCGGCACTTTGCGCAGCCGCTCCACGGCGGCGGGCAGGAAGTCCATCACCTCGAAGCGCTCCACCGCCACCGACAGTTCCTTCAGGACATCTTCGTAGGTGGCGTCGGTGCTGCCGGGGACCCGCTCGTAGGGGCGGGTGCGGCAGGCCTGGCGCAGCAGGATCTCCACCGCCATCATGCCGCGGTACAGGGCGATGCCGCCCCTGACGCCGATGGCGGCTTGCAGCTCCTCCGGCTTGGGGGAGTCCACCCGCAGGTCGGCGCCCAGGCGGCGCTTCACGTGGCGCAGCCCGTCGGCGTACTGGGAGAACAGGCAGGCGTTGACGCCTCCCTGGAACAGGAATGAGTCGCCGGGGCGGTAGCCGTGCTCCTTGACCACCCGCACCAGATCGCCGGCGAGCAGGGTGAAGGGGTGGCACTCGCGGCCCGATCCCAGCTCCTCGCCCATGCGTCGGGTCTCTTCGTCCGGCGGAGGCAGCAGGTGGACGTCGTAGCCCGCCATGCGCATCACCCCGGCGTGGGCGTGGGCGTGATCAGCGAAGTAGGGCATGAACACGCGGCCGCGGGGGACGCCGCTGCTGTCGGCCTCGCCGTCGAAGGCGGGCTCGGGGTCGGGGTCCTGGCCCCGGCGCAGGTGGGCGTCGATCTCGTCGGCGAAGGCCTCGAGTCGGGTGACGAAGCCCGCCTCTGCGCGGTGTTCGTCCAGCTCGAGCATCAGCCGCGGCCTGCCCTCGAGCAGCTCTTCGAGGTGCTTGTTTGCGAAGCCGTCGGGCCCGCAGCCGAAGCTGGACAGCACCACCGGGAACAGCCTGGGGTCCCTGCGGATGAGCATCGCGGCCCGGAGGTAGTCCCGGTTGCCGGCCCACACCAGCTCGTCGTAGCGGGGGGGCAGCTCGACCTGGCCCAGGGGCAGGCAGTCCATGGGCAGCACGGCCATGCCCAGCCGGGTGAGCTGACGGCCCAGGTCCATGTTCAGGTAGGGGTCGCTCAGGTTGTAGGGCTTGCCCAGGATCACCAGGATGCGATCGTGGCTGGCGGCCAACAGCTCCCGACCCAGGCTCTGCAGCTCGGCCTCGTGGTCCACCATGGCTGCGCGGCCCTTCTTCAGGGCGGCGATCAGGGCGTCCTCCGGCGCGTCGAGCTGCTCGGCCAGCAGGCTCAGCGCGTCGATCTCCTTCCCGGGCGCTTCCTCCAGCTCCACCTCGGGCACGATGAAGTTCGCGTCCAGCGCTGTGTTCAGCATGTAGGGCAGGTGACGGGTGAACTCACAGGTGTAGGGTCCGCGCTCGCCGGCCTGGCGCTGGGGGGTGGAGTTCACGCTGGGCATCAGGATGTTGGTCACGCCGCGCTCGAGCAGCGCCTGGACGTGGCCGTAGGTGATCTTGACCGGCAGGCAGGTGTCGGCCTGCAGCTTGCGCTGGCCCTGGGCCAGGATGGTGGAGGTCGAGGGGGGCGAGAGCACGGGCTCGCGGCCGGCGGCGCGGATCAGGGCGGTCCAGAGAGGGAGGTATTGCAGGCCCACCGAGGCCCGGGGGATGCCGATGGCCCGGGCCGGATCTTCGGGCAGGGGGGCCTTGTCGTCCATGCCCGCCGCTTCCAGCATCAGGCGCCAGCGCTTGGCCAGCAGGTGGTCGTTGGTGGTGGCGCCGGTCCGGCTGTCGTCCCGCTCGCTGTAGCGCTCGCAGACATCACCGAAGAAGCGCACGCGGTCGCCGGCCCGGAAGCGGGTGACCTGGCAGCGGTTGCTGCAGGCCCGGCACTCGAAGCTGCGCTCCACCTCGCCCTGGCAGGCCTCGAGGCCCCCGAAGCGGGTGGTTGCGGGCAATTCGCCGGCGGCGCGGGCGTCCATGAGCAGCATGGCCACGCCGATGGCGCCGCTGACCCGGTTGTGGGGGTGGACCGTGATGGGACGGCCCAGCAGCTGACGGAAGGCCGCCACCACGGCGCGGTTCGAGGCGGTGCCGCCCTGGAACAGCACCCGCTCGCCGATGGGGCGTCCAGCCACCACCTTCTCGAGGTAGTTGCGGGCCACGGACAGGGCCAGCCCGGCGCTGAGGTCCTGGGTGGTGACGCCCTGGCGCATGGCGTGGACCAATTCCGAGTCCATGAACACCGTGCAGCGGCTGCCCAGGTCCACGGCGCTCTCGGCGGCCAGGGCCTGCTGGGCGAACTCGCCGATGATGTTCAGGCCCATGCGGGTGGCCTGCTCTTCGAGGAAGCTGCCGGTGCCCGCCGCGCAGACCTTGTTCATGGTGAAGTCGACGATGTGACCGTCCCTGGCCGAGATGAACTTCGAGTCCTGGCCGCCGATCTCGAGCACCGTGTCCACGTCGGGCAGGGCGTCGAAGGCGCCCCGCAGCTGGGCGGTGATCTCGTTGCGCACCAGATCAGCCCGCAGGAACTCCGCCGCCAGGTGGCGACCGGAGCCGGTGGTGGCCACGCCGGTGATGTTCAGCCCATCGCCGTGGCGCTCGTACAGCTCTCGCAGGCCTTCCTCGAGCACGGCGAGGGGGCGGCCCCGGGTGGCCAGGTACAGGGCGTCGAACAGCTCGCCGGCCGGGGTGACCAGGGTCAGGTTGGTGGAGACCGAGCCTACGTCGACGCCCAGGATGAAGGGCTGGTCCCCCGCGCTGCTGTCGCACCGCTCGAGGCCGGGCTCGGGGCAGCCGGGGTCGGGCAGGGCCGGCAGGCGCACCAGGCCCCGCTCGGCGGCGCGCTCCCCCGCCAGTGCCTTGCGCATGCCGGGGATGGAGACGGCGGTGTCCGCCTCCGCCAGCAGGGCGGCGCCGAGGGCCCCGGCCAGGCGCCCGTCATCCGCCACCAGCAGCTGGTCTTCCGTCAGCTCCAGCACCTCGCGGAAGGCGCGCACCAGGCCCGGGTTCAGGGCCCCGCCGCCCACCAGCACCGCGGGGGGCACCAGCTCGCGGCCCCGCATGACCGAGGCCTGGAAGTTGCGGGCCAGGGCCAGGCACAGGCCGTAGGCGATCTCCGCCACGGGGGTGCCCTTCTGCTGCAGGTGGATCATGTCGGACTTGGCGAAGACTGTGCAGCGGCCCGCCACCGTGGCGCCCCGCTCGGCCTCACCCGCCAGGGTCGCCAGCCCGGCTACGTCCAGCTTCAGGCGGCCGGCCTGCTGCTCGAGGAACACCCCAGCGCCGGCGGCGCACAGCTCGGAGAGGGAGAAGTCCAGCAGCTCACCCGAGCCGCCCGGCTCCACCGACATCCAGCGGGACATGTGACCGCCCACCTCGATGATGGCGCTGGCTTGGGGGCAGAGGGCGGAGCCGCCCGCGGTGGTGGCCACCACGTCGTTGGCGGGCTGCAGACCCTTCAGTCGAGCCGTCAGCAGCCCCGCGGCGGTGCCGGTGATGCCCGTAGGCAATGCCAGCCCGCCCCAGTCGGCCTCGAGCTCGGCCAGCAGCATGTCCAGGGCGGCCAATGGACGACCCGCACTGGGGCGAGAGCGACCGCCCAGCAGCGTGCCATCACCATCGATGATGGCGGCGTGGACGGCGACGGAGCCCAGGTCGAGGCCCAGGCGTGCGGGGGTGGAAGACATGGCTGTTTCCCTCTGTGGCGGCTCGAGACCTGACACGTCGGTCTAGCGGCCAGCGGCAATAACCTGACATGTCAGTCCAGTCCCGTCAGGCGTGTTAGCTTGCGCGGGATCGCAACTCGAGATGTGCGAGACGGAGACCCGAATGCGCGCAGAGGATCGCCGAGCCCAGTTGATGGATGCCGCCTTGGAGGCCTTCTCTCGCGGGGGCTACCACGGCACCCACATCAGCCACATCATCGCCGAGGCCGGCGTCGCGCGGGGCACCTTCTACCTGTACTTCCAGGGCAAGCGCGAGGTGTTCCAGGCGCTCATCGACGAGATGTTCGTCTCCCTCGACAGCGTGACCGAGGCGCTCAATCCCCGCGCGCCCATCTCGCCGGTGGAACAGCTTCGTCGCAACCTCGAGCGCTTCGTGGGCGTACTGCAAGCGCGGCCTCAGCTCACCACGCTGCTGCTCGAGCAGGGCGTCCCCCTCGAGCCCGAGGTGCGGGAGCGTCTGCGCGGCTTCTATGCCGACCTCACCGCCAAGGTCGAGCAGGGCCTGGCCTTGGGCGAGGAGCTCGGCCTGTTCAGCACGGTGGACCGCGAAGTGGTGGCTCGGGCCATCGTGGGGGCGGTCAAGGAAGTCTTCTACGGCTGGGACCACCAGCGCGAGGCCTTCGACCCCCGCCGGGTGGCCGATGCGCTGATCCACCTCACCCTGAACGGGCTGCTGGTGCCGCAGGAAGCGTAGGGCTCACGGGCCCACATGGTGTCCACTGCCACCTCTCCAGCTGGTAGACTGCACGCGTGCGCCACTCCGTCGTCATCGTCGCCTCCTTGCTGGCCTGCGCCTGCGTCCAGCCCCAGGTCCTCTCGCCCGGGGACACTCAGGACAGCGTGCCCGGGCGCGACACGGCCCTGGCCGACACGGGCCCTGGCGAGGGACCCGAGATCATCCCTGGCTGGGACACGGCGCCCCCCACGGGTCTGTGCGAGGTGGCGCTCGCCTGTGAGCAGGAGATCCCCCAGGATCCCAAGGTCCCCTGCACCCTGTCGGTGCGCGACGACGACGGTCGGCTCTGGTACGAGGGCTCCGCCGGCGTCGAGAAGCGGGGGCGGTCCACCTCGGGCTACGACAAGGCGCAGTACGCGGTGGAGCTGTGGGGGGATCAGCAGCAGGAGGTCCAGACGGACATCCTGGGCATGGGGGTCGAGAGCGACTGGGTGCTCAACGGGGCCATCGTCGACCGGGCGCTGCTGCGCAACCAGCTGGGCTTCGACCTGTTCCGCGCCTTCGGGCCCCAGCGGTATGCCGCCCAGTCTGCCTACTGCAGCCTGACCCTGGACGGCGCCTGGCGCGGGATCTACTTCCTCACCGAGCGCCCCAAGCGGGCCTCCAGCCGCATCGATCTGGACGGTCAGGCCGTCGACGAAGGCCGGGCGTTTGTGCTCAAGCTCGACCAGTACGACGGGGCCGTGGACAACGGCGCCGTGGGCCACGGCACCTGGACCTTGATCTCGCCCCGCCAGGACAGCGCCTCACCGCAGGCGCTCGCGGCTGTGCGGGCCACCGTGGCCGCCTGGCAGGCGGCGCTGCTCTCACCCCAGGTCGGGGACCCGGAGCAGGGGGTGCAGGCCCACATGGACCTGGACACGGCGGTGGACTTCGTGATCCTGCAGGAGCTGATGAAGAACAACGACGCTTTCTACCTGAGCGTCTACCTGTGGAAGCGCCAGGATGGGCTGCTGCAGCTGTCCCCCTGGGACCTGGATCTGACCCTGGGGCAGCCCACCTACAACGACAACACCAACCCCAACAGCTGGATCGCCTACCGCCCCACCTGGGTGGCCCAGCTGGGCAGCTCCGCCGAGTTCCGCGAGCGCCTGGTCAGCCGCTGGGCTCAGCTCCGGCAGGGGGAGCTGGCGGATCAGGCCCTGCTCGACCGGGTCGCCGCCTACCGCGCCATCATGGGCGATGAGGTCTACGACAACTTCGAGGTCTGGCCCATCGAGGACATCGACTTCGGCGGCTACCTGCCCGTGCGCACGAGCTACGACCAGGAGTACGACAGCGTGCGGGCGTGGATCCCCCGCCGCACCGCCTGGATGGATGCGAACATCGGGGCCTGGTAGGGCCGCGCCGAGACGCCCGCAGCCCGACCCCCCGGGGGTGGCGCCTCGCGCTGCGGCGACGCGCCCTCAGAGCCCCCGCTGCTCGAAGGAGATGTCGTCGAGGTTGACCGTGTAGGCGTCCTGCATGTCCCGGATGGTGATGGACGTGATGTGCTCCCAGGCGCTCAGATCGCAGCGCTCCGCGGTGCTGGAGCCGCCGTCGCCCACCAGGTTGACGCTGCCGGCGGGGCCGCTCTCGGTGACCACGTCCACCACAGCGAAGCGCCCGTTGGTCTGGTCTCCCAGGGTGTAGAACTCCAGCGCGCGCACCGGCTCGGTGAAGGTGAAGGTCAGATCCGACTTCACGCCCGCACCCCCGGGGCTGTTGGCCGTGTAGGCGGTGAAGGGCTCGGAGCGGGCGTAGCGGGCGTAGTCCCACGAGTACAGCCGGGTGCTGTCCCCTGTGCTGAAGGTCACCTCAGGGTAGACGGTGCTGACATCGATCTCCCCGCTCAGCTCGTCGAAGTCGATGAGCACCGGGGTCCAGGTCCACGCGGGGGCCTCGGTGTCGTCATCGGCCTCGCCGGTGTCGTCATTGGCCTCGCCGGTGTCATCGTCGGCCTCCTGGGCGGTGTCCTCGGCGTCCTGGCCCTGCTTGGGGTCGCCGGTGATCAGGAAGCAGCCGCTGAGGCCGAGGAACGAAGCGAGCAAGATGCGGGTCATGGTGGCCTCCGGGGGGGCTGGGGCGCCGAAACCAGTGAGTGTAACCAATGGTCACATAGCCCCTCCCGCCGGGAGGCATGGGGTCATGGAGGGGTCAGGGGTGGGCGCCCTCAGCAGCTCGCGCAGTTCCCACCCGAGCAGCCCGAGCACTTGCTCCCACCCCCACCGCCCATGGCGCTGGGCGGGGGCATGGCGCCCAGGCTACGCCCGCCGGTGTGGGCGGCGAAGGTGGACATCTTGCGCTTGACGTTCTCGGAGTCGCAGGCCTCGCACTCCACCTGCTCGTCCTGGGAGCGAAGCAGCTCCTCGAACTCCTCACCGCAGTCCAGGCAGGTGAACTCGTACATGGGCATGATGGGCCTCCAACAGAGGCGCGACCTTAGCCCCCTCGCGCCCTTGTCTCCACCCCGGGTTCCCCCGCGCCGTGGGCGTCGCCCTGATTCTCGGGGTCCGACACCAGCCTGACCGTGCTGGCGCAGCGCATGGCCTGCAGCAGCCGGACCTCGATGATCTCGGTCAGGGCGCGGCGCTGGACAGGCGGCGTGCCCGGTGCTTCGCCGATGGAGCGGACCGCAGCGGCAAGGGCTTGGTCGCCCAGCACTCCTTCGCACCAGCTGGCCAGGGTGCCGGGGCTGAGGCGGGAGTGGGGCAGCCTGAGCAGGACCAGCGCGTCGGTGAGGCTGAGCAGGTCGATGGTCTGGGTCTGCTGTCGGAAGTCCAGCGAGTAGCCCACCAGGCGGTCGGACTGGGACACCGGGCGCAGGAGCCGATGGGCCAGGGCGGGGGTGGGTGCGGGGAGGGGGTTTTGCATCGAGATCCAGCCTACACCCAAACTTATTCGCTTAGCGATAGCTGTCGATGTTCTCGTCCATCCAGCGCAGGTGGTCGACCGTCCACGACCGGACGTAGGCTTGCTCGGCTTCGACGCTCTCGGTGGGGCAGAGGTAGCAGTCTCCGCTCCAGCAGAAGTCGATCTCCGCGATGGGCCAGACCTCGAAGTTGCGCGCCAGGCTGGCGCCCATCACCTCGGTGTAGCGATCCATCCGGGCCAGCACTTCGTCGTCGGCCAAAGGACCGGCGCGCAGCTGCACCCAGCGCTCGCTCAGGCGGCTGCGGAAGCTGTCCGACTCGGCGAAGGCGATGATGGCGGGGGAGCGGTAGCCGACCCAGGCGTCCCAGCCGCAGCTGTGGATGGGGTAGCCGCCGAAGCCCAGGTCCAGATCCCAGGGGGTGAAGTGGATGAGGCCGTCGGTGTCCTTCCACATGTGTACGGACAGGAAGTAGGCGTCGTTGTTGCGGGACAGCTCGTGGGTGATCACGAAGTCCACGGCGCTGTCCATGTCCACCAGGGTCCAGATGGACTCGGGATCGGGGCCCGCGACCGCGGCCTGGAAGGCTTGGATGCTGGCGGTCACCGCGGCCCGCGCCTGGGGGCTCGCGTCCTCGATGCGGGGCCAGACCAGCTGCCAGTGGGAGTAGAAGGCCGTGGAGGCCATGAAACCGTCGCTGTCGTCGTTCTTGACGATCCAGCTCGAGCCGTCGGTGGCGTCGGAGATGGCGATGCGCTCGTCGTCGCGCTTGGCCCGCTCGCCCAGGGTGAAGATGCCCAGCCACTCGCCGTTGAGCTCGAGCCCGCACAGCACAGACTCGGCCGCCCACTCCCCCTCGTTGTCGAAGGCGTTGAACAGGTCGTACCCCAGCTTGTTTCGGAACAGGGCCCGGTCGGCGTAGTTGCCGTTCAGAATCCAGTCGGACTCGGCGCCCATGCCGTAGAAGTCGGACTGCACCTCAGCGCCCTGTGGGTCGTGCCACAGCTCCACCGCGTACTGGTGCTTGGGGAAGCTGTTGGACGAGCGGCCCCGCTCCTCGAGGCCCGCCCAGCCGTCGTAGAGCACCACCCCGGCGTCCGTCTCCACCCGCAGCTCGCAGGGCGTCTTGGGCTCGTCGGGGATGGTCTGTGCGCAGCTCAGGGCTACCTGGCACAGGGGTGGGGTGTCCCAGGGTTCTGCGTCGTTGGTGGGCAGCTGCTCGGTGTCGGGGTCTGGCGGGTCGCTGTCGACGGGATCGGAGTCCGGTGGCGCGCTGTCGACGGGATCGTCGCTGTCCGTGCGCGGTTGTACGGGGACCTGCGGCCGGGAGCAGGCTGGGCCGAGCAGCAGCAGGATGGCGACGGTGGTGGGGAAGGTGCTGAGCATGGCGTTGGGCTGGCACAGTATGGCATGGGTCGGCTATCGGGGGCTGCTGCGGAGGAAGTCATGCGCAAGGAATCTGTGCTGCCCAAGATGGCCTACCGGCTGCTCAACCCCGGCTGTGTCGTGCTGGTGAGCGCTGGCGACGGCGAGCGCGACGGGTTGTTCGCCCTGACCTGGAACATGCCGGTGCGGAAGTCTCCGGGGACCGTGGCCCTGCTCTCAGGCAAGCGGCACTACACCTACGGGATCATCGAGCGCACCCGCGAGCTGGGCATCAGCGTGCCCGACGCCTCCATCGTGGACGCGGTCTACGGCTGCGGCTCGACCACCGGCCACCGCGGCGTGGACAAGTGGGAGCGCTTCGGCCTCACCCGCCAGCAGGCCGAGAAGACCCGCGTCCCCCTGGTGGAGCAGGCCGTGGCCACCCTGGAGTGCCGGGTGGAGCAGGTGGTGGACATGGGCCCCTCGGCCCTGATCATCGCCGAGATCGTGGCCGCCCGGGCCGCGCCTGAGCACTTCGACGCCGACGGCGCCTGGTGCTTCGACCACGGCCTGCAGCTGATCCATCACCTGGGCGGCGCCGCCTTTGGGGTGACCGACAGGGTGGTCCGGGCCAAGGCCCGCTGACCCTCGGGCCGGGGTGAAAGACGGGCGGGGTGAAAGAGCCTCGAAGGAGCCGCAGGCACCTGCTGTGGGCAAGCTCTGACCGTCACCTGCCGATGGAGCCCGCCATGACCCGCGCCCTGCACCTCTTCACCAGCCCTCGCTCCGAGCTCTTCGTCGCTCCGCCCATGACCGGCGGGGTGGAGTCCCACGAGATCCTCTCGCCCCTGTTCTTCGGTGAGGGGTCCGACCTGCTGGACCCGGCCTACGAGGATCGCCTGGACGACTTCGCGGCGGTGCTGGGCTGGTTCGATGGGCAGCGGGGCATCGAGGTGTGTGGCTACGCCAACGATGGGCTCGACGCCGCCGAGGCGCGTTCGCTCTCTCTGCGTCGCGCCATGGGCGTGGTCCGGGCCCTCGAACTCAGGGGAGTCCGTCCTGGCCTGCTGCGCCCGCGGGGCATGGGCCTCGGCAGCCCGGACAGCCGGGGCTACGCGCCCCTCGAGCGCGCGGTGAGGCAGCGCGTGGACCTGCGCCTGGTGGCGCCTGCCCAGCGCGCGTCGGCTGCGGCCTGAGCAGGCTGGTGTGGCTGGTGAGCGGTCCCATCCCCGCGCGTTCGGGGCGCCGGGCGCGAACTACTCCCAGCTCTTGCCCCACGCTGCGCCGAAGACGAAGGCTCGCTGCGGCGCGCGGTCCCGGGGGCTGGCGTCCCGGGCGGCGAGGGCATCGGGCAGCGTGTCGGGATCGCCCGGGTAGCCCACGGCCAGGGCCGTGACGGCCTCGACGCCTTGGGGGAGATCGTAGGCACTGGCGATGGCGCCAGGCAGGATGCCTCCCATCTGGTGGACCTGCAGCCCGCGGGCGGTGGCCTCCACGGAGAGCAAGGCCGAGGCCTGACCCAGATCGTGCAGGGCGTGGCGGTTGGGCTTGTCGTTGCGGGCCAGGCGTGTGCGGGCCAGGCCGATCATCAACACCGGGGCCCGCCGAGCCCAGGTCTGGTTGCCGGGCACCAGGCAGCCCAAGAGCTGGGCGAAGGCCTCGGGTTCTTCCCGGGTGGCTACGATGTAGGCCCAGGGCTGCTCGTTGTAGGCTGAGGGCGCCCAGCGCGCCGCCTCCAGCAGTGAGCGGAGCTCGGCCGGTGGCACGGAGCGATTGGCGAAGCCCACGGGGCTCCAGCGCTCGGCGATCAGGGCATGGACCGGGTGATCGAGGATGGCGGGCTTGGACATGCGGGGCTCCTGGGCGGGGTGGTTTCCGTGAACATGGCCCTCCTGGCGCCAGGGGTCACCGCCGCTGCTTGGATGGGTATTCGGGCTCACGGGTGGGCGGAGCGCGTCGCTCCGGGGCGTCCCCCTCAGCGCGTCAGCAGCAGCGACACGCCCAGCAGCGCCACGAACGCGCCCAGGACGGGGCGCGGTCGCAGCTTCTCGCCCATGAACAGGGCGGCCAGGGGCAGGACGAAGATGGGGTCGGTGGCGCTGAGGATGGTGGCCACGGTGGCCGAGGTGTAGGCGAAGCTGGCCATGCTGAACCAGATGCCCACGAAGGTGCCCACCACGGCCGCGGCCACCAAGGCGCCCAGCTGCCGCGGCGCTCGGAAGGGGGTGACCCAAGCCCAGACCTGCCGGCGGAACAGGCCCAGGGCCAGCAGGCCGCCCGTGCCGGCGAGCAGGCGGATCAGGGTAGCGTCCAGAGGTCGGACGCCCTGGACGCCCAGCTTGGACAGGATGGCGGCCACCGCGCAGGTCAGCACGGTGATCAGGCCGTAGCCGATGCCTGCCCGCCAGGAGCCGGTGTCTTCGCCCTCGGGCAGGCGCTCCCACATGGTCCAGCTGACCCCGGCCACGGTGATGGCCGCGCCGAGCCACGCCTGGCCGCTGAGGCGCTCGTCCAGCAGGGCGAAGGACATGATGGCCACCAGCACGGGGATCAGGGTGGTCATCAGCAGGGTGCGGCGGGGCCCGAGGCGGCGCAGGGTGTCGAAGAACACGGTGTCGCCCAGGGTGATGCCCACCAAGCCCGACAGGGAGAGGTACAGCCACGCCTGGCCCGAGGCGCCGTGGAAGCCAGCGACGCCCACCGCGATGCCCAGGCAAGCCAGGCCCACCAGGCCCTTGCCGAAGTTCATGGCCAGGGACGAGACCGACTTGCCCAGCTTGCCGAACAGGATGCTGGCTGTGGCCCAGCAGGCGCCCGCGCCCAGGGCGAACAGGCCGCCGATCAGGTGCTGACTGGCGCTGGCTTCGTCCACGTCGACCTCGCTGCGGCTGGGGCCCCACAGCATATCGCGGGTGAAGCCGCGCGCTCTGCCTCAGTGCGCGGAAGGGCTCACAGTGCCAGCATGACCCCCAGCACCCCCAGCACCACCGCCACACCCTGGCGAAAGCGTCGCTCGGGGATGGAGAGGTGCAGGCGCTGGCCCAGCCACAGGCCCAGCAGGCCCGCGGGTAGGATGACGAGCGCCGAGATCATCACCTCGGTCGTGAGCAGGCCAGCCAGCGCGTAGCTGGGCACCCGGCCGATGGACATGACCAGGAACAGCCCCAGCAGGGTGGCACGGAACGACGCCTTGTCCAGGCCCTGCAGCTGGAACCAGAGGATCACGGGGGGGCCCCCCGTGCCGAACATGGCGCCGATGGCGCCGGCTGCCAGGCCCGCGACGCCCCCCAGGGGGCCGGGGAGCTGCCGGGAGGGGATCACTGCGCGGGTGGCGTCCCACAGCAGCCAGGCCGAGAAGAGCACGACGACCACCCCCAGCGCCGTGATGGCCCAGGGCTGGTCGCCGGCGGCCGAGAGCAGCCAGGTGCCCACGGGCAGGCCCACCAGCATGCCACCCAGCAGCCAGCCGGCCTGCCGGAAGGAGATGGCGCGCCGATCCCGCCAGCTCACCCAGGCCTCCGTGGGCAGGTTGACCAGCAGCAGCAGGGGCACCAGCGTGGTGAGATCCGGCAGGAACAGCGCCCCCAGGGACACCGCGATCAGCCCGGACCCGAAGCCGTACAGGGAGTAGACGCCCTGGGCCAGCAGCATCACCGCCGCCGTCAGCAGCAGGGCCGAGACGGTGGGGAAGATGGTCAGGGGCAGCAGGTCCATGGGCTCGGCTATCCCGGCCCCGCGCTCACGCCCCCTTCCAGTGGGCCAGCACCCGCTCCAGGGCCTCGAGGCCCACACTCAGCAGCACGCCGATGCCCGAGATGACCGCCAGGCAGGCGTACAGCTCGATGATCACGTAGGTCTCCCATGAGGTCCAGATGCGGTAGCCGATGCCGGATCCAGCCGCGACCATCTCGGCGGCGACGATCAAGATCAAGCCGTAGCCCACGGCGAGCTTGAGGCCGGTGAAGATCCCCGGGAAGGCGGCGGGCAGCACGATGTGGGTGAGCCTGCGCCAGGGCCGCACCCGGTAGACGTGAGCCACGTCGAAGTGGATCTGGGGGATCTGACTGACCCCGCTGTAGGTGTTGATCAGGGCCAGGAAGAACACGCCGATGGCCACGACCATGACGTTCGAGGTCTCGCCCAGGCCGAAGATGATGAGCAGCAGAGGCAGGATGGCGATCTTGGGGATGGGGTAGGTCAGCGCCACCAGGGGACCCAGGATCAGGCGCGCCCACGAAGACAGGCCCATGGCCAGCCCGAGCACCACCCCGGGCAGGAAGCCCACCGCCAGGCCCAGGCCGATGCGGCGCATGGAGGACAGGATGTCCACGATCAGGTTGTCCTCGCGGAACAGCCAGATCAGGTACCCCAGGATGCGGGTGGGCAGGGGGAAGAAGCGGATGTCGACCCAGCCCATCCGGCCGCACAGCTCCCAGATGCCCAGCAGCACCAGGGGGCTGGCCACGAACACGGCGGCCTTGCGGAGCAGGTCCAGGCGGGCGCCGGTCATCCGATCCTCCCCTCGCGCAGGGAGTGCTCCTGCTCCTGGCGCAGCAGCTGGGTGACCTCGACCACGATGCGTTGGTAGTCCGGGTTGGTGCGCAGCTGCACCACGTCGCGGGGCCGCCCGAAGGGGCAAGAGATCTCCCGGGCGAAGGGCCCAGCCGTGCCGGGCATGACCAGCACGCGGTCACCCAGGGCGATGGCCTCGTTGATGTTGTGGGTGACGAAGAGGATGGTCTGGCGCTGCTCCTGCCACAGCTCGAGCAGCAGGTCCTGCAGCACGATGCGGTTCTGGTAGTCCAGGAAGACGAAGGGCTCGTCCATCAGCAGCACCTGGGGCTGCACGCAGAAGGCGCGCACCAGGGCCACCCGTTGGTTCATGCCGCCGCTGAGCTGGTAGGGGTAGAAGCGCCGGAAGCGCGCCAGGCCCACCCGCTCGAGCAGGCGCTGCACGATGGCGTCATGCTCTTGCCGGGGAACGGGGCTCTCTCGCAGGACGAAGTGCAGGTTGGCCTCGACCGTGAGCCAGGGAAACAGGCCGTGCTGCTGGAACACCATGGCCTGCTCGGCGCCAGGGGCGCCGGGCTCGAGCCTGTGCTCGATGGCACCGGCGCTGGGGGTCTCGATGCCCGCCAGGCAGCGCAGCAGGGTGGTCTTGCCGCAGCCCGAGGGGCCGACCAGGCAGAGGAACTCACCGGGTCGGGCCTCGAGGGTGATCTGGGCGAAGGCCTCCACGCGGGCCTCTCCGTCCTGGAACACCTTGGCCAGGTCGCGAACGGAGACGCGGGAGGGGACCTCGATCAAGCGCTATTGGCCCTTCTTGACCTTCTTGCCCTTGCCCTGGTGGGGGCCCATGCCGGGCTTGCCGGCGCCGGGGCGCATGCCGCCGGGGTTGACCACGCGCTTGGGCGTCGGCGCTTCTTGTGGCGCTGCCACGGGCTCGACGGTCCTGGGAGGGATGTAGGGCCCCAGGTCCTGGTTGGCCTTCTCGATGAAGCTGGTGTCGACGATGAGGGACATGTCCACGGGGGCCTTGACGTAGCCGTGATCCGTGAGCCACTGGGCGTCGGCGGCCAGGGATTCGACGAACAGGCCGCCGTCGGGCTTGAGGCCCACGGGCACCATCTGGTCGTACAGCTCCACCTGCTTCACGCTGGTCCACTTGGTGAGCAGCTCGATCACCTCGGCGCGCTGGTGGTCGTGGAAGAAGGCGTCGTTGTAGTCGCGCAGGCCGCGCACGTAGGCCTTCATCCACGCCTGGGCCAGCTCGGGCCGCTCGCTGATGAACTTCTCGGAGAAGAAGATGGCGGCGGACTGCTGGTCTTCGTAGACCAGCTCGTCGCCCGCGATGCGCACGGCGATGCCCTCGGCCACGGCCTTGGCCACGTGGGGCTCGATCTGCACGGTGGCGTCCAGGCCGCCGTTGGCCAGCGCGGGCAGGAAGCCCGAGTAGGGCAGGTGCACGATCTCGATGTCGTCCAGGGTGAGCCCGTAGTGCTGGGCCCAGCGCTCGGTGGCGATCTCCTGGGAGACGCCCGGGGCCGTGGTGCCCATCTTGAAGCCCTTCTTGATCTCGAACTTGGACACGTCGCCGTCGGGCACGTGCTGGGTGGCGGCGATCAGGGCCAGGTAGCCGCAGTCGGCCATCACCGTGCCCTTGTCGGCGACGATGCGCAGGCCGTGGCCGTCGTTGAAGGCGTTGTACAGGCCGGCGCTGATGTTGCCTCCGCCCACGTCGAGATCGCCCTTGACCAAGGAGGGCAGCAGCTCGGCGCCCGAGGAGGCGAAGGTGGTGGTGTCGGCCTCGATGCCCTCCTCCGCGAAGTAGCCGCGCTCGATGGCGATGAAGATGCCAGCGCTCGAGAGCACCGGCGAGGCGCCGATGCTGACCTTCTGGAGTGCAGGCGGTTCGGGGGCGGGCGGGGGCTCGGCGGCTGGGGCCGGCGCCTGGGGTGTGTTGCAGGCGCCGAGGGCAAGCAGGCCGGCCAAGGTCAGGAAGCGAGAGGTCATGTCAGCTCCATGGGGAAGGGGGGTGCTGGGTAAGCAAGCTCCGTACCAACGGGTTCGAGATGGTTGGAAGGGCGCTTTTCGAATGGGTGAGAGTCTCTGGGTTGCACGGATGCAACCACCGCGGGTGGCGGTGTTGCGCTATCGCATCAACGCGGTGAGGGCTCGGCCTGGATGCCGAGCTTGCGCATGCGGCGCCACAGGGTGGTGCGGTGGATGCCCAGCTGGGAGGCGGTGCGCCCGATCTCGTGGTCGTTGCGGGCCAGGGCCTGGCGCAGGAAGCGAGCCTCGAGCTCGTCGAGGGTGGTGGCCTCGTCCAGGGCCGTGGGCGGCGTGCCGGCCCGCTCGATGCGGTCGGGCAGGTGCTCGGGTTGGATGGTCTGGCCGCCACAGAGCACGAAGGCATGCTCGAGCACGTTCTCGAGCTCACGCACATTGCCTGGGTAGTCGTGGCCCATGAGCAGGTCGAGGCTGGAGGGGGCCAGGCTGACCACGGGGCGGTCGTGACGTCGGGCCAGGCGCTCGAGGAAGTGATCGGCGAGCAGGGGGATGTCCTCGCGGCGGCGGCGCAGGGGCGGGATGCGCAGGCGCACGATGTCGAGGCGGAAGAACAGGTCCTGGCGGAAGATCCCTGCAGCCACCAGCGCGTCCATGTCGCGATGGGTGGCCGCGACCACGCGCAGGTCGACCTTGACCGTGCGGGTGGATCCCAGCGGGGTGAACTCGCCCTCTTGCAGCACCCGCAGCAGGCGCACCTGCATGGCCGGGGAGATGTCGCCGATCTCGTCGAGGAACAGGGTGCCGCCGTGGGCCCTGGACAGCAGACCCGGCTTGTCCTGGCGGGCGTCGGTGAAGGCGCCTGCCTTGTAGCCGAACAGCTCGGACTCGAGCAGGGTGTCGGGCAGGGCGCCGCAGTTGACCACCACCAGGGGCGCATTCTTGCGAGGGCTGAGATCGTGCAGGGCCTGGGCGAAGAGCTCCTTGCCCGATCCGCTGGGCCCCATCACGAGCACCGTGGACGACGCCGACGCGATCTCGGGGAGCGCGGCGAAGAGATCGCGCATCTCGTGGTTGCGGCTGATGATGCCGGCGAACGAGGACAGCCTGAGCAGGGCCTTGCGCAGATCGCCGCGGGGATCCCCCGCCGCGCCGCTGAGGTAGCCCTGGAAGACCGAGGTGAGGTCGCGCACCGTGCCCACCGCTCCCACCGCGGCGCCGTGTTCGCCCAGCAGGGCCGAGGCCGTGACGCTGGCGGGCAGCCTGCGGCCGTCGGGCAGGGTGAGGTAGATCCCGCGGTTGAGCACGGGCACACCCTGCTGGGCGGACTCGAGCAGCAGGGCCTCGAGGGCGTGGTCGTCGGCCACCAGCACGGTGCGGCAGGGCGCGCCCAGGGCCTGGGCCGCGCTGATGCCCAGCATGGCCTCGGCGGCCCGGTTGAAGCGCGTGATCCGCGCGTCCAGGTCCACGGTGAACACGGCGTCTGCGAGGCAGTCCAGGACCCGGTCGTCGCTCGTGGGATGTTCCATGACTTGCATAGCTATCGCGGCGGGCTCCTGGTGGCGCTTCCTGGGCCCGTCTCCGGCACGGACGAATCCTGTCCGCCCGCGGTGGTGTGCTGTCGTTATGTGGCCAGCATGTCTTCGGTCGCAGCCGTCCTCCACCACCTCGAGCCCGCGCGCAGCATCCTGCGCGACTCGGGGCGCACCGACTCGTGGTTCATCGCACGCCACGGCATGAACCTCTACCGGGGTTGCCAGCACGCCTGCGCCTACTGCGACGGCCGAACCGAGCGCTACCGGGTGGCCGGCGACTTCTCCCGCGACATCGTGGTCAAGTCCAACGCCCTGTCCGTGCTGGCTGGCGAGCTGGATCGGCTGGTGGAGCCCGGCTTCGTCTTCCTGGGCGGCGGCGTTTCCGACGCCTGGCAGCCGGCCGAGGCCGAGCATCGCCTGGCCCGTGGTGCTCTCGATCTGCTCCTCGAGCGTGGCCTGCCGGTCCATGTCCTCACCAAGTCGGCGCTGGTCGAGCGGGATCTCGAACGGCTCCAGGCCATCCAACAGCGCAGCCGGGCCATCCTGTCGTTCAGCATCCAGACCTTGGACGAGTCCGTGCGCCAACGCTACGAGCCCGGCGCCGCGCCCATCGCCCAGCGCTGGCGGCTGCTCGAGCGGGCCAAGGCCATGGGGCTGGTCACGGGGGTCATGGCCATGCCGGTGCTGCCGGGCATCTCGGATCAGCCCGAAGCCATCGACGCCCTGCTGGCTCGCGCCGCCGACGCCGGGGTCGACTTCGTGCTCTGCAGCGGGCTCACCCTCCGACCTGGGGCCCAGAAACAAGCCATGCTCGACGCCCTGAGCTGCCACCATCCCGATCTGATCCACGGCTACCGCACGGTCTACCAGGCCGATCTCGCCTCGGGGGCGCCCGATCCCCGCTATGGCCAGCGTGTGACGGATCGTTTCCATGCGGCGCTGCAGCGGCATGGGCTGCCGGATCGTGTCCCCCGGCACGTCTTCGCCAACCTGCTACCGCAGTACGCAGAAGCCGCGGTGTTGCTCGAACATCGCCAGCACGAGCTCGAGCGCCAGGGCGGCCGGGCTCCCTGGCTGGGCCGCAGCGGTCAGGCCCTGCAGCGCTGGGCGGTGTCGGCGCTGCGGGGGCTGGGGCGCTCGCGGGGGCCTGGCGCGTGGCAGCAGGTCGAGCAGCGCTTCCGCGAGCTGATCCAGCGCCGCGAGCTGGGACACGTCGACGGCATGGACACCCGGTCCTTGTCCGAGATCCGGTCCATGGTCCACGCCATGCCGCCGCCCCGGGGGCTGGCGCAGCTGTCGCTGCTGTGAGGATCAGCGCGACAGGATCACGGCGGCGATGGGCAGGCCCAGGTAGGCCACCAGCACGATGATCACCGGCCAGGCGGGGTGGCGGGTGGCCAGCTGGCCCATCTTCTCCGCGGCCCACAGGGGCACGCGCTGCAGGGGCCAGAAGATGGCGATGCCGCAGATGTTGAACAGCAGGTGGGCGAAGGCCACCGCCACGCCGGTCAGCTCGCCCAGGGACAGGGCGGCCAGGATGGCGGTGATGGTGGTGCCCACGTTGGCGCCCATGGTGTACGGCAGGATCTGGCGCAGGCTGAGCAGGCCGGCTCCGGCCAAGGGGACCACCAGCGAGGTGGTGACCGACGAGGACTGCACCAGGGCCGTGAGCACCGTGCCCAGCAGCAGGGCGCGGAGGCCCGTGCGGAAGATGTAGGCGTCGAAGACCCGCTGCACCCGGTCGAGCACCACCGAGCGCATGATGCCCACGATGCTGGCCAGGGCCACGAAGAGCAGGCCCAGCCCCACCAGGAAGATCGCGGTGGTGCTGTCGAAGACGTACTCGGCGAAGCGCGAGACGAAGGTGGCGATGCCCGCCACGGCCACCGAGAACAGGAAGACGAACACCGCGGTGCGCTTGTCGTCGCGCACGCGCTTGGCCAGCCAGGTGGAGGCGTTGAAGAAGATGAAGGCCAGGGCCAGCACCACCACGAACTGCACCAGGCCCGGGGCGTCGTGGAACCAGCCATTGACCAGCTTGGCCTGGGGATCCACCAGATACTTGAGGGGGCTGGTGAACTTCAGGCCGCCCATGCCTTGCAGGGCGCGGGCCATGAACAGGGCCCCGTGACCCAGGAAGTTGGTGGCCACCTGGATGGGCAACAACACCAGCACGGTGAACCAGTTGAAGGCATCGTGGGCTACCGCCGCGGCGAAGGCGCGACCGAACTCGGCGCGCTCGCTGGCCTGCCCGAGGGAGACCAGGGTGGCGGTGATGGAGGTGCCGATGTTGGCGCCCATGATGATGGGGATGGCCAGCTTCAGGGCGATGACGGGGTCGTCGCCCAGCACGCCCGCGGCCACCAGGCCCACCGTGATGGAGGTGGTGGTGGAGGAACTCTGGATGATGGAGGTGACCAGGATGCCGACCAGCAAGCCCATCAGAGGGTTCTGGGCGAGATCCTGGATCAGCACCTCGCCGTAGCCCGAGCCCAGGTTCTTGAAGGCTCCCAGCAGCTTGATGGCGACGAAGAAGACGTTGAGGGCGAACAGGAAGCCCAGCGCCTTCGTGGCGCCCATCAGCCAGCCGCGCGCTCTGTCGTTCATGGCGTTCATCCAGGTTTCGAGCCGGATCGCTGTGGCCATCCCCGCGGCGAAGCGCGCGCGAGGTGTGCGGTCTAGCCCGTTCCCGCCAGCCCGCCACCCGGGCTCTTGGTTTTTGCGTGACCGAGTCACGGAATGTGGCGAGGTGAGATCGACCTACGGGTCCATGGGCGCGCAGAGCGTGATATCTCCAGTTCGTACCCTGTCTGCGTGCTGCGGAGACCGCCATGGCTACTGGCTTTTTTGGCTTGCTCAAGGACCCGTCCCTGGTCAATGCTTCTCGCCAACGGGCCCTCGAGATGCTCCGCACCACCCACGAGATGTTCCGGATTGTGGTGCAGGCGCTGCAGGAAGACGCCAACCCCCCGGTCCAGGACAAGCTGCGGCTGCTCGATCAGCAGGTCAACCAGGGTCAGCAGGAGGTCCGGCAGAAGGTCTTCGAGGCTCTCTCCCTGTCCCAGCACAAGGACCTCCTGGCCGGGCTGCGGTTGCTCAACATCGTCATCGATCTCGAGCGCATCGGTGACTACACCAAGAACCTGGCCGAGCTGGACGCCCTGTTTCCCCGAGAGCTGAACTTCGGCGAGTATGCCTCTGTGGTCCAGGAAGTCATCGACAAGACCGGCCAGCTGTTCACCCTCACCCACACGGTGATCGAGCGAGGCGTGGTCGACGACGCCCAGCGGGGGCTGGCCATCTACCAGCGCGTCTCGCTGCTGTGTGACAGCCACATCCGCCTGGCCCTGCAGTACGACACCGAGCACGACAGCGTGCCCCGCGACCTGGTCGCGCTGGTGCTGCTGCTTCGGTACATGAAGCGCGTGGCCGCGCACCTCAAGAACGTGTGCTCGGCTGAGGTCAACCCCTTCCACCGCATCGGGTATCGGGGCTAGCTCCGGGGCTCGTGGCCCTGGGCTGGGATCAGTCCCAGTCGATGTCGCCGCTGCCGTCCTCGATGACCTCGAGGTCGCCCACGTTCTCGGCGTGGATGTCGCCGCTGCCGTCGTGGATGGTCACGCGGCCTCGGACGTCGCGGACGTCGATGTCACCGGTGCCGTCGTCGATGATCACGTCGCCGTCGATCAGCCGCAGGTCCAGGTCACCGCTGCCGTCCTCGACCAGTACGTCCGCGCGGACGTCCTCGATCCAGGTGTCGCCCGTGCCGTCGAACAGCTCCAGCGGACCGGCGACATCGCGGATGTCGAGGTCGCCGTTGCCGTCGTTGATGCTCACGGCGCCGCCCACGTGCAGCAGGGTCAGGTCGCCGGTGCCGTCCTCGATGGTCACGTCGCCCGCGATGAACTCGATGTCGACGTCGCCGTTTTCGTCATCCAGGGTCAGGCTGGCGAAGTCCCGCACGTCGATGTCGCCCATGCCGTCGCGGATCTCCAGGGCCATGCCTGCGGGGGCCTGGACGGTCACGTCGGCCCAGTAGCTCATCCACTCATCGTCCATGTCCACCCACAGGCGGGCCTGGCCGTCGTCGCTGGCGTACAGCTCGTAGTCCATGCTGTCCAGGATCTCCGCGTCGCTGTCGCAGTCGGCCAGCTGGGTGTAGATGCGGACCTCCACGCGGATCTCCTCGAGGCCCTCCACGCCCTCGACGCGCAGGTCTCCAGGGCCCACCACGATGTCCAGGGTGGTCAGCCCGTCAGCGGGGAGGACGCCTTCGAGCTGCTCCACCATGCGGGCCTCGGGCAGGCAGGCGACCGCCATGATGGAGAGGGGGATGATGTTCCAGATCGTCTTGCCAGCCATGGGTACTCCTCCAGGCGTCGCGGGGTCGCGCGACGGGTTTCGTGTCTTGGGACACCGAAGGACCGTGGAGCTGTCACCCTGTCACCGATCAATGGTGTCGGCGTCCCTCCGACGATAGCCAACACCATGATCGCCCCAGCTTAGAGCTACGGAGTTCAGCCATGAAGCGCCTGTCTTTCCTGGACCGCTACCTCACGCTGTGGATCTTCTTGGCCATGGGCATCGGGGTGGGCGGTGGCTGGCTGTTCCCCGGGATCGTGCCCTTCCTGAACAAGTTCTCGGTGGGCACCACCTCGATCCCCATCGCGGTGGGGCTGATCCTGATGATGTACCCGCCTATGGCCAAGGTGAAGTACGAGGAGCTGGGCCGGGTGTTCAGGGACTGGCGCATCCTGGGGCTGTCCCTGGTGCAGAACTGGGTGGTGGGGCCGGTGCTGATGTTCGTGCTGGCCGTGGTCTTCTTGCACGACATGCCCGAGTACATGGTGGGGCTGATCCTGATCGGGCTGGCTCGCTGCATCGCCATGGTCATCGTCTGGAACGATCTGGCCCGGGGCGACACCGAGTACTGTGCGGGGTTGGTGGCGTTCAACTCCATCTTCCAGGTGCTGTTCTATTCCGTGTTCGCCTGGCTGTTCGTCACGGTGCTGCCCCCGCTGCTGGGCCTCGAGGGGGTGGTGGTGAACATCACCATCGCCGAGATCGCGCAGAGCGTGGGCATCTACCTTGGCGTGCCCTTCGCGGCGGGCTTCCTCACGCGCTGGGTGCTCGTCCGGGCCAAGGGCAAGGACTGGTACCACCGGGAGTTCGTGCCCCGCATCAGCCCCATCACCCTGGTGGCCTTGCTGTTCACCATCATGATCATGTTCAGCCTCAAGGGTGAGATGGTGGTGGAGCTGCCCTTCGACGTCGTGCGCATCGCCATCCCGCTGCTGATCTACTTCGTGATCATGTTCCTGGTGAGCTTCTGGATGAGCTGGAGGTTGGGGGCGAACTACGAGAAGTCCGCCACCTTGAGCTTCACCGCCGCCAGCAACAACTTCGAGCTGGCCATCGCGGTGGCCATCGGCACGTTTGGCATCGACCACGGCGCGGCCTTCGCGGCGGTCATCGGCCCGCTGGTGGAGGTGCCGGTGCTCATCGGGCTGGTGAGTGTGGCCTTCTGGTTGCAGAAGCGCTGGTTCCAGCCCACGACGGCTTAGGGCGTCGGGGCTTCACCCAGGATCAGGGCCAGCTCTTCGGCGGTGGTCTCGCCCTGGGTCATGCCCACCAGCTCGTCGCTGGCGTCGAAGAAGAAGATGCCGGGGGCGACCATGAAGGCCCGCATCTCCCGCAGCATCTCCACCTGCTCGCGGTGCTCGGGCTTGTCGGCCTGGATGCGCTCCACGGGGATGTCGCGGCCGCCGATGGCGGCGGTCAGGGCGGCGATGCCGTCGTCGATGCGCTTGCGGGTGCAGTCGCAGCTCTCGGCCTGGCCGATGAACACCACCCGGGCCACAGAGGCGGCCTGGTCGGCCGCGGCTGGTGTGGAGGGGACGGGCTGGGCGTTGCCGGTGTCGCAGGCGGGGACGATGAGCAGCAGCAGAGCGAGGAGGGGAGCACGGGAGAACATGGAACGCTCCGGAAGGATCAGATGAGCGGGGAGATGGCGAACCACAGGCCCACCACGACGATTGCCAGGCCCGAGCCGCGCTTGAGCCAGGTGCTGGCCCGGGCCCACTTGCGGGACTCGATCATGGTGCGTGCGGCGCCCATGGACGTGCCCGCCACGATGATGAGCACCGAGTGGCCCAGGGCATAGGCGAGCATCAGCGCGCAGCCGTAGGCAACGGAGGCACCGGAACCCGCCAGGTAGGTCAGCAACACCACCAGCATGGGAGCGGCGCAGGGGGCAGAGACCAGCCCGAAGAGCAGCCCCAACACCAGGGCGCCCAATACGCCCCGGAGCCGGGGGGGCGCGGACATCAGCACGGGGATCTCGAAGCGCAGCACGCCCATCAGCTGCAGGCCCATCACCACACACACCGCGGCCACCACCCAGGTGAAAGCCGCGGGTATGTCGCCGTACATGCGGCCCGCCAGCGCGGCCAGCAGGCCCATGCTGACGAAGGAGATCCCAAGGCCCGCCACGAAGACCAGGGAGTAGCCGAGGGCCCGCAGGGTGCCGAGGCGCTGCTCGCTGCGGCCGCCCACGAAGCTCATCATCAGGGGGATCAGGGTGAGCACGCAGGGCGCGGCGGCGCTGGCCAGCCCGCCCACGAACACAGCGACCAGCGCTAGCCAGGGCTGGCTGTGGATGAGCTCGCCGACATTGGCCATCAGCTCGGCCAGCATGAGGACTCCAGGGTGGGGATCAGCCTTCGTGCTTCATGGCGGCGGTGGTGAACCAGTTGGTCATCTTGGCCATGGAGGGGATGCGGCCGCTCGAGACCACGGCCTCGTCCACCACCAGAGCGGGCGTGAGCATCACACCATAGCCTACGATCTGGTCGAGGTCGGAGACCTTCTCGAGGGTGGCCGCGACGCCGCAGTGGGCGATGGCGGCTTCGGCTTCGGTGTAGAGCTTCTCGCACTTGGCGCAGCCGCTGCCCAGGACCTTGATGGAAACCATGAGTCTCTCCTGATGGTGGGTCAGAGCGCCGTGCTGTCGAAGACGGCGCCGTAGATGATGCCCGCGGCGGTGGAGAAGACCACCACCAGGGCCACGAAGACGAGGGTACGCTTGGTGCCCATCACCGAGCGGATCACCAGCATGTTGGGCAAGGACAGGGCGGGGCCGGCCAGCAGCAGGGCCAACGCGGGGCCCTTGCCCATGCCCGCCGCCAGCAGCCCGTCCAGGATGGGGACTTCGGTCAGCGTGGCGAAGTACATGAAGGCGCCCAGCACCGACGCCCAGGCGTTGGCCGAGAAGGAGTTGCCCCCCACCAGGCCGGCGACCCAGCTCGAGGGGATGATGCCCTGCCCGCCCTCGGGGCCGCCAAGCAGGAAGCCCGCCACCAGCACACCCGCCAGCAGCAGGGGCAGGATCTGTTTGGCGAAGTCCCAGGAGGCGTCCACCCAGTCGTTCAGCTCGTCCCGCTCGAACCAGGCCCACAGGGTGCCGGCCAGCAGCACCCCGAACAGCCCGGCGATCAGGAAGCGCGCCGCGAAGATCCCGGCCCACAGCCCCTGGGAGCCTTGGGCGGGCCGGCCCCAGTTGGCGAAGATCAGGATGCCAAGCAGGGCGACGAAGTACAGCCCGTCCTGCCAGGGGAGCCGCTCGTTGTCGCGGGGGGGGATGGCGAGGGCCCCCGTGCTGCGCTCGGCCTCGGAGCGGTGGAAGATGAGCTGCATGGACAGGCCGATGAGCACGGCGAAGACCACCGCCCCCACCGCGCGGGCGATGCCCAGCTCGGGCCCGAGCACCCGGGCCGTGAGGATGATGGCCAGCACGTTGATGGCCGGCCCCGAGTACAGGAAGGCCGAGGCCGGCCCCAGCCCCGCACCCCGCTTGTGGATGGAGGCGAACAGGGGCAGCACCGTGCAGGAGCACACCGCCAGGATGGTGCCCGAGGCCGCGGCCACCGGGTAGGCCACCCAGCGGGAGGCCTGGGGGCCCAGGTAGCGCATGACCGCGCCCTGGCTGGCGAAGACGCTGACCGCTCCGGCGATGAAGAAGGCGGGGATCAGGCACAGCAGCACATGCTCGCGGGCGTACCAGCGGGTGAGCTCCAGGGACTCCCGCACCGCCGCCGCGAAGCGCTCGCTGCCCACCGGCAGGAACCAGCAGGCGGCGAAGACCCCCAGGAAGAGCAACAGGCGTGTGCGGTCCTTCATGGATCAGGCCCCCAGCACCCGGTCGGCGCAGCCGAAGAACTCGAGCACGCAGGGGGTGAGCAGCCGGTAGTACACCATGTTGCCTTCCCGCCGGTCGGTCACGATGCCGTGGTGGCGCAGCACCGTGAGGTGCTTCGAGATCGTGGACTGGTCCAGGCCCACCAGGGCCGTGAGCCCGCCCACCGAGCACTCCCCCGCGGCGAGTCGGTCGATCATCTGAAGGCGTGCCGGGTTGGCCATGGCCTTGAGGATTCGCGCCTGCCGGCGGTAGACCTCGGGGTCTCTGGCGCCCTGGGCGGCGCCGTCGCTGGCGCTACAGACGCAGGGGATGGCGCTGGGAACGGCCATGGGCCTCCTGGGAGGTCCAGGTCTATGGCAACTTGGCCATAAAGGCAAGCTTGGCGAGCGCGGAGATGATCCTGGGCAGGCTCCATGCCGACCACGTCTCAGCCGTGTGTGCCGAACATCGCCGGCGTCCCGGTTAGGTGCGGGGTGGAGGTCCACTTGCTTCTGCGCTCCCGTCTGTCGTCCTGCGTCTCGTTCTTGCTGCTGGCCTGCCAGCCGCAGCGGGCGCCGGAAGCGCCTGGGACCGTGGTGCTCGAGCCCGTCGCGACGCCGTCGGTGGCTCTCGCGGTGGAGCGATCTCCCGTTGACCTGCTGGCCGCGGTGGAGGCGGTGGGCCGCCAGCCCCGGCTCGTGCGAAGCTGGCCCGTGCGCGGGATCAGCGCCCTGGCGCTGGGCATCCAGGGTGGGGTGGTCCTGGCTGGCGCCGAAGATGGGCAGGTGTACCGCTGGATCCTGCCCGAGGCCCTGCTCGAGGCGCGCTGGGACGGCCCACCAGGCGGCGGCGAGGGCCCGGTGGTCGCCGTGGGCCTGTGGTGGGGGCACGACTGGGCCATCTGGGACGTCGAGGGCGAGCTGCGCCTGGTGGACCTGACGGACGATCGGGTGGCCGACCGCCTCCCCGTCCCCACGGCTGGCATCCAGGAGCTCGTGTTCCCGCGCGAGCAAGAGCAGCTGCTGCTGGCGCTGGGTGACGGGAGCTTCGCCCGGTGGACGCCGCTGTCGGGCGCCCTCGAGCCCCTGGACGCCGGGCCTCCGGAGGTGGATCCAGTGGCTGAGGCGGCGCGCTGGGCCAAGGCCGGGCTGGCAGGCGAGACTGCCCTGATCACCCGCAGGGGCGCTCCGCTGACGGTAGACGCGCTGCGCGAGGCGCCCGCTCGGCTGTCGGCTGACGGCCGGTCCTTGGTGGGGGTTCAGGCGGGGCGGCTGGGCCTGTGGCGGCTGGATGCGCCCCGGGCCCTCGAGCTGTGGGGCGGGGAGGGGCCGGTGCAGCGCGTGGCGTTCTCCTCCGACGGCTTGCTGGTGGCGGTGGATCGGGGTCAAGGCGCTGTGGAGCTGCGGGACGCGGCCTCTGGCCTGGTGCTCGTCTCCGCTTTCGATGCCGGTGGGGTTGGGGGCTGGGACCCCTTCGCAGGTCCGGAGGCCGAGGTCCCGCTGGCCACGGTTCCCGGCGTGGCCGTCGCTGCTCGGTCCCCCGACGCGAGGTGGCTGATCACGGCGGCCCAGGACGGCAGCCTGCGTCGGTGGGACCTGGACGCTCTGCGCCAGGGCCGCGTCCTCGACACCCGCCTGGACCGTATGCTGAGGGCCGATGCCTTCAGCCCCGATGCGCTGCTGGCCCGGGCCGAGGTCGCCGCATTCGCGGGGAGCTGGAGCCGTGTGGCCGATCTGCTGGATCTGGCCGTGCAGCAGGGCGCCGCGGTGCACCCGGCCCTGCGGCTTCGCGCCTTGTGCTTGGCCGGTCGGCTAGGCGGGGCCCGGGAGGTCGCGGCCGATCAGGCACCTCCCATGGTGGACGACCCCGCGGTGCGCGCCTGGACCGCCTGGCTCGAGGCGCAGCCTGGAGGGTGACGTCGCGCTCGAGCCTCTGCACCCATCCTGCGCGGCTTGGAGGATGCGCAGCGCAGCCTCGAGGACCGATGTACGGCGGCAGGGAGCTTCGAAGTCGGGAGTGGGCCGCGGGGCGCGATCTCACTCCTCGTCGAGGCGCTCGTCGGAGCGCTCGTCGGGGATGCCATAGAGGGTGTGCGCGACGTCCTCTTCTCGGTCCTCGTCGGCGAGGATGTGCAGGCAGTCTCCGGCTTGCACCACGGTGCCCCCGCGAGGGACCACGATGTGCTTGCCCCGCTGGATGGAGTTCACAACGCAGTTCTCAGGCAGCGCGATCTCCATGAGGCTCCTGCCCACCACTGGATCCCGCTCACCGATGTCGCAGTAGATCATGGTCGTGCCGGGCTCGTATTCCAGGTCCAGCATCACCTGGGAGTGGGAGCGCACGATGTCGCTCCAGCGCAGCATGCCCACCAGCTTGCGGTGATCGAGGCGGTCGACCACCGGGATGCGGCCCACGTCCAGGGCGCCGAAGACCCGCAGCACGTCCTCGAGGGTCTCGTCGGGGTAGGCGGTGACCATCCCGGTGTCCGCCAGATCCCGGACGACCTTCCCCTTGAGGTCCTTGTGCCTGAACGCCCGCTCGAGGCTCGACAGCGTGATGATGCCGAAGAAGTGCTGGTCGGCGTCCACGATGGCGAAGCCGTGGTGGAAGCTGCGCTGGAAGAGCCGCGCCATGTCCTCGATGGGCAGGTCGGGGCCGACCGTCTCGAGCTTCTCGAAGGGCTTCATGGCCTGCCCCACGGTGACCGCGTGCAGCACGCCTACGTTCTTGCTCCGCAGCAGGTCTACGCCCCTGCTCTTGAGCTTGGTGGTGTAGATGCTCTCCCGGCTGAGGAACTGGCCCAGCATCGCGCTCACCGCGCAGGTGAACAGCAGCGGGAGCATGACCGCATAGTCCTGGGTCATCTCGAACAGGATGATCACCGCGGTGATCGGGGCCCGCGCGGTGGCCGAGAACAGCCCGCCCATGGCGACCAGGGCGTAGGCCCCGCTGGGGGCTGTGATGGCCGGCCAGAAGAAGTTGACCACCTGGCCATACAGCCCGCCGACCATGGCCCCCATGAACAGGGAAGGCGCGAACACACCGCCAGAACCGCCACTGCCCAGGGTGAGGGAGGTGGCCAACAACTTGGCGACCACCAGCACCGCCAGCAAGAGCCCGGACATCTCCCCGACCAGGGCCAGATCGATGCTCTCGTAGCCGACGCCGAACACCTGGGGCGTGAAGACGCCCAGCAAGCCTACCGCGGCTCCGCCCATCGCGGCCTTGAGCACCTCGGGCGTGTTCAGTGCATCGAACTTGCACTCAGCGTAGTGCAGGGCCTTGATGAAGGCGGTCCCTGTCACCGCGCAGACGACGCCCAGCCCGACGTAGAGCAGGATCTCCCAGGGGTTCACCAGGCTGTACTCGGGCACGATGAAGGCCACCTCGTTCCCGATCATGCCCCGGCTGATGACGGTGGCGACGACCGAGGCGATGACCACCGTGCCGAAGGTCTCGGTGGCGAACTCGCCGAGGATGACCTCCATCGCGAAGATCACGCCGGCGATGGGCGTGTTGAAGGTCGCGGCGATGCCGGCCGCGGCGCCGCAGGCCACCAGGTTGCGCACCCGGTGGTTGGACAGCCCGAGCAGCTGGCCCACCATCGAGCCGATGCCGGAGCCGATCTGTACGATGGGCCCCTCCCTCCCCGCCGAGCCCCCTGAGCCGATGCAGATGGAGGAGGCGAGGCTCTTCACCAGCACCACCACGGGCCGGATGCGGCCTCCGCGCAGGGCGACGGCCGCCATGACCTCGGGCACACCGTGCCCCTTGGCCTCTCGCGCGAAGTAGTAGACCAGCGGGCCCACCAGCAGGCCGCCGAGCAAGGGCAAGGGCACCACGTCCAGGGGCCCCAGGAAGCTGAACCAGTCTTTGATCGTGCCGAAGAACAGTTCGTGGAAGGCGGAGATGAGCCAGCGGAAGAACACCGAACCCAGGCCGGTCGTGACACCGACCAGCACCGCGAGCGCCAGCATCTTCTGGGTCTGAGAGGAGCGGAACAGGCCACTGAAGGCTGCCCAGTTCAGGCTCTCGATTCCAGACCGCTTCGGTTCGTCCATCCTGCCGCCTCACCAAGTGAGTGCACGGCAGCGGACCGTCGTGCGTGCCGGCGGGCAGCCCCGCCTGGCCATCGCGGCGCCCGTAACACCTCGCGCTGCGCGTGCGAGTGAGTGAAGGGCGCCGCCGGAGAGACCTGGACGAGCACCTGATCCGGGACACCTGGACGCGCGCGCGGAGGAGCAGGGAGTCCAGGGAACCGGGCCCTGTGCGGGCTGGCTGGAGGCGCAGCCCGAAGGGTGGCCCCAGCGGCGCGCTGCGCTCAGCCCCCCTTGGCCAGGAACAGCTCCTGAGCGGACTTTGCGGCTTTGGGCGGCCCCACCAGCACCACATGGTCGCCCTCTTCGATGCGGGTGTTGCCTCGGGGAACCACGAACTTCTCGCCGCGGATCACGGCGGCCACCACGGCTTCACCGGGCACCTCGATCTTCTGGATCACCTTGCCCGCCACCTTGGCGCTGGGGGGCACGATCACCCCCACCACGCTGGCCACGCCCGAGCCGATGTCGAACAGGTCGGCCACACCGGGGCGGTCCAGCTTGTTCTCCACCATGGCGGCGGTGGCCCAGGGCGCGCTGATGGCCACCACGCCTTCCTCCTCGAGCATGGGCAGGTAGTCGGGGTCCTGGATGATGGCCATGACCTTGGGGATTCCCGCCCGACGGGCCTGCATCGCGGCGATCACGTTGCGACCGTCGTCGTCGAAGGCTGCGATGGCCACGTCGATGTAGTCCTCTCCCACCTGCTGCAGAACCTTCAGCTTGGTGCCGTCGCCGTGGTAGATGGGCACGCCGTAGCGCTTCTCCAGGGCCTCGCAGACCGTCTCGTCCTCCTCGATGAAGGTGATCTGGTGCTGGGCCGAGCGGAACATCAGCCGGGCCTCGTCCCGTGCCGTGAGGCGATCGGCGATGTTTCGGCCTTGCTGTCCTCCGGCGATGATCAAGACGCGCATGTGGGGCCTCCACTTGTACCTGGCCACCAGGATGAGGTGACGGAGGTGGCGCGGGAGCTTGGCCAGCTCCGCGCGGTTGTCTCGGCGCACCAGATAGAAGCCGGCGCCGACGAGGGTGAGCACCGCGCCCATCAGGATGGTGCGCAGCTCGAGGAAGGGGACAAAAATCCAGCACGACACCACGCCCAGGATGGGCACCCAGGGGTACCAGCCGGCGCTGAAGGGGCGGCGCAGGTTGGGCATCCGATCGTGCATGGAGATGACGGCCAGGTTGACGATGCCCAGGCCCATCAAGAAGCCGAAGTCGGCCATGGAGGCGGCGAAGCGCACCAGCCCGGACCAGGCGAAGGCGATGACCACGCCCGAGCAGACCAGCAGCGCGATGTGGGGCGTGCGGAAGCGCGGGTGGAGCGTGGCGAAGAAGCCTGGCACGTGGCCGTCGCGCCCCAGGGCGTACAGCACCCGGGCGCTGGCCCCCAGGGTGACCGAGAAGGCCGACAGGCTGGCCATGATGGTGGCCGTGATGCCGGCCCAGCGACCCCAGCCTCCGAAGAGCTTGTCGGCCACATGGATGAAGGGCACGTCGCTCGAGGCGAGCTCCTCGGGGGTGGTCACCCCCATCATCACCGCCACGATGAAGACGTAGATGGCGATGCCCACGAACAGGGTGATGAGGATCGCCCGGGGGATGGTGCGCCCAGGGTCGATGATCTCCTCGGCGGCCACGGTGATCAGCTCGAAGCCCACATAGGAGACATAGATCAGCGCCATGCCGGGCACGAAGCCCCCCAGCCCGTGGGGGGCGATGGGCTGCAGGTTGATCGGCTCGACGTGGACGGCACCCAGGACCGCGACCACCAGGATGATCCCCAGCTCGATCAGGTTCATCACGGTGATGACCTTGATGGCCTCGGACATGCCCCGCAGGTTGATGGCCGCGAAGACCACTGTGGTGGCGATGGCCAGTGCCGTCACGCTGGCGCCCGGCCAGAAGTAGGTCTTGACCGTCAGCCCGAAGATCACCGCGTACATGGCGCAGGCGGTGGTGTTTCCGATCCAGAAGAACCAGCCCGTGAGGAAGGCGATGGGCTTGGGCTGGGTGCGGCTGGTGAAGGAGTAGCCGCCGCCGGCCAGGGGGATCGCGGCGCCGAGCTCGCTGTAGTTCAGGGCCGTGAAGACCGTGACCAGGCCCATCACCAGGTAGACCAGGATGCCCAGGGGCCCCACCATGTGCGCCAGCTCGCCGGGCAGGGCGAACACGCCCGGTCCCATCATGGCGCCGATGCCGATCATCACCGCCAGGAACAGGCCGATGTTGCGCTCGAAGGTTTGCTGCGGTGCCAAGGGGCTGCCGGTGGGGAGGAGGCGCTGTGGGGAGCAGCGGTGGCCGCCAGGATACCAGCAGAGGCCGGGGTTGTGGAGGTGTGGGGTGTCGGCTCTACCCGACGTCGGCCAGCGTCCCCGGCGCGTCCTCGATGAGCAGGAAGACCACGCCGTCGTGGGCCGTGGTGGAGAGCCGCAGCTGCACCTCTCTCCCGCTCGTGGTCAAGGTGGCGGGCACGCCACGCTGGGGCGCGCCGCTGAGGATGGTGGCGCCCACGGTGTTGCGGATCGCGCAGGCCTTGCAGTGCACCGTGTGTCCACAGCCCTCGGGCATCCGGGCGTACTCACACTCCATCAGCTCTCCGCCCAGCATGCCCATGTCCGCGCGGTCTTCGATACCTTGCAGGCGCGCCAGGGCGCGGTTGATCGCGAGCACCCGAGTGTCGTGGTCCACCGCCACCACGGGGCTGTCGAAGCGGTCCAGGTACTCTCCGAGAGACAGGCCGTCCCACTGGGCCGCGTAGTGTTCGAAGCAGTCAAGGCAGATGCCGTGGGTCTCCGAAGGGTCGGCATGGGGAGCCTTTTCTCCGAGCAGGGACTTGCAGTAGGAGCAGACGATTTTCACGACGGGACCTCGCGACGGGAGCACAATCCGAGCAGCTTGTCAGGGGCTTGTATGGTCGCAGGCAGGGTTTGGCGCGCCGATCGATGCCTCTCGGGCTTGCTTCATCTGTTTCAGTGGATACTGAAGCAGATGAATCGAGGCCCCATGAGCTCCCTCGCCGCCCGCACCTCGTCCCCCAGCGTTCATGGCTGGGTCCACGACCCCTTGGTGCTCGAGCTGCGCCAGCGGGTCGCGCAGCGGTTGGCGCTGCTTGCGCCCGACGACGACCCAGCCTCCCGGGCGGTCCGCGAGCTGTTGGCTGCTGGTGGCAAGCGCCTGCGTCCGCTGCTGGTCTACCTGGGTGGATTGGCGGCCGGTGCTTCCATCTCCAGCCTCGACAGCTTGGCCGAGGCTGCCGAGCTGGTCCACGTGGCCAGCTTGCTGCACGACGACTTGATGGACGGCGCGGCCACCCGGCGGGGTCGTCCCGCCGCTTGGCGCGCCATCGGGCCCAAGGCGGCGGTGCTCGGTGGAGATCTGGCCCACGTGCTGGCCTTGCAGCGGGTGCGCCTGGTGCCGGATCCGGCGCTGGCCCACTTTCTGGATGGTGTGGCCGCCATGGTTCGCTCCCAGGCGCTCGAGATCGACCAGCAGGGCGGCCTCGAGGGGGGCCTGCCCGCGTGGCGGTCCGTGGCCTACGGCAAGACCGCGGCCCTGTGCGGCTGGTGTGCCGAGGTCGGCGCCATCGCAGCGGGTCAGCCGGGTATCGGCCCTGAGCTGCGCGAGTTCGGCCAGGGCCTGGGGTTGGCGTTCCAGGCGGTGGACGACCTGCTGGATCTGGTCCCGGGCATGGACCCCGGCAAGCCTGCCTTCGCCGATCTCAGGGCCCGGGTGCCCTCCCTTCCCATTCGCATGGCTGCCGCTGCAGACCCCGCGCTCGGCCGCGCCATCCAGGCGCTGTGGCGTGATGGTGGTGAGCCCAGTCCGGCCCTGGTGGCGGCGTTGCGGTGCCGTGGCGGCGGGTCTGCGGAGGCCTATGTGCAGCGCGAGCTGGCTGTGGCTCGGCGGTCCCTGCTGCGCCTGCCCGACTCTCGGCATCGCGCCCTGCTCGACGCCATGCTCGACACCCTCTCCCTGAGGGCCGCCGCTTGCCTGGCAGCCCCTGTCCCCGTCCTGGAGTCCCAATGAGCACCGCCGTGATCCATCTCGACCCCGTGGGTCGTATCAGCGCCTTCGATCCCGCCGCAGAGGCTCTGCTGGGCGTGCCGGCCGACCAGGTGGTGGCCCGCGAGCGCATGTCCATGCTCGTGCCTGGACGGGTGGCCGTTGAGCAGCTGCCGGGCTGGCTGGCGTCGGCCGTGGCCGAGGGTGCCTGGGAGGGTGACGCGCTGCTGCGGCACCGCGACGGGCGTTCGCTGCCCTGTCACTTGCGCATCACCGCGACCGTGGTGGACGGGCGTCCCACTGGCTTCGTCCAGGAGCTGTCTGCCCTCGAGGGTGTGGCGCCAGAGAGCCTGATGCCTCCCCGCGGCTTCGGCAGCGAGCTGCAGCGCTTCGCCGCCATCACCCGCCTGCCCTTCGTCACCGCCTCGGTCCTGCCCGTGATGCTGGGCCTGGCCGTGGCCGGCTGGGCGGGTGTGACCTTCTCCTGGCTGGCGGCGGTGCTGGTGGTGGTGGCGGTGCTGTTGCTCCATCTCGGGGCCAACACTGCCAACGACTGGTACGACTGGCGCAGCGGCAGCGACGCCATGAACACCGACTACGTGGCGCCCTTCAGCGGGGGCAGCCGGGCGCTGCCCATGGGGTTGATCTCCGAGCGGGGGCTGGCCCTGCTCATCGCCGGCTGCTTCGTGGTGGGCACCGCCGCGGGCGTCGGCGTGGTGCTGATGGGCTCGCCCTGGCTGCTGGCGGTGGGACTGGGAGGCGCGTCCCTGGGATTCTTCTACAGCGCTCCACCCCTGCGCTTGGTGGCCCGGCGGGGCCTGGGCGAGCTGTCCATCTTCCTGGCGTTCGGGCCCCTGCTCACCTTGGCCGGCTACGCCGCCGCCGGCGCGCCCCTCGCCTGGGCTGGCGCTCTGGTGGGAGTGCCCACGGGCCTGTGGACCACCGCGATCCTGTGGGTCAACTGCATCCCCGACTGCGCGGGCGACCAGGCCTCGGGGAAGTGGAACCTGGTGGCCACCCTGGGGCGTCGCCGTGCGCGCTGGGGGCTGCCGGTGTTGCTGGGGGCTGGGCACCTGGCCACCGTTCTACTGGTCGTCTTCGGCCTGCTGCCCTGGCCGGTCTTGGCTTCGCTGGTGGCCCTACCCCTGCTGGTCAAGGGCACTCGGGTGGTCTGGGCCCATTACGACGACGACGGTGTGGTCGGGGCCTGCGCCGCCACGGTCCAGCACCAGCTGGTGGGGGCCGTGCTGACCACGGTCGGCGTCATCGTCGCCAGCCTCTTCGTCTGACGGCTCTGTGCGCCGCGTGCCACCCCGGGGGCCCGCAGGCTACAGGTGGTCCTCTGGAGGTACCGTGAGCACCCAGCCCTGCGCCGAAGCCGTCGATCTGGCCGCCGAGACCATCGGCGATCTGATGGTCTTCTGGGGCTTCAAGCGCTCCATGGGCGTGCTGTGGACCGTGCTCTACCTGCATCGCCGGCCCCTGACCCAGGAGGAGTTGGTCGAGGCCACCGGCTTGAGCATGGGCATGGTGAGCATGACCCTGGGCGAGCTCGAGGGCTGGGGTGTCGTACACCGCCACCACGTGGCCCGGGACCGCCGCCGCTTCTACGTGGCCGAGACCGATGTGCAGGCCATGATCACCCGCGTGCTGCAGCAGCGCGAGCTGCGCAAGGCCCGAGCCGCCATCGGTCACCTCGAGCACGCCGCTACCCTGCTGCGCGAGCCCCCCCCCGACGCCGCCGGCGGCGAGAAGGCCGAGAGCATCATGATGGCCCAGCGCATGGACGGCCTGGTGGAGCTGGCCAAGACCGGCGAGCGCATGGTCGAGCGCATGGTGCGCGTGGGCCAGGTGGACCTGGGCCCGCTGCCAGATCTGGCGCGTCGGCGAGGCTAGCAGCCACGAATCCAGGTTGGTTCAGGGTGGCGGGGTGACTGTGCCGCCAAGGATGATTCATCCATCGCCGGAGAGTCCGCCTGGGG
>ERZ890953.84-NODE-84-length-53739-cov-7.378176_pt1 | contig 53739 bp, 38 predicted proteins | sample MGYA00521264_ERZ890953 | MGnify/ENA primary metagenome ERZ890953 (study PRJEB32303, sample SAMEA104408629) | aquatic metagenome | biome: Brackish water; feature: Chemocline; material: water | place: Baltic Sea | collected 2014-10-26T21:54:00 | depth 200 m ...
GGGCGCGTGGTGGTGCTCTGCAGAGAGTCGCTGGCGTCCGGCCTCCAGCGTCAGGGCTTCTGGCTCGAGGCCGACATTCCTGGCTTCTACGGCGGCGAAGAAGACTGCATGATCCTCGGTGGTTCCCCAACGGGGCGACCACCCTTGGCCGACCCCGAGCGGGTCGCGGAGGTGGACGGCCTGGTCGCCCACTACAGCCGCTGGGTGGACCCACCCGCGGCGCCTACCGTGAAGGCCAGGCGGGGTGACAGCGCTGCCATCGCGGCCCTGGCCGAAGATGCCGTCACCTACTACCCGACGCCCTCTGGGCATCCCGGCTACATCGAAGCGAAGCTCGCGGGCGGCACCCCCCTCCGCGTCGTACGCGACGAAGGCGAGGTGGTCGCCAGTGCCTGCGCCGATCTCGATGTCTTCGCGGCCGCCGCAGAGCTCACGGACTGCTTCACGGCGCCCAGCCACCGTCGACGCGGGCTGATGCGCGCGCTGCTCTGTGACCTGCTCCAGGACCTGTCCGAGCTGGACTACACCACCGCCTACACCCTGTGTCGGGCCACCAGCCCTGGCATCAACCTGGCCTTCAAGGGGCTGGGCTTCGGCTTCCGTGGACGGATGCTGCGTTCGTGTCGCATCGGGGAGGGCCTGGAGGACATGAACGTCTGGTCTCGCACGATCCCGAGGGAGCCCCGCCAGTGGAGGAAGAAGTAGGTCTCTGCGCCGCTCTCGGCGCTGGCCCAGGCCATGGGGGGTGTTCTGCTCGACGTGTTCCACTTCGTCCGGTTCATCCCGGCCAAGGAAGACCTCGGGGCGCAGCACAGGCTCCGTAGGACGATGGGATGAGATAGGCAGTGTACACAGCGGTCGGTCACAGGAGAGCCCCATGGAACAGCACATGACAGACGATGTCCTCATGGTTCTCCGCCGAATCACCCGCGCCATCGATCTGCACTCCCGCAGCCTGGTCTCACGCTACGGCTTGACCGTGCCCCAGCTGGTGATGCTCAAGGAGCTGCAGGAGAGCGGTCGTATGCCCGTGGGGGAGCTGTCACGGCGGATACACTTGAGCGCCGCCACGGTGACCAGCATCCTCGGACGCCTGGTGGCCCGGGGCCTGATCCTACGCGAGCGCAGCGATGAGGACCGGCGGGTCGTGCTGGTGGCGATCAGCGACGAGGGGCGCCAGGCGGTTCTGGATGCCCCTGGGCTGCTGCAGGACCGCTTCACGCAGGAGTTCGAGATGCTCCAGAGCTGGGAGCAGAGCCAGCTCCTATCCAGCCTGCAACGGGTGGCCGCCATGATGGACGCTGAGGACCTGGACGCTGCCCCGCTGCTCTCCCCGGGCTCCAACGTGGTGTCGACTCCGAACACCTGAGGGCTTCCCGACTCATCCTCGACACCGTCGAGGACGAGATCCCCTCAGATCCCCCACAGCTCGGCGGGGGCGCCCCCGTCGCGGGCGAGCCAGGGCGTCACCGAGGCCCGGATTCGAGCTGTGGCCTGCAGCGCCGCGGTCAGCGCGGGGCCCCAGGGGTCTTCCTCCGCGCGGGCCAGGGCTTCTCGGGCCAGCGCGACCACCTGCTGCTCGGAGGGCCAGCCGGGTAGCGGCTCGAGGGGACCACAGCCGGACGCCGTCAGGGCATCCCAGTACTCCCGGAACACGGTGGTGGGAGCCAGGAATGCGCGCAGCCCATGTCGATCCGCCAGGATGGCCTGGAGCCTCAGGCAGGCATGCTCCCGCCAGTCGAAGTCGCCGTCGACTGGGAAGCCCCAGTCGGGCTGGTGGAGGGTCTCCCGGCCGTTCACGATCCAGTGGCAGACTTCATGGAGGATCAGCTGGGCCGCGCTGTCGTCCGGGTCGAGGGTCTCGGGGGTCCCCAGGGTGAGGGTGCCCCGGCCATCGGTGCCCGCGTTCACCTCGGCACTTCGCTCGATCCGGATGCCCATCTGCAGGGCCGCGCCGTACCACACCAGCTCCAGAGGATCCTGGTACCGATGGTGGATGCTGCGTTCGTAGTTGGGGTCCATGGGAGGTTCTCGATGGGGGACGGGTGCTGGGAAGCGCTCGCGGTCGGACGCTTCGGGCGGGTCGGTCAGGCGGGTGCAGGTCGCGGACACGGCGCGGGACTGCGCTCTGCCTGGGTAGCAGGTAGCCCGAGTGACCCGCCCGCGGGCGGCACAATCACTCTCGAAGGCTCCGCAGCCTCGAGCTATAGTCCCAGCTGGGAGTCAACCATCACCCTGGTGATCCACCGATGTTCCGCCCGCTCGCCCTGCTGTTCCCACTCTTGACCAGCTCGGCCGCCCACGCCCACTACCCCCACGACGTGGCCCACTGGCTCGCCGTCTCTCCGGACCCCGCTGAGCCGCGCTGGGCCACCAGCCTCGAGCGCATCAACGTCGACCTCATGGGGCGCTCCGAAGACGGCCTGGACTGGGCGGCGCGGCTGGTGCCGTCCGGGGGCGGCGCGCACTCCGGCGCCTTCCTCACGACGGAGCGCCTGGTGCTGGCCACGCCCGAAGGCGGGCTGCTGGTCAGCGAGGATGCAGGCGATGCCTTCGCCCGGGAGCCTGGCATCAGCGACAGCGTCATCGCCCGCGTCGTCGCCTCTCCTGGGGTCCTCGAGGACGGCCTGGCCTTCGCCGCCGGCGAGACCGCGGTCTGGCGCAGCGCCGATGCAGGGGTGACCTGGGAGCCGGTGCTCCTCGCCTCGGGCGATGGCTTCACCGACCTGGACCTCTCGCCGGACTTCGCGGTGGACGGGCGGGTCTGCGCGGTCGAGGCCCAGGCCTTGTCCTGCAGCTGGGACTTCGGCCACAGCTGGGAGCGCAGCGCAGCTCCCGAGGACAGCTTCCGCATCTCGGTGGGGGCCGGCGAGCGCCTGTGGGCGGCGGTGCGTGGCTGGGGCCTGTACCGGTCGCCCGACATGGGCGAGTCCTGGTCCCTGGCGGGCTTCGAGGGGCAGGACGTCACCACCGTCGCGGAGCTCACGGGCGAGCTCGTGATGGTGGCCCTGGGGCAGGAGGCCGCCTGGCGCTCCACCGACGGCGGCGCGGACTGGGCCCAGGTGGACGTGGTGGAGATCCCCTTCGACCAGAGCGCCGATGGGGTCAACTTCTTCGACTTCCTCGAGGGTCCCGACGGCGCGATCTACCTGGCCAACTGGTTCGGGGTCGCCCGGTCCGAAGACGGTGGCCTGAGCTATGTCTTCTTCGACACCGAGCGGATCCAGAACACCCACGCGGTCACCCTGACCATCGGGCGGGGCGACGGGATCTGGGCCTGGATCGGCTCCTACGGCGGTGGCCCCATCCTCACCCAGGTCAGCAGCCACCAGGCCTACGACTTCGGGGGGCTGGTGGCGCGCTTCACCCGCGACACGCCCGCCACCACCAGCTGGCTTCGGGACGGCGTCGCGATCTTCGACGAGGGCTACAACACCTACCGCACCGCCGATCGCGGCATCACCTGGGAGATGTACGAGGAGGTGTCCCACGCCGATCAGCCGGACCTGGGCAACGACGTCAAGGGCGTGGCCCTGGCGCCGGACACCAGCCTGGACCCCGCCGTGGTGCTCAATGTGGGGCAGAGCGCCATGTCGTTCCTGTTCTCCGACGATCTGGGCGACACCTGGACCGTGGGCACGCAGAGTCCCCCCTGCGCCGCCCTCGGGCTCGCGGCCGCCTTCTCTCCCCGCTGGCCGGACGAGTCCCGGGCCTGGGCCTCGTGCGACGGCGCGGTCTACGAGACCGCCGACCGCGGCCTGTCGTGGTCTCTGCTGGGCGACACGGGGGCCTTCGTCTTCGAGCTCGCGGAGCAGGTGGACGGCTCGCTGCTGGTGGCCAGCCGGGACGGCCTGTGGCGCATGGACGGCGAGTCCACCGAGCCCACCGCCTTCCAGGGTCAGCTGGTCATGTCGGTGGCGGCCTCCACCGAGCCCGGGGACCCCACCGTCTTCGCCCTGGTGCCGACCCTGGGCTGGATGCGCAGCGACGACGGCGCGGCCTCTTGGGTGCAGCTGCCTGCGCCCACGGCCGACTTCCCCAGGATGGTCTCCATGTCCCCGCGCTTCTCCCAGGACGGGACGGTGGCGGTGGCCGGCTACGGGGGTGCCTGGGCCAGCACCGACCGGGGAGACTCGTGGTTCTCCATCTACGCCCTCGAGATCTACGAGAGCGACCACGACGCCTGGAAGAGCAGCGGCGACTGGAGCACCGAGACCCTCGCCGGGGCTTCGGGCCGTCGGGTGGTCACCACCCAGCAGGCCGGCGCCACCAGGGCCCTGACCTTCCAGGGCGCCGACCTCACCCTGACGGCGCCGGCCGATGCCCGCGCGGGCGTGCTCACCGTCACACTGGACGACGGCCAGGCGGAGCGGGTCTCCCTGCCCGCCGAGGACGGCGCTGTCTGGCGGGCCGACGGCCTGTCCGAGGGCTGGCACAGCTTGAGCATCGAGGCTGTCTCGGGCACGGTCACACTGGACGCCCTGCGCATCGCGCGCATCTCCGGGGCCGATCTGGGTGGGCCCGGGGCCGAGGCCCCTGCCGGGTGCTCCTGCCGGCGCTCCCCGGAGCGGGACTCGGGCACAGCGGCCTTGGTGCTGTTGCCCCTGGCCCTGCTGTTCCGGCGCCGTCGCCGCGCCGATCTGGGGCTGTAGGCCATGGCTGTCCGCCCGCTCATCGGCCTTCACCTCGGCCCCGTCGTCCTCGCCCTGGTGCTCGCGGCCATCCCCCGCGGCGATCTGCGGGCGCATGTGCCCCACGACACCGTGGTGGCCGTGGCCGCCCCCGCCGACCTGGACGCCTCGGCGCCTTGGTACCTCGTGGCCGATCCCTACTCCATCTCGCTGCTGCTGCGCAGTGACCAGGCCGGCCGGGGCTGGCTCCACCAGGGCGGCGAGCCCGTCGGAGACAGCCTGGTGGGCGCGGCCATGCTGGACGATGGGACGCTGACCCTGCTGGCCTCCTCCCGGCTGTGGTGGCTGGAAGGGGACGACTGGTCATGGGACGAGCTGCCAGGTGAGCTGTTCGCGGTGACCGCGGACGGCGACCGGCTGCTGCTGACCGGTCCCAGCGGGCTGTGGTCCTGGACCCCCCGGGATGGCTTCGCGGAGGAGCTGGTGGAGAGCTCCTTCGTCCTGCTGGGCGCTGGCCCGGTGGCGGTGGACGATGAGCGCCTGGTCTGGTTCCTCGCGGACGGGGACTGGGTCGCCGAGGAGGCGCCCGCAGATCCCGGCGCGGTCCTGGCCGCCGATGATCTCTACCTGGCCGACATGGAGGGTCGGGTCTGGCGCATGGACGACCAGGGCTGGGTCGCCTGCGGCGTCTTGCCCGACCCCGGGGACGGGACCTCCGCCGAGATCCATCGGCTCGCCTGGGATGGTGAGCGCCTGGTGGCCGCCCCTGGCTGGAGGGGGCCCTTCGTCTCGGAGGACCGCTGCGAGTCCTGGATCGACCGCGCGGTGGCCGGCGTTCCCGGCGCCGACAACTTCGGCCAGGCGCGCACCGCCGTGGCCGTCTGGACCACCTTGGGGGCCTCGGGGGACCGCTGGGTCATCGGTGGCTACTTCGGCGTGTTCCTCAGCGAGGATGCCGGACAGAGCTGGCAAGAGCAGCCCATTCTGTCCCCCGCCGCCACCCGCGGGCTGGCCTTCTCACCGGCGTATACGGGGGATCAGGGCGTGTACTGGGGCACCTACGCGGCGGGTGTGGCCATCAGCCACGACGACGGCGCCTCCGTCGTCTCGCCCAGCCACGGGTTGGCCGAGGGCAACGTCCAGGACGTCCGCACCAGCGACAACGGCCAGGAGCACGTGGTCACGGCGGTCTCCGGCCACGTCGCCTACGCCAGCCACGACGCCGGCCAGTCCTGGAAACACTTCCAGAACCTGGGCGGGCAGGCTGCGCGCATCTTCCCCTGGGACGGCGGCCTCGAGTACTGGGTGATCCCCTACGATCCTGACGAGCCGCTCCTCGAGAGCCTGGATGGCGGGCGGAGCTGGGGCGCGCCCGAGGCCCTCATCCGTGCGCTGGACGGCGCTCAACCGGCGGCCGCGGCACGCTGCAAGGGGACCTGCGGCGGCGCCTGGCGCTGCCTCACCGCGGTGAACCCCACCTCCCTGATCTGTTCCACCGACAGCGGCGAGACCTGGGATGTCTGGTACCGGGCGGACCCGGGCGAGATCGGCTCGGACGAGCAGGGCAGGGACGCGGTCACCGAGCCGGTGTTGATGCCTCTGGACGAGCCCGAGGTGGTGATCTTCGGCGATCCGTCGGGCTTGCACAGGGTCTCCGAGCTCGGCGCCACCTGGGTCGACACCCCCATCGCCCATGGGGACGTGCCGGTGGAGCTGGCCTGCGCCGCAGGCGACCACGCCTTCGCCGCGACCCGCAGCGGGGCGATCCTGCGCTCGGATGATCGCGGGCAGAGCTGGATCGATCTGGACCTCCGCCTGAGCTCCCAGGCCACGGTGATGGTCAGCAGCCCCGGCTTCACTCAGGATGCTCACCTGCTGGTGGCCAACCTCGAGGGCGTCTTCGAGCTGCTGGACCCCACGGGCTCCCCCACCCTTGGACCCTGGACCGCCTGGCAGCGGGTGGACGACCGCAGCGGCTTCGTCTCGTCCCTGGGCTGCCCCGCGCTCAGCCCCGACGGGGACGCCTCCATGGACAGCCGGCAGCCGCTGCCCGAGGGGTGCTCCCTGTCCGTCAGTCTGCAGGGCCAGGCCATCCGTGTGTTGGGGATCAGCGGCACGGGGAGCGCGGGCAGGCTCCGCATCGACGGCGTGTCCGTGGCGAGCTTGCCCGACGAGGACCCCCCAGGCGCCAAGGTCCTGGCCCTGGTCGAGGGCCTCGAGCCCGGCTGGCATCTGGTGGAGCTGATGGGGGAGGGGAACGAGAGCCTGCAGATCGACGCGGTGGAGTCCACCGGCCCCGAAGGCTTCGGCCCGAGCGACCCGCCCGACGCGCGCTGCGCCTGCGGTCACGGGCGGCGAGGCCACGCGGCGGCGCTGCTGGCCCTGGCCATCGCCCTGTTGCGCCGCGCCCGACGGTGGGAGCCCTAGTCCTCCGCTCCGCCGCCGAGGGCGCCGCCGGGATCGGGGGCGAGCGTGACCTCTCTCACAGCGAGCCGGCATCACGCTTCCCCGCTGCCTGGAAGTGCGCACAGATGCCTCTGTACTCCTGGCGAAAAGGAGCGTTTCAGAATTGCTCCGGCCTGGAGACCGCATCAGCAGCTGGGAGATCCTGCGCCCTATCGGCGCGGGGGGCATGGGCTCCGTGTTCCTGTGCCGCGACACCCTGGGGGCGCAGATCCACGCTGCGGTCAAGGTCAACGCCATGCTCAGCCCGGAGGGCCGCAGGCGCTTCATGCGCGAGGTGGAGGCCCTCTCGGCCATCGACCATCCGGGCATCGTGGGCCTGCGCAGCTGGGGGGAGGACAGGGAGCGCGGCCTGCTGTGGCTGGCCATGGACCACCTGGAGGGGCAGAACCTCGAGGAGCGCGCCAAGCTCGGGGCCATGTCTCTGGAGCAGGCGCTGGAGACCTTCCGGTTGCTGGCCCGCGCCCTGCAGCATGCCCACGCCGGCGGCGTCTTTCACCGGGACGTCAAGCCGGCCAACATCGTGCTCACCGCCGGCGGTCCGCGCCTGGTGGACTTCGGCATCGCCTTCCAGCAGGACCGCACGCGGCTGACCACCGAGAATCAAGTCCCGGGCACCCTGGCCTACATGCCCCCCGAGCTGATCACCGGGACCGAGGCGCCCGATCCGCACCTCAGCGACATCTACGCCCTGGGCTCCATCTTCTGTGAGGCCCTCACCGGGCGCCTCGCTGTGGAGCTTCCCGAGGGCCTGTCGGACGGTCAGCGCTTCGCCAAGCTCATGGCCTCCAAGCTCGAGGCCAAGGCCCTGGACCCCGGGCCCGGCTTTCCGGCCCACCTGCGGGAGCTCGTGCGGCGCTCGACGGATCCCGACCCCGCCACCCGTCTGGACGACTGGGAGCGCTTCGTGGATCTGCTCGATGGTCCCGTCGCGGGTGAGCGCCCCGCGCGCTGGGTCCTGCCCTTGGGGGTGGCGGCCATGGCGGTGGTGGTCCTGGGCGGGCTGTTCGGGCTGCAGCGGCTGGCCGACTCGGCGATCTGGCGGGGCACCAGCTCCCTGCCGGAGGCTCAGTCTATGCCCGCTCCCGGCGCGGTGGAGTCCGTCGAGCCGCTCGATGTCGAGAGCCCGCTGGCGCCGCCCGAGCCCGCGGTGGCGCCACAGCCCGAAGCTCGGGAGCCGTCGCCGCCACCCACCGCGGCCAGGCCCAAGGAACGGGCGCTGCCTGCCAGCGACAAGCCGGCCCCGGCGCAGCCCGCCAGCGCCCCAGGGCCTGGCGAGGTGTCCATCACCGTGAACGGGACACCGCGGGTTCAGCGGGTCTCAGAGATCATCTTCGCCGCCCGTGAGGGGGAGGACACCCGGCTGACCACCACCCGCGGGTCCTTGCTCTGCGAGCAGACCATCACCGATCTGGACCGCGCCATCACAGATCCCAACGTGCTGCGCGTTCACCGCGACTTCCTGGTGAACGCCGCGCACGTCAGCGTGCTGGTGGACGGCATGGCCACCACCCAGGCCGGCCAGGTCCCCGTCAGCCCGCGCTACGACGAGCCCCTGCGCAGCGCAGCCGGGCTCTGATCCGGAGTCACCATGAACCTGTTCTTCGCCCTCCTGCTGATCGTGGCTCCGGCCCTGGCCCTGGACGCCGACGGCGATGGCTACGACGAGGAGATCGACTGCGACGACACCGATCCCCTGGTCAACCCTGGCGCCAGCGAGGTCCCTGGCAACGACCTGGACGACGACTGCGACGGCCTGGCCAGCTGCTATGTGGACGCGGACTACGACGGCTACGGCCAGGACGGGGTGGTGCAGGAGTGGGAGTGGAACGCCGACTGGTTCAGCTGCGCTGACGGTGAGCTGGGGGCGGCCGTGGCGGGCGACTGCGACGACCGGAACCAGGCCGTCAACCCGGGGGCGACGGAGATCTGCGAGAACGAGACCGACGAGGACTGCAGCGGGGCCGACGGCGTGTACGAGACCCTGTACTACGACGGCGACCAGGACGGCTTCGGGGGGGCCGAGGGCACCGTCGCCTGCGAGCTGGACGATCCCTACTTCAGCTCCGAGGGAGGTGACTGCGACGACCAGCGCGCCGATCGCAGCCCGGGCCTCCCGGAGCAACTCGGCAGCGGCCTGGACGAGGACTGCGACGGCCTCTCGGAGTGCTGGGCCGACGACGACTCGGACGCCTACGGCGGCAGCGAGACCATCCTGCTCCCCGTGGACTCCCTGGGCGAGGCCCCTTGTGACGCCGAGGGCAGCGCGAGCGTCGGCGGCGACTGCCGTGACGATGACGCCGAGGTGAACCCGGAGGCCGAAGAGCTCTGCAATCGGATCGACGACGACTGCGACGGCCTGACGGACGAGGGGTTGGCCACCGAGACCTGGTACACCGACGCCGATGGCGACGGCTGGGGTGTGGGAACGGGCAGCGAGGCCTGCGCGCAGCCCGAGGGCTCCAGCGCCCTGACCGGGGACTGTGACGACCAGGAGGCTTCTGTGAACCCCGACGCCCAGGAGACCTGGTACGACGGTGTCGACGGCGACTGCGACGGCTCGAACGACTACGACCGGGACGGGGATGGCCACGAGTACCCCAGCGACTGCGACGACCTGGACGGAGACGTCTCCACCTGTGAGCAGGCCATCAGCGGCGGCATGCGCTGCGGGGCGGTCTCGTCGGCATCGGGGGCCTGGCTGCTGGCTTTGCTGCCCCTGGCCCTGCGGAGGCGCCCGTGATCCGCAGCCTGCTGGCGCTGTGGCTCCTGCTGTGGTCCCTCGGCGCGCAGGCCCAAGAGGGCCTGGACGGGCACGGTGTGGCGGCCACGGCCGGGGATGGCGACGCCGCCGATCTGATCTTCACCTGGCGGCCCGAGCGCCAGCAGGCGCGCGCCTTCGGCCTCGAGGCCCTCTTCGAGTACGCCAGCGACCCCTTGGTCTTGTCCACCTACAAGGAGGGTGAGCTGACGGGCACGCAGACCCTGGTGGACGATCTGTTCGCGGTGAACCTCGGCGCCAGCTTCGCGCCCCACGAGCGCCTCTCCGTGGGCGCCGCCTTCCCCCTCTACCTGGCGTCCCAGGGCCCGGACGGCCCTCAGGGCTTCGCCAGCGGAGATCTGCGCCTCAGCCTGGCTGGGGGGCTGCTGCTCCCGGACCGCTCAGGCCGGGGGCCGGGCCTGTCCTTGCTGCCCTACCTGGATCTGCCCACCGGGGCCGCCGACAAGAACCTGGGTCGCGGCGGCGTGGGCGGCGGCATGATCGTCCCCGTTGGGATCGCGGGCCGGCGCCTGGCGCTGGTGGCGAACCTTGGGGTGGGGGCGCACCCATCGCTGGATGTGCTGGAGCTGAGCGGCGGGCCGCACCTGGTGTCCGGGCTGGGCGGCAGCCTGGCCGTGAGCGACGCTCTGGCCCTGCGCGGCGAGCTGCACTTCGAGCCCAACCTGCGCTCTCTGGCCTGGAACGAGTCCCCTGGTGAGGCCGCCCTGTCCCTGCGCTACCGGCGTCCCAGGGGCGCCCACCTCACCCTGGGGTCCTCGGCCGCCATCACCCCGGGGGTGGGTGCCGCCTTCTGGCGGTTGTTCCTGGGGGTCGGCTGGGCCAGGAAGGCCCCCGCCGATCCGGATCTGGACGGCTTCATCGGGGCGGCGGATGGATGCCCCTACGAGGCCGAGGTCCTGAACGGCTGGCGGGACGAGGATGGCTGCCCCGACGCCCTGGCCGCCTTGGATGTGCGCGTCCAGGACAGCGAGGGGGTGGTCTTTCCCGATCTCGATCTGCTCGACGGGGATCGGCTGATTGGGCGCACCGACTCGGCCGGCGTGCTGCGCCTCGAGGGCCTGGAGCCGGGGCGGGAGATCGCGCTGGTGGCAGACCACTTCCACATCCAGCCCATGGACGCGCAGCGCCTGGTCTTGCAGGAGGGCGAGAACCTGGTGCCGCTGGTGCTGGACTGGCTTCCTGGCCGCGTGGTGGTGATCACCCGCAGCCAGGCGGGACCCATCACCAACGCCACCGCCAGCTTCGAGGGCCCCAAGGAGGTACCAGCCGGCCCTGTGGCCGGAGGGCGCCAGCGCTTCTTCCTGGCTCCTGGCGCCTGGCAGGTGCAGGTCTCGGCGCCCAGCTTCGAGACCGAGCTGCGGCGGCTGGGCATCGGCCCCGATGAGACCGCCGAGGTGGTGATCGAGGTGGTGCTCGAGCCCGAAGACATGCGAGACACCTGGCTGCGCGTGCTGGCTTCGGACGACGAAGGCCTGGCCGTGCCCGACGTCTCCCTGGTCTCAGGCGACCAGATGCTCGGGTGGACCGACGGAAACGGAGAGCTGCGGGTGGCCGATCTGAAGGCCGGTGTGCGCCTGGTGCTCGAGGCCGAGCACTTCTTCACCGAGCCCGTGGAGCCCTTCACCGTGGAGCTCGAGGCGGGCCGCAACGACCTGGCCATCGGGCTGCGCTGGCTGCCGGGGCGGGTCAAGGTCATCACGCGCAGCGACCAGGGCCCCATCACCACCGCCGTCGCCAGCTTCCAGGGCCCCGCGGGACAGCGGCACGAGGGGGGGGCCGTGACCGCTGGCGAGCAGCTCTTCTACCTGTCTCCCGGCCACTGGGAGGCCTTCGTGAGCGCCCCCCAGTTCGACACCCAGCAGCGCCCCCTGGACATCCAGCCCGACGAGACCTCGGTGGTGGTCGTGGAGGTGGAGCTGCAGCCCGAGACCGTGCGTGAGGAGCAGGACGCCCTGGTCTTGCTCTCGAGCATCTACTTCGACCATGACCGCGCGAGCGTCCGGCCGGAGTCCGACCCACTGGTCCGCCAGGTGGGCGTCGTGCTCGACTCGCGGCCGGACATCACCCGCGTGCAGGTGCGCGGCCACACCGACAGCCAGGGCAGCGAGGCCTACAACCTGCGCCTCTCCCAGGAGCGGGTGGAGGCGGTGGTGCAGCGCCTGGTGGAGCTCGGCATCCAGCCCACGCGGCTCGAGCCTGTGGGGCTGGGTGAGTCCCAGCCGGTGGCCAGCAACGACGACGCCGCGGGGCGCGAGCTGAACCGCCGGGTGGAGTTCGTGATCATGGACTGACCACCTGGGGGGAGCGCCCGTGGCGGCAGGGCCGGCGGCTACGGCGGGTTAGGGAAGGGGAATGCGAAGACACCCGCTGCTCACGGTCCTGGGACTGCTCGCCTTCGTCGTCGCCGCCTGGGGGGTGGCCGAGGTCCACTACTCCAGGGCGAACAACCTGGACGCCGGCGGCCGTTGGATCAGCATCAAGGCGCAGATGGGGCGGACCCTGGAGAAGTCCTGTCGCTTCACCCGCACCAGCGTCTCGGTGGCGCGCAACCGGCTCGACCTGGGTGCCTACTTCGCCTACCAGGAGATCGTCTACCATCGCGCCCTGCCCGTGGATGAGCTCGAGCTTCGTTTCCAGCTCAGCCCCGACGCGCTGCTCGCCGTCTACACCCAGCACGGCGACGCGGGCTCCCAGGGCCTGATCGTCAGGGCGCCCCCCGCGGTGGAGGGTGAGCTGTTCGAGGCGGATCCCGAGGGGGGCTTCACCAGCCTGCGCAAGGTCCCTGGCCTCGTGGCCGACGCAGGGCGCTGGCACCACCTGCTGCTGTCCTTCCAGGACGCCGAGCTGGTGGTGATGATGGACGAGCGCGAGCTCGCCCGGCTCCCGGTGAGCCCCGAGACAGAGCGCCGGATCGGCTTCCGCAGCGCCCAGCATACGGTCTTCGTGGACGATGTGCGCATCCGGGGTCCGTTCCCCGAGGGGGAGCTCTTCGAGGGCTTCCACGGCGCGCAGGGGGCGTGGGGTGGCAGGATCCTGGCCCTGGGGGCGGGGCTGCTGGCCGGGGTGCTGGCTGCCGGGCTGCTGCATGTGCTCTCGCGGAGGCGTCGTCGGGCGGCCTGGCTCACGGTGCCGCTGTTCCTGGCATGCTCGTTGGCGGTGCTGGCTTGGATGGGCGCCTTGCCCCTGCACTGGGGGCCCAGCTGGCCGGTCTCCAACCAGCTCAGCATGCGCATCAACGAGGTGATGGCGGCCTTCAACGTCGGCTACGCGTTGCTCGGGATCGCGAGCTGCGCGGTGCTGGCCTACGCCGGCAGCCGCCAGCGCTGGCTGGCTCGGCCCGACCTGCAGCTGACCGTGCTCGGCCTGGCCCTGGCCGCCATGGCCCTGCCCGGTGTGGTGGAGCAGGTGTGGTTCCTCTCGGCCACCTACCCGTGGCAGGAGTTCACCACGGGTCAGGGCGAGAGCTGCATGAAGCTCGACACCCAGGGCCACCTCGAGGCCATCGCAGATCGTTACCCGCGCGCGCTGCCTCCGCAGACCAGGCGCATCCTCTTCATCGGTGGCTCCACCACCTGGGGCTCGGGCGCATCGAGTGAAGAGAGCGCCTGGGTCGGGCGGGTGGAGAGCGCGCTGAGCGCCCGGGAGTCCCTGGACGGCACCACCTACCAGTGCGTGAACGCTGGCATCTGCGCCCAGGGGTCGGGCTTCCTGCTCGAGCGCCTGGAGAACGAGTGGATCCACCTCCAGCCGTTCATGGTGGTCGCCAGCATGTCGGTGAACGAGTTTCGGCTCAACGACTACCGCAGCAACCTGGATCGCATCGTCGCGCTCTGCCAGGAGCGCGGCATCCCCCTGCTCTTCAGCCTCGAGCCCGAAGCCCACTCGCGGCTCCCCACCGATCTGCCTCGCATGCACGACATCATGAGCGCGACCGCCCGCGACCACGGCATCCCCTTGGTGGACGCCAGGGCCATCGCCGACCACGAGTCCACCCGAGGCTGGGTGTGGTGGGATCCCGTCCACCTGACCGACTATGGCAACCGCATCTACGCCGAGGCCGTGCTCCCTGGGATCCTCGCCATCGTCGAGGCCCAGGAGCGCGAGGCCCTCCAGGCCGCCGGGCCCGATGTTCCTCCTGCCCCTCCTCAGGACCTCTGAGGGGGCTCTCCATGCGTCGGACCTCCCGTCTGCCCCCTGACTCCCGACCTGGCCCTGCGCCCGGGGCTCGGCTGCTCAGGGTGGCCCTGCGCCTGGTGGCCATGCTCAGCCCCTTCGTGCTGCTCGAGCTCGGCCTGTGGATCGCGGACTACCAGGTCGTGGACAACCCGCTCATGCGTGGTCTGGACGGTGAGCTCCGGATCTTTCGGGAGGAGGGAGAGCACTGGGTGGTGGCCCCCGAACATGCCCAGGCCATCCTGGCGCAGCCCTTTCCCCGGAGCAAGGCTGCCGGAGAGTTTCGCATCTTCTCCCTGGGAGACTCCATCACCTGGGGCTACGGCGGCTACGCGCAGAGCGTGCCCCTGCGGAGCTACACCCAGCAGCTCGCCTCCCTGCTCGGCGCCCGGGGCGACGGTGCGGACTACCGACTGATCAACTGCGGAGCACGGAGCTTCGCCTCCCTGCGGGTGTCCGCGGTCCTCGAGGAGGTGCTCGACTACGGGCCTGATCTGGTGATCGTCTCCTTCGGCAGCAGCGAACACCTCGAGGCCCGGACCGCGGCGATGTGGCAGCGGGAGCACGCGATCCGGGACAGCTGGCTGGGTGGCTACCGGACCCGTCTGCTGGTGGGGTCCTGGTTGACCCGGGCGAGGGGAGGCGTGTGGGGCCTGAGCGTCGAGGAGCTTCGTCACCGGGATGCGCACCTGGACGCGCCGCAGCTGGCGCCCCTGTGCCGAGAGACGAGCGTGGCCGAGGGGCTCGCCACCGCGGCGGCCACCCGCGCGCGCCTGGGCGCCATGGCGGCGCTGACCGCCCAGGCCCAGGTCCCGCTGGTGCTGCTCACTGTGCCCGCGCACCTGCGCTGGCCGCCCTTCGCCGGCCTGCCCTCGCAGATCGAGCACCGCCCCGATGTGGAGCAGGCCATCGTCCAGGCCTCGACAGCCCTGCAGGAGGGCCGCCCCCGTGAGGCCCTCGACGGGCTCGAGGCAGCCCTGGCCGAACACCCGGGGATCGCCGCGCTGCACTACCTGCGCGGCCAGGCTCTGGACGCCACGGAGCGCTGGGACGAGGCAGCCAGAGCCTACCTCCAGGCCCGGGATCTCGACGCCTGCCCCCTGCGGGCCCGCGGTGCCCACAACCGCCTGCTGGAGGAGGTCGCGGCGGCCCACGCCCACGTCCAGGTGGTGCAGGTGGAGCCAGCGCTGGCCGCCCAGCTGGCCGATGGCATCCCGGACGGCCGGCTCTTCCTGGATCACTGCCACCCCACCGAGGCGGGGCACGCTGTCCTGGCGCAGGCCATCCTGGAGGTGTTGGAGGAGCGGGGGCTGCTGCCGGGAGGGGACGAGGCGGTCGTCCTCGAGGCCGCCGGTCACCCTTGACTCCAACCGGGTACGGCGGCCCGTCGCCATCAAGGTCGGCGCTGGTGCTCCGCGAGCAGCGGCTCCAGGGCTTGGGCCACCGCCTGGGCCATCACCTGCCCGCCCTCTGCGCTCAGGTGGCTGCCGTCAACGAACAGGGGTTCGCTGATGCTGTGGTCTTCTTCGAGCAGGGCATAGAACTCCCAGGGAAGCTCGGGCGGGGGCTCCCAGCTCTCGCCCCGCTGCAGATCCGCCTGCGGCCCGATGGGGGCATCGTCGTCAGGGGGGGGCGGCGGCGGTTGGCCTCCACCGTTCGCAGATTCGCCCAGCCTCTCGCCGGGGGCCGCCTGGCCTCCTGGTCGGTGGATGGGGGTGCGCTGGAGCTCCTCGCCCGTGGCCTGGTTCACCAGTCGGTACTCGCCATCCTGCCGCAGCAGGGCGAAGCCACGGCCGTGGGAGATCAGGTCGAAGAGAGGGGTAGGCTCCACCATGGGGAGCAGGATCTCGTCGCAGGCGGTCTGCAGGGCCGCGGCCTCCTGGGGAGCCAGGGAGTAGGCCCAGTCGAAGGTACCGAAGGGGGTGAGGGCCAGCAACATGGGGACCCCGAGGGCCTCGCGGCAGGCCGAGATGCGCTCCAGATAGCTGCCGTAGGGCGGCAGCTCGCTGCCTTGGGGCCGGCGGGTCCAGACCACCAGATCCGGCTCGTATTCCGGGCCGATGCGCTGGCAGAAGAGCTGCAAGACCTCGGCGAAGCCTCCGGGCATTCCTGCGTTGATCACCTGGACCTGGTGGCCTTGGCTGCTCAGCAGGCGCTCGAGCTGCACCGGCCAGGCGTCGTCGTCGTCCACGCCCCAGCCGAAGGTGATGGAGTCCCCGAGCACCAGGATGCGGATCCCGCCGGGGGGCTTCTCGCCGAGGGCTCCGCCGCGCAGCCGCTGGCTGTTGGTGTTCACCGTGAACGTGGTGGTGCGCTTGACCTTGGCTGTGCGCACCTCTGGGGGGAGCTGATCTTCGTAGCGGCTGAGGGGGCGGGCTGGGATCACCACGCGGGCGTCGCGGAGGTTGGGACGCAGCCAGGCCGCGCCGTCGAGGCGATCCCAGGGTTCTGCGATGACGGCGGACCGGAAGTGGAGGCTGCCGGTGCGGATGCGCTGCGCCACCACCACCGCCACAATGAGGATCGCTGCCGCGGCGCCCCAGATGAGCAGCCTCCGCCGAATCGTGCCGTCTGCCGCGGGCCTGGTCTTCATCACTCCCCCGTGTCACAGCATGGTGTAGACGAAGGGCAGGATGTGCTGCTGCTGGGTCAGCCAGGCCCAGGCCAGGACGCCCGCAGCGATGACCAGGGCGCCACCGATGACCCAGGCAGCTTCCTTCTTCATGGGGGACGACCCGTCGTGGTGTGGGGGAGCAGAGGAGTATGCGAAAGATGCAAATAACCCAAAGCATCCACCTCGCCGACAACCGCGTGCCAGCGCGGTGAAGCCCATCACGCCCAGGGTCAGTCGGTGAAGGCCTGGAAGCCCTCCATTGGGGGGAGTCGGTCCTTGGTGGGGAAGATCTTCCAGAGCGTCGCGGTGAGCGCGCTGGTGGCGCCGACCCAGGCCAGCACTCCCAGCTTGGTGGAGAAGATGCCCACCAGCAGCACCAGGGGGAAGCAGGCTGCCAGGGCGACCAGGCCCAGCAGGGCGTGGCGCTTGCGTCGACGGCTGGCGTCCAGCTCTTCGATGGCCAGGCGGACGTCCTCGTCGTGCAGGTCCAGCAGGGGTTCGTCAGGGCAGCGAGCGCAGTCGCCCGGGGTGGCGTAGCGGCTCTGGCAGCGCTCGCAGAACCAGCGTCCGTCCGGGTCGGTCTGGATGGCGTTCATGGTCACCTCGCGTTCCAGGATCCTATCTCGCTGTCGAGCGCTTGCCTGTCGTGGGGGTCTGCGTCGGTCGAACCGAGGTCCGGCGCAGGAGCTGTGGAGCCGAGAAACGAAGGCCTCCGCTGACGGGTTTCCGACGCACATACGGTCCCGCGCAATCCTTCCGAGGGGGCGCTGGTGAACGAGGGAACCGCTCCCCGTTTCTCAGGATGGTGCAAGGATGCTGGCGGCAACGAAATGATCGAGCGCATGTCTTTGAAATATCTAGCCCCCTGTACAACTTGTGTACACATGCGAAAGGCAGTATTTCAACGGTCCCTTCCACTGGCCATGATGACGAAACCCCGACACCCCCCCCCCCAATGGAGGCAGAGCGATGCGGAAGCCCTGGTTCGATGATGAGAAGGCCCTCGCGGCTGTCGAGGCGCGCGGTGTTGACCGCCGCGACTTCCTCAAGATTTGCAGCACCTTCGCGGCTGCCATGGGTCTGTCCCAGGTGCCCTTCGCCGCGGGTGTAGCCCAGGCGGTCGAGGGCGCAGCAGCCAAGCCCCCCGTCATCTGGATGGAAGGCCTGGACTGTGCTGGTTGCAGCATCTCCTTCTCCGGAAGCCTCAACCCCCCCGCAGCGTCCGTCCTGCTCGACAGCATCTCGCTGCGCTACCACGAGGCCCTCATGGCCGCCTCCGGCCACCAGGCCGAGGCCGCCTTCCACGACACCATCGAGGCCGGCGGCCACGTGCTGATCGTCGAGGGCGCCGTCCCCACAGCCGATCCGCGCTACTGCATGATCGGGGGCAAGTCCTTCGAGGAGAACCTGAAGGCGGCGGCCGAGAAGTGCGCGGCCATCATCTGCGTCGGTGCCTGCTCGAGCTTCGGCGGCGTCACCGGCAGCATGGTCTGCGGTGGTGTCGGCGTGTCCGAGATCATCAAGGACAAGCCCATCATCAAGCTGTCCACCTGCCCGGTGCACCCCGAGCACCTCATCGGCACCGTGCTGTACTTCCTGGCCACGGGCGAGGTCCCCGAGCTGGACGAGCACGGCCGGCCGGTCGCGTTCTTCGGCACCAACATCCACGACAACTGCCGTCGGCGCGGTCACTACGACGCCGGTCGCTTCGTCACCGACTGGAACGATCCGGCCCAGAAGGACTACTGCCTGGTCACCAAGGGCTGCAAGGGCCCCATGACCAACTCCGACTGCCCTGTTCGCCTGTGGAACGACCGCACCAACTTCTGCATCGACTGCGGTTGTGGTTGCCACGGCTGTGCCTCGCCCACCTTCTACGAGAAGATGTCCCCCATCTTCATGTAGCGGGCCCTGGCCCGGCAAAACAGAATCAGGAGAAATACAATGGGTAAGCAGCGTATCACCATCGATCCCGTCACCCGCATCGAGGGCCATCTCAAGATCGAGGTCGAGGTCAAGAACGGCAAGGTCGTCGACGCCTGGTCGTCCGGCACCATGGCCCGGGGCTTCGAGGCCATGCTCACAGGCAAGGACCCGCGGGATGCCCCCTACGTCACGTCCCGCTTCTGCGGCGTGTGCTTCTCGGTCCACCAGTACGCCTCGATCATGGCGTTGGACGAAGCCTTCGGCGCAACGGTGCCCTGGGCTGGCACCCTGCTCCGCAACCTGTCCATGGGCGCGGAGTACCTGTACGACCACATCTTGCACTTCTACCAGCTCACGGCGCTCGACTACATCGACATCATGGCCATCGCCGAGTACCAGGGCTCCGACGCCGGCCTCAACGCCGTCAAGGGCAAGATCCTGGGCCTGGTGGGCGCCAAGGACACCTTCCCCCTCACGCCTCGCTACGAGCCGGATGAGTACTGCGTGAAGGATCCCGAGGTCGTCACCTCCGCCGTCAAGCACTACATCGACGCCCTGGCCATCAACGCCAAGGCCCGCAACATGGGCGCCATCTTCGGCGGCCGCACCCCGCACTACCAGTCCCTGGTGGTGGGCGGCTGCACGCAGTACCCGGACCTCAACATGGTGGCCAAGTTCCGCACCATGCTCGACGAGGTCGCGGCCTTCATCAAGGACATCTACATCCCTGATGTCATGGCCTTCGGCACCGGCCCCTTGATGCCCCTGGCCAAGGCCGGCCTGGGCGGCGGGCACCTCAACTACCTGTCCTACGGCTCCTTCATGATGGATCCCGAGGGCAAGGAGAAGCTGTGGCCCGCGGGCTTCATCAAGGAACTGGACCTCGACAACATGCAGGCGTTCGACCAGCAGAAGATCACCGAGTCGGTGAAGTACGGCTGGTACAACGGCTCCACCGCCCATCCCTACGACGGCAAGCAGGAGTTCAACCTCGACAAGAAGGGTGCCTACTCCTTCGTCAAGGCTCCTCGCTACGAGGGCGCCTCCGTCGAGGTCGGCCCTCTGGCGCGCATGCTCGTCGCCAAGGACCCCACCCTGTTGGACCTGGTTGGCAAGGGCGTCAAGCCTGGCGTCGTGGCCCGCCACGCCTCCCGCGCCATCGAGACCCAGCAGGTGGTCGATGCCTGCTACAAGTGGCTCGACCTGCTCACCGCCGAGATCGTGAAGCCTGGCTTCGAGATCCACGACACCGATCACTGGCAGCCCCCCGCCGAGGGCCAGGGTGCCGGCTTCTTCGAGGCTCCCCGCGGCGCGCTGGGTCACTGGATCAAGGTCAAGGACAAGAAGATCGAGAACTACCAGGCCGTGGTGCCCTCCACCTGGAACGCCTCGCCCCGCGATGACGCCGGTGTGCGCGGCCAGTACGAGGAGTCCTTGATCGGTTGCCCGGTCCCCGATGTGGACAACCCCATCAACGTGGCCCGCATCATCCGCTCGTTCGATCCCTGCCTCGGCTGCGCGATCCACATCATCGACCCCGACAGCAACGAGCTCAAGAAGTTCGTCGTCCAGTAGACATGGCCGACAACCTCGTCTCCCTGGGTGTGGGCGGCGCCGTCACGGCGCCGCCCTCCGGGGGCACCGTCGTGCTGTGCATCGGCAATGTGTTGCTGTCCGACGAGGGCGTCGGAGTACACGCCGCCGGGATGTTGTTCGAGCAGGGCCTGCCCGCTGACGTCACCCTGGTCGAGGGCGGCACCGACGGCTTCAAGCTCTTGAACGTCATCGTCGAGGCCGGTCGCATCATCGTGGTCGATTGCATCAAGGGTGGCGCCGAGCCCGGCAGCCTCTACCGCTTCGACATCGAAGATGCCCCCACCAGCTTCGCTGGGGTCAAGACCAGCGTGCACCAGATCGGGATCCTCGAGGTCATCCACATGTCGGAGCTGATCTCGGGGCGCACTCCACGCACCACCTTCCTCGGCTGTGAGCCCGCCAGCCTGGCCATGAGCATGGAGCTCTCGCCCACGGTGGCGGCCAAGCTGCCGCGTCTGGTGGAGCTGGTGTTCGAGGAGCTGGCGAAGGACGCCGCGCTGGCAGGGGCGTAGGCCCGGCCGGCAGAGCGCGACGGACCTCTAGTGATCGCCCTGGGACTCGTCCACGGGTAGGCTGGCGAGGTCCACCGGGCGTCTGGTCTCGGTGCGCTCCACGGGCTCGTCCGCAGAGCCTGGCGCGGCGGAGGGCTCGAGCTCTACGGGCTGAGGATCGGCGGCGTCGGCCTGCTGCTGCTGCTTGACGCGGAAGGCCTCGCGCTCGGCCTGGACGGCGGCCAGGGCGGCGGCAGGATCGATGGGCACCCGCTGCTCGTCGAGCTGGGACTTGGGACGCACGGGCTTGTGGGCCGGGAAGCCCGATGCCGTGGGGGCGGTGTCGTCCAGGCTGATGTCTCTCAGGCCGGCGTCGAGCAGATCCCCCTCGTCCATGAAGGCGCTCTGGAGCTCGTTGGCCGCCCGGCGCAGCTTGGCGTACTGGCGCCCGGCCATGCGGAGCATCTTGGGGAGCCGCTCGGGACCCACGACCACCAGCATCAAGCAGGCGATCAGAAGGATCTCACCGAATCCGATGTTCAACATGGGGAGGGGCTCTCCTGGCGGGCGCCGTCATCACGAAGGTGGCGCGAAGGGCTTGTATCCCCTTCGTCCCGGGTGAGTCGAGGGTCGGGCTCATCCCATCGGGGAACGCTGTGACCCGCGCAGCGCGAGCCCGAGCGCCACGAATGGCCTACCATCCAGCAGCGCCAGCAGGGCGTCCAGCATCCTCCATGACAGCAGCCCTGCGGTGGTGACCAGGGCCCTCATGGGCATCTCGCGCACGGCGATCTCGGCAAGGTGTGCCAGCTGGGGGTCCTCGTCCGCCCCGAGCAGGCGCTCGGCTTTCCACACGGCGATGCGGTAGAGCAGGCCGCCCAGCAGGGTGGAACGCACCTCGCCGAAGGTGGAACTGCGGGTGAAGGGGCGAGGGGGCTGCGGCGAGGGCAGGGGACGCCCCAACAGCTGGACGAAGTCCTGGTCGCTGGGCTCGAAGGGCTGGGCTGGGCGGAGGTAGCAGGGTGGGGCGTCGGGAGCGAAGGGGCCCTCGTCGCCTGGGATTGCCACCCGTTGGCGCAGGCGGATGTCGCGGGACGAGGCGCCGACCCGGAGCTCGAAGGCGCCGGGCTCCACCACCCATGCCTGGCGCTGCACGTTCCAGGTCGCGAAGTCCCGGCGGTCGAGCCGGAGGTGAACGACACGGCGCTCTCCCGGCTGCAGCTGCACACGCTCGAAGGCCCGCAGCTCCTGGGTCGGGCGATAGACCGTGCTGTGGACGGCGTGCAGATAGAGCTGGACCACCTCCGCGCCGGCGCGATCTCCGCTGTTGGCCAGCTCCAGCTGCACGGAGGCGCCCTGATCTTCGACCTCCACCTGCAGCCCGCTGTACTCGAACCGGGTGTAGGACAGGCCGTGGCCGAAGGGGAAGAGGGGCTCGACGCCTGCGCTGTCCAGCCAGCGGTAGCCCACATACAGGCCCTCCCTGTGCGCCACGACCTGGCCGTCGCCGGGGAAGAAGGCGTGGGAGGCGTGGTCCTGAGCCCGGTGGACGAAGCTCTCGGCCAGCTTCGCGCTGGGGTTGACCTCGCCCAGCAGCACGTCGACGACGCCCTCGCCGGAGGCTTGGCCCCCGAGGTAGGCCTCCACCACCGCCCCCACCCCGTCGAGCCATGGCATGGCCACAGGCGCGCCGTTGGAGAGCACCACGACGACCTGCGGGCAGGCGCCGCATGCGGCCTGGATGAGGGCGTTGTGGGAGGGGGGGAGATCCATGTGGTCGCGGTCGAAGCCCTCGGACTCGTAGGCCCGGGGCAGCCCCGCGAACACCACCGCCAGATCGGCCTCGCCAGCGGTGTCGATGGCCTCGGCCAGCAGGGCATCCTCGGCCTCTCGGTCCGACTGGGCGTAGCCCTGAGCGTAGAGCAGCCGATCCGGCGGCAGGGCCTCGGCCAAGGCCTCCCAGGCGCTCACCAGGCGGGTGGGGACCACGCCGGAGCTGCCCGCGCCCTGGTACCGAGGCTGACGCGCCAGGGCGCCGAGCACCGCGATGCGCTGACCGCCCATCAATGGCAGCAGCCCCCCCTGGTTCTTCAGGAGCACGCAGCTGGCGGCGGCGGCCCGGCGGGCCAGGGCGTGGTTGGCGCGGTGATCCACCGGCGCTGCGGGGCCAGGGTCGTGGAACCGGGCCTGCAGGGCGAAGAGACGCTCGACGCAGGCGTCCACAGCAGCCAGGGGCAGGCGCCCGTCCCGCAGGGCGGCCCGCAGGACCGTGCTCTGCTTGCCGTGGCTGCTGGGCATCTCCAGATCCAGGCCCGCGGCCACCGCCGCGACGCGATCGTGTACGGCGCCCCAGTCGCTCATCACCAGCCCGTCGAAGCCCCACTCGCCCCGCAGGATGCCCTCGATCAGCCCGTGATGCTCGCAGGCATAGGTACCGTTGACGCGGTTGTAGGCAGCCATCACGGCGGCGGGACGGGACCGCTGGACGGCGATCTCGAAGCCCCGCAGGTAGAGCTCCCGCAGGCTGCGCTCGTCCACCAAGGCGTCCACCACCATGCGGTGGTCCTCTTGGTTGTTGGCGACGAAGTGCTTGAGGCAGGCGCCCACCCCCTGGCTCTGGATGCCCTGCACCATGGCCGCGGCCAGGGCGCCTGCGAGCAAGGGGTCCTCCGAGAAGTACTCGAAGTTGCGGCCGCCCTGGGGGTGGCGCTTGATGTTCAGGCCCGGGCCGAGCACGACCCGCACACCCATGGCCTTGGCTTCGGCGCCGATGGCTTGGCCCACCTGGTGGACCAGCTCGGGGTCCCAGCTCGAGGCCAAGGCGGAGGCCGTGGGGAAGCAGGTGGCTGGCTGCGCGTCGGTGAGCCCTGGGCTGTCCCCGCGGGCGGGCTTGCGTATTCCGTGGGGCCCGTCGGACAGCCAGGTGGCGGGGACCCCACGGCTGGGCAGGGGGCGGGTCTGCCAGAAGTCCAGGCCGCTGAGCAGCGAGAGCTTCTCTTCCAGGCTCAGGTCGTCCACGCAGGGCTGGCGCATGGGACCTCCGGTGGGGGAGCAGTGGCCATCTATCGCGAACGGCGAGCACGCGATGGGGTCCGTGCGGGCGCCCTGTGATAGGCATGCCGCCATGATCCTCACCCTCACCCTCGACCCGATGGTGGAGCACCTCTTCCCGGTGCCCGAGCTCGAGATGGGGCGGGCCTACCGCCCGCAGTCCTCCCTCACCACCACCTCTGGGCGGGCCCTCAATGTCGCTCGCGCCCTGAACGATCTGGGCGAGCCCGTGATGGCCGTGGTCGCCGCTGGCGGCCGCCGCGGGCGGGAGATCGAGGAGCGCCTCCTGGACGAAGGGCTACCTCACCGCGTGGTGGGGGTGCGCCGCGAGAGCCGGGCTGGCGTCACCCTGTACGGCCAGGGCAGCCGCACCACGGTCCATGGCCCACGACCGGGCTTGTCGGACCACGACGTCGAGGCCATCCTGGCGACGATCCGGGGGCTCGCCCCGGCCCGGGCCATCGTGCTCGGCGGCGGCACCCTGCGACCCGATCTCTACAGCCGCATCTGCGCCATGGGCGTGCCCATGATCCTGGACTGTTGCGGTCCGTCCATGAACGACTGCATCCGCGTAGGCAATGTGCTGGTGGCCTGTCCCGATCGTTACGAGTGCCTGGAGATCTTCGGCTGTGAAGACCCCCTGCAGGGGGCCCGCAGCCTGGGCAAGCGGGGCGCCCGCTGGGCAGTGATCCTCGAGGATCATCCTGCCGAGGCCACCTACCGCACCGGGGGCGCCACCTACCGGGTCCAAGCGCCCGAGCTCCCCGTGATCCAGCCGGGTGGGGCAGACGACGCCCTGCTGGCTGGCCTGATCTTCGCCATGGGCCGAGGTCCGCGTCGGGCCATCGCCTTCGCCGCCGCCTGTGGCCTGCACAACATGCAGCGGATCGAGGTGGCCCACGTGGAACCGGCCGCCTGCGAGGCCTTGGCCGAGCGCCTCGAGGTGGTCGAGATCGGCAAGCGCCGCAGCGACCGCCAGATCCGAGTGTGAGCCGTGGGTCGGCCCTTCCTGGTGCGCTGGGGTAGCAGCCCCTACGAACGCCCCGAGGGCCTGGACCTCGAGGCGCAGGTGGCCCATCGGCTGGGCGTCGGGTACCGTGCCGAGCCTCAGGGGGCGCCGGTGGGCGTCCTCGCAGATGCCGACGTGGTGGTGGTCACCAGCCTCACCCGGGTCGGCCCGGCCGAGCTGGATGTGGCCAGCCGCTGTCGCCTGTTGATCACCACCACCTCCGGCTACGATCACATCGACGTTCCCGCTGCGGTCGCCCGGGGGGTCGCCGTGGCCCGCATGCCCCTCGCCCGCGCCGAAGCGGTTGCCCAGTCCGCGCTGGCCATGGGCATGAGCATGCTGCGGGGGCTGCCGGTGCTGCAGCACGCCGCCCAGCAGGGGCACTGGGCGCGGACCGAGCTGCCCGAGCTGGGCCTCGCCCGCATCGCGGACGAGCCCGTGGGCCTCATCGGCCTAGGGGTCATCGGGGCACGCGTGGCCCAGCTGCTGGCGGGGTTGGGCTGTGAGCTGCTGGGCCACGACCCCGCTGGCGTGCCTGCAGGGGTTCAGGCCGTCAGCCTGGCCACCATGCTCTCCCGCTGCCGCCTGGTCAGCCTGCACTGCCGTCACGAGCGGGGGGCCCCGCCGGTGCTGGATGGCTCGCTGCTGCGCTCCGCGCGGCCCGATCTGCTCCTGGTCAACACGGCCCGGGGCGGCGTGCTGGATCTCACCGCGGCCCTGGCTCAGCTCGAGGTCGAGCGCCTGGGTGGTCTGGCGTTGGACGTCTTCCCCCGGGAGCCTTGGCCAGGGCTGCAGCAGCTGGCCAGCCACCCACGGGTGCTGCTCACGCCCCACGCGGCGGGGTTCCACCCCAGGCTCCACATCGACATCGCCACCGAGCTCGAGGCCGTCCTCACGGCCTGGATGCAGGGCAGCGCGCTGCCGGGGCGGGTGGCTTAGCGGTTGGCCAGGATGTGGCGCAGGCCCTCGGCGAAGCCATGGCCGCCTTCGGCTGCGGTGATGTAGCCGGGGTGGTGGGCCATGCGGGGCAGGAAGCGCGCGATGTTGGCCACGCCGACGCCGTGGGGAAAGTACGCGTACATGGGCTCGTCGTTGGCCGAGTCGCCGAAGTAGGCCCAGTGGTCGCGGGCGGCCTCGAGGTCCTGGGCCCAGCGTTCGGCCAGGAAGCGGCGGCAACCCTCGAGCTTGTCGAAGCTCCCGAACCAGCCGTTGACGTGGATGGAGCTGACCTTGCAGGTGGCCCCGGCGGCCTCGAAGGCAGCCACGATGGCGTCGATGGCGTCGTCACCCAGAGCGGGCACGTCCTCGCAGAAGTCGATGGCCAGATCCAGCTCGCGGTAGGGTTGGTCCACCGACAGGGCGCAGCCCGGCACCAGGGCGAGAATGGTGTGGGCCAGCTCGGCCAGCCGGCGCTGGTTGACGGCGCGTTCTTCTGGGGGCTGGAGGAAGCGGCGCTGCAGGCGCTCGCCGTCGTGCCAGAACCAGAGCCCGCCGTTCTCGCCCACCACACCGTCGACGGGCCACATGCGCGCCAGGTGGTCCACCCAGCCGGCGGGCCGGCCTGTGATGAGCACGGTGCGCAGCCCCGCCTCGCGGGCCTCGTGCAGCGCCTGGAAGGCCTCGGGGACGATGCGCCCGTCGTGGGTGATGGTGTCGTCCAGGTCCGAGAAGATGCCGGTGAGGGCGCGGCAGGTGCTGGGCTCGAGCTCGCAGAGCGGACGGGTCATCGGAGGTCCTGGGCGAAGGTGAAGCCCCCGACGCGGAACAGCTGGATGCAGGCGTCCACGGCCTCGGGGTCGTAGTGGCGGCCCCGCTGACGGAAGATCTCCGCCAGGGCGTCGTCGATGCCCAGCGCGGGGCGGTAGGGGCGGTGGGAGGCCATGGCCTCGACCGTGTCGGCCACGGCGATGATGCGTGCCTCGCGGCGGATCTGGGTGCCCTCGAGGCCGTCGGGGTAGCCCGAACCGTCCAGGCGCTCGTGGTGCTGTCGGGCGATGGCCGCGATGGCTTCGTGCAGGTGAGCTTGAGCCAGGATCTCCCAGCCCACGGTGGTGTGGGTGCGGATGAGCTCGAACTCGTTGTCCGCCAGGCGCCCGGGCTTGGTGAGCAGCTCGACGGGGATGCCGATCTTGCCGATGTCGTGGACCAGAGCAGCCAAGCGCACCAGCTCTACCTGATCTTCGGGCAGCCCCATGCGCCCGGCGATGGCTTGGGAGAGCTGGGCCACCCGCTGCTGGTGGCCCGCGGTGTAGGGATCGCGCATCTCGGCCATGCGGCCCAGAGCCATCACGGTGCCCGAGAGGGAGAGGCGCAGGTGCTCCAGGCTGCGGTGCAGCTCGCCCTCCATCCGCTTGCGGTGGCCGATGTCGGAGAAAGTGATCACGGCGCCGCGGAGCTCGCCGTCTTCTTCGATGGGAGCCACCGAGGCCGCCACCTGCAGCTCGCTGCCATCGCGGCGGTGCATGGTGGTCTCGACCTGGTGGATGCGCGTGCCCGTGAGCACGGCGTGCAGGATGGGGCTGGACAGGGCGGGGTCGGTCCCTGGAGGAGGCTCGGGCAGGGCGTACAGCTCGAGCAGCGTGCGCCCTCCGACCTGATCTTCGTGCCAGCCCAGCAGCTCGATGGCCGAGCGGTTCGCGAAGCTCGAGCGCCCAGCGGTGTCCAGGCCGATCACGCCGTCCTGCACGGCCGAGAGGATGGCCGCTGTGCGGCGCTGGAGACGCCGACGCTCGTCGCGGTTGACCTTGCGCTGGAGGATATCGGCGGCCGCATCGAGGCTGCGGTGGGCCCGGTCGCGGGCGTGAGGCTCGAGGGGCGACTGCCCGGCCAGCAGCGCGACGCCCACGGGCTGGCCTTGGCTGCGGATGGGGATCAGCCGGGCTTCGCCCGCCGCTGTGCTGGCCTGCAGCACGGGCAAGATCTCACGCAGCGCCGGTGCCTGGGCATGCTCGAGGACCAGCTGCTGCATGGGGACCGCGCCGCTGACCACGGTGGGGCGGGGTGACCGGAATGCTCGCCAGATGGCGCTGTCCGAGCGCTGCGGGACCGCGAGGGATCGGGGGAGGCTGCCGCCCAGGGCCTGCTCCAGAGGTCGCCGGAGCGTGTGGGCCAAGGCGCTGCCCGCGACCACCAGGTGCCGGGCGTCGCGGCTGGGTAGATAGATGGCCACCAGCTGGCGATCCAGTCCGCGGCAGAGGGAGCGGGCCAGCAGCTCGACCACCTCTGCGAGGCTGCAGCCGCGCTTGTCCATCTCGCTGAGGGTGAACATCAGCGCCAGCTCGTCGTCGCCGTCGGCGGTGCGGCCAGCAGGGGGGCTGGCTTGGCGCTCCCTGGCCACCGTGAGCACGAACTCCTCGACCTCACCCTGGGGGCCGGGCACGGGGTGGATGGACGCGGCCAGGGCAGCCGCCCCTGCCTGAGCCTCGTGCAGGGTGCAGGCGGCCGGCCGGCCCGTCAGCAGCGCAGCGAGCAGGGGACATCCGCTCGCGGCGTGGCAAGGCGCGTCGCTGCCGGACAGCAGCGCGTGGCAGCGCCGCCCGCTGAGGGGCTCTTGGCCGTCACCCAGCAGGACTCGTGCGGACTCGTTGCTCCAGAGCACACGATGATCGGTGGAGATCACCAGCACCGCCTGCGTGGCGCTGCGGAGCTGGCCAGACCGCCGCGCTCCAGCTCTGTGATCAGCCATGGCGGGTGCCTCCGGGACCTGCGGTGGTGCAGCTTGGCAGGTCGGGTCGAAGGCGCTGAAAAAGCGCCGGGAAGGGCGATATCCTAGCGGTGCGGGGCTGTCCAGGGACTATCGTGGCGCTTCCTGGGCCGGCAGGGGGCTGGCCTACTCGAAGCTGAACCCGTCGTGTCGGAACACCCGCAAACAGACAGAGACGACCTGAGGATCGAAGTGGCTGCCTTTGTGGCGCTGGATCTCGTACAGGGCATCCTCGAGCCCCTTCGCGGCCCGGTAGGGGCGGTGGGAAGCCATGGCTTCGACTACATCGGCCACCGCGATGATGCGGGCCTCCATGGTGATGCCCTCGTCGGTCAGGCCGTCGGGGTAGCCGGAGCCGTCCAGCCGTTCGTGGTGCTGCCTCACGATGGTGGCGATGGGGTCCGGGAACTCGGCCTGTGAGAGGATCTCCCAGCCCACCATCGGGTGGGTGCGGATCAGCTCCCACTCGTGGGGGCTCAGCTGGCCAGGCTTGGTGAGGATCTCCACGGGCACCGCGTGCTTGCCGATGTCGTGGATGGTGGCTGCCAGGCGCACGATGTCGACCACGTCTTCGTCAAGGTCCAAGCGCTGGGCGATGGCCCGGGCGAGCTGGGCCACCCGCCGCTCGTGGCCAGCGGTGTAGGGGTCGCGCATCTCGGCGAGCCGTCGCAGTGCTGCCACCGTGCCCGAGAAGGACCGCCGCAGCCGCTCGGTGCTGCGCCTCTCCTGCTCCCGGTGGTGGAGCTGCTCGGAGATGTCTCGCAGGGTGATCACCACGCTGAGCTCGGGCTCATCGAGGGGCACGGCGGACATGCGCACCGGGCGCAGGAGGCCGTCGAGGCTGCGGATGGTGCCCTCGACCTCGTAGTGAGCTCGGCGGTCCCGGAGCGTGCGGTGGACCGGACAAGCATCACCGCAGCTCTGTTGGTCCGGCGCCTTCTGGCCACAGAAATCGTGGATGCTCCGGCCTTGCAGCTGGTCTTGACTGCGGCCCAGCAGCGTGCCCGCCGAGGCGTTGGCGAAGACCACCTCGCCGTCGCCGTTGAGCCCCAGCACTCCTTCGGCCACCGCCTGCAGCAGCAGCGTCTGGCGGTGGGTCAAGCGCCTGCGCTCGGCCTGCAGCTGGAGGCGAGCCGTGATGCCCACCATCTGGTTTCCCAGGTTCTGCAGCCGTCGGATCTCCGCGTCGGTGAGCTGTACCTTGCGCCCCACCGCGATGAGTCCGAAGGGGCGGCCCTGGATCCGAAGCGGGATGAGCGCACCACAGCTCATGCCGATGAGCCGCAGGATCGGCGTGAGCACCTCGAGGATCTTCTTCTGGTCGGTGTTCTCGGCCATCAGGGCCAACAGCCCCGCGCGGTCCGGGACCAACACGGCGGTCGGGCTGTGGAGGGCGGCCATGTGCAGCGGCGCCCGCTCGAGGGGAACGACCACCCGGGGGATCGGGGCCTGCAGGATGCGCTCGATGCCCCGCTGGATGTTGGTGGGGATGCCCGTGGTGGCGAGCTCCAGGCTCTGTCCCGCTGCGTCCAGCGTGTAGAAAGAGGTGTAGTTGGCGGCGAACGATCCGCGCACGCCCTTCGAGAAGGCCTCCACCAGCTCCGTGGGTTCGCAGCCCTGGTTGGCGAGCTCGATGAGCTTGTGGATGAGCGCGAGGTCGTCGGACTGCTGCTGGATGATGCCCCAGACGTCCGCCTGCGCCTGGACTGCCTGGCGGGTGAGCACGTACTCCGTGGGCTCCTGACCCGAGCCCTGGATGGGCCGCACGGTCAGGACCCAGGGGGCGCGCTTACCCTGGGCGTCCTCGAGGGTCACCTCGCAGCTCTCGGGCTCGCCGCTCAGCCGCACGGTGGCGATGGGGCACAGGGTGCTGGCGGGATCGCAGGGGCGCCTGCGGCCTCGGATGACCTCGTAGCAGCAGCGACCTACGAGTCCCTTTTCGCCCGTCTTGAAGGCCTGGCGGGCGGCCTGATTGCCCCAGCGCACGACCATGGAGTCGTCGATGATCAACACCGGCTCGGACACCCCGGCACCGACGGCTTCCAGGTGGTGGGCCTGGAGGGTGGGGCCAGTCGAGTGCTCGCCGCGGGTCAAGGCACCACCTCCGAGACTGGAAAACTGTCCAGACTGCGACCACACTACCACGCGTCGCGAGCGGGGTGGCGGCAGTGGGTCAACGAGGTGTCAGGAGGGGGGGGGCCCGCCTGCGGCATCAGCCGCCGATGAGATCCTTGACCAGCTGCACCGTGACCTGGCGGCCGAGCTGGCCGATGGCGGTGGTGAGCGGGATCTCCTTGGGGCAGACCTCGGCGCAGTTCTGGGCGTTGCCGCAGTCGGACAGGCCGCCGTCGCCCATGATGGCGTGCAGGCGGTCGGCGGCGAAGTACTTGCCCGTGGGGTGGGCGTTCATAAGCCGCACCTGGCCCAGGGGGGCCGGGCCCACGAAGTCGTAGTCCGGGCCGAACTGGGGGCAGGCTTCCATGCAGCAGCCGCAGGTCATGCAGCGGGAGAAGCTGTAGTTGAGCTCCCACTCCTGGGGCGAGATGCGGGGAGCGCCCGTGCCCACGTCCCAGGAGCCGTCCAGGTCGATCCATGCCTTGACCTTGCGCAGGTTGTCGAACATGCGCCGCCGGTCGATCATCAGGTCGCGCACCACGGGGAACTTGGTCAGCGGCTCGAGCTTGATGGGCTGGGTGAGGTTGTCGATCAGGGTGGAGCAGGCCTGCATGGGCTTGCCGTTGATGCGCATGGAGCACGCACCGCAGACCTCTTCCATGCAGTTGGCCTCCCACAGCACGGGCTCGACCAGCTGGCCCGCGGTGGTGACCGGGGTCTCCCGGATCTTCATCAGGGCCGAGACGACGTTGTGGCCGTGCTCGTAGGGGATCTCGAAGCTCTGCCAGTACGGGGCCGCTTTGGGTCCATCCTGACGCTTGATCTCGAAGCGGATCTTCTTGTCGGACATGGTGTGGACCTCCTGCTACCGGTAGTCGCGGGGCTGGGTGGGTGGCAAGACCGAGGTGTCCACCGGCTTGTAGCTGATGGCGGGGCCGTCGGGGGTGTGGCTGGCCACGGTGGCCTTGAGCCACTTGTCGTTGCCGGCCTTCCACTTGGCGATGTAGTCGTCGTACTTCGGATCGCCGGGGTAGGCGTCCTCGGGCATCTTGACCTCGAACTCCGGCTTGTAGTGGGAGCCGCGGTACTCGTCCCGCATCCTGGCGCTCTTGGCGATGATCTTGCCGACCACGATCATGTCCTGGACCTGGCGCGCATAGGGCAGCGAGGCGTTGGCCCAGCCGGACTTCTCGCCCAGGCCGATGTTCTCTGCGCGGTCCTGGAGCTCCTCGAGCCCGTCCAGCGCCTCGTCCAGCGTGGCGTTGTCGCGCTCGATGCCCACCTTGGCGCGCATCAGATCGCCCAGCTCGCGGTGGAGGGCGTAGGGGTTCTCGCTGCCGCTCGAGGCCATCAGGCCCTGGTTGATCTCCCGCTGACGGGTGAGCTCGGAGTCCACGACAGCCTGGCTGACCGGCTTGATCTTCAGGCCCTTGAGGTAGGAGCCCGCGGACTCACCGGCCACGCGGCCGGAGAAGCTGGCGGACAGCAGCGAGTTGGCGCCCAGGCGGTTGGCGCCATGGTACATGCCGTCGCACTCGCCGCAGGCGAACAGGCCGGGGACGTTGGTCTGGTGGTTGCGCGGGCTGCCGATCTTCATGCCGCCCGTGTTCTCGTCCTTCTCCCAGTCGACCCACAGGCCGCCCATGCTGTAGTGCACGGCGGGGAAGATCTCCATGGGGTGGTCCACTGGATCTTTGCCCTTGAAGGTCTCGTAGATCTCCATGATGGCGCCCAGGCGCCGGCGAAGGAAGGCCTTGTCCAGGTGGGTGAGGTCCAGGAAGACCTTGTCCTGACCACCGATGCCCAGGCCCATCTTCTTGACGGCCTTCCAGATGGCCCGGGAGGCCACGTCGCGGGGCACGGTGTTGCCGTAGGCGGGGAACCACTCCTCGAGGAAGTAGAAGCGCTCGCCCTCGGGGATGGTGCGGGGGTCGCGCAGGTCGGTGGGGTCCTTGGGGACCCAGATCCGACCGCCCTCGCCGCGGGCTGCCTCGGACATCAGGCGGGTCTTGTCTTCGCCCAGCATGCCCGTGGGGTGGAACTGGATGAACTCACCGTGGGTGAAGTCGGCGCCCTGCTTGTAGACGCGGGCGGCGGCGGCGCCGGTGGAGTTGGTGGAGTTGGTGGACTTGCCGAAGACCAGGCCCAGGCCGCCGGTGGCGAGCACCACGGCGTCGGCCGGGAAGGCGGTGACCTCCATGGTGCGCAGGTCCATGGCGGTGATGCCCCGGCAGCGGCCCTCTTCGTCCTTGATGATGGAGAGGAACTCCCACCACTCGTGCTTCTGCACCAGGCCCTGATCCTCGTAGCGACGGACCTGTTCGTCCACGCCGTACAGCAGCTGCTGGCCCGAGGAGGCGCCCGCGAAGAGGGTGCGCTTGTTCTTGACGCCGCCGAACAGCCGCAGGTCGAGCAGGCCTTCTGCGGTGCGCGAGAAGGTGACGCCCATGCGCTCGAAGGTGCGCATCATGCCGGGCGCCTCTTCGCACATGGTCTTGACGGGCGGGTGGTCGCTGATGTAGCCGCCGCCCTTGATGGTATCGATGATGTGCTGCTTCACCGAGTCGCGCTGGCCCTTGAGGTCCATGCAGGCGTTGATGCCGCCTTGGGCGCAGGCCGAGTGCGAGCGCTTGACCTCGAAGAGGGAGAACAGCTTGACCGGATAGCCGGCCTCGACGATGCGCAGGGTGGCCCACAGGCCGCCCAGGCCGCCACCGACGACGATGGTCACGGGCTTCTGCTTGGCTGCCATGTCAGCCTCCGATGTGGGCGGTGAGGGGGTTCACGGACAGCATGGGCTCGAGGCCGAAGAGGCCGAAGCCCAGCAGGCTGTGGATGCCAAAGAAGACCAACACGGCGAACAGCCCGAGGGCCACCAGCTGGGCCTGCTTCTGGGCCTTTGCCGTGGTGAGCAGCCCCCAGGTGATGCCCATGGTCCACAGGCCATTGCACAGGTGGTACAGGGCGAAGGTCAAGCCCGCGATGTAGGCGATGGCGCCCGCGGGGTTGGCCAGCAGATCCTGCATCCGGCCGTACATGTCCTTGGCCGCAGCGGGCTCGAACTCGGCCCAGATGCGGGTCCAGCCCACGTGGTAGATGAGGAACGCGAAGATGGCGAAGCCCGAGATGCGCTGGACCCACCAGGCCCAGTTTCGCATGTAGCCGTACTGCATCACGTTGCTGCGGCCCTTCCACCAAATCACGATGCCGTAGAAGGTGTGGAAGAGGATGGGCAGCGCGATGGCGAAGATCTCGGCCAGGTGCACGTAGTTCATGCCCTGGATCTTCTCGACGATGTAGTGGTTGTAGTACTCGGCGCCGTAGCGGGACTGAGAGTTCTCCCACATGTGGAAGCACAAAAAGCCCCCCGCGGGCAGCAGGCCGAGCAGAGAGTGCAGCCGCCGCAGCAGGAAGTGCGGGTTGGTGTAGCTTGCGCTCATGCGGGCTCCACTGGTTGGCGTGGGTGCGCGCGTGCGCGCGCGTGGGTCGGGGTTCTGAGGCACGGACGATATGCCCGCAGCCCCCTCGGTGCAATCGGTCTGGGGCGACCTCCGTCAATTTTTCGGCGATCGCTTGATAGCTATCGGTGCTTGCGCCCGAGCCCCGAGAAGAAGAAGCGCAGCAGGCCGCCCAGGCTACGGCGCGTGGCGTCGAGGCTGAACAGGCCTGCGAGCTGGCTGTGGGCCACCAGCATGGCCCACAGGGCCGACGATCCGAGGATGGTCAGGACTCCCAGCACGGGCACCGCCTTGAGCCCCAGGATGCGGGTCTCGGCGGCGCTGAGCATGATGGCGCCCGCGGTGGAGAGGGCGAGCACGCACATGGCCATGGAGATGCGCAGGCCCGCTTGCCGGATCTCGGTGAGCAGCGCGTCCTGGTCGGGGTTGCGAGTGCTGATCTCCACCCGCCCAGCCTCGAGGTCCGACAGCAGCTGCGTGGCCTGCATGGGCAGCTGGGCGACCCCAGAGCGGGCCGCCAGCAACATCTTGGCGGCCTGCGCTGCGATGTGATCGGGGGCCAGCTGTTGGGTGACCAGGCGCTCGGCGAGGGGGCGGACCTCGGCCACGATGTCGCAGTCCGGCAGCAGCTTGCGGGAGATGCCGAAGACCAGGTTGGTGGTCCGCGCCAGGACCGCGTACTCCTTGGGCATCACCAGGCCATGCCGCGTGATGATCTCGATGTAGTTCATCAGGTTGGCGCTCTGGGTCATCTCCATGAGCGAGGCGCCATGGATCTTGCCCATCTCGAGCTCGATCTCCGCCTTGAGCGCCTTGAGATCCAGCCGCCCCCGGCTGGCGCCGGCGCGGGTGAAGGCCATCACCAGGCCGTCGGAGTCCTTGAAGACCATGGACATGAAGATGGAGGAGACCACCTGCTGCATCTCTGCGCTGATGGTGCCCACCAGGCCGAAGTCCAGGTAGCCCAGGCGGCCGTCGTCCAGCACCAGCAGGTTGCCGGGGTGGGGGTCGCCGTGGAACAGGCCGGTGTCGAAGACCTGGGTGTAGCTGGCCTCGATGAGCTTGTGAGCCAAGGCGTGGGCCTGGGGGTCGTCGGGGGTGATCTTGTGGAAGGGGCGACCCACGAGCAGCTCGAGGGTGAGCACCCGCAGGCCCGACTGAGCCTGGTAGACCCGCGGCACCACCACGTCGGGGAGCTTCTCTGCGATGGAGGATCGGAAGCGGTCGCAGCTGGCGGCTTCCCGGAAGAAGTCCAGCTCCTGGTTCAGCGCGGCGTCGAACTCCGAGACCACAGCCGCCGGGGTGTAGACCCCGGGGAGGACCAGGCGTCCTTCCACCAGGCGGGCCAGGGTGTAGAGGATGCGCAGGTCGGCCTGGATGACGGCCTCGATGTCGGGGCGCCGGACCTTGACCGCCACCGGGGTGCCGTCGGGCAGGGTGGCGCGGTGGACCTGGGCGATGCTCGCCGAGGCCATGGCCTGTTCCTCGAGGGTGGCGAAGATGTCGCCGATGGGCGCATGCAGATCTTCTTCGATCACCCGGCGGATGGCGGGGAAGGGCACCGGCGGCACGCGGTCCTGGAGCTGCTGGAGCTCTTCGGCCAGCCGGGCGGGGATGATGTCGGGGCGCACCGACAGGATCTGGCCCAGCTTGACGAAGGTGGGGCCCAGCTCGACCATGGCCTCGCGCACGCGGACGGTCCAGTGGGCCTTCTGGCCTTGGGTCTCGTCGTCGTCGGGCATGTAGCGGCCCAGGCCCGCCTGGATCACCAGGCGCCCGAAGCCGTGCTTACGCATCACGCTGAGGATCTCGGTGACGCGCCCGATGTCTGTGACGTTGATCTGGGCCATGCCAGCAGCGTATCAAGGAACCGCGGAGTTTCCCTCCCCAGCCCGAGCGCTGCCTGAGGTTCCGGGTGGTGCACGGGGCCCTCGGTCCTCGGCCGCGTTCTGGAGCTCCTGGTGGGATAGGACAGCTCGACCATCGCTTCCCAACCGCGCGAGCCAGCCGTGCCCACCGATCCCACCGCCAGCGTCCGCAGCATCGTCTCTCAGCTCGAGGCCCTCGGCACCCCAGAGCGAAGGGCCTCCTTCGAGCGCACCGCGCCCTCGGCGCTGCGGGGGCTTGGCGTGCGTGTGCCCGATCTGCGGGTCATCTCGAAGGCCCTGATCAAGCAGCACCGCGAGGCTCCGCCAGCGCAGGTCAAGGCGCTGGTCTTCGCCCTGGGCGACGAGGGGAGCTTCGAGGCCCGCCAGGTGGGCCACGAGCTGCTGGCCGGCAACCGGGCGGCCCTGGCCAGCCTGACCCGCGACGAGCTGCTGGCCCTGAGCCGTGGCATGGACAACTGGGCCACGGTGGACATGTGGGGAGAGATGATCCTGGGCGTGTCCTGGCTGCGGGGCTGCGTGGACGATGCACTGATCATGGCGCTGGCGGGCTCCGCCGATCGCTGGGAGCGGCGCGCGGCCTTGGTGGCCACGGTGGCGCTGAACAAGAAGGCCAGGGGAGGGAAGGGCGACGCCCCCCGCACCCTGCCCATCTGCCGAGCCCTGGCGGCCGACAAGGACGACATGGTGGTCAAGGCGCTGAGCTGGGCCCTGCGCGAGCTGCTGGAGTGGGAGCCCGGGGTGGTGCGGGGCTTCATGCTCGAGCACGACGCGGTGCTGGCCAGCCGCGTGAAGCGCGAGGTCGGCAACAAGCTGCGGACGGGCAAGAAGAGCGGCTAGCCGCACTCTCCCGTGCGCGTCGCCCTGGCCTGTGTGGCCCAGCAGCTCCCCAGGGTGTCGGGGTCGTAGGCCTCGCAGTCCTCGAACGCCACCGGCACGGTGGCGGTGCGGAACACCAGGTCGCCTCCCAGGGCGTCTCCGGCCATCACCGCGTGGCTGGTGATGCGGCAGTCGGGGTCGTGGGGGTCGGCACCCTCTAGCTCCATCCACACGAAGAAGTTGTCGGCGTAGCCATGCACCTCGGCCCAGCGGCTCTCCGAGCTCGCCCCCCAGGCCGACTCACGCACCGAGATGCTCCGTTCCCCGTCCTGGTCCGAGAGGCACAGAGAGCCGCTGGTGGGGCTGCCGTCGGGGTAGTCCGTGTCGCTGGCCACCAGCTCGCCCACCACTCTGTAGCTGCCCTGGATGTCGGGCGGCTCGAGGCCTCCGAACAGGAGGATGTCTGCGCGCCCCATGCAGTCGAGCAGGTCGTCGTCTTGGATGGGCTGGTCCGAGGTGTCGGTGGAGCCGCGCCACGCCCCGGTGTCGGGCAAGCCGACGCCCCCACTTCCGAAGCCGGGCCCGGCGGGGGTGCAAGCGGTCAGGAGGAGGGCGATGGCGATGGGCGGCATGACAGTCCACCTACTCAGCTTGCAGGTCGGTTCGCAGGGCCAGGCTCGCACCCATGGAGCCGGTCCCGGAGCCCAGGTGCAGCTGAGCCTGGAGCCGCAGGGGGCCCAGAGGGGCGGACACGGCCGCGGTCGGCATGAAGATCACGGTCTGGTATGCGCGGCTGGGCTCGGACGGTCCCGGGCAGTCGTAGCCGATGGGCTCGTCCTCGGTCCAGCTGCAAGACCACTCCTGTTCCTGCACGGCGGAGATGTGGGGATGGCTCACCAGGATGGCGCCGACGCCGAGGTAGAGCCCCCGGGGCGAGGTCCAGCTGATCTGTGGCCCTGTGCGGATCAGCCCGTACCGGGCCTGGATGGAACGCGCGCTGCTGGAGGTGGTGTCGTAGTCCTGGAACCACGGCGCGTAGCTGTCGTCGTAGCGGACGCTGGTCTCGTCGATGGCCTCTCGCCAGGTGGGCAAGAACAGCGCCCCGCCCTCGAGCACCAGGCCCAGCTTCACCGACTCGTACAGGGGCGCCATGATCCGCAGTCCGAACACCGCCTGTGTGGCGAGGCCTTCGAGCCCCTGGTCGTCGACGCCCCGCATCAGCGGCCGGCCGCCCAGGTTCGCCGACGCGCCGATCCCCAGCCCGGCTTCCAGCCAGGTCGCCAGGCCGTAGCTGAGGCGGCCGGAGAAGTGCCAGCTGGGCACCCAGGTCGCGGAGCCGCTGTCCGAGAAGCGGGTGGGCGATCCCGGGTAGGCGCCGTAGACCAGGCGGGCCTCGGTGGCGAGCTTGGTGGGCTCGGGCATGGGGCCGTCGAGGAAGGGAGGCTGAGGGACCGGCACCATCGCCTTGGTCAGCGTGGTGCGCCGGTGGTACTCGCTGCGCACCACGGAGGGGCCGCAGCTGGCCAGTGCCAGCGCGCTCGTGACGAGGATGGTGCGTGCCGCCTTTCCCATGCGGACAGCTTGGCTGCGATCATCCAAGCGCGCAAGCGCGGCGCGCTGAGGACCGGGTTCTTCCGACCGCGGGTGGGCCAGCGGGGCTAGTAGGACCGAGCGAAGATCGCCATGTGGGTGGCGGGCTTTCCGGTCTTGAAGCAGACCTTTCCCTCGATCTCTTCCTGTCCTTCGAGGGGGTAGCAGCGGACGGTGGCGCGGGTCTCGGCCTTGATGATGTCTTCCTGCTCGCTGTCGTCGCACCAAGGCACCAGGTACCAGCCGCCCTGGGACTCGAGCAGCCCCTGGAACTCGTCGTAGGAGTCACAGCGGTAGGTGCGCTCCTGGCGGAAGGCCAGGGCCTTGTCCAGCATCTCCTGCTGGATCTCGGCCAGGACCTCTTGGACCCGGGCGGCCACGCCGGCCACGGGGATGGGGAACTTCTTGCCGCCGATGCGACGGGCGGCGAAGACGGACTCCTTCTGCATGTCGCGGGGGCCTACCTCGAGGCGCAGGGGCACGCCCTTGCGCTCCCACTCGAAGTACTTGGCGCCGGGCTTCATGTTGTCGCGGGTGTCGACCTGGACGCGGATGCCCACGGCCTTGAGCTCATCGCGCACGCCATAGGCGTAGTCCAGCAGCTCGTCGCGCTGGGCTTCGCCCTTCCAGATGGGGGTGATCACCACCTGGATGGGGGCCAGCTTGGGCGGCAGCACCAGCCCGGTGTCGTCGGAGTGGGCCATGATGACCGCGCCGACCAGGCGGGTGGACACGCCCCAGGAGGTGGCCCAGACGTGCTTGCGCTCGCCGTCGGCGTCCTGGAAGGTGACGTCGAAGGCCTTGGCGAAGTTCTGGCCCAGGAAGTGGGAGGTGCCCGCCTGCAGGGCCCAGCCGTTCTGCATCATGGCCTCGATGCAGTAGGTGTCCAGGGCGCCTGCGAAGCGCTCGTTGGCCGTCTTGACGCCCTTGACCACCGGGATGGCCATGATCTCTTCGGCGAAGTCGGCGTAGACACCGAGCATCTTCACCGTCTCTTCGACCGCCTCGTCCTGGGTGGCGTGGGCGGTGTGGCCTTCCTGCCACAGGAACTCGGTGGTGCGCAGGAACGGGCGGGTCTTCATCTCCCAGCGCACCACGTTGGCCCACTGGTTGATGAGGATGGGCAGGTCGCGGTGCCCGGAGATCCAGTCCCGGTACATGTTCCAGATGATGGTCTCGCTGGTGGGGCGCAGCACCAGGGGCTCCTCGAGCTTCGAGGTCGGATCCGGCTCGACCCCGGGCTTGCCGTCGATCTCGCAGGCCCGCAGCCGGTGGTGGGTCACCACGGCGCACTCCTTGGCGAAGCCTTCGACATGCTCGGCTTCCTTGGAGAGGAAGCTCATGGGGATGAGCAGCGGGAAGTAGGCGTTGACGTGGCCGGTCTCCTTGAACCTGCGGTCCAGGTCGTCCTTCATGGCCTCCCAGATGGCGAAGCCGTGGGGGCGGATGACCATGCAGCCTTTGACCGGGGAGTAGTCGAACAGCTGCCCTGCCTTGAGGACGTCGAGGTACCACTCGCTGTAGTCTGTCTCGCGGGAGGTGATGCTCTGTTCGTGGCGGCTCATGTCGACTCCTGAGCAGGCCGCTGAGGTGGGCCTGGCCGCGGCGTATAACGCCTCCCTCCTCCCTGTCACAGGGCCTACGGGATGGGCCATGGGGATCCATGCGGCCCTACGCATCCACCCACCGGGTGGGTATGCTTCATCCCTGCCGCCCACGCACGCCCGTGCCCGCTGGGCCACACGTCGCTACACACGTCGCTACACACGTCGCTACACACGTCGCCGGAGACGCCCATGACCCGCCCGCTCGTGACCTTCGCCGCGCTGTCCACCGTCGCCCTGTTCGCCTGCCGCACCCCCGACCGCGACCGCGACTCCGTCATCGACGAGACCGGGGAGAACGAGAACTGCCCGGGCTGCTTCGACGTCGCGGGCATGCTCTGGAACCTCCAAGGCGCCCTGAGCGAAGGCGACCTGCACCCGGTGACCACCACCTCCGGCCAGCGGCCGGCCCTGCTCACGGTGATGCTGACCGAGCCGGAGTACGCGGCCACCGACACGCCCAACCCCGACGACTACGCCTGCACCATGACCTACACCCCCAGCATCCAGCAGGGCACCCAACCCGGCGCCGTGGTGGACTGGCAGATCGCCCTCGAGCCCCTGGAAAATGGCTGCCCGGATCTCGATCCCGACTGGGTGGACGATCAGCTCTACACCATGCTGGCCCAGTGGGGCATGGAGATGATCGGCACCGACCTGGACAGCGTCATGGAGGGGTACCTGAGGGGCTGGTTCGAAGACCTCGAGCAGGACTGGCAGGCCGGGGGGGCGCCCTACTACTTCGGGCTGAACTCCCGGATCGATGGGCGGGTGGTCTACCGGGAGGACGACACCGCCGACGGCGCGGCGGGCGAGGAGATCCAGGGCCACTACGGGCGAGCCTTCGCGGTGGATGGGGATCTGAACATCCTCGATGAGGCCAGCGGCGGGCGCCTGCTCACCGTCGAGGAGATCGGCGAGGGCGCCGATGCTTGGTTCGAGATCTACGCCCGCACCTTCTTCGTGCCCTACGAACGGCTGCGCTGATCCGCGCCTGGGGATCGGCAGGTCCGAATGCCACAGGCTCCCCGTGGGTGGTGAGGTTATTAGCGCCTCCTTTCCACCCGGTTCAGGGGAGTCCCCCATGGCAGCCATCGATCAGCTCAGTGTGAACACCCTCCGCGGACTGGCCATCGACGCCATCCAGAAGGCCAACTCCGGGCACCCCGGCCTGCCCATGGGCATGGCCGATGTGGCCTACGTGCTGTGGACTCGGTTCCTCGGGTACGACCCGGCCTGGCCCGACTGGCCCAATCGCGATCGCCTGGTGCTGTCCGGCGGCCACGGCTCCATGTTGCTCTACGGCTTGCTGCACTTGAGCGGGGTGGATCTGTCCCTGGACGAGATCAAGGACTTCCGGCAGCTGGGCGCGCGCACCACCGGTCACCCCGAGGTGGGCGAGGTCGCCATGGTCGAGACCACCACGGGTCCCCTTGGCCAGGGCTTCGCCAACGCCGTGGGCATGGCCATGGCCGAGCGGATGCTCCGCGAGCGCTTCGGCGCCGAGGTCTGCGACCACCGCACCTGGGTGCTCTGCGGCGACGGCGACGTCATGGAGGGCGTCTGCTACGAGGCCGCCTCCCTGGCGGGGCATCTCGAGCTGGGCCGGCTGATCGCGCTGTACGACGACAACAGCATCACCATCGACGGCTCCACCGGGCTGGCCTTCTCCGAGGATCGGGTCGCGCGCTTCGGGGCCCTGGGCTGGCACGTCCAGGTGGTCGATGGTCACGACCACGGCCAGATCGCCAGCGCCATCAAGGCCGCGCTGGTCGATCCCCGCCCCTCGGTGGTCTGCTGCCGCACCATCATCGGGCGCGGCTCGCCCAACAAGGCGGGCAAGTCCGCCTCCCACGGCTCCCCCCTGGGTGTCGATGAGGTCCGCCTCACCAAGCAGAACCTGGGCCTGAACCCCGACGAGCACTTCGCGGTGCCCGCCGAGGTCGTCGCTCGCTTCCGTGAGCGCGACGCCGAGCGCGCCTCCAGCTCGGCGGCCTGGAAGCAGCGGGTGGCCCTGTCCGGCCGCAGCGCCGAGCTCGACGCCTTCCTCTCGGCCGATGTCTCCGGCTGGCTCGAAGACGTCCAGTGGCCCAGCTACGAGGCTGGTGCCTCGGTGGCCACCCGCAAGGCCAGCGGTGCCGCTCTGGCAGCGGTGGCCGCGGCGGTGCCGTCCCTGGTGGGTGGCTCGGCCGACCTGGCGGGCTCCAACTGCACCTACCTGCCCGGCGGCGGCGACGTCACCTCCCGCGACTTCCAGGCGCGGAACATCCACTTCGGCATCCGCGAGCACGGCATGGCCTCCGTCTGCAGCGGCATGGCCCTGCACGGCGGCGTGCGGCCCTTCTGCGGCACCTTCATGGTGTTCCACGACTACATGCGCCCCGCCGTGCGCCTGGCCGCCTTCATGAAGCTGCCGGTGGTCTACGTCTACACCCACGACTCCATCTTCGTGGGCGAAGACGGCCCCACCCACCAGCCCATCGAGCACCTCATGGCCATGCGCACCATCATGGGGCTCACGGTGATCCGCCCGGCCGACGCCGCCGAGACCGCCGTCGCCTGGAAGGTGGCCATGGAGCGCAGCGACGGTCCCACCGCCCTGTGCCTGACTCGGCAGGGCCTCACCGTGCTCGACCGCACTGTCATGGGGCCGGCCGAAGGCCTCGCCCGCGGCGGCTATGTGGTGAGCGAGGCCAGCGCGGCCCCCGCCATGGTGCTCATCGGCAGCGGCTCGGAGCTAGCCCTGGCCCTCGCGGCGCAGGTGGAGCTCGAGGCCGGCGGTGTGTCCACCCGGGTGGTCAACCTGGCCTCCTGGGAGCTGTTCGATGCCCAGGATCGCGCCTACAAGATCGAGGTCCTGCCCGCGGGCGTGCCCCGCGTCAGCGTCGAAGCCGGCATCACCCAGGGCTGGGAGCGCTACGTGGGCCTCGAGGGCGCCTCGGTGGGCATCGACCGCTACGGCCTGTCCGCTCCGGGCAAGCAGGTGGCCCAGGCCCTGGGCCTGAGCGTCGAGGCCGTGATCGAGGCTGCCCGTGGGTTGCTCGTCTAGCCTCGCTGCGCTCATCTCGCTGGCCGTGGGCTGCCCGTCCTCCCCTGACTCAGGGCGGCCCGCTCCAGGGTGCGGCAGCTGCGGCATCACAGCCGAGCACGCGCCCGCCTTCGACGTGGCCCTGGACGCTCCCGTTGTCACCTTGGCCGCGGGTGCGGACGTCCTGCTGGACTGGAGCCTGCTGGATGTGGATCTGGCGGGTCGCGGCATGGACCCCAGCAGCGATGTCGCGGACCTCACCCTCGCGGTCTTCCACAGCCTCGAGCCTCAGGCCATCCTCGAGGGGCTGGCGTCCGACGAGCTCCCTCAGTACGACGTCAGCCTGTTGGCCTCCCAGGTGCCTGCGGGCACCAGCTGTTCCCTGTCGGGGTTCGAGATCCTGGGACATGTGGTGATCCCCCACAGCGACTTCGTCGAGGGCAGCGGCACCTGGATGGTGGCGCTGAATGGCGGGGATGGCGTGGGCTTGCGATCCCTGGCGTTGGCGATCCCGAGCGAACAGGCCACCGCGACCTCCCTGGTCTTTGACCCCCAGACTGCTTCCTTGGAGGCTTCGGTGGCGCTCGGCGCTGCGACACCCCTCGGCGTCGCGCCGGGCCCTGATGTGGGCGTGGACTGGTCAGGTCTCGACCGCGACGCCCTGGGGTCCGACCAGGGGCTGGCCTTGGTAGATCGGGTCTCGCTGGACCGCTACGGGGTGCCGCTGGACGAACTGCCCCTCTCGCTGATGGAGCTCCAGAGTCTGTCGGAGGCGCGCTGGAGCGGTGCACCCTCGGACGGTCAGTCGGTCCGGCTGGGGGACCTCATGGGGTCCACTTCCTGGCCGGGGCTCGATCGCGAGCACAGCTGGCTGCTGTCCCTGTGGTGCGACCGGTGCGACCTTCCCATCCCGAGGGTGGTGGTGGTGCTGGAGCTGGCTGGCTAAGGTTCGCCGGCGTCGGGCTTGGAGGGGTACAGGCTGTCTGCCATCTCGCCGAAGCCGAACACGCCCCCGCTCTGCAGGGTCAGGCGTCGGGTCAGGCTGCCGTCGGAGTCCAGCTGGTCCATCACCCCTGCGGTGGCCCAGGTGATGGATGTGGCGCCCAGGGCGTGGCGCTCGGCCTGGCCCATCCACTTCACGCTGTAGCACTCGGCGGAGACGTGGCGCCAACGCACGGTGGCCTGCATGGCGTGCTCGTCCAGGGCGATCTCCACGGCCTCCGAGCAGCCCTCCATCGGGCCTCTGTTGAAGATCAGGACCCCGCCTTCGACGAGCTGGGCGCTGTGGGGACGGTCGATGAGGGTGGCCTTGTCGTCCAGGGCGAAGTCCCCACCGTCCGCCTCGAGGGTCCACGCCAGCGTACCGTCGCTCCGGTTCACGGCGAAGACCGCGTTCAAGACCGCCGACACCACGATGTAGAGATGCCGATCCGCGTCGTAGGCGAGGGAGTTGAAGTGGGTCCAGTCCTCGCGCTCCGGGTCGTCGGGGTAGGTGCTCTCCGTCCAGGCCTCCCCCAGGAGGATGCCGGGCTCGTTCACGGGGCTCCAGAGGGTGCGCTGCTCCCCATCGATGCCGACCTCCACCAGGGTGTCCACCGCATAGCGGCGGTCCTCTTCGGGGAGGGTCCCCACGGACCAGCCGAAGGTTGCGTAGATCCCTGGCTCTGGCTCCACGTAGGTCATGTGGCTGCCCCGAACGGCCGTGGAACGGAGCCTGGTGCCGTCGAAGCCCACCAGGTCGAGCATCCCGTCATCGTCAGCACCGTTGGCGCCACGGTGGACCGTGATGCCGCTGCGATCCGCAGACAGGCGGGTGTTGAGAGTCTCGAAGCTGGCGCTGTACCAGAGGTAGCGGCCCTGGCTGTCCAGGATGGCGGGGTGGGGCGCGGAGGCTGCGTCCTGGAACACCGTGACGACGGTGAGCTGATCCGTGGCGGTGTCGGGATCGAGGACCTCGACCTGGACCAGGGGGGGGGCGGGGTCGAAGGTCCCGGTGTGGACGCTGCGGGTGGCGCTGCTGTGGACGGTCTCGCCGTCGCTCCCCAGGAGGCGGATGCCGTAGTCGCTGTCCTGCCGCAGGCCGCGGAGTAGGTGCAGGTGTTCTTCGCCCTCTGTGGTCAGCGCCGGAGTGGTCCAGGTGGCGCCTTCGTCATCGCTGACCTCCAGCCATGTGTTCAGGGGCAGCTCGCTGGTGCCGGTCACCACCATCACCGTGGGCATGTCCACGGCGGGGGTGACATCGAACGCGAGGAAGGCCGTCGCGGTGTCGCCTGGGCTGTCCCCAGTGGGCTGGGTGTCGTCACCGGGTGCCCCGGTACAGCCGAGGGCAGTGGTGAGGCACAGGGTGAGTCCGGAGAGATAGCGCGGATTCTTCATGTGGCCTCCACAGCGACGCTCGGAGCCGCTGCATCCCTCGGAGGAGCTGACGTAACCTATGGGGTCTATGGGGTGAGCTCCATGGTCCAGACCCCCTGTACGTCGATGAACCCGGCGCTCAGGTAGCTGGGGTCATCGCCGCCGTAGGCCACCGAGTGGAGGCTGAGGGTGGGGTCCGGGTCGCCGGCGACGGGCAGCAGGCCCTCCACATCGTAGTAGCCGTCGATGTCCCCGTCGCTGGCGATGTGCCACAGATCACCGCCGGGTGAGCCCGCCGCCCAGTAGCCGTCGCCGGTGGGGAGCAGGTCGCTGATGGCCACCAGCTCTTCGCCATCGCCGGCGGTACCCAGGCCGAGCTCCTGGACCATGCTGCCGTCGCTGGGGTCGATGAGGACGCCAGGGGCCAGGGTCGAGCTGGGGTCGTGGCTGTCCACGGCCAGCAGATCACCGTCCACGGACGGCGCCGTACCGATGGCTTGTGGCAGGCTGACGCCTTGCTCTACGGGGATGCAGCGTTGGTCCTCGATCTCCACCCAGCTCAGGGCTTCGTCCCCGATGCTCACCGAGTACAGGCGGTCGCCAGCGGAGGTGACGGCGATGCCGTGGCCTGCGGGGATCTCGCACTCGAACAGCAGATCGCCTGCTGGAGAGAGCACCGCAAGCCCGCTGTAGAAGATCAGGGCGTAGACCTTGCCGTCGGCGTCCAGATCGAAGTCGGTCACCGTGTCCAGGCCCCCCTGGTCCCAGATGGCCACACCCTCCAGGCTACAGCCGGCACCATCGTCCACCCGCTCGTAGCGGTACAGCACCCCGCCCACGTCGGCCCCGTACACCGCCCCGTCCGGGCCCACGCGCAGGGTGGTGAGCTCGTACTCGGGGACGGGGTCGAGCTCGCAGGCCACCGCGAAGGCGCCAGCGTCGGGTAGCTCGCCGGTGTCGTCCGAGGAGCCGCCGGGACGGAGGTGGGCGCCGTCGTCGCAGGCCAGCAGGGTGAGGAGCAGGAGGGTGGGGGACATGGCGGCTTCCTCGGCGGCGCGTGTCGGATGAGGCTTCGTACCACTGGAGCCCTGAGTGTGGCCAGGAGCGAGCCGGGGTGTGTGGGGGGGAGGGTACGGCCGAGCCTCGACCTTCGCCGCGTGAGTGCTCCGGTGGCCCTAGCCCGCCGCCTGGGCCTTGCGCTGCGCCCTGCGCATCAGGAACCAGCGCCACAGCAGGTAGACCGCCGGGATGATCACCAGGGTCAGGATGGTGCTCGAGATGAGCCCGCCCACCATGGGGGCCGCGATGCGCTTCATGATCCGGGTCCCCGTCTCGGTGCCGAACATGATGGGCAGCAGGCCGATCAGGGTGGTGGCCACGGTCATCAGCTTGGGGCGCACGCGGTCCACGGCGCCCTCCATGATGGCCTCCTTCAGATCCTCGAGGCTGTTCATGCGCCCTTCGTCCCGGAAGCGGTCGATGGCTTCTTCCAAGTAGACGAGCATGACCACGCCGGTCTCGGCGGCCAGGCCGGCCAGGGCGATGAAGCCCACCCCCACCGCCACGCTCATCTCGAAGCCCAGCAGGTACATCAGCCAGATGCCGCCCACCAGGGCGAAGGGCAGGGTGGCCATGACGATGGCGGTCTCGCCTACCCGTCGGAAGTGGGCGTACAGCAGGATGAAGATGAGCCCCAGGGTCAGGGGCACCACCACCGCCAGCCGCTTCGAGGCCCGCTCCATGTACTCGTACTGGCCGGACCAGACGATGCTGACCCCGGTCGGGAGCTCGATCTGTTCTTTCACCACCTGCTTGGCCGCCCTGACGTAGCCGCCCAGGTCGCGGCCCTCGCGGGTCTCCTTGTCCAGGTCCACGAAGATCCAAGCGGTGCGCCGCGCGTTCTCGCTCTTGATGGCCGGGGGGCCCTTCGAGATGCTGACGTCGGCCACGTGGGACAGGGGCACGGTGTGGCCCATGGGAGTGGGCACAGCCACCCGGCTCAGGGCCTCCATGTCGCCCCGCAGCTCCCGGGGGTAGCGCAGGTTGACGGGGTAGCGCTCGAGGCCTTCGACGGTCCAGGTCACGTTCATGCCGCCGATGGCCGAGCGCACCACGTCCTGCACGTCCGCCACCGCCAGGCCGTAGCGGGCGGCGTCGGCCCGGCGCACGTCGATGTCGATGAAGTTGCCCCCGGTGACCCGCTCCGAGTAGACGCTGGAGGTGCCGGGCAGCTCCCGCACCACCGCCTCGATGCGCGCGCCGATGGCACCGAGCTCCTCGAGGTCGTCTCCCAGCAGCTTGATGCCGATGGGGGTCTTGATGCCCGTGGCCAGCATGTCGATGCGGGTCTTGATGGGCATGGTCCAGGCGTTGGTCACGCCGGGGAAGTCCACCATCACGTTCAGATCCTTGGCGATGGTCTCGATGGTGGTGCCCTCGGGCCAGGTGTCGGGATCCGTCAGGATGATGGTGGTCTCGATCATGGTCAGGGGTGCGGGGTCGGTGGCGGTGTCGGCGCGGCCCGCCTTGCCCAGCACATGCTTCACCTGGGGGTGCTTCGCGATGACCTTGTCGGTCTGCTGCAGCAGCTCACGGGCCTTGGTGATGGAGATGCCCGGCGGCGTGGTGGGCATGTACAGCAGGTCGCCCTCGTTCAGGGGCGGCATGAACTCGCTGCCCAGCTGGCTGTAGGGCAGCAGGGTGATGCTCAGCAGCGCCACCGCGGCCAGCACCGTGGCCCGGGGCCTGCGCAGGACGAGGTGGATGATGGGCCGGTAGATGGCGATGAAGAACCGGGACAGGGGGTTCTTGTCCTCGCTCAGGATGCGGCCGCGCACCAGGTAGTACATCAGCACCGGGATCACGGTGATGGAGAGGATGGTCGAGGCCCCCATGGCGAAGGTCTTGGTCCAGGCCAGGGGCTTGAACAGGCGGCCTTCCTGGGCCTCGAGGGTGAACACCGGCAGGAAGCTGACGGTGATGATGGCCAGGGAGAAGAACAGGGCGGGCCCCACCTCTTTGGAGGCCCCGATCACCAGCTCGAGCTGGCCTCGATCCGGGTGTCGCTCCCGGTGTTTGTGCAGGTTCTCCACCAGCACCACCGAGGCGTCCACCATCACCCCCACGGCGATGGCGATGCCCCCCAGGCTCATGATGTTGGCGTTGATGCCCAGGATACGCATGATCAGGAAGGCCATCAGCACGCCCACGGGCAGGGTGAAGATGGCGACCAGGGCGCTGCGAATGTGCAGCAGGAAGAGCACGCAGATCAGCGCCACGACGAGCATCTCCTCCAGGAGCTTGACCTCGAGGGTGGCGATGGCCCGCTCGATGAGCCCGGCGCGGTTGTAGGAGACGTGGACCTCCACCCCGGGGGGCAGGCTCTTCTTCAGAGTGTCCAGCCGCTCCTCGACCCGATGGATGACCTCCAGCGCGTTCTCGCCGTAGCGCAGCAGCACGATGCCCGTGACCACTTCGCCCTCGCCGTTCATCTCCGCGATGCCGCGGCGGCCCTCGGGGCCCAGCTGAATGCGCGCCACCTGGCTCAACAGGATGGGGGTGTGGGTGTCGGTGTCCACGCCCACCGGGACCGCCTCGAGATCCTCCACCGAGCTGATGTATCCGCGGCCGCGCACCATGTACTCGTGCTCGGCCATCTCGATGAGCCGCCCGCCCACGTCCAGGTTCGAGCGCTGGATGGCGGTGCGCACCTGGCCCAGGGAGACACCGAAGGCCCGCATCTTCTCGGGGTCGGCCTCGACCTGGTACTGGCGCACGAAGCCGCCCACCGACGCCACCTCGGCCACGCCCTCGAGGCTCATCAGGTCGTAGCGCAGGGTCCAGTCCTGCAGGCTGCGCAGCTGGCTGAGGTCGAGGCCCCGGAAGTTGGCCGCCTGGTGCAGCTCTGCAGCCGAGATGCGCTCGTCGTTGTCCCGGTCGAAGGCCTCCACCACGAAGCGCAGGGCGTCGACCAGGAACTCTTCGGGGTCGCTGGCGCCCACGGGGGCATCCACACCGAACAGCTCTTCGAGCTGACCGGGGGTGTAGACGTCTCGTCTCTTCTTGTTCACCTCGATGCTGTCGGCGGGCTTGGGCAGCTCGGCCTGGCTCACGGCGCCGTCGCCGTCCACATCCAGCGCGGCACGCAAGACCTCGGCCCGGGGGGAGAAGTCGGTCAGGGTGTACTCGTAGATCCAGCCCACGCCGGTGGCGTCGGGGCCCAGCTGAGGAGAGACGCCCTGGGGCAGGCGACCGCTGACGAAGTTGAGGTACTCGAGCACCCGGGAGCGGGCCCAGTACAGATCGGTGCCGTCCTCGAAGATGATGTACACCAGCGAGAAGCCGAAGAAGCTGTAGCCGCGCACGACCTTGGCGTAGGGCACGCTGAGCATGGCGGTGGTCAGCGGGTAGGTGACCTGGTCCTCCACCACGCCGGGGGCCTGGCCGGGGTACTCGGTCAGCACGATGACCTGGATGTCGCTCAGGTCCGGGATGGCGTCGACGGGGGTGGTCTTCAGGGCCCAGAGGCCCGCCGCGGCCACCATCACCGTCACCAGGATGACGAAGAACCTGTTTCGAACGCTGCCTTCGATGATCTTGTCGATCATGGTGCGCTCCTAATGCTGGTGCTTGGGGTCGGCGCTGGGCGCACCCTCGAGGAACATGCCGCAGGTGGGGCATTTGCTGGGGCGCTCGCTGACCACCTCCGGGTGCATGGGGCAGGTGTAGGGGCCCCCCGCCGTGGCCTCGAGGAACATGCCGCAGGTGGGGCACTTGCCGGGTCGCTCACTCTGCACCTCGGGGTGCATGGGGCAGGTGTAGGCGGCGGTCGTGGTGCCGTACACAGCCGCGAGCTCATCTGGCGTGCCGTCCCGCTCTTCGAGGAACATGCCGCAGTCGGGGCAGCGTCCGGGCCCGGCCTGGACGTGCTCGGGGTGCATGGGGCAGGAGGTTACCGTGGTCGGGGTGGGGGCGACCTCGTCGTCTTCCGCTCCATCGCCTCCATCCGCAGCGCGTAGGGCCAGCAGCTTCTGGACGGCCTCTTGCAGCTGGCTCTCGCTGTCGATGAGGAACTGGCCCGAGGTCACCACGACCTCGCCTGGCTTCAGCCCGTTGAGCACCTCGGTCAGGCGGTGGTCCGCGATGAGGCCCGTGGTCACCTCCCGCGGGGCGAAGCGGCCCTGGCCCAGGGCCACGAAGACCAGCTCGCGCTCGCCGGTGTGGATCACGGCCTCGGTGGGCACCGCGATGGTGTCCTCCTGGCGCCGGTACTGGACATACACGGTCGCGAACTGGCCAGGTCTGAGAATGGGCCGGGGGCGTTGAGCCGCGGCGTCCGCGGCGCCGTCGGCTCCAATGGCCCCGGCTTGGGTCGCCGCAGGTCGGCCCAAGCCCGGGTTGTCGAACTCCAGGCGCACCCGCAGGGTGCGGCTCTTGGGGTTGAGGGTGGGGTAGATGTAGGCCACCTCTCCCTCGATGATGGTGCCCTTCTGGAAGCTCAGCTCCATCTGAGCGGGCTGGCCCAGGGCCACCCAGGGGGCGTCGAACTCGTAGACCTCGGCCTCGACCCAGATGCTGGCCAGATCGCCGATGCGGTACAGATCCTGGCCCGCCTTGACCCGGGCGCCTTCCACCACGTTCTTGTGCAGCACGAAGCCCCCCGAGGGGGCGCGGATGGTGATGGTGCGGGCGGATTCGCCGGAGCTGGCCACGGCGTCGATGTCCCGCGCGCTGATGTCCCACAGCTCGAGCTTGCGGCGGGCGGAGCGCGCCAGGGGGCTGTCGGCGCCTTGGCTGCCCAGCGCCAGCAGGTACTCTTCCTGAGCCGAGACCAATTCAGGGGAGTAGATCTCGAAGAGCCGCTGCCCCGCGGTGACCTCGTCGCCGGTCTTGTCCACGAAGATGCGCTCCACCCAGCCGTCGAAGCGCAGGTTGACCACGCTCACTTCGTCCTCGGCCACCTGCACCTCGCCGATGGTGCGCAGGTGCCGGAAGATGGTCTGGCGCTGCACCACCTCGGTGCGGACCCCCATGTTCTGGACCACGACGGGATCGATGGTGACCATGCCGTTGCCCCCGGCGTTCAGCTCGTCCTGGTAGACGGGCACCAGGTCCATGCCCATGGGGGACTTGCCAGGTTTGTCAGAGACGAAGTTGGGGTCCATGGGGGCGACCCAGTGGGAGATGACCCTCTCGCCGTCGGGGGGAGGCTCGCCCTCGTCGCCGCGCATCTTCATCGGTGTCAGGTTCATGTCGCAGATGGGGCAGATGCCAGGGTGGTCCTCGATCACCTGCGGGTGCATGCCACAGGTCCAGAGCTGGTCGGCCTCGGCCTGGTCGGCCTGGTCCCCGGTGGCGCCTCCGTCGCAGGACACGACGAAGGCCAAGATGATGCTGACCAGGACCATGAGAGTGAGGAAGCGGCGGTTCATCGGTCGGCTCCGGTGGGGCGCGTGGTGTCCCCGGTGATCGCGCGTACGGCGGCCTGCTGCAGGTGGGTCTCGACGACGGCGGCCAGGCGGGCCCGCTCCAGGTTCAACAGCTGGACCTCGGCCTGGTACAGGCTGGCGAAGTCCGCCTTGTCCACCCGATAGTCGGCGAGGGTGGTGGCCAGGGCCTGCTGGCCCGCCGGGAGCAGACGGTCGGTGTAGGTCTGTGCCTTGCCTTCGGCGCGCTGCCACGCGGCCCAGGCCGAGATCAGATCGGCGTGGATGGCGTCGAGCTGGGCTTCTCGCTGCCAGCGCGCCTGCGAAGCGGCCTCGAGCGCTGCGGACTCGGCGCCGCGCCCGACCCGCGCGGACTGGATGGTCAGGGGTACCGAGAGACCCAGGGACGCCAGATCGGTGCCGGGGTCGGTCGCGGTCTGGACGGTGCGCACCCGGTAGCCGGCCCACACCGTCAGATCGGGCTTGGCGTCCCGTCGCGCCAGGCGGGCGCGGAGCTCGGCGCTGCGCTCCATGGCCTCGAGTTGAGCCAGGGCCGGGCGTCGCTGCTCGGCCAGCACGAGCCACGCCTCCACGCCGTCGTCGGGCCGGAGCGTCCGCGCGGCGACGGTGTCGGGCGTGGTGAGATCGTCCAGGCTGCGGCGGTGGGCAGCGGCTGCCAGCGCCCCTTCGATCTGCTGCTCCTGCCGGTCGAAGTCCAGCAGCGAGTCTCGCAGCTCGTCGCGCAGCAGCTCCAGCCGGACCAGCGCGTGCTGGCCCGCGGCGCCGATCTCGTAGCGAGCGCGCACGGCGCCCACCAGATCCTCGGTGAGGGCGACGTGCTCCCGGGTGATCTGGCGGAGCTGGCGGACCAGGACCAGACGCCACCAGCTCTCTTCCACCGCCCGCACCAGGCGCAGGCGCGCCTCGGCCAGCTCGGCCTCGGCCACCTCCACCCTGGACTCGGCCACCTCCGCCCGCAGCGAACTCACCCCGGGGAAGGGGATGGTCTGCTGGGCCTTGAGCTGCAGCCCAGCCATGGGGTGCCCGTCCAGCGCCCAGCTCGTGGTGGGCACGTTGGAGTACTCGAGCGCGGCCATGGGGTCAGGCCAGGCGTCCGCTGTGCTGGCCAGGGCCTCGAGCTCACGAACGCGAGCGTCCAGGGAGGCCAGGCCAGGGTTGACCGCCAGCGCGTCGTCCGCGAGCCCGAAGGGGCCATCCCCGGCGAGGGCGCCGGTGACCAGGAGACACGCGAGGGCGATGGAGAGAGGCATCGGGCGCTCCGTTCAGTGCTTGTGGCCTTCGTGGCCTGTGAGCTCATTGTGAGCTGTGCAATGCCCATGCCAGGCGGGCCATTCGTCGAAAGACGGCCTTGCAAGGTGGCCGCGAGGACCACGCCTGAGAGTATTCGCCAGCGGTGGGGAATACTCTTCAGTGCACTCGGTCCGGAATACGGCCTGGCTGGCGGCGCCGGTCCCAGTCCTTGGGCGGCTGCTGGCAGGGGGCGACGACTCGCGCCCGATCGTCATCGCTGGATGAGGATCGGGCGCGGGGATGCTGGAGGTGGCGCTGAGGCGCTACTCCGCGGCGGGTGCCGCAGCGGCGGCCTCGGCGGCGGCGGCTTCGGCGGCGGCCTTCTTGTGGGGACACTCGGCGTGGCCTTCGTGGCCTTCGTGGCCTTCGTGGCCTTCGTGGCCTTCGTGGTCGGCACGCTCGCCCTTGTTCTTGCAGTCGCAGTCCTCGGCGTGGGCTTCGCCTTCGGCGCCGGCCTTGTGGTGCGGGCAGTCCGCGTGGGCCGCCTCGACGTCCACGGCGGCGGCGTCCTCGGCCTTCACCAGGGCCATGCCACACTTGGGGCAGTCGGCGGGGACGTCGGACTCGACCCCATCGCACATGGGGCAGACGTACTTGACGGGGACGACCTGTTGGGCTTCCGGGGCGGTGGCGGTGGCGGTGGCGGTGGCGGCGGTGACGGCCTGCTCGACGGGAGCGACCGTGGCGGTGGTGGGCTGGGCGGTGTCGG
>ERZ890953.85-NODE-85-length-53373-cov-7.026970_pt1 | contig 53373 bp, 39 predicted proteins | sample MGYA00521264_ERZ890953 | MGnify/ENA primary metagenome ERZ890953 (study PRJEB32303, sample SAMEA104408629) | aquatic metagenome | biome: Brackish water; feature: Chemocline; material: water | place: Baltic Sea | collected 2014-10-26T21:54:00 | depth 200 m ...
TGGATATAACCAGTGCATTTTTAAATAACATTGATACCGATGATGTTGTGCGCTTCAAAATTCGTGTTTCGGTTACAGGGGGTGGTGAAGGTTATGCTAAATTACAGATTGATTATGACTCTGATCAGGCAGTTATTCAGGACGAATGGTTGCCGCAGAATTGTATTGATGCAGCAAAAGGTATGTACGATGGGTTTGCTACAGGCACTGTGGCTTGTACCTCGATACCCGCGAATGTTGAAGGGGGTTGTACGACAATTGAGGGCATCAGGGTTTGTGAAAATAATTTAGATCCATCTCCATTCCCCGGCATAACAAATATGTTCAATACGATTTCGCCTTTGTGTAATGAGGCAACGGTTGATGTGGATTATGATTATTATGATGGAACATTTTGTTGGACCAATGAACATGGCGTAGAAACTTGTGCCGAGAGTGGCAATATAAGTGACACCTGTACTGCATTGGAAAGTGATCCTCAATGCGGATTTATATCATCACAATGTGTTGAAGACTCAAGAGCTGATGATGGTACCTGTTATGTCACAGAAGAGACCTGGGATTGTGGCGTTGATGTTCCTATAGATGACGTGGAGTCCACGACAACTTATGATTGTGTCGGGCCTGTGCGCTGCATGGGATCAGACTGTCTAAATCCTGCAGAGCCAGAATCAGCCTCTTTTACAGAAACGGCGGCCTTGTTAAATGCCGCACAGTTCATGACACAGGATATGAATTGTACCCCTGTTACTACTAACGCAAATGTAACCTGCGAAGTATTTGGGGGCGATGATTTCTATTGCAAAAAAGCCGTAGGGGGTATTGTTGATTGTTGTGATGTGCCAACTCAGGTTTCATTGGCTAACTATGTGGCAGCTCTGATGGCCATGGGTAAGCTTGATAGCTCGTTGATGGCCATACAAAATGGCAACGCCTTAGTTGGAGCCTACCAGACCATGCATAATGCGGTCGGTAATTCTTTAACCACTGTGACAAAGCCGTTTACCAGTTATATAGAAAATATATCAGGTCATGTAACCGAGTTTTTTGAACCGGTAACTGCATTTATGGATGAGATGAAGCAGAAATTATCAGATGCAGTCTCTGAAATAATTACCGACATGGTAGGTGATTCAGCTACTACAACAGCTGGTTCAGCCGTAGCTTCAGATGGAGCAAGTGAGATCATGTCAAACATGAGTTCAGCGGCCAGCACCATGATGGCAGTTTATGCCTATTACCAGGTAGCCATGATGGTCATCCAGCTTGTATATGAATGCGAAGAAAGTGAATATGAGCTGGCGGCTAAAAGGGATCTAAAGTCATGTAACAAAATAGGTAGTTATTGTCATGATGATACAATCTTTGGATGCCTCGAAAAAAGGACAACTTATTGTTGTTATAACTCGCCACTCTCTCGTATTATCAGTGATCAGGTCAGGCCTCAAGTAAGACCCTATGGATCAGTGAAAAATCCAGATTGTGGCGGAATCGATATGAATGAAATTGCCAGTATAGACTGGTCACAGATTGATCTCAGTGAGTGGACTGCGATATTAAAATTGACCGATGTGGCCCCAGATATAGCTACTATGAATTTGGAGACCTTGACTGGATCCGGCAGTGATTTAAATATAGATGGCACTAGACTTAACGCAGGAGATAGAGCTGTTCAAAGGTTTGATGGATTGGATATCGATGAAATTCGTATAGATGTAAATAATAACACCGTTGTAATTCCTTCTGGGCAATAATGTTTAAAGATCAGTTAGCCTAAATCAGTTAAAAAATAGAGTTACTTAAAAAAAGCCGATAAGAATGGAACAGTGTTATGGGTAGAAGCGGGATATGAAGGCCCCTTTCAATTTAATATAAGAAATTCTGACTGATAGGGGACATTAACAATTTTGCTGAGAAATTTTCTTACCAGTAAATTTCTGTAATTGAATTATTTACATCAACGGCTGGAAAGTGCCATTATGTAGACATGTCAATTATGTGGAGTTAACAGGAACTGCTGACCTAAAACCCTTGCTACACAATGCTTTTAGCGTTGTCTGCCTGAGTATAACTCAACATAGTTTCAACGCACTCAAGTTATGCTGCTCCATCACATGAGATAACCATGAGCTATATTCAGAACTTTCAAATCTTAAATAAATTTGTTTATTGATTTGGCCGCGAAAATGTTTAGTCAGCCACCGCAACGTTTAGGCAGATCTTGCAACCGGAAATGAATGAAAAAACACTATCTCGTCTGGAGTCGATTGAAACTACCCCAGGACAATTTCAGTCATCAGACTCTCTAATAGCATTCCTACAGACGCTATATTTATGTAGACATCACATCGGGTTAAATGGTGAAAATACAGGGCCAGCGTGGTGATTTTCAAAAGAACTCCACATAATTGACATGTCTACATAAGTGCCATAAGCGGATATTCAAGCCCGTATTTCAGCGCTTTGAACCACCAAATCTAATAGGGGTAGAAGATGCAGTTTACGATACGCTCGTCCAACTTACCGTCAAAGAACTTGTTCAGTTCGCGAGCATTGGACTTGGCATTGGCCTTCGCTCGATTGCGCGGCAACAACCGATTCGCTAAGCGATGAATCGGTAATCGCTTGACTAGCCTGATTTGTTTGTCGGTCGATGCAAATATCTAATCCAATTGACGAAGCTGACAAGAACAGTTGATCGCCATTCATAGACGGATAGCCAAAAAGCGTTAAGTCCAACAGACTGCTAAATCAGTTCTTCCTGGGTGACTCGATCACCTTTCGCTCTCCAGCACCTCAACTCAGGCAGAATGACACCGAGCAGGCCCTCCCCATGGTCGGAGGTTGCGGAGATCCGAAGATGCTTGGACGCCACGATCCCTGCTTTGCTTTTAAGGTTCACGTGACTGCTAACCAGAATGCGATCCCAGTCGGGATCATTTGCCTGTGCCACCGTCTTCTTGTCCCGAATGGCATCTGGCAAGTGGAATTTCCCGGACGGCAAGGTCTTGGCTCGCAACGCTTCCCTTTGTGGACCGATAGCGCCCGTATGCAGACCCGCATGGACACAAAAGTAGGTGCCATCGTCGTAGTACCAAGGCAAGGACGCCAAGAACCGGAAATGAGCCAGTGGGAATTTGCGCTCGAAGCTCGCCAGGTCATGGGCGCCATAGGCCGCCGGTGTACTTCCGCCATAATTCCAATAGCGCGATGCCCAGCGATCGTACCAGTCCCCGTCGGCTTTATCCCCCGGCCAGCCCAGCGAACGCAGGAGGGCCAAATCGTGATTGCCCAGAATGGGGAAGAAGCGGTCCGGACGCTCCGAACGGAGTTCTATCATGCGATCGAGCACTTGAGGAATCTGGGGGCCATTGTCCACATAGTCACCCAGAACAACGATGCGTGCCTCCGGAAAGTCCGCATCCACCCGGCTGAGTAGCTTTTCAAACAGATCCAGATGACCGTGAACATCGGCGACGGCAAACAAAGGCGATTCGCAGGGTCCAGCGGCCGTTGTCTGCTGAGCCTGTTGCACGAGTCTACCGGCCAGTGAACGAATCTCGCGGTGTTGAGGCAGCGTCTCGAGCCAGTGCGAAGGGACGGCATCTACTCCACCCGCAGCACCCAGCAGTGCGCCGGTGAGGCAGGCCACGGAATCAGAGTCACCCTTGATCCGAGCCGCCTTCTCCACCGCCAGCTCGAAGTTCGATGACCAACGCAACGCGGCAGCCACCGCGAGTCCAAGGGCGCTGCCCGAGCGCCAGCCGCCATCACCCGGTGGAATCATCCTTTCATCCAGCCAATCCCCACCCCTTGCGGCCCATGCGACTGCAGCCCGCAGACTCTCAGCCACTGTGCCACCCTGGTTCCAAGGACCGGTGAGATGTTCAATCGCCTCCAGTACCAGTTCGGCACTCCAGTGACCAGTATCCAAAATCCGTTGCACCATCCAGGCACCGGCCATGGCAGCCTCCACGGCGTTCGGGTGGGCGTGGGTAGTACGTGCCGAAATGCGGGCGGCTCGAAGCAGGTCTTCTCCCTCAAAAGCCAAGGCCAAGGGAACCACCCGCATCACGGCTCCACACCCGTCAGATGAATCGACACCGCTGCTGTTCCAGTCTCGGCTGGCCTCGAAGTTGCGAACCCCAGTCAGGCAGGTGTTCCCTGGGGCGGTGCTTGGGGTGAGGGGGTCGTGGAGCCATCTCAGGAAAGCTTCTCCCACCTCTGAGCCAAAGCGGTACGGATCGAGTTGTCCAGCGCCGTGCGCCAAGATCGCCTCGCCCAGGTACAGGGACATGTGCGTGTCATCAGTCCAGTTGCCCAATTCTACCGGCCGCGTGCGTACGCTTCTGTCGCTAACGAACTCCAATGAGGCACCGAAGCGATCGCCGCAGGCATGACCCAGCATGGCACCCTGAGCCCGATTCTCGATCCTGTCAGCGTTGCGTTCTTTCGAATCTCGGAAATTCGTCCGGCGGAAGGCGGACAGATGAATCAGGCGTCCACGCGCCTGTAGCGCGCCCCCAGTAATTTCAGGCGATTCCAGGCGCAGATCTTCACCCTCTCCAACCGCTCGGTAGCGCGAGATGCCGGTCTGACCCACGGCCCGTAGGAAAGCCTGGATATCGGGAAGCGTGCCTTGTTCCGGCCGCGGTTCCTCATCCAGTGCGTCCAACGCATAACTATGGATCAGCTTTGGGTACAGTTTGGCCAGTGTCTGTGGATAATCGAACAGCTCCAAGCCCCGGATTTCTCCATGGATGACGAATACGGCACCAATCTGATCAGGAAGGGGCTTGATGGCATCCACAAAGCCGTCCAATTGCGCCTGGCGATCCTCATACAAAGCTGCTACCGCCTCGGTCGCAGAGTGGCTGCCCATACGTTGGCTTTTTTGGCGAATATCGGCCCAGACCTCATCCTGGCGGGAGCGCCTATCGCCGCGCTGTCGCAGCGACTCGGTAACCTGATCCGCTTTTCTTGCTCTGCCAGCCGCATAGAAGGTTCGCGATGCGGAGTGAAACGCCGGACTAGACTCAGACCAACGGCCCGCCTCGACACAGGAGACAGGGATCGTCGTTACCTGATGAGCTGACCCCAGGATGGTCAGGTTCAATACACGGTTCTGCTTGGCCCCCACCAACTCTTCACCATCCACGAGCAGCACCGCGTGATCGCTGTTATTGTGCAACAGCAATTCCGGCACACTGCCACTGTCAGACACCTCGGTGATTCTGACCTCGACGTGCGCGAGGGCTTCATCCAAGGTCAGGTAGTCCGGTTTCCCTTGCTTGGACAGCACCAGAGGTACCACCGACATTGATTCCCGATGAATGGCAGCGGCCGGCTGCAGCGATGATAGATGTTCTTGCAACATGGATGGCTTCCTTGAGTTGTTGAGCTGTTGGTGTTCTGCTCAATACTGGATTGACTGGGTGCGGAAGGAGGGCTTGCCTACCTGAGCCGCCAGGGGATTCATAGCTGTCATCGTGGCCTGCGGTTTTTGAAAGTCCTGCTGGCCGGAACATGCTGGAATCAATTCCACGTGGATTGGTTGATGAAGCGCTTTTCCGATACGCTCAAGTACCAACTTCTTGCGGTCCGTGCTGCTATGGGTGCAGAGAAGCCACTGCCCGAGGCGCTTCTGGGCATACTTAGGATATGGCTTCGTGCTGACGAGCGGGATTTTGCATTCGTTGAACCCGAGTGCGCGCACCCGCTCCACCCCCAGCATCTCAATGGTATCGACAAAGGCTGCAGCAGCCGTGGGCCTTTGAATGACGCGACCACTCGAAAGGGTAATGCGTAGATTCCGCTTCGGGCCCTTGGTATGCGAAGGCGTTGGAGATGCTGGATCCACCTTCACTCGTTCCCGTGTCTTCAGGTCGATTCCCGAGCTCCATTCATCCTTCATGGCTGCGAGTTTCTCCGAGAAAATCTTTAGCTGCATACCCGCTTCCATTATGCACTTGGCGTCTTGGTAGTGGCTTTTACGGAATGCAGCGCTCCCTTCGTGATTGAGCTGTGCCTCCACTGAGGCGATTTCCTCCAGCACCTGATCCAGAGATTTGCTTACGCTATCGTGTTTCAAGGATGTTCTCCTAATTTGTCTTTCGTGTCGTTGCGCCCTAACAATCTGAGAGCAGCCGGTGGTGGTTTGTTAAGTCCGGAATAAGGGCCTGTTCCCCCAGACCGAACACAAATGTTTAGCAGTGCTCTCGTACAGGGTCAGATGCCCATCTTCTCCAGCCAGTCTCGTAGGTCGCCCGGGTCTTCGGTCACGTAATTGGCACCAGCTTCCACGACCAGATCGGCGACATGTGGCGATTTATCCATCGTGTAAATAACGATGGGAACATCAGACCCCCTCTTGCGAATCGTGCTCGCGAGATTCATACCCGCCCGTTTGTTCAGCACGTCTTCTTCAATACGGGCCAAGTCCGAGACCACAATATGTGGACGTGCGCGCTCCAGCAGGGCCAGTGCCTGATCGGTGGAGTAGGCACGAAGCACAGCAACGCCGCGAGAGGCCAGCCATTCGTAAAATTCCAAATCCGATTCCGGATCATCGTTAACAGCAAGCACCAGACGGCGCGTTTCAGGAAACACCTGACTGATTTGTGAGCCAATTAGTCGAGGCCCCGCGATCTGCTTGTTGTCTATGAGGTCAAGCAGGGCCTTCTCGTCTGCGTCTCTGCTCCATGCCGCAATTTTCGCCAGTGACCACCCGCTGGTCGCCAGTTCGCGGGCGACAACCAGTTCCCGCAATTGGCGAATACCGAAGATGGCCTCTTTGCCCTTCCGTTTCGGAGGGGTCAGCAACTGCTTGAGGACGTAGTAACGCACAAGCCTTGCTGTTGGGCGTTGGTCCATGTGGCCGAGCTCTTCTAGCCAGTCTGCGGCCGCATCGGCGAGTTCCACCGCCGTTCCTTCCTGCCAATTTTTGTCACGTTTGCTCATTTCGATAACACTTATACTGTTACGTTGGCAGTTAGTGTAAGCTTAAGTGGTCGAAAGTCAACCTGTATTTCTCGATCGAAGCGTACACTCTCACATGATGGCCCAATTCGTTGACACTATAGTGTCATCATTGAGGGGCGATTTTGTTGCCTTTTTGAAGTCACGAATACAGGGCATGCTGTGTGACTTAGGCTTTGACATTCGTCCATCGAGATTCTCGTGTTCGTCTATATTGGGTCGTTATCCAGCCAATTTAATATAGACCATTAACGATGACTGTGGACAATCCACGGGCGCAGATCACACAATGACGGGGGATTTAATGAGTTCCGATTCTTTACCCGCTTGAACCAACTCAGGATGCTGTTCTGATGTATCAACAGGAGCATGCTCATTAACTTCCTGCTCTTTTCCCTTTTTAGTGGCTGCATCGCGAGCTCTAATTTCAAGATTGATAATTTGAGCGGCAAATTTCATTAGACGGCGCTGCCATTTATAAGATTCCTGCTTCTTTTGAACATCGCTAATGCCGTTGAAAATCCATGCGGAGTCCATCAGCAGCATAAGTTTATCCAGCTGAGATACCAGCCTTAAAAAATTATTAGCGCGTGGAGAATCAATCAGCAATTTGTATTTACGTGGATTTGAGTATTTAACATCCGTATCAATACCATCATTTTCCAGAATAACTTTGATTCGAGATTGCTCATCAATCAGATCTTGTTCAATTTCGATAAATTTTTCATCAATATAATCGTCTATTTCCTGTACGGTTTCATCGCTGTCTGTGAGGATATGCAAAACCACAGAGATTGAGTAAAAAGACCCTTTCAGCCTCATAAAGCTTCGATCGATGACACGTTGAGCCTGGAGACTCTGGAATTCAACAGTGCGCTCTATAGTTGCTCTTGATACATCCCTGGCACTACCGGATTGTTTTTCAACGTCGTTATCCTGGATTTGCCCGTAAAAATAACGTGACTTTGGAGTTTTCTTATTGGAGGCCTGTTTACTATTATTTTGTTGCGCACCTTTACTGGTAGTAGGTTGAGTCGCAGTTTTTGATTTCTCTTTAGTTGCCATAATTCATCTCCTGTATTTACCTGGCAAGAGTATCATTAATAAAGGTCTTAACAATTCGATAGAAAGCACCGAAAAGGGGTTTAAAAAACAGGGGGGCTTTAAGGCTTGCTAATAATAAGCACCTGAATTATATTCATAGTGTTCTTTGTCGCTTCGCGACATTACTTAGGCAGCTGTCCTAACTAAATAATCAGCATTACGTGGTCTTCTGACCTTTTCCCAAACGGGGGGTATTTCCTCCTTTTGGGTCGAATTTCGCCTCCTTCTTTCGTAAGTGAGGTGATTCATGAATCCAATATATATAATAAACATAATTACGCTTTTAGCCGTAACTATTATTGTCGGTTTTATTCTTATTAAGGCTCTCGAAGTTTCTCTGAAATTTTTCAGCGGATCTGTCTGGGGTTTAAACGTTATTTTCAATCGACGTAAATTAAATGAAGTAAAATCTAAACCCGCTCTTGTCCAGGCTAAGCGCAAGGATAAGAGTAAAGAATCTGTAAAATCTTCAGATTTACCCAAAACCATTCAGGTCACTAAATTTCAGCTTGATCATGACTGGTCTGAATATGAGTCCCCTGCCTATTTAAGGAAGGGAGTTATGATTCATTAACCCTTTTGGGGCACTTGCTCCCTATAGGGTGCTGGTGCCCCTATATTTTAGGTTTTCCAGTTTCACTGATATTCGGCTGTCTTTATGACACTTCTCTAAATCGACCTTGCGCAGGTGGCTCTAGAGAAGTGTTATAAAGCATCCGGGTAATACCCTACACCTCTCTTTTAAAAAAACCTTCAAAGGATGAAATTCAATTAAGCTTCATCGGCTTAACCGAATTGTGTCATTTTGATACATGCATAGTGATAGCTGGTCACTTCAAATATTCAGCAATTTTACCCTCTGGGCGTATCAAGCCTATGAGGGCTGGTATGTCCGTAACTTTTATTAATGGAGATACCTATGAAACTTATAAACTATCCCGTCGGTTCAACATTCGGGTTGAGCGATATCCCAGATTCTGTAACCGCTGTTGGATTTGAGGTCGAAAACCATGAAAACGTATCTGTAAAAACTGATGGTTATGTTTTTAGAAGGGAATTACTGAGAGAGATCTTAAACTATCTCAGGGCTCCTAATGGCGATGCATTTTTCCTATCTGGTCCTACCGGGTCAGGAAAAACATCCGGAGTCACAGAAACTTTGGCACGTTTGAACTGGCCTTGCCAGGAAATTACAGCCAATGGTCGTTTCGAGTTCCAGCAACTGGTCGGACAGTTCAAGCTAGTCAGTAGAAACCCAGGTGATCAGCCTCACATGGAATATGTCTATGGCATGTTACCCATTGCCATGAAGTATGGACATGTTTTACTTATCAATGAAATTGATCTTATCGATCCAGCGGAAATTAGCGGATTGAATGACATCATTGAAGGCAGTCCACTTGTTATACCGGAAAATGCAGGTGAAGTGATTCATCCACACCCAATGTTCAGAATTATCGCAACAGGAAATTCTAATGGGGCAGGAGATAACTCTGGGTTATATCGGGGTGTTATGGCGCAAAATATTGCGTTCATGGATAGGTTTCTGATCTCAAATGTGGGTTATATAGGCCCGGAAGCTGAGGAAGAAATATTGTCAAAATCAGTGAAAAAAATGCCCAAAAAATTACGCATGAAACTGGTGGAAGTTGCCAATGCAATTCGTAAACAATTTTTGGGTGAATCGGGTACAGGTATGGACGGCCAATTGGCAGTAACCATGTCTACCAGAACACTTGTTCGCTGGGCTATTTTAGCGATGGACTTTCGTCAGCATCCAACGCCATTGCAATATGCCATGGATCTGTCGTTAACGAATCGGGCGGCACCAGAGGAAGCTGAAGCAATTAGACAAATTGCATCCGGCATACTCGGTGATCAGTGGTTAGGTACCCGGCCAAAAGGAGGATAATCATGGATTCACCTTCCTTTAATTGGCATATCAAGCCGGGGCAAAACAAACTGGAATTACTTGAACATCTGATTGAGCTATCTAATGAGTTCAACAAGCCCGGTCATTTCAATCACTATTTACTCAAAGCTGATAATGATTATCAGTTGGAGTTGATACACGGATTTGAGGATAACCATATCAATCCGGATACCGGTGAAGGTGCAGGTGAAATATTGTCGAAACATGGATTCTTGCCGATTCTTTACTTTGTAACCATAAAACAAAGAATGAATCGACTTGATGCATCAGTACCAAAAGAACAAAGAGCTGTCATTTCTTTTTGCGATGAAGTAGGGGCTCCTCTTAGTATTAATGACTGGAGCGAATTAACCAACGAGTTAAGTCGCTTAAGCATGAGCACTGAGGATGTTCGTTCTTTGGCCGAAACTGTTGAATTTGTTGATAAGATCTATCGACTCGATGAGATCGATGATGTTTCACCTGGTTCATATTTTTAAACCAGGCAAGCGTAGATTCTACGCTTGTTTTTATCAATGCATCCGGGTGTCTTGATAAAAGCAAGTGAAATGAATTTCGTCCATGATGGATATTGGTAACTGACCAATTCAAATAATCAGTAATTTAGAGTTATAACCGAAACATGGTTTCGCTATAACAAATCAACCCATAATGGGGGTACGCCCTGTTGTGGGGATGTATCCCTTTAATTTAGGAGATATAAAATGTCCAATACAAATGTAGTCGTAGTTTCAGGTAATTTAGGTGCTGATGTTGAGTCCAGTGCGACCGGCGGCGGCACTATGGTGGCCAATATCCGTATTGCGGTCAACAAGCACAGTCCTGACGGACAGGGTGGTTTCAATACGAAAACATCCTGGGTTTCAGTCAAATCTTTTGGCCCCATTGCTGAACGTATGATTGGTAAATTGTCAAAAGGCTCTAAGGTCATTATTACCGGTGAGCTGGAAGAGGAAGTCTGGAAGGACAAACAGAGTGGTGCAAATCGCTCAAAACTGGTTGTCATTGCAAACAGCTACGAGAGCCTGTCTGGTGCAGCTAACGCCAATCAGAACCAGGGCCAATTTGCTCAGCAAAACAGTCAAAAGCAGGGTAGACAGAATAACGGTGGCCAGAATAATGGCTATCAACAGCAACCTAAATCCCAGCAGGATCAATCTCGACCTGCCGGTTACTAGGGCTTCGCTACATCAACCCTAAAGGGGATATCTCCCCTTTAGGGAAGGTGTCTCTTTTTTTTTGGAGGCATCTAATGAATGAAAGAAAATCCTATTTGCGCTGGCTGGATACGGCCAGCATTCCAGAGCTTGAGAGAAAATTGATCAGGCTTGAATCAATTGAGTTCCGCTTAACCGATCCAGATGTTATTGCAGAATATAACTGGATTAAAGGGAAACTGATTGAGGAGATGGATATACGCAGACAACTTGGGGATATGGAGAATTTACTCGTTAATCAAGCAGGGTAATTATTCGACGATTCTTAATTTTCTTTTAACCTCATCGTCCGGGTGGTCGAATAACGCAGTTCGCAATAAGTCGAATTCGCTGTTATGTAACCACCTGTTCGATCTTTCGACCAGCATATCCATGAACATCGGAGCTGCTTCTTTTCTTGCTTTGTAATAATCATCTAAAGTCTTGATCGTTTTTATATCAATACCGGAATTTGCGAAGTAAGACGTTAACTCATCCAAACCCTTACGGGTAAATCGTAAGTTACCGTCAGAATCAATTAGATATACATGGTTGGTCATTCCAATCGCTCTTAATGTTTTATTAAACATAAGAATATTTTAAACCGGAGGGTTTGCAAAGCCCTTTGGCCTTGCTCCCTCCAAAATTCACTCCTGGGAGTAAATACTAATGGCTAAAAATGCTATTCAACGTGCTGATATGAGCACAACGACAAATCCAATCGTCACAAAGATAGCTGAAAAGTTCTCGGTTGACTCTGAGTCCTTACTATCGACATTAAAGGCCACAGCTTTTAAACAATCAGGTGACAATGTTATAACGAATGAGCAGATGTATGCTCTGCTGATCGTCAGTGATCAGTATAACCTGAACCCGTTTACCAAGGAGATTTATGCTTTCCCTGATAAATTTGGTGGCATAGTCCCCGTGGTCAGTGTAGATGGATGGAATCGAATTGCCAATGAACACCCTCATTTTGATGGAGTGGAATTTGAATATTCAATAGATGTGGTCAGGCCGGAAGGTGCTGGAGCGCATTGCCATGCATGGATTGAAACTATTTTGTACCGCAAGGACAGAAAGCATCCAACACGTGTTCGAGAGTACCTGGATGAATGTTACAAAACACCCTACCAGGATTATGTTACAGGCCAGGTAAAAAATGGTCCCTGGCAATCACATCCCAAGCGGATGTTACGACACAAATCCGAAATCCAGTGTTATCGCGTGGGATTTGGTTTTGTTGGTATTTACGATGAAGATGAGGCGCTGCGCATTATTAATAATGATGTTGAGCAGGCACCTCAACAGGTCTCTAAGGCATCCGTCGTAAGTATTCAATCAACCAGGCCACAAACAGAATCAGAGATGCAAGCTCATTTACCGGCTCCTGAGACTGAAGAACCTTTCGATGAGAAAGTTGTTGATGAGTTTGTAGAACGTTTATGTCAGCGAGCGGTGAAAACCAACCAATGGCAGGCTGCAAAGGATCTTATCGATGAACGATATGTTGGAGGAGCAAGAACCCATGCGCAAAACAAGCTATCCGAACAGGAGCAACTTTCTAGTAACGGCAATGGTTCGGAACAGGCGGATGATGAGTCCACATCTCAGGGGAATGTAGCTGAATCTACCCAGCCTGAAGTGAAAACTCAAACGTCATCTCGCAAGAAATCTAATCCAGATAAGGTGCTGTCACAGCAAAATGATTCAAACGGACAGAATTTCTTTTAACCCCAGGTAGGGAGCCCCTTACCTGGGGGCTTTTGCCTCTCAATATAGGAGAGATTTGTGAAGATTATCAATCTAGCACAAAGAAGTCCTGAATGGCTTAAGTGGCGCGAAGGTGGAATAACGGCTTCTGATGCCTCAACGGCATTGGGAATCAGTAAATACAAAACGCCCTGGCGATTATGGGCAGAGAAAACAGGTCGGGCACTACCAGATGATTTATCCAAAAATCCGCATGTGGCGCGAGGTGTTGAGAATGAGGATAAAGTTCGGCTTTGTGCTGAAAAGCATTTAGGCGAAGAATTTTTACTTCCGGTTTGTATCGAAAGTGAAAAGTATCCTTTTATCAAGGCCTCTTTGGATGGCATTACAGAGGATGGAATTCCAACGGAGTTTAAATGCCCCTGTTTCTCACAATGGGAGGATATAGCGACGAATGAAGAGCATTCTGAAGCGTATCAGCTTTACTCCCCCCAGGTTCAGCATCAAATGTTTGCTGCTGATGAAGCCGACCATGGTTGGTTATGCTTTGTGAATCCGGCAGATGATCAGGATTACCGAATCTTTAAGATACTTAGAGATGAGGAGATGGTTAAAGATTTAATAACCGCCTGTGAAACACTGTGGACATGTATTTCAAAAAACAAGCCACCAGAGCTGGACGAAAAACGGGATTTATTTTTTCCTTCGGAACAATCGGTTATCGATAGCTGGAAATACAACGCTACCGAATACCGCTTGGCAGATCAGCAGATTAAGGATCTGGAAAATAAACTCGAAAAGATTAAATCCAAAAAGACATTCGTCCTGGATTCACTTAAATCATTGATGGGTGATTTCTATCATGCAGATTATGCGGGTGTGTCAATAACACGTTTTGAAAAACGTGGTGCTATTGATTATCCGACTTTGCTAAATGAGAACGTCCCTGAAATAACTAAGGACGATATTGAACGGTATAGAAAATTGGGTTCTACGCAATATAGAAGCGCAGCTACTCATACTGCTTTACCGAACAACATCGTTGATATAGACATCAAAAAGACCGTCGAGGATATCGAAGAAGGTCCTTTGGTATCTATGTACTTCTAATAATGATCAGGGGCCTTTGGCCCCTATCATTTTTTATTGCTGTTTTATATGGAGACAGTGATAAAAAGTGATACTTGAATTTTTCACTTAAACCCTTTTTAACGCATCACAGAGAGTATAGATATGAAAGAAATATACAAACTATCAACCCTGGGTCTGGGGACGCTTATCACCATTGCGGTGAGTCTCGCCTGTTCCTATTGGTTTTTTCATTCCCTTATGGGGGGTGACGGATACCAGGCTATAGGTGCTGGTATTGCCGGGTGTGCCATTCAGTTATTTGGGTATGGTTTCGCGGTAACGTATCTACCTATTAACAATGTACTTAGAGTCGGCCTGTGCATTGTTCCGCTTGGACTTTCCATGCTTTCAACATATTCTGCCTTATACGGCTACCTGTCACATGAAAAAGATACTGGTGTGATCAATACTAGAAAGCAGGAGTTGATCTTTAATATTCTTGAGCAATCCGCAGAGGATAAAAAGATTGCCTCAGCGGCCGCAGATCAAGGTGTGGGTCAGTCTTATCGAAGCCAGGCAAAAAAGTTTCTGGAGCTGAATAACAAGTCACGCGATAAAGATGAACAGCTCTTGAGTAAACTTGATAATGAACAGGAAAACAAACGAGCCGCTTCACCGCTTGATGGGCTGGTCAAGGTTACAGGAGATAGTGAATTGACGACCATTATATTCTGTGTTTGGCTGGCGATAATGTTTGATATGTTACCCGTGGTTTCAATTGGAGTTTTTTCCAGAAAAAAAGAAGAGGATCGTTATGTTATTGCGCATCATGGTGAAACATTAGCTGACAAGGAAGCGTTTGAGCATAAGCCTGTTATAAAGCAACGGAAAGATAAGTCTGAGTGGACACCACAGGAGCAACCCGTTAAAAATCCACTACCTGAAAAGAAAAAGGTATCGTCCAATAAGGACAATCATGCACCGGCAACTGCCCGAAGTACTAGCGCACCTAAAGGATATGTTAAGAAACATAATAACCTGGATGATAGCCTTATAATCAATGAAATTATGAACGGTAATATCAGACCCACTTACAAAGAAATTATGAAATTTACAGGCTGGACAAAACACAAAACAGCACCTTTTATTAATAGATGCCTGGATCAAGGAATTCTCCAGAAAAAAGGGAACAAGTTTATTTTAGTTGAGAATGTGACCTACCTTCAACCACAGATGGCAATATGACCGAAGCAAATTCCGAATTAGCACTCCTTCGTCAACACGGTAATAATCAGTCTTGCACTCCAACAAAAAGCACGGTTTTGTTCCACTGGAACGAAAAGTGAAGTAGCTGGCTTCCTAAAACAATCAGCATTTCATTAACCCTGTGGGGAAAGTCCCCATTTCAGGGGCCTTTCTCCATATAAACCTGGAGTAAGAAAATGATAACTACTGTTGAAAAAATAGCCTATGGCATTGCTACTGCGCAATGTTTAGTCCTGCCAGATGACTATGATGAAAAATGGTATCGGGCATATACATTTCTTTCTGATGTTATTGAGAAAGAATGTGACCCTGAAGTGTATGGCTTTTTTAAATGGGAAAACCTGGAACACTTAACCTGGCCCAAGGTGCTGGATCACATCGAAACAGAGAAGCACTTCATTGCTAAGCAGTTCAATAAGCTTTTACTGTGTGCGAAAAAGGGCATAGTTCATTCAGCTATTGAGTGTACTCTTGATAGTGATTTGAATGCACTCGATCTGGATTTTCAGATAAAGCAGGGTGCTCAAAGAAGTGGTCTGGAGGAATGGATAAATGGAGTTCATGATGATTGATATTTATCATTTTGTTGATGGCAGGTCAGATAAGATCTGGGCTATCGATATGGACTCAACTCAACCCGGTGTTTATACAGTCTGGTATGGACGTAGAACGAATACGTTAACTACAAGACAGGTAAGCACAAATGAGCTCTTACAGAAAATACAGTCCAAACTGAATAAAGGTTATCAGCGCGTGAATGGTTCAATACATAATAATCAGTACAGACCTACTGGCATGAGTAGCGCACCTTCGCCTCCGCCTCCCCAGGTGAAAATGAAGAAGCCTGCAAAGATGATAGTTGATTTATCGAAAGTTGATTCTGATGCTACCAGTTCTTTTTTTTAGTGATTATGTGGAGAGATACTATGACTCAACAATATCACGTCGCGGTGAAAGTGAGTGATAAAGAGCAGATATATTTTGTCTTCTGGAGTTAATAATACCGTATAAATTCTAAGAGGTGCTTTGCTTATAGAAGAGTTTATATCTGGTCTAATTTCGTGGTACTGACTTGTTTGCGGTTGATGTGGCACTTTGATGTACAGCATCACCGTTTATACATAAAGAAGGATGTACTATTTTATCTAAACTAACCAGGTATCTATGGCGAAAAAAGCTGTTGATTGAAGCTTGATTTTGTTTTTTTATAGATGGTTAACATTCTGCATTTTTAACATGCCAATGAGTGATACTTCAATGGGTGTTACTTTTGATGAAAGTGCTGAGACAAGATATGGACCAATGGTTTTTCCTTATATATCGAGTGGAAAAGCATTAAGTCAATTCTGTGATTAACTCTAAAAAATACCCCTCCGGTTATCGGAGGGGTTTATCTGTTTTTCAATGCGTATTATCAGTATTTATTGAAAAGCACGGTTTTGTTCCACTGGAACGAAAAGTGAAGTAGCTGACTTCCAAAAATAACCAGCAATTTATTAACCTAATCGGGGAATATCTCCCCGACTGGGAGTTTCCCTGGTACAACCAGGAGTAAAAAATGTTAAATACAGCTGAACTCTATTCTGGCAAAACGGATCTAGCGGCTATTACACCACTGGATACCATATTTGCAGAATATAGAAGTAAAAAAGATTCCATTGAAAAAATAGCAGAATTTGTTTCCGGCAACAGTGCTGTTATGAGTTATTTTTTTGATGGGGCCAGAGTAAGTAGAAACACAGGATCTTATAGTGCTTCTACTTTCTTTGAGGTTAAACATGCTATTGCATCGTTAGATGCTGAATACTGGGCAAGAGTGATGTCAATGACAGATGTGCTCGAATCCATGCCGGCCTCTAAACGTAATGAATGGAACAAGCAGATAAGGGAGCATGAAACGCCTGAATTTTTACGTGATACGGTTCATTCAACCATGAATGATCTATTGGTAAAAAGACAGCAATTCTTTGCAGAAAGGGTTGATGGTATCTTCAGGGCTCTCAGTGCAGAGCATCTGACTAATCGACCAGAAGGTTTTATGAAGCGCATGATCATTAATAGGATGATGACCTATTATCAAACAGTAGATCATGACACAGCCAATTATGTTCATGATTTAAGGTCTGTGATTGGTACCTTTATGGGTCGTGAAATACCACATAGCCGTTCAACTGATTATGCAATCAGTCATATTTACGACAGTGGGGATACTGGTCAGTGGCATAGCTTCGATGGTGGTGCCTGGAAAATAAAGCTGTTTAAAAAGGGGACTGCGCATATTGATATCCACAGTTCCATGGCTTATCGACTTAACCAGGTGCTGGCCAGCATGTACCCAACGGCTATTCCGGCTAAGTTTAAAACGCAGCCAAAACGATTCAAAGAGCATGATATTAAAATGGATTTATTGCCCTTTGCTGTGTTGGATGAGATAGGTCACTTCCGAGAAAATGGCGACGATAGCATTACCTTTTACAGTTCTACAATTTCTAAGCAAACTGAAAGAGTATTGCGATATATTGGTGGTGAAAATACCTGGGGATCTAACTGGACTTTTGGATACCCGGTTAAGGATATTCTCCAAGATATAATCCGTACCGGGTCGTTACCGGAAAAGAAAACGCATCAGTTTTTTCAAACCCCGGAAACACTCGCAGATCGGGTTGTTGGTATAGCTGAAATTGGAGAGAATCATTCAGTATTGGAGCCCTCTGCCGGGCACGGTGCGATTTGTAAGTTTCTACCCAAAGAGCGTTTAACCTGCATTGAGCTTGCACATTTTAATTGCCGTGTATTGCAAAAAAAGGGTTACAGTCCTATACAGGCAGATTTTCTGCAGTGGGAAAGTGATCTCAAATTCGATAGGGTGATATTAAACCCTCCCTACTCAAAAAATAGAGCTCTGGATCACCTGAAGAAAGCCCACCAGTATTTAGCAAATGACGGGAGGCTTGTGGCTATTCTGCCGGCCTCAATGAAAGAAAAAGAGTTCTTTCCTGACTTAACGCATGAGTGGTCGGAAGTTTTGTCGAATGAGTTCAGGGAAAGCGGAACCGGAGTCAATGTAGTCATACTGACTTTGTATCGCTAGAACATAAGCAGGCAAGTAAGGTATGCCATTACCGTATTTCAAAAGATGAACTGGGTAACAGGAATATTTTGATTGGCGTAGAAACAGAAAACCCCGGTGTAAAAGCACCGGGGTTTTTGTCTGTAAATCGGTTGGTATTCCCTGATTTATTGTCTTAATAACCAGTCAAAGTTGATCAGCAGATGGGTTTATCTAGGTTGGTGATGAATCTTCGCCGCATAGAGCAAGAATTTCCTGACACAATTGAGGTGATATTCGATAACCATTACTTCGAAGAATTTCCAGTACTGGAGCAACTGAATTAATAACTCCTTTCTGCTTCATCTTTATGAAAATTGCACCTGTGCCTCTGGGTGTAATACCTCTGCTTTTAGCAACGCGACGCCCCTTTTTCCCATTAATAATGATGTCGACTCCTAATTCTCCTGCTAATGCCAGTGCTTCAGCCTCTCCTGGGCCGAGCAATTTTGTAAGCGCCTTTAGTGCTTGCTTGTCATTCGTTTTCTTGCGTTTGATGAAGCCAGTCAAAAGTGCTTCTTTAATTTCAGGTGCTCCTGGCCTCGAAAGATCGCACAACACTTCATGCTCGACTGCGGGAGGGATATAGATAAACCGAAATAGAGTTTCTAGTTGAGGCAGTAAACCGGACGTCCCCAACGCAATGAGCGGCCCGGCATCACTGACAACGATATCATTCACCTAGACCCTCCAGGTCCTCTAACAGTTCCTCTTTAGATTGATCTACCACAACCACATCCAGGGCGGCCAGTTTTTCCATAAATGCAGCCATTGACATCTTAGCCACCCTTGACGCTTTGGATAGAGTCAGCACGCCGTCCTCAAACAATTTGACTGCGATATCCACATGCACACCTTCTTCTAAAAGATAATCATCAAATGGAACAGATAGCGACATTGGCTCACTTCTGTTTGTTAGAAGAACGACTTCTCCTGATTGTGCAGATTTATTGAGTACGCCAGGATTTTCTCTCAAAGCTCTCACACCGACCGTTTTCATAATGGAAATCTCGATTTAATGTACCCCTAAATGATAGCGCAATAAAGTCGGCATTAAAGCTGCAATCCTCAGATTACAGTTATTTATTAAATAACGAACTGCACTATGGTAATGATGGGTATCGAAGGAAGCTGTTATTCCGTTCTATATTTTCTAGACTAAATATACGATTACATTGAACCTGGATATTCTATTTAAAGTCAGTTTTCATTCAGTAAATGGCGATATAAATTTTTTGTAGGGGAGATCTTACAAAATAAATCAGATATAACTGATGTTTTTAAACCAGTTACTAATAAGAATGGCATGGTTTAGTTGAAATTTATCAGTTTAGTCTCAGGTTTGTTTCGGATCAAAGCTGATTGGAGTTATTAATATTGATTGGAAATGAAGCATGGGTAGGGAAGCTATGAGCTAAATAGCAGTCATTCGTAGGGTGATACCCGAACTTCCGAAGTATGGACTTAGTTGCCATAGCTGGTTATTCATTCATATTAAAAACATGCATTATTCCTGCAATTGATCACAGCTTTAACCAAAGAAAGTGGTCTCATTGAAAGCGGACGTTAAATCGATTTAAAAGGGTAATCTTTATTTTAAAAATGGTAATCATGTCTATACTTAAAAGCACAGTGATCAATGATATGGCAATTTTCTGAGCAAGGCTGTATCGTCAGTCAACCCTTTTTGAAGCTCTCAACTGGTGAGATCGAAATGTATAGGCCATAGGCCGACTGTTTGCAGTTGAGTGCCCTGAGTACTCGGCATGATCAACAGTCAAATCTTCAAAAGTTGAACATAAAATTGAAATAAGAACTTATAAACAATGGATTACAACCCTTTAACACAAGAATTTAATCGTCTCTCCGGAATTCTGAATAGAAAAAAAGAAGAAAAAAGAAAACTTTATGATGGACTCAAGTGGTTTGATTCTAATGATATAGGAAGTCTATTTTCATCGCTAGAAAGTAAGGAGAATTCTAAAAGAAAGTTACTGTCACTAATAGAAGAAATTAAAATAGAAGTAGACATATTAAATAAAAAGATTCAGGAGACAAAGGTCCATACTAAATCTCAATTAAATCCTTTCAATTGGTTTGATGATGAGCAAAATTCCTTCCGTAAAAAACTTAAGGAATTGAATAATGAACTAAATACGAAACAAGATTATTTGGCAATGCGAAGAAAAGCGTTATCAGGATCAAAAGATCTTATTAGTAAAGTTAGTGCAGATATTGATAAGTATAAGACTTTTGAAAGACAAAGGGTAGTTGATGAAATAGATGGGTTATCCCGAGAATTAGCATTAATTGGAGAGGAGTTTAAAGAAGTATCTAAATTAAAAAACAATGTAGATGCTGAGTTGGCACCGATCTTGAAGCAGATAAAAAATTACAAATCTATGCTTTCTTCAGCAAAAAAGAAAATAAGTGATGCAGAGTCATTTGAATTGGACTTGGATCTTGCTGCCAATTCCTATGAGAAGGCAATGATTCACCAGGAATGTGAAGATGACTTAGGTGAAGGCAAACCAAAAAATATTATAAGAAAACATGAAAGGATTGCCATAAAAATTGAGAAGGATATTGGGCAAGCGGAAAAAAGAGTTATCCAAATTGGAAAAAAAGCCGAGCAATTTCTAATGAGGCGCCTTAATTCAAAAAAGACCAATGACACCTCTCCCAAAAATGAATATAGCAATAAAAATAATGAACCAATATCAGAGCCATTTAATAAATCCCAGCAAAAAGAAAAGGATAATACAGTGAATATCTATCTTGATTTCGAAAAAAACGAGGATGATAACGAGGATAAACATGGCAGGGTTTATCCCGGATTGCGTTCACAGTTAGAGAATCTTCGTCGAAGTCATGGCAATACACTTTTCCCGGATTCACCACCAGGAGAAGACATACTATCCACATTTGTGGATACATTTTTTCCGGAAGGAGTTACCCAGTCATATTTTATTTGCAATATTAGCCTGAAAGCTGATGAGCCTTTACTTTCAATCAGGCCGCAGATTATTGGCCCCAGGCTTGAACGGTTACTACCCAGAGGTAGATCGTTAGCGGTATTTGGAAAGCTTATCGATAACCAGCGGGACAACGATAACCCGGTGTTTATGGTGCGACGAATCGTCGATTTGTCACATTCTGAAGCAAGGCCTTTTGAGCATTCGATTTCTGGTTTAGTTTTTAGCCAGTCCCAGAACGTTTATCCAGGTTTCAAACGTGAGGAAAACGCTTTATCGAGTGAGTTTATCTTTCAGCTTCCATCTATTTCAATTGAAACAAAAAAACGTCTGAAGGATTGGCGGGCATATCTAGACTGGAGGGAGCGACTTGTGCGAGCGCGCCTCGTCGGGCTGAGATACCTTAAAGTTGAAATGCTGGAAGATGGTCGTGTTCGTTTTCTAACGGCCTGTGAGTCTAAATCAAGCTTTGACCAGGTCCGCAAGACGCTGCGCAGTGACGGACTGAATGCTTATGACCTCAACTATTCACTGGACCCCTGGCAGTTTGATTACAACGGCAGGCATCGTGGGCGTGGTACAGAGTTGGGTGATTTTGTCAGTCAGAAAGATGTGCGTAAACCGAGCGATATCGATACCACTGGAATGCCATGGGATGAGCCCTATTTTATGTACATTCACTTCCGGCTTCCGGAGGATGCCCAGAATGAGTTTGATGGCATTCTGAATGGCGGTGGAGCCTTTGATGATGCTGCCAGGCAGTATATTAAAGGTGTTCATCAAACTGGTTTTTTAACCTTATCTGTCGTAGGTGATATATCACTCATTGATCGTCAGCGTAAGGAACTGGTTTTACTGCAAAATGAATCTGGTTATGCACCATTTCTTTCGTCATATCTATTCAACATTAAGGCGGCAAATGAACCATCGGAACTCAAACAGATAGGCGATAATCAATGGCTTCAGTCCAGTCTCAATGATGACCAGCGGCTTGCTGTAAGAAAAATGATCAGCACTCCTGACCTTGCAATGGTGCAGGGCCCGCCTGGAACGGGTAAGACCACGATGATTGCCGAAGCCTGCTGGCAGTTTGTCCAGGAGGGCAAGAAAGTGCTAATCGTCTCTCAGGCCAGTCTGGCTGTCAATAACGCGTTAGAGCGGCTGGCAAAAATACCAGCAATACGTGCTATCCGGTTGAGTCGACGTGAAAGGAAGAATGAACGAGAACATCCCTACAGCCAGGAGCACGCACTGGAAACCTATTATGGAAGTATTGCTATCGCTTGCGAGAGTCGCACACTGGATGTCTGGACCAGTGCTGACGAGCGTTTAAATGGCTTGAACGATTGGATTTCATCAGTAGATCTGGTTTCTAGTGATGTAAATTCTTTACGTTTAAAAACTAACGAAATGACGCAGCAACGTACAGCCTTGAAAGCAGAATTGAAACGCCTTCATGAGTCTGATGAGTATGCCAGGAACATCGAACAAATGCGGCAGGAGGTGGCGGGATTTCGGGCATTTATCGAAGGCGCCGATTCTTTTAGCGGAACAATTCCTGATCAGTTGCTGAGAATTGTTTATGACCGAATAATCCTTGCGCTGAATCGATTAACCGAAGTCGGTATCCGGGCGAATAAATTGTGGATACAATTTGAATACGGCTCCGCATTAGAACGTACACATTTTACAGTCGATGCTTTGCTGAACTGGCGGAAGGTAATTGCTTTCAAGGCACAGATTAATGGCGACCGAGAGAGATTGAAAACTACAGAAGGCGATACTGTCCTCTCACCGGAATCTGCTATACGTTTAGCGGAATTGCAACGCAATCTTGAAGCTACTGAAAAGGCTATGATAGAAGATGCCAGTAAGGTATCTGAGTGGCGAGCTCTTCAAAAAGAGATTCGTGAAGTTAAACGCCAGGGCGCAGGGCTAGACAGGGGCACCTACGCTCGCCTGTTCAATGTATCCGAGAATAAATCGCTTCCGGTTTTGACCGATCCGGGAAGCACCCGCGCCCGAGTCATTGATGTGCTGGATCAAACCTATGCCTTAATTTCGGAAATTGAAAGCATGATCGAACATGGCCTGGATGACCTCCATAAAGAGCTGGATAGTTTTGTTGGGAACCTGCCAGGTGTAGAAGTCGATATAGATGAATTGCGGCGAATCGAGGGAGAGCTACGTCACCTGATGGAACGCCAGAAGGAAGCTTCATTTGAACTCTCTGATAAGGAAAAGCGCTTAAAGGACATCCTCCAAAAACAACCTGGAAAAAAACCATCGGTCATCCTGGAGCTCGCAGATCTCCCTGAACTGCGAAAAACTGCTGAGAGCGAACGCAGTTCATTATCAGCCACTCTCGATCAGAGCAGGGCCTTCCGCGAAACGTGGGGAGATCTGATTCAACAGTGGGCATCAGACCTTAGAAATTCTGAAACCATAAAGTGTGATCAGGACAACTTTTTTTCGAATTACATCAATGCGTGTAATGTAGTTGGTGTGACCTGTACCGAAAATAGACGTACCCTCGAAGATGCAGGGCACACCTGGTTTGATGCGGTAATCGTGGATGAGGTAAGCAAAGCAACTCCAACAGAAATCATCATGCCTTTGATGATGGGTAGGACGGCGATCCTGGTTGGAGACCATCGGCAATTGCCACCTCTTTTTAAGGAGCAGGAAGGATCCTGGGAAGAGGCCATTGCCGACCAAGAGGAATCGTCCGATGAAGACCAGAATACGGATAGCGAACTGAACGCTGAAAACTTCGAGCGTTTTAAAAAAATGGTCACTTCGTCACTCTTCAAAGAGCACTTTGAAAATGGCCCTGATAGCCTTAAGTCATTCCTGTTTACACAGTACCGGATGCATCCACAGATTATGCGGGTGGTGAACCAGTTTTATGAAAACAGGCTTCAATGCGGATTGTCAGATCCCGACGGCCAGGTGCCGGGTTCTGATCCAGGCGGACACCGTATTCATGGTTTAACCCTGAATGGCGAGAAATCTCAACAATATGTTGTTCCCGAACGGCATGTGGCCTGGCTTGATTCAACCCTGGACCCTCACCACAAGCCTCACCACGAACGCCGTGATTTGGGTACCAGCAAGGTCAATGAACTCGAGTGCATCTTGATCGCAAGGGCTTTATGCGATATCGAAATGTCATGCAGAGAACAGGGGTTTGGATCAAAGGGTAAGCCACGAAAGCAAGTGGGTGTTATTACCTTCTATGGACGCCAGGTGCGAGCGATACGTGAAGCAATAAATCGTATTCAGTCGACGCGTAAAATTCACTTTAATGCCATCGAATACGACATCAACACGGTAGATAGATATCAAGGACAGGAGCGACCGATTATTATAGTTAGCATGGTAAGAAACCCAACATTCAAGCTTTCTCAAAGGGCTAATACGGCCCAGTTTGAGAGAATCAACGTTGCATTTTCAAGGGCTCAAGAACTTTTAATAGTAGCAGGAGCAAAGGATGTTTTCTGCCAATATCCAGTTTTCCTTCCTCACCTTGACCGGCCTGGAAAGCGTAAAGTTGAAGTGTATCGGCATATCATCGATGAGATTCAACGCAACGGCGGTCTGTGGTCATCCGACTATATCGTATCTGCACATGAGTACGACGGACTTCTTCCCAAAGGATTTCCCAGGCAGTCATCAAATCATCGTTTCAATCAGAAAAACAATCATCGCAAAGGAAAAAGTAGATTATGAAATTGATTGATATCCGTATTGGATCACCACTTCTTAAGATTGAAACGCGTATCTTTCATGCCACACCTCGAAAACCGACCGCCTTTGAACGAGTCATACTTTCAATGACTGACAGGTTGGGGAATAACATAACCTTTAACAGTATTCCGCTAGCCAATCTTTTTATTGATGTCCTATGTGTGGTTGATCCAGGCCCACTGATCACACCCACATTATCAGAACTTATATCCTTGGATGTAATCCGATGTATGGGGGATATTGAATCTCCGGAGACTTTAATGCTTCGAGATATTGAGATGACTGAGCGTGGCAAGAGTATGTTTGCGGAAGATATGCTGCCAGCCAAATCAATGCAAAACGATGAGACGTTTTACTATGATCCAATTCAGCAACGGCTACTTTCTGAGTCTCAATCCAAAGCATATCGTCCTACTGCTCCTAAGTTATCTATCGATGCTACGGTATTCGAAGATATATTCCCGGAGGAACATATTCGTTCTCGCATTCACGGTCCGGGTTATCGTTGGAAAAGTGCAGCTACCATTATCGAAAGGCTCGAATCGCAATCTGTTACAGTTCTATGGAAAGATACGCCAAGCTCCATTGAGCTCCGGTCAGGAAAGCTGAGTATTGATTCAGTCGACGATAATCTCAGCTCCTATATCAGTTTACTTGACAGTGAAGAGTCCTATAATCGTTTTATCGGGGCTGTATTCGATACTGACGATTTTGAGTTAGAAGACGAAATACCGATTATTGATATCGAAAGTATGAGCTCTACCACCTTTGAAATTCTTCCGGTATCGCAAGCTCTATCAGAATGGCCTGAAGATGCAAAGTTCATTATGCCTGGGTTTAAGCATGATGATAATGCTGTGACCATGCAAGCACCGCCACATCAGGCAATTATTTTATACGCCAAAAACGAAGATAGTGATGAGATTTTCTTTAAATGGAATGAGGAACGGAATGGTTGCAAGATCAAAGTCAATGGTAATTATCCTTTACCAGCAAGCCTGCGAGTTACAAACCAGGAGGATCTTCGTTGCTACAGAGTTCAGGCAAAAGATGGAAAGGCTTCTCGACAATTACTTGTGGCGTGTCGTGTAAAAATAAGCCCGAAAGATGATTTTTTAAGAAAGCATCTCGATAATCTCTCAGCTCTTGTTTACAAAAAAGCGAGGGAAGATGATTTAAAAGCAGCAGTACTTTGGGAAGGTGAATCACAGTACCGTACGAACTTTCTAAACCGGTTAATGGCATTAAATTTACCTTTAGACGAAGTCGTCAGCAGCTTTTATTCCGCACTTGCCGATGTGGAACACATATATGGAAGTCTTAATCGTAATGCCTGGGCTGAATCCTTGTGGTCGATTCTGGATCAAAGCATCTCCGGTTATGATACAAATGAAATTGAGGCCTGCAGAAAACTGTTTCAGCTCATAGCAAAACATGGGCCTCATGCCGAAAAATTTATCTCTAAACTACTTCAGTCTATCGTTCAACGTACACAACCGCCTAAAACTCTAAATGCGTTGAATGAAATCAGGTCTTTATTCCATATTCTTAACCCGAAATGGTCATCAGACTTTCCATCCCGTCTTTACACCGCCCAGTTGATAAGGTCTATCCTGGAAAGCTTTCCGGATGATCTTGATACCAATTTAATCATCGATGAAAACGACTTTTTCCGTCCGCTTGCATCACTTTCTAAACTCTACGCGAACATATCAGTTAGTGTTGGAGATAGGAGGATAGAAGAACTCAATGATGATGATTATGTTAGCCTAGTGAATTCCAAATCTGTTTCCAAATTGGCAGACCTGTCTCATGCGTGGACAACGGAAATGAATGCCTTGCTAGAGGTGCTTGAAGACAACGCTGTTCTTGAAGGAACTCAACTTGCTTTGATCGATACCAAGATTGCAGAGATTGCCAGGCGGACGGCAAAATTAATCGGAACTCTTGATTCTGTAATACAATCAGTATATGTCTTTGATACGTCGGCGCTCATTGCACAACCACAAATCGTCTCGAGCATTCGACCTAATGAAATGTTTGTAGTAACAAAACGTGTAATCGATGAGCTTGACGACAAGAAGTTAGATGAATCACTGCGTCCAAGTGTGTCCGAAGCTGTACGCAATCTGCGGAGGATCAGGAAAGATCAGATCCAGTTCTGCGATGGCGATATGTCGCTCCTTCCATCAGATTATAGACTTAAAGGTGATAATTTAATTCTTTCGGTTGCTGTGCGTTATCGAAAGTTCAAGCCAGTCCTGATTACAAACGATAACAATTTGTCTCTAAAGGCTCAGGCTGAAGGTATAGCATCAATGACATCAGATGAGTTTGCAAAACATGTCAGTGAAAAAAAAGGTGCGAAAAGACCAGACTTAAACCAGCAAAAAAAGAATCATAATTACAATAAATCTTCAAAAAGGAGGAGTAAATAATGAGCTTTCACGTTGAATCAGAGTGGAAAATTCAGAAGGAAAAAAGACGACAAGCATATTTGGATCGTATTCACGAAAATGTGACACAGTTTCGTGATCGCTATTATGAGCGATTCGAAGGCCTCGTAAATCAAGGTTTCGAACAATACATGGCAAATGAATTTGCAGATCTTAGGGCTGAATTGAAACGTCTTGATCGATTAATTTCTTCTGATCCGGAACGGGCTCGTGACCTGAGTTTTGAAGTAGGCCGGCAACTTAGTCAACTATCAGGACTGGCGAGGGCTGCAAGACACGAATTCAAAGCTCGTGATCGTCAGCAGCGTAAGGAACTTGCAGAAATGCGGCATCAGGCTACTACATCTCTCGCTCAATTTATTCATGAAATGATCTCCCAAATCAAGGATCCTGTTGAGTTAGACTTTGCATATGATGAAGTGAAGTCCATCCAACAAGCGTTTCAGGGGCGTACTATTGAAGCGGAGGAATTGTCAAATTTAAAAAACACGCTCAACTCCCAATTTTCGGAGCTTCGAAAATCTGCTCAAGCCAGAGCGCTAGCTTGGAAACAGGAGAAAACAAGAGCAACCTCCATGGAGGCAACGGAAACACTTTTAGACATGTTTAAAGAGCAAGCAACTGCTGATGCCAGTCAAAGTCCTAAAGCACTCGAAGAGATGATGGCGAACCTCGAGTCAGTAAGGGATCAAATCAGCTCATCAAGTTCTCACGAAGAAATTGGTAATAAAATTTTTGAGTTGGCGAAAACTGCGGATAACTCAGTTACTGATGAAAAATGTCGCCGTATGGCAGTTCGTTCAATTATGGACTCGTTGGAAAAATCCGGTTTCGTAGTTTCAAAACCCAGGCGTGGCAGCAGTGAAATAGATGAAGTTGTCATACTCGCCCGCAAGCCTGCCGGAGCTGAAGCCACATTCAGGATAACAGCAGACGGTAGCATGATATACAAGTTTGATCACTATGAAGGTATGCAGTGCAAAGATGACATTGATAAGGTTCTTCCAATGCTGCAAGAAATCTACGGAATAAATCTGTCAAATGAACGGGTATTGTGGAAAAACCCTGAGAGAATATCCAGGTCTGCTAAACCACTGGATGATAATAAAGGGCATAAGAATGGCTAAAGACAATGAGAATGCCTGGCTGGATAACCTGAAGCGTCAGGTCGGCATAAGACGTGGAATAATTCTACATGGTGATGTACTGGATGTGTGTTATGACGTTGGCAGCACAACCTATCAGCCAATTTTAGATGTTGTTTTACGTACCCTGAAAGAGCGCGGCTTTCAGCATGTTGTAGTATGGGATCGCTTTTCTGGCGTTGAAAATATCTCAAGTGATAAATGGGCATCATTGGTCAAGGAGGCAACTTTTGGTTCTTCCCCGCAAGATGTTGAATCAGGTGACGATTATGATGTTGGACCGCGTGATACTCAGGCAGACACCAGTCAGGGTGTAGTACTGCCCAATGCAGATGATTTCCTTGCCGTCGTATACCACCATATGCTCAACATGAAGAAGGAGCGTGTGGCATTTATCCTTGATTGGTCGAATTATCTTTTTGGGAATGCAAACGCCTTGTCGGAACAAGAGCGGCAATGGCTATTAATTATATCCAAAGCGATCCGCAATGCACCGGTGCCTCTCGATGACGCAGAAGGTCTTTCAAAGCCAACGAACATTGTCGTACTTCTTTGTAAAAGACTTGGTTCGATCCCACCCTCGCTCTACCAGGCGAATCCTTCTATTCAAGAAATTATTGTATCCTCTCCAGGTCGTGTGGAACGGGAACATTTCCTCAAAAGAAACATCGACAAATGGTTGCTTCGTTCTACGCCAAAGCCTGGCGAAATGGCATTTAATGATTTCGTTGATGCACTCGAAGGCATGTCGCTAAGAGATTTACAGCAGCTTATTCGACTTTCTCGACAGGTTCCCGGTGACCCACTCACTTCTGAGCGCCTAATCAACCTGTACCGTTATGGTGAGCAAAAAAGCCCGTGGGAAGATCTTAGCAGATCGAAACTGGCTACAATTCGCGATACCCTTAAGAAACGAGTAAAAGGGCAGGAGGATGCCGTCGACAAAGTGTCCGGGGTCATTATTCGAGCGTTTACCGGGCTATCAGGGCTTCAGCATTCTAAAAAACAGAGGATGCCAAAGGGTACTCTCTTTTTTGTCGGGCCGACCGGTGTTGGCAAGACGGAATTGGCTAAAGCTCTTGCTCAGTTTTTATTTGGAGACGAGGATGCCTGCATTCGCTTTGATATGTCCGAATTTAATCACGAACACAGCGATCAGCGACTTGTTGGAGCTCCTCCTGGCTATGTTGGATACGAGGAAGGAGGGCAACTCACTAATGCTGTCAAAAAGAAGCCTTTCTCTGTTCTTCTTTTTGATGAGATTGAAAAGGCTCATGTGCGTATCCTTGATAAGTTTCTCCAGATTCTTGAAGATGGAAGATTAACTGACGGGAAAGGAGAGACTGTTAATTTTTCTGAAACCGTTATTATCTTTACTTCGAATATTGGTGCTTCAGAAGTCGAACTCCAGGATGATAAAGATTCTGTTCGGCAACAATTTATGGAAAAGGTTCGCGAACACTTTGTATCTGTTGCGAAACGTCCTGAACTATTGAACCGCATCGGTGACAATATCGTACCGTTCAACTTCATCACAGACGACGATTTTCTCGTCTCAATAGCTCGCGCCAAACTACAGCCCCTGCGTGAACGGCTCAAAGAAAAATACCGCATAACGGACCTGTCATTTGATGATGAAGAAAAAGCGCTGCTCGCACTTTCCAGGGGGGTGGATCGTCAAATGGGAGGGCGTGGCGTCCTTAATGAGATTGTTAAACAAATCATCGATCCGTTGGCCGATTTCTTGTTCGAGGAAGAGGAAGATCCAGCTCATTACTCAGGGCGATTTATCGCAGTGCACCAGGCCGGAAACGAAGCAACTTTTGCATTCGAGGTGAAATAGGCATGGCTAAACTAAATCTAGCGAACTGGATCGACAGCACCGAAGTAGAAGGCCCTGGAAAACGCTTTGCGCTTTGGGTACAAGGATGTTTGCTAAAATGCCCTGAGTGCTGTAACCCCCACATGTTCGATATTGCTCCACGTACTATAGTTGAAACCAGGGAAGTTCTGACGTGGATTGCTAATTCAAAATATGAACACTCAATTAAAGGTGTTACTTTTCTAGGTGGTGAGCCAATGCTACAGGCCAGAGGCCTTTCTGAAATTGCGCAAGGTTGTAAAGAAATGGGTTTGTCAGTTGTTGTCTTTTCAGGCTATACGCTCGAATACCTAAGAAAGAATCCTTTGCTAGGAGTATCAGAGTTACTCGAATTCACAGATATTTTAGTCGACGGACCTTTTATTTCGGAAAAGCCTGAGCACAATAGAAATTGGGTTGGGTCTACAAATCAACATCTTCACTTCTTGTCAAACTATTACGAAAAAGGAATTGAATTCGATAAAAAATATTCAAATGGGATTGAGTTACGTATATTTGAGAATGGGATTATGTCTACAAATGGTTGGCCATCAAGTATTGATCTTTAAGTAATGACTCCAGAAAAAGCTCATGTCAGTTTGTTATCAATAGGTGCTATAAACCTCTATTACATTTAATGATGTTTAGATTTTACTAAAATAAGTGAAAAATAATTTACACAATGTAATCAAAAAATCGAATGCCTGCTTTATCTTCACATACCAAAAATAAATTGTATTTTTGATGATGAAAATGACATCATGACCTGAAATATAAGGAGAATGCTAATGGCTCCTATCGCCACGAACCCGACGCACCCTACAGCCTGTAAGGAATGACCGCTATGAGTAGATAGCAGTTATAAGTAATCAAAGAAATTAATTTAAAAAGTAAATTATAGATATTTTTAATATTTATTTTTTCATCGAGATTTTATGTAGTACTTGTCACCTGATCCCATTCTGGAGCCATTGCGCCAATGATAAACGCGATAACTTCGACGCTAGACAGATATTTCAATAGTACCGTCATAGCCATAGGAATCATCGTCAGCAATTTTATCTGGTTCATCATTCCAGGCTGATGTGGATGGGTTTGTTAATCTGGTGAAGAGATTTTCCATGAACCGCAATCACTTCCTGTAGTATCGTGGAGTGAATCAAGTTGTCACTTTCCTGTCGCACGGATTTTAATTCTTTTTTGAGATCAAATACGGAGACGTTCCACGGTATCCATCCGGCACCAAGTAGTGGAATGGCTCTCAATTCAAGGGTCAGATCATTCCCAGATTCCAGATCTGATTGCTCTCAAAGGTCATCTGTCTGGGCAAGCCGCAACGCTTGTCCCGAACTCTAACCGGCAGTGTTTTGATGACAGTTTTAACCAGAGCTTTATTTTACCACAATAGAGAATATATCGAGAAGACCAAGACTTCTATACTGCGCTATCCATCCTCGACCTGAAGTGACTATGCTTTTCGCAATTTTTTGGTAAATTGATTACTATCCAGAAAATAGAGTTAAAAAGTTCCGTGTTATAGATATTAGTATGGTAGGATTAATCATGGTAGCTGGCCATATAAACAGCATATTCAATGAGTTGCCAACCCAAAGGCATCGCCTACGCTCGACTTCAGGATGTTTAACGTCCTAAATATCCCTTAAATACCAATATGCAGATACTTGCGCCTGGAAATCAGGCCTGGATAGAATTTTCGTCGAATTATTCGACAAAAATAAGGTAGCTGGCCTTTTAAAATTAACCAGCATTCACCCCATGGGGCATATTAGCCCCGTAGGACTGGTGTGCTCCTTTTTTAACTTAGAAGGAGAAAATAATGACTACATCAGTCAATCATCTTGAAAAGTTGGCCATTGTTCAGACAGATTTTGATATCTGGGGAGGCAAGGTCAAACTCGACGACCCGGATATCAAGTTAGGTATAGGCGGTACATTACCCCCTAAGTCCCTGGCTGAACTGGGTAATAAAAAAATCATCGATCCCAAGCATCTAAGACCTTTTAATAGGTTGAAGACGAAGGCTAGACGTTTATGCCTGGCTAAAGGGATGTCCTTTATGAATGGCTTTGCGGTTCCTTTGGATGAAATTGATCGGATCAGTAGTGAACTTGATGAAATACGTCGTGAGATGAATAACCTCAAGACTGACTTCATGGCTAACTACGATAAGCATATTTCCGAATGGCGATCAGAAAATACAGAATACAGTGAGGCAATCACCAAAGGTGTGCTTCCAGCTCAAGTTATTGAAAAAAAATTTGGGTTTGAATTCACTGTTTTCCAGGTTGATCCTGTTAATCAATCTGAAAGCCAGAAGCTTCAGAATATGGCCTCCGGTCTGTCTGGAGAGTTAATGGCTGAGATCGTGAAAGAGTCCGATGATTTTTTTCATAAAAATCTAAAGGGAAAAGACTTGTGTCAGGTTAATACTCAAAAAACTTTGATTCGTATACGAGACAAGGTTGAAGGATTAAGTTTCCTGGACAATCGATTCCTGTCCATTGTAAAGCTGCTCGATATTACTATTAAGGGCTACCCTGATTCAGGGAAAGTCGTTACCGGTGAGCCGTTTTACAGAATCTTATCTGCCATCTTGATCCTGTCATCCACTGACAAGATTAACGATTACGCGACAGGTTCAGTTGACCTTGATGACATGACCAGTCGGTATATGTTCGCAGAAAATGTCAACACTGATGAATCTAAAGATGACAATGTGTCCGCTATAAACGTCGAAGAATTTCCAAAACAGAACTTGAATGAGGAATCATTTGAAGATGATATGGATGACGATGATATCGATGCATTTTTCCAGCAACATCAAGCAACAGCAGATGGCTCATTCTTTTAAGTGATCCCCGCCCGTTAGGGCGGAATTGCTTCTTACAGGAGAAAAATATGAAAAACAGAAATACTGTTTTCAATGCATTGCCGATTGTGGCAGCACATTACGGTGATAAGTTTGGCGTTAAGGTCGTAGTTGGTGGATCTGATGCAAGAACGAATGGGGACGTTATCCTGCTACCAAATATAGCGGAGAACTATCCACAAAAGAAAGTGATTTGGGGCTATTTGGCTCATGAAGCTGGGCATGTACGAATGTCAGATTTTGAGCTACTACCTGAGGTTATTAAATCTGGTATTCCTTTTCGGAAATCTATTTTAAATGCAATTGAAGATTACCGTATCGAAAGAGGGATGATTGAGCTTTATCCAGGCGTTACTCATGACCTTAACCAAATGGTTGTTTATCTTAAAGACTGCGGATTGTTTCAGGCAGCCAATAAGGACAGCCATCCATCACAAATACTTCAATCCAAAATCCTATATTGGTTGCGATCTAAATTGCTTAATCAACCAGTGGATGATCTTGAACAATCAGCTGAGATGGCGATGAGTGAAGTTTTTAATGAGGGAGTTAATACTCGCTTGGCGGTACTACTCAGAAAAGCCTCGACGCTTGAAACAACCCGAGATTGTCTGAATCTGACGGACAGCATTCTTAAAATGCTGGAAGAGGAAGAAGGGAAGGAGAGGGAGCAAAATCATAATGACTCAGAAAATTCGTCAGGAGATGATGTAGACCCATCCAACGATTCAGCTCAGAATCAATCTTCAAGTGATTCAACGGATCCGTCCAACGATGATTCAGAGCGTGAAAATAGTTCTGCAGACTCTGATGACAATTCAGACGGAACATCCTCAAAGGGTGATGATTCCGATCAATCAGAAGCTGAAAGTAATAGTTCTGACGGTACATTACCTCCTGATACATCTAAAGGTGATGGAATTGGCTCAGATCAGGCAATTCGACAGGCTCTGGAGGCCTCGGATGATGATTTACCTCAAGATGCTATCGAGGCATTAAAAGAGGAGTTTTTAAACGAAGCTGATCTGCATGGTGATGGTGATTACTGCACGATACCGACAGCACCTGATTTACCAGGTAATGAAAGTGCGGGCGCGTCCATGTTGCAACAAGTGGGTTCAACGACATCCAAACTAAGAGCACAACTAATGGGTTTGGTTCAGTCGTCGAAACAGAATCGGGATCGATCAGGCTACACCGGGCGAAGACTGAATTCTAGCCAGTTGCACCGGGTTCTGAAGGGAGATACAAAAATTTTCAGAAAACGGGATCATCGGATACAACCTAATACAGCCGTGCATATATTGACGGATTTATCAGGATCAATGGATGGTTACGAAGAAGTGGTTGCAAGAGAATCCTCAATGGCAATTGCGATGGCACTGGAAAGTATTCCCGGTGTTAATCCCGCAGTTACTTATTTTGGCGGTTATTCTGATGACCCGGTTCGTGCAGTTGTACGACATGGGCAATCCGTGTATCAGCAGGCAAAGAAGTTTCCGCATGGAACATGGGGATGCACGCCGCTTGCTGAAGCTATTTGGTATGCCGCTTTTGAGCTATCCAAGACCCTGGAGGAGCGCCATTTATTGATGGTGGTTACGGATGGGCAACCGGATGATAGCCTGGCCACCGAAAAAGTCTTAAAACTGTGTGAGAACGCAGGCATTGAGACGATTGGTATAGGCATTGGGCATGAGGTTGAAGACTATTTTGATCGATCTGTTGTGATTCATTCAGTGGATGAATTAAGGCAGACATTATTTCGTTTAATGCGGGATAAATTAATCGTTCAAGCCGCTTAAAAACCTGACCATACCTGCCCAGACCAGGAGATATTTGTTTTGCATTCTCCTGTCTGGGGGAGGGTGCGCCTTTTAATAGGAGATCCTTTATGTGGAATCTTGGCGTTTTTGTTGATGCCGATAATGTATCAGCAGAAAAAACAGAAAAAGCCATCACCATGCTCCAGCAGCACGGTGATATCAAGTTTATAAAAGCTTATGGCAATTGGAGCAGTCGCAATGCTCTTTGGAAGAAGGTTCTTAACCAATATGGCGTTGAAGCTAGTCATCGCTACAACATAACCCAAAGGAAAAATGCGACTGATATATCTTTGGCTGCCGATGCTACTGCGAGCCTTTACTCATTAGAGTTTGATACTCTAGCAATTGTGTCTTCAGACTCTGATTATTTACCGTTAGTACAACATGCACGATCTTGTGGTAAACGAACCATTGGTGTCGGGTTTAGACAAACACCGGGCGCATACTCGCGTCAATGTGACTCTTTCCAGTATATCGATGAGCCTGAAATCATAGGCATGGTTGCTGCTAATTAACCCTGAAGGGGTATTACTCCTTTGTCGGGGTGATGCCTCTTCTATATTAATTTGAGGTTTAATCATGAAACAACAATACGATTGTTTCATATTATTGATCCTCTACTGGATGTTCAACCAAAGTAGAGTGATCAAGATGAATCAATGGAGTTAAGAAAATCGACAGCCATGGAAATATATCGATGGTTTTGGTCGCATCTGGATATACATGAAAGCTTGTCTTTAAAACCAGGTTTCGTGGGAATGGGGCATGGTGTAATCAGTTTTTTGATCACTATTCTTGGTCTATTTGCATGAATTGTGATTATAGCTTCTGGTATCCCGGTTACGGGGAATCAGGGGCATTTTGGAAGTTAGAGGAATTATGAATAAAACCGTTGTGGCATTGATACTGTTTTGTGTCGCTTTTACATTCTGGTGGTCCTGGAAGTTGGACTCATCTTTTTTTATATACCGGCATGAAGTCCCAGAGGCACTGAATATAAAAATTAACGAAACCTTTTTCCCTTACCTCAAAGGTCGTGATATTACCGGTATCCGATTCGGAAGCAAAAGTGCCCATCAAAGTGAAAAAGTCCCTATTGAAATCGTGGCAGAAGAAACAGAAGAATGGATGACTAGCAACAGTCGTACGGGACCGATAAAATTAGATATAGATCTGGATAATGAGAAAACGAAAATTTACTGGGATATACCGCAGGATACGCCGATGGAAGATGCTAATGCCTTATTAGCTCAATCTTTATGGGATGCCCTGATTCAATATGATGACATTATTAAGATAAAAAATAGTTACGAGTAACGCAGACTAATTCGGGCCTTGAATCCCTGAATGTTAATCGATAGAATCAAGCTGTTATCGTTCTATCGATACATTGATAGCTGGTCAATTCAAATAACCAGCATTTTCCCCACCTGGGTACATTCACCCAGACGGGTGTGGTGTACCCATAAAATATGGAGTTCACCATGTCTATACAAAAAGCTTTTTCAGCCATGCAACTTGCCGCTGAAAAAAATAACCTTCCGGTTGTGTTCAAAAATGATCTTGAACAGGATTATCGTATCCTGCAGAATCACAATACGGATTTTATCTGGTTATTGCGTACAGGAGGTACTGTACTGACCCCAATCGGGGTTGGTGTGGAGCCTGTATACATCACCTACTGGAAGTATCAAAACCACGGCCAAAGAGTTATTCCTTTTCTTGTCAATAAAAGTGCGGGATATATCGAAAAGATTGCTATGGAACGAGCCGAAAAATTGATACTGCAACTACCGAGTCAACTCAATACTTTTATGTCATCCGATGCAATTGTGCAAAAGGTGCAATCTGTTTTAGAAGAAGGTAAAAAGAAGAAAATCTGGGGTACTTTTGTATCACCGGATATTGAAATCAGTGATTGGTCTGAATGGCTTAATTTTTTCATCTTATCAGACAATGAATTGATGAAGGTTTATCTTCAGCGAGCAATGCATTTACTCAAAAACAGTAAGTCTGAGTTGCAATCTAACGCGGCTTAAAAGTCGTATCACTTTTACCCATCAGGGGCATTTGACCCTTGCGGGTTTAATGCCTCTGATACTACCCGGAGGTAATAAAATGCTATCAAGATATTTTAAATTGAAGCTTGAAAAACTCGGCTTTAGTGAAGTTTCAGAAGTCTTGTATTCACTAAGCTACTGTCAGGGTGATGGATGTTCTTTTGAAGCCAAAATTGGTGAGAATGAAGTTATACCCATCATTAACCGAATGCATGAAGACCGGCCACACCTTGCTACTGAAAGACATAAAGACCTACTTCTGCAATATGAGCAATCTCAGCTTGTCAGGCAATATCCAGTTTATTTCAGCATTACTCAAAGAGACAGTCATTATGTTCATGACAATACAATGAGTATTGACTGGGAGCACAAAGAAGATTTTGAAGAAACTTTAGAGTATCTCTTAGATCCGACTGAATCTTTATCTGAACATATTCTTGAGTATGCTAAGCAATGTGCTCGAAAGCTTGAGCCTGATGGATACGGACTTATCGATGCGTTTCGCTGTGAGCCTGAAACCGTATGGCAATACAAAACTCGTGAATTTTTGATTCAACTCAGAAAAGAGTCTGAAGATATAGAATACTTTGATCATGATTTTTATCTTGATGATGAAGAGTATTACAGTATTTGTCAGGAATATATCCAGGGCAGGCAGCAGATGGCAACTTTAATAGCCGAAGTGTTTGTACTGAATGAAATCGACATGGATTCTATCGATGAGTATGAACCGGTAGAGCAGTCATTATTAAGTGGGGTCAGTTTCAAGTCTGGTGATCCTACATTTGGTGGTGTTAAATCGGAATTAATCGGCGAGGTGATACAGTCACTTCGGTCGTTACTAGAACAGCTACCCCAACAACAGCAAGCGTAAAGATTTCGTCATAAGACGGATATTGATAGCTGGTCAATTAAAAAATTAGCAACAGTCGTCGTGTTGTAGCGTTTGTTACAGCATGACAATAAACCCATTAAGGGAAGATCCCCTGATGGGAGCTTCCCTTTTAACTTAGGAGTAAATAATGACAGCAGTACAAAAAAAAGCTTATTACGATGCTTCCAAGGTCAGAAGGGAGGCCAGGGGGCGTTGGCTTGAGATTCTGGTCTATATGGTTGGTGACAGGCTTCAGCCTGCTCTGAGTAAGCGACCTGGTAAGCATGTGACCTGTCCAGTTCATGGGACATCCAATAAAAATGGAATCGGTGACGGTTTCCGCTTTTTCAAAGATGTTGATGATACCGGTGGAGGACTTTGTAATACCTGTGGAACATTCCATGATGGTTTTGACCTGATTCACTGGCTGACTGGTCAGGAATTCAGGGAAACACTCAATCAAATTGCTGAATACTTGCGAGTTGAGCCGGAGACTCCCGGTGATTCTAATCAACAGAAAGTTGTGCCAATAGCACGGCCAACTCCTGCAAGAGTTGCTGAAATTAAAGCCCTGCAAGAAAAGGTAAAAGCTGATTTACGGGCAGACTCCCAAAAAGCCAATGACAATATTCAACGCGTATGGCGTGAATCAGTGTCGTTGATTGATGGGCTGCCAAATCCGCTATTTTGTTATTTCAAGTACAGAGGTGTTTTATTACGTAAAGAACAGATGGTTACAGGTGATCATATAAGATACCACTCTGAACTACCTTATTACGATGAGGATGAAGAGGGTAACCTGGAAATGATTGGTAAGTACCCGGCGATCATCGCTGCTATCCGCGATTTAAACGGTGACATCATCACTTTGCATCGAACTTACCTGGAACCTTCGGGTTGCAAAGCAGAGGTTCGTTCAGCTCGAAAGATGATGGCAATACCTGCTAATAAAAAAGTTACCGGTGCGGCGATCCAGCTAGGCGGATTTCCTGCAGATGGTGTATTGGGTGTATCAGAAGGTCTTGAAACCGCCATGTCTATCATGAAGGTATATCAGATTCCTACCTGGTCACTCGTAAATACAACCTTGTTAGAAAACTTTATTCCACCAGAGGGCTTAAAAACCCTGTTAATCTGGGCAGATAAAGACAAAAAACAAGGTGGCCAGTCGGCTGCACAGGCTTTACATGAAGCTCTGCAACCAACTGGTATAGATGTCCATATATTACTTCCACAACGGCCTGTCATTGGCAAGTCTGTAGATTGGAATGATATCCTGGTCAAAGAAGGTATTTTTGGATTTCCAGCTCACAACTACATGAGTCGAATTACCCAGGGTACCTTGAGTACGTAGGTAACTAAGCTTCGATAGGTGTTGTTGATTCAAAAATAAAAACAGTCATACTATTTCTTTTGACAGCATTACTCCTGATGTTTGGGGTAGTCCATGCTGGGAATAAAGGGGCTCAAAATCTAAAAGTCATTAACTTGATAACTCGTATATAAAGACCAGCTTTAGCTGGTCTTTTATTTTCGAAGGCCGCTCGATAAAAAGTACCGAAAAGGGTATTCAGAAAAAATATAAAACGGAAATTAGTCATTAAAATAGTGCATATCAATAAAACACATAAACTGTTTAATGAATCTATTCTCATTTAAGACATCTATAGCTCAGTTCGCAGTATCAATATCTCTTATATTATTGATATTTATTTTGCTTAACACAGCTCAAGCCAGAGTAGGGAAAAATGAGTGCCCGGAAAACAGGTATTTATTACCCAACCTACAGGATTATGATCACTTGAAATATGCGCCTGCAGAGCGTGAGCGTTTATACAATGGAGGCACCTTTATCTCATCTGTTGATAGTATTGACGATGATAATGGGGATGGTAAAGAAGAATACCTAGTGCAACCAAACTGGGTGGCTTACCACTTAAAATCCTTCAATTCAAACAGAGGTAGTAATTATGCGCCTTCATACCGTCGTCCTAAAAATTGGTATCGTCTAAAGTTGTTCAACGAAGAAAGAGAGCACTATAAGACGAACCAAAATGTAGGAAATTCATATCTGGGTATGGGTCATGTATGGAACCGTGGACATCTTTCACAAAGAGCAGACTCAAACCGAATTACTCCTGAATTTGGGTGTAATACCCATGTATTTTCTAATGCGGTTCCCCAGTCGCCAAAGTTTAATCGTGGAATTTGGCAGGGCATGGAAAATTATGTTTCTTCATTATCAAATGAACGTGGTGAGTTATGGGTTGTCACCGGACCTGTTTATGAGAAAGAGAAGGTTATTCAATTTATTGGTGAAAGAGAAAAAAAAGAAATCCCGGTGGCGGTGCCAGATAAATTATTCAAAGTTATTTTCATGGAATCGGAGCGTGGCGTTGAGGTTATCTCGCTCATTTATCCCAACAAGTTCGACAAGCTGCCCACGTATTATAAGGAGGGGAATTGTCAGCAAGATAAACAGTATGATCACACTCCGTATATTGTCTCGCTAAAAGACGTTGAAGATGCCACAGGCCTGACATTCTTCTCCGGTATTGAAATGGATCTCAGTGAATTTAAAAAAATCAAGGCCACTATCTTACCAACTGTGGGTGATGAACACAGAGTCGGTTATTGCCTGTGAACTACTCTTTCTAAATAATTATAGAGTGAGCTTCTTGCGACTCATGCCGAAAATTCTTTCAGAAAATAAGCTGTTTATCTGTATCAATCTAACCAGTCGTTGCTCAATACGCAGGCACTACCCGGAGCGAACTAAAGAGTAAACCCGGGCTGGTTGACGATCCAGATGTTATCTACAACATGCGGGCCTATGAGCTGAAAAAGCTAAAGCCTTTACAGCTGAGCGAGAAGCAGCTCATCGCTGGTTACCAAAGTGCCCTGGATTACGGTTTGAAGGAACTTGCCTTCGATATGCTTATTGAGTGCGAAAAGCGACTCGACGAAGATGAGTTCGACCACGGGCACTTCGAAGGTTTCCTCGAACGGGTTCTGCAGACGGGTGATCTTGATCTGGCGCGAAAGATCAGGGACCATTGCGGAGAACAAGCGTGGTTTCGGCCTCGTGCTATCGAGTTCCGCTTCGATTCGAACCGCTGGAGCGGGATTGTCGAAAATCAGTGTCGGGGATTCAGGGCGAAGAGACCGAGGTAGATGAGCCACTGACTCGTCTTGTTTTCGACTGCGCTACGCACTATCCCGCGTTGGCCATTGTTTTCGCAAGAGCTGCGATTGCCAGCAAGCGGGGCATCCGCTGGACAACATGATGCTGCTGGATGTCATCCGTGATGCCCGTATCGATCTGGATCTGGAACCCTCGAATGATCCGGCAGAGTCGCTGTTCGACTGGATCGAGGATCAGACGCTGCTGAAGGAAAAGACGAAGACGGAAAACGAAGAGATAAAGCAGTTATCCAGTAAACTGAAGCAGCCCGTGCCGACCTCACCGATAAGAAGCAAACATTGCAAGCGATGGAACAAACAGTCAAAGAACTCGGAAGGAAGTCAGAGTCAGCCCGTGTGCCGACTCTGCAAGATGATGTCAGGTTGGATGACCTGGATACTGCTGCTCATGAGGAAAGGGAGAATACCCTGATAAGGTTGCGTACCCAGGTGACCAACCTGAAAGCTGAAATTGGCGAACAGCAGCAACAGCGCAGCCAACTACGAAAAATGCTGGAGGAAGAATACAAAAAGCGCCAGGCAATAACGGCTCTAAGCGTGCCAGCGGAACAAGTTGATATTGATGAGGAATCTATCATAACACCCTCTGGAAAACACACCCTGCCGGAATATACGTATGCTTTCCGGAAGACCTGCGAGTCCCTTCCATCAGCCCTTACCGCCAAGGCGATCCTCGCAGTCGGACGTTTCGCTGCTCATGAGGATTCGATCTGGAGGCAAACAAAATCTATAAAACGCATGGCGGAACACTATCGCATTCGCATTAATATCGATTACCGCATGTTCGTGCACTGGCAGCCGGGCAAGTTACTACGCATACTCGACGTCATTCCGCGCCAGGATTTGGAATCCTGGATCAAACGACATGGCTAAGAGATAGCAGGTGAGTGGTATCTTTGCAGTTTTCGATTGTGGACTGCCGTTGGTGGATCAACGAGAGTGTAGTGATATCGTTTCCTTATGTTGGAATGAAATACCAGGTAGTGATCCATTAAATGCTCAAGAAAAGGCCATAACTTTTCCCTGGATTCCATAGACGATTAATTCCGTTTAAAACAACAACGTCAGCTTTATTCGTTTATAAACTTATCATCATTACCAGGAATTACCAGACTAAAAATGAAAACATTAGCAGTTGTCTCCCACAAAGGAGGTACAGGTAAATCAACTTTGTCTATTCATCTTGCCGTTAAAGCACAGTCAGAAGGCCAGGATACATTATTGGTGGATTTGGATAGCCAGTCATCAACGGTAGCAGAGTGGGCCAGTATTCGAACTGATAAACATCCACTTGCTGTCACGGCTCAAGTATCTGACATTACAGAATTACAACAGCAGGCTACGGATGAAGGGTTTGATCTATTAATACTGGATTGCCCACCATACCTTAATGATGATACTGATCAGATAACAAGATTAGCAGATTATACGATACTTCCGACATCCCCTCGATTTGCTGATATATGCACTTTGCCCAAGGGGATAGAAAAAATTCATCAGCCATATTCAGTGGTACTGAATTCCTGCACTCCAGACCTTGAGGGTAAAATTTCGTTTAAAACTGCACAGGTTTATCAGATGCTCAATGACTCTGACATTCCTGTATCACCTGTTCATATAATACGTCTGGAGGCATTTACTGAAGCGCTTAACTACGGTCAGGGTGTTACTGAATACCAGTCAAATGGTAAGGCGTCAGAGCATATTAAGACTCTGCTTGACTGGATATACATGGTGGCCTGAGTTTATGAACAGAAAACAAACCTTGATCAAACTAGGCGCAGAGACTGGCAGAACATCGCGGTAGTACGTTTTGTGATTGGCCTTCTGTTGAAGGGTATGCCTATCAGCTATCATAGTTGCTTTCTTACCCGGTTACTTCCGTATTGACACAGGTTTTTAACCTTGCAAAATTGAATGACTGGTGCAAGAATGCAAGGATGATTAAACGTGAAATTTTTGATATTGTTCTACGCCGCCTGGCTCAGTTTGATAGCGTTGCTCTTGTCGGGCCTAGGCAAGTGGGCAAGACCACATTGGCTCGAGAGATTGCGGCCGAGGTTGGTCAAAAAGCGCGATACCTCGATTTAGAAAGCCCATCAGACAGACAATTGCTTGATGATCCTGATAGCTATTTTTCTTTATACTCGGATCACCTTATCATACTGGACGAAGTGCAGCGCACACCTGAAATATTTCAGGTGCTGCGTGGACAAATTGATCAAAGGCGGCGCATGAAAGAGGGAGGGAAGTTTCTTATTCTCGGTTCGGCTTCGATGGATTTGCTGCGCCAATCATCTGAAAGCCTGGCAGGACGAATTAGTTATGTAGAAATGAGACCGTTGACCTTTCGCGAGATTACAAGTGACGACCAGAATAGGGCCAGCAATGAACAAAACCTGATTGATGGTCTCTGGTTGAAAGGTGGGTTTCCTGAGAGTTACATGCGCCTGGATGAAGAAGCATCGCTTCAATGGCGTCTGGATTTCATCCAGACATATTTGGAGCGTGATATTCCACAATTTGGTTTGCAAGTCACAACAGATCAGCTTGCTCGGTTCTGGCGAATGCTGGCTAACGATCAGGGTGAATTATTCAATGCTCAGCGATTTGCGCGGTCATTGGGTGTTAGCGGGCACACTATATCGCGTTATCTGGATATTCTTGAAAAACTTCTACTGGTTCGATCATTGCAGCCCTGGTCGGTTAACACCGGAAAGCGTCTTGTTAAATCTCCACGGCCTTTCGTGCGAGATAGTGGAATCCTACACGCATTGCTTCACTTGCAAACAAGTGATGCGTTACGAAGCCATGCTGTTTCAGGGAAAAGTTGGGAGGGCTATGTCATTGAAAATTTGATTAGTGCATCCAGCAGCAAAGCACGTCCCTATTTCTATCGCACAGGAGCTGGTGCAGAGGCTGACCTTGTATTGGAGTTTGCACCTGGCCAGTGTTGGGCCATTGAGGTCAAACTCAGCAGTGCACCGACCGTAGATCGTGGTTTTCACAATGCGGCAGATGACATAGCCGCAGTGCGCCGCATTCTTGTTTATAAAGGTAAGGAACGTTTTCCGATGCGAGGGGGTATTGAAGCGATGCCGCTGCTCGATGCGATGAACGAAGTCAGCGATGCGGTAAGAGCGTGACGGATCGAAATGACTATATTGCTAGAAAACTCACCTGGATTGATGAACAGCAGAAGCTGCAAGTTATTGCAGATATTCAGGTTGTAAACAAGTTTAATCAGCCTCTAGTTATCCTTGGTGATTCTGGAATGGGAAAGACTCGTTTTATGGAGCAACTAGGGGCACTACCAAACTTGAGAGTACAGCCCGGTATCTTGGAATAGAAGTAGATGATGCTCTGGAAATATCTGAGTTAACTGATCGTTGATGAAATTAACCTGGAAGTGTCTAATCAGGCACTTTCTGGTTCTCCAGACCGGTCATAGGAGGCAGTAGAGAATTCGGTGTACAGTTTAACCTCCGAAATAGCCAACAACAACTATCAGGCTTAATGATGGACAAACCAGTCGTTCGCTTATCGATCCATTGCATTGTATATATTTGCCAGTATTGTGTTCTACCCCAAATTCTCAATCAACTTACAGATGATAATCCAGCCAGATAGCCTAAAATTTTTATGTCTCAGACAACAACCTCTTACCATGTATTCCCTTTCAAGTTTATAATCCTGATTCTGTTTATTTATTACCTTTTTGATTTGAGTCAATCTCTAATCAATCTCAATTAAATAACCCTAATTATATAGGGTATTATCGAAAGCTATAAAAACAAGTTCCCATCATTTCATAAGGAGTAAGAAAATGATCAGCTACTTTCCTCGTCTAAAAACTAATAATTCATTAATTTTAGTGTTGATCCTTTTAGCAGGGATAACCAGTTGTGGTGGAGGTAATGATCCTGATGATCCTCCAACGAATTCAGCTCCAGTTACGACCGATAGCAGTGTGGCCACCAACGAAGATACAGTTATTGCAGTGTTATTAAATGTAACCGACGATGAAGATGCAACAGACTCATTGGTATTTACAATTAGTGCCCCATCGAATGGTGTACTTTCAGGTACTGCACCAAATTTGACCTATACACCGAACGCAAACTTTAGCGGTAGTGACAGCTTTGACTTCTCTGCGACCGATAGTGGCGGGGAAATATCTAATGTTTCCACCGTCAGTATCACTGTTAATCCTGTCAATGATGCACCGGTTATTACCCAGACCGGACCACTGATGGTTGCTATGGATGAAGACAGTACGCCCACCGATTTTGTTGCACCTACCATCACAGCAAGTGATATAGATAGTGGTACCCTGGCCTGGAGCGGATCGATTGCATCAAACGGTACCGCAACGGTATCTGGCACAGGCGCTAGTCCAACCATAACCTATGTACCTGATGCAAACTTCAATGGAAGCGACAGCTTTGACGTTACGGTAAGCGATGGTAGTGGTGGAAGTGATGTGATTACGGTTAACGTATCCATCCTTGCACAGAATGACGCTCCGGCGATTACACAGACCGGACCACTGATGGTTGCTATGGATGAAGACAGTACGCCCACCGATTTTGTTGCACCTACCATCACAGCAAGTGATATAGATAGTGGTACCCTGGCCTGGAGCGGATCGATTGCATCAAATGGTACCGCAACGGTATCTGGCACTGGCGCTAGTCCAACCATAACCTATGTACCTGATGTAAACTTCAATGGAAGCGACAGCTTTAACGTTACGGTAAGTGATGGCAGTGGTGGAAGTGATGTGATTACGGTGGATGTAACTGTCGAAGCGCAAAATGATTTACCCACCATAAGCGGCTCTCCTTCAACTACAGCAAATGATGGTGTGTGGTATACCTTTACCCCGAATGCTAACGATATTGACGGTGATTCACTCAGTTTCAACATTCAAAACATGCCGGCCTGGGCTATGTTTGATACTGTCGATGGAACTTTGTCGGGTACTCCGGAACTCAGTGACGTTGGCGTTGACTTCAGTAATATCATTATCAGCGTAACAGCGGGTGGAGACACGGTTGACATGGCAGCATTTTCGATATCGGTGAGTGCTTTCGATATTACTCAACAGTGGGAACAGGTAGTTTTTAATGGTTTTGGCGATGTTAATAATGGGAAGCTTTTTCCAAATATCGTATTCGGCGAATATCTATATGCTGGAGTTGAAAATGAAACTACCGGAGTAGAGTTATGGCGAAGTATTGATGGCATCGACTGGAATCAGGCTGTTACAGGCATTTTTCTTGTGGGTGCTATTTTCGATGGTTATATGTATTCCGGAGTTGGGAAAGAGCTCTGGCGAAGTTCTGATGGTATTAACTGGGATCAGGTCAATACTGACGGGTTTGGAGATAGTAATAATGAACATAGCTTTCACGCAGTTGTATTCGACGGATACCTTTATGTCGGAACTCAGAATGCAATAACAGGAGGAGAAATCTGGCGAAGTATTGATGGAACCACCTGGTCTCAGGTCAATACTGATGGGTTTGGAGATAGTAACAATGAGAGTACCTCTCCCACAGTTGTATTCAATGGCTACCTGTATGCTGGTACTGTTAATGAAATAACTGGAGGAGAAATATGGCGGAGCTCGAATGGGACGACCTGGACTCAGGTCAATACTGATGGATTTGGAAACGTTAATAACTTTGAAGTATCCCCGGCAGTTGTTTTCGATAATTATTTATATTCTGATATCACAAATAGAGCGACAGGAGGTGAAATATGGCGGAGTTCGGATGGCACTACCTGGGAACAGGCAGTAGCTAATGGTCTTGGTGATATTGAAAATGGGGATATTACATTTGGAGTTGTATTAGATGGTTACCTTTATGCTGGAACAGAGAATGAAGTAACCGGTGGAGAAATCTGGCGAAGCTCTGATGGCACCACCTGGAACCAAGTCAATACAGATGGCTTTGGAGACAGCAATAGTGAGGGAATTTCCGGCATGGCATTTTTTGACGATTATCTTTATGTTGGAACCGAAAATGTAGTTACAGGCGGTGAGATATGGAGAGCCAAAAAAGAAGCTATCGCAGATACCTGTGACTTTTCAGGCTGGGAAAAGGACTTACATAATCCGATATTTGAATCCAGTGGCCCTGGGGAATGGGATGATCCTTATTGGGGACTTGGAGTGGTGTTAAAAGACTTGGATGAGCCGGTGAATAAGTATAAACGCTGGTATATAGGAGGAGTGACCGCGGGTGGTGATGATGGAAAGAGTATCGGGTATGCTACCTCATCAGATGGGATTAACTGGGTTCCCTATTCAAATAATCCGGTTATGACTCATGGAAACACTTGGGACATTGATGGTTTTCGTGGTCTAAGTGTCATCAAAGATGGTTCGACATATCAAATGTGGTATGGAGGTAATGATATTTATGATACCGATCGAATAGGGTATGCAACATCTTCAGACGGCATCAATTGGATTCTCTATCAAAATAATCCTGTCTTTTCGCCGGGTGCCAACGGTTCCTGGGATGATGAAGATATTGCTCATCCATGGGTTATAAAAGAAGATTTAATCTATAAAATGTGGTACAGGGGTGATGATGATATGACTAATACCGCTCAGATAGGTCTTGCTACTTCGACAGATGGAATAAACTGGCAACGTTCAACAAGTAATCCGATATTGTCTCCAGATCCAGCAATTTCGTGGGTAGATGGCGGAGTAGACGGACCATCAGTAGTCAAATATGGATCAGGTTATACAATGGTATTTGGTGGAACTGACCAGTCAGGTACTAACAGAATAGGATACGCAACATCCAGTGATGGTGTGACATGGAATAAAGACGATAATAATCCAATATTGGATATAGGTACTGGAAGTGACTGGGATAGTACCGCTGTTTTTCCCGAAGCATTAATAGATGACTCTTCATCCTTAAAGCTCTGGTATGTTGGTGCGGATAGCTCATTCACTATAAAAAGTGGCTTAGCAGTAATGTGTAAGTAATCATGTATTTGTTTACCGGTAACTTTTTAAAAGGCTTTCCGTTCAGGCTTTGCATTTGATATCACAAGAAATAATTTTCAGAGTCATTATGACACTTGTCTTCTATTATCCTCTGGATATCTATTAAGATTTAACCAGGATCGCAGTAAATTAAAGGAACTATAGAGTCAAAAGGAACTATATGGTCAAGTCTTTGATTTATGATATCAAGTGAATTGAATGACTTTAAGTCTAAGTTCGCTTACGCCACACTGAAGCAGGTCATCACATTTCCAGAAAACTGGTCTTGCCGCCACTTGAGATGAAATAAAATGATTTGTATGACTCCTAACAGAAAGCGGGAGACTATCTCGATACTCTGGAAAATCTGAGTTATTAGATACTAGGATAAAATACTTAACCAGGTAATTTCAATTCAGAATTTTCTGGTTTCTCTATACCGGTCATAGGAGGAAGTAGAGCCTTCGATTTTCAAGTAAAATAGCAAAATCGCAAATTTTCAACTCAGTCTTAAAGATGGACATTGCAGCCGTTCAGGTTTGACCTCTTTAATCTCTGGAAATGATCTAAACCAAGCAATCACCTCAAGATCATCAAGGAGTCATTTTGTAGGAGTGAGTACAGTTAGCACTCTCCGTGTAAAATTCAATAGAATCTTTACATGACGAATGAAACAGCTAAATAAATATCAGCTTTAGATGAAAGCTGTTACTTCACTCCACAAATTGACTATACCAACAAACACCCTTGACATACATAGTACCAAGGACGTAATCTCCATGTTCCACACTATATGTGGTATATTCTAAAAATAATAGACACTAGATATAGATAAATATAATTACAGGCAGGCAGTTATCCAGCATAGATTTACCTCTATGGGCTGCATAGTCTTAACTACAACAGAAAGGTCACACGTAATATGAAAACAGCTCATCTCACAGCCGTTAAGAGCACCATTGTCGACATCCCCCTGCAGAATGCATCTCAAGATATCTGGCACACAAAATATCAACTGAAAACCAAAGATGGAGTAGCGGTCGACCAGAATATTGATGACACCTACCAACGGGTGGCCAAAGCGCTGGCAGAGATCGAAACAGGTAACAAGGCTCAAGGTAAGTGGCAGGAAAAGTTCCTCTGGGCGCTACGCAATGGTGCAATACCTGCGGGCCGTATCATCTCCAATGCGGGTGCACTTAAGTACAAACCCGCCACTTCCACCATCAACTGTACTGTCTCCGGCACAATCAAGGACTCTATGAATGATATTCTGGGCAAGGTCCATGAAGCGGGCCTCACCCTCAAGGCCGGTTGTGGTATCGGCTACGAGTACTCAACCCTGCGTCCACAGGGTGCCTACGTAAGCGGTGCCGGTGCCTACACCTCCGGCCCCCTTTCGTTTATGGATATCTACGATAAGATGTGTTTTACGGTCTCTTCTGCCGGTGGCCGCCGCGGTGCCCAGATGGCCACCTTTGATGTGGGCCATCCAGATGTGATGGAGTTTATCGGTGCCAAACGTGAAGATGGGAGACTGCGCCAGTTCAACCTCTCACTTCTTATTACCGATGAGTTCATGGAAGGGGTAAAGAACAATGGCGATTGGCAGCTTGCCTTCCCCATCACCGAACATGAGGTTGAGACCGACAAACCCGACCTCACCGACAGCAGCAAATTTGTCTGGCGTGAGTGGCCGCAGACCGAAGGTTATATCACTAGCGAATCCGGACTGGTAGCCTGTCGCATCTACAATACCATTCGCGCCCGCCGCCTGTGGGATGTGATCATGTCATCCACCTACGACTACGCCGAACCCGGCTTCATTCTTATCGACAAGGTAAATGAGATGAACAACAACTGGTTCTGTGAAAATGTTCGCGCCACCAACCCCTGTGGAGAGCAGCCGCTCCCCCCATACGGCGCCTGCCTGCTGGGTTCCATCAACCTTACCCGCTTTGTAGAGCAGCCCTTCACCAAACATGCAACCTTCAAATGGGACAAGTTCAAAAAGGTGGCCGCCATCTTCACCCGTATGCTGGATAACGTGGTGGAGATCAATGGGTTACCGCTGGCTAAGCAACGTCAGGAGATAGAGCATAAGCGCCGCCATGGCATGGGCTACCTGGGACTGGGCTCTACCATGACTATGCTCGGCATGAAGTATGGGGATGATACCTCCCTGGAGTTCACCGAGCGCGTTACCCGTGAGCTGGCGATTGCTGGATGGCGTACCGGCCTGGAACTGGCGAGGGAAAAGGGGGCTGCTCCTATCATGAACGAAGAGTTCAAAGTGACCGAGGCTATGCTGGCCGCTCGCCCTGAAATGAGCAAAGACAACTGGAAGCTGGGTGACAAGATAAAGGGCAAAATCCTCCACGCCCGCTATAGTCGCTATATGCAGCAGCTAGCCACCATAGAGCCAGAGCTGGTTGAGGAGCTAAGCCAAATCGGTTGCCGCTTCACTCACCACAGCTCCATCGCTCCCACCGGTACCATCTCTCTCTCCCTGGCCAATAATGCCAGTAATGGGATCGAGCCCAGCTTTGCTCACCACTATTCCCGCAATATCATTAAACAGGGCAAGAAGAGCAAGGAGAAGGTGGATGTCTTCAGTTTCGAACTTTTGTCATACCGTGATCAGATCAACGCCAAAGCAATGCCATTCTCGGGGGAGCCTGAAAATAGCCTGCCAGATTACTTTATTACAACTGACGACATTACACCAAAGCAACATGTTGATGTGCAGGCAGCAGCCCAGAAGTGGATCGACTCATCCATTTCTAAAACTGCCAACGTGCCCGCCGACTATCCTTATGAGGAGTTCAAGGATATCTACCTCTACGCCTACGAGCAGGGACTGAAGGGATGCACCACCTTCCGCTTTAACCCTGAGGCATTCCAGGGTGTGCTGGTAAAGGAGGAGGATCTGGAGAACACCACCTACAAATTTACACTGGAGGGAGGTGAAATCGTAGAGGTTAAGGGTAATGAGGAGATTGAGTATGATGGGGAGACCCACACCGCAGCCAATCTGTTTGATGCCTTGAAAGAGGGGTATTACGGGAAACTGTGATGGTACCCGGTACTTGAGAGTTCGATAGTTCCATAGAAAAATTACAAAGAGATAGAAAAAATGACCATTAAACTAGAGCAAAAAATCACAGGCTACGAAGTAGTCAGCAAGAATGAACCTGTAGCAGTAGAAGAGAAGGAAGAAAATAACATCATCCAGATGCATGAGAAGGTGGCCCGCCCCGAGATGCTGTTTGGTTCCACCTACAAGATCAAAACCCCTCAGTCTGATTATGCCCTCTATGTCACTATAAATGACATGATCCTTAATAAAGATACAGCCCACGAGATACGGCGTCCTTTTGAGGTCTTTATCAACTCAAAAAATATGGATCACTATCAGTGGATTGTGGCCCTCACACTGATCATCTCCGCCGTGTTCAGAAAGGGGGGGGATGTCACCTTCCTGGTGGAAGAGCTCCGTTCCGTCTTCGATCCCAGTGGTGGCTACTTTAAGCGCGGTGGCAAGTTTATGCCCTCTCTGGTGGCGGAGATTGGTGACGTCATTTGTGACCACATGGTAATGATCGGCATGATCAAGGAGCAGAAGCTTGATGAGAATGTCCAGAATATTCTTGATGCCAAGCGGGAAGAGTTTGAGCGCAACATGGGTCTGAAGGATAGCCGCCACACAAGTGAATTTCCCGTTGGGGCTCAGCTGTGCAAAAAATGCCATACCAAAGCAGCAATCATGATGGATGGGTGTCTCACCTGTCTCAACTGCGGCGAATCAAAATGTGGCTAATGTCACTATTTTAGTGAGCATATTGATATTTATCATTTTGCAAACCATATTATTTTGTAACTGTATATCTCATTATTATCTTTTGATCAGTTATATATCGCTATGAAAAAATCTCCGTTTAATCTTGATGATGACTCCACTTACCAGAAATGGCGTGACTGGAAACTGGAAAATTGTGCCCGGGATGTAAGTGACTTTATTGTGGAGATCGATGATCCCCGCAAATTGACTCAGGTCCAGCATGACGCCATTCTGGATCGCTGTAAAAAATACAACATGGCTGTCTATATCAGTAAACTGGGTGATGTTGAGGGAACCGATATTCCCCGTGGTATTGGCAGTGCATTTGGTCTGGAGAACCTGGATCATAACCGGGGGGCTGAATCTGACGCAGTCACTGCCCTTACGGTTCAGGATGATGCGTATCACGGCGCATACATCCCATACTCCAACAAAGAGATTCACTGGCACACAGATGGTTACTACAACCGTCTCGATCTACAGAATCATTCCCTGCTGCTCCACTGCGTAAGACCAGCCATGAGCGGCGGTGAAAATGCAGTTATAGACAATGAGCTGGTCTACATTCTTATGCGTGATGAGAATCCGGAGTATATCCGCGCCCTAATGGCAGAGGATGCCGTTCTCTACCCAGAGAACGTTGTGGACGGAGTTGAACTTCGCCCCAACCGTATCGGTCCAGTCTGGATGGTTACCGCTGATGGTCACCTCCACATGCGCTACACCATGCGTAAGAGAAATGTGGCGTGGAAAGATGATCCGATCGTAAAGGACTCGGTATCCTGGTTAGAAAATCTACTCAATGGGGATTCTGAGCATATTTTTCGCGCAACCCTTCAATCTGGCTGGGGGCTGGTGAGCAACAACGTTCTTCACGATAGAAGTGGCTTTAAGGATGATGAGGACCCAGCCAAAAAACGCCTGCTCTACCGTGCTCGCTACTACGACCGTATTCAGGGAATTTAACTCTTTGCATTCCAGATAGGGAGGTCCGGGAGCATCTATCCCGACTATTTCAAAAACATGGATATCCAAATTGTTTTACCTCTTTTTATAATTAGTGCCTGAACGGAAAAGCACCAATTTCAAAAATTCTTTCCATTTCA
>ERZ890953.86-NODE-86-length-53133-cov-16.550096_pt1 | contig 53133 bp, 43 predicted proteins | sample MGYA00521264_ERZ890953 | MGnify/ENA primary metagenome ERZ890953 (study PRJEB32303, sample SAMEA104408629) | aquatic metagenome | biome: Brackish water; feature: Chemocline; material: water | place: Baltic Sea | collected 2014-10-26T21:54:00 | depth 200 m ...
ACACTTTTGAAATCTTTTATCAAATGCTTAGCATGAACAAGCGAAAGCGAATTCGAATCAAATACTCCATCAAAAAAGGTCAAGCGGTGGACAGCGTCGAGAAGCTTTTTAGAAGCGCCGACTGGAGCGAACGCGAAATGTTCGACATGTTCGGCATAGAGGCGAACAATCATCCTTTCATGAAAAGAATTTTGATGCCTTACGATTGGCAAGGACATCCGCTTCTTAAAACATATCCATTGCAAGGCGACGAGTTCGCGGCTTGGTACGAAGTGGACAAGATTTATGGAAAAGAGGCGAGAGACGTAATTGGCCCTGAAATCCGTGACACGGCTCGCGTCGACCGTTACGATAGCGAGCGTTTCGCGCGTTTGGGCTACGAGGTTCCAAAGGGAACTAAAATAACGGACGATATGGAAAAAACAGAGCAGAGCTACCAAGAAGAGGGTGGAGTGTTTATGATTACAAAATTTGATAAAGCGTCGTCAAAAATTATTGATGACCCACAAAGATAAGGCGGTAAAATATGGCACAAGTAAAAAATAGATTATCTCCATTTTTTGAAAACATTACTTTTGATAGAGAAGACAACGAGTTAGTTCTCAACTTCGGTCCTCAGCATCCTTCCGCTCACGGGCAGTTGCGTTTGATGCTTCATCTTCAACAAGAGCAGATAGTAAAAGCGCATCCAGACGTTGGTTATCTTCATCGCGGTATGGAAAAGATGGCTGAGAACATGATTTACAACGAGTTCATGCCTACGACCGACCGTATGGATTACATAGCGTCGTCTTCGAACAATTACGGCTTCGCTCTTGCGGTTGAAAAACTAATCGGCTTGGAAGTTCCTCGTCGCTCGAAAGTGATTCGTATGTTGCTTTTGGAAATTAATCGTCTTATGTCTCATCTTTTTTGGTTGGCTACGACAGCGCTGGACATTGGAGCCATGACGGTTTTTCTTTACGCTTTTCGCGAAAGAGAATATTTGATGGACATTATCGAAGGTTATTGCGGAGCTAGACTTACGCATGCCGCCATTCGCATCGGTGGCGTTCCTTTAGACATTCAAGATTCATTTTTACATCAATTGAGAGTTTTTCTAAACAAACTTCCACAGAACATTAAAGATTATGAAGATCTTCTTGACACGAACCGCATTTGGCTTATGAGAATGGAAGAAGTTGGCACTATATCTAAAGAGATGGCGCTTTCATGGGGTTGTACGGGACCAATGCTTAGAGCGTCGGGTTTCGCATGGGATTTGCGTAAAGAAGAGCCGTATGAACTTTATGACGAAGTGGAATTTAACGTTCCTTATTCTGATAAAGGCGACAACTTCGCTCGTTACCGCATATATATGGAAGAGATGAGAGAGTCCGCAAAGATTTTGTATCAAGTAATTGAGATGTACGAGAAGTGCGTCGATAACGATGAGACGGCGTTAATGGCTCATGCTCCTAAATACATTTCCGCTCCTAAGATAGACATCATGACTCAAAATTACTCTTTGATGCAACACTTCGTGCTTGTAACGCAAGGGATGAGACCGCCGGTTGGCGAAGTTTACGTAGCTACCGAATCGCCAAAAGGTGAACTAGGTTTCTTTATAAATTCTCAGGGTGGACCATATCCATACAGATTAAAGCTTCGCGCTCCATCTTTTTGGCACACTGGAATTTTAACCGACCTTTTACCAGGTCACTATATTCCAGACGTCGTTTCGATTATTGGTACGACAAATATTGTTTTTGGTGAGGTTGACAGATAATGAAACGCTATGATTTAAGACATTTAAAAGACGAGTTTGAGCCTAGAATGAAAGAAATTCTTCTCACTCACAAAGCAAAAGAAGTGGCAATATTTCTTTTTGAAATTGGTGATTTTACGCCCGTTCAGCGTTCCGCCGACGTCGTAAAAGAATCAGGTTATGAGTTGATGAACTCTTTAAAATTTAACGAAGTCGACTGGACTATCGTCGTAAAAAAAGATTAGGATTTTATTTTGAGCAAAGTCTATTTTTCTACTTGGAATGGAGAGCTAATCAATAATATTGGCAAACCAGAAGAAGAGTGGGAAGAATCAGCATATAACCTACCAGCGCAATACGATGACCACCGTGATTCCAAAGCCTTCATAGGCTGGGATGGCGTTGCGTTATTTGATGAAAACGTGGACGTAATTCGTTTAGCTATGGAATACGCCGCGCAATATCAAGAGTATTCAGAAGCATGTGGAAGATGCGCTCCTGGACGTTGGGGTGGTCGCATACTTTATGATCAACTTGACAAAATTGCTCGCGGCGAAGGCGCTTTAGCTGATTTGGACCACTTAAAAGAGATCGGTAAAAGTATGCAAGTGACTTCAAAATGTGAGATTGGAAAAACCGTTCCGACTCCCATCATTGATTTGATGATTCACTTTGAAGACACGTTTGTAGATTGCATTACGAACCAAAAAAAATCTAAACATTATGACGACAAAATAGGGTATATAGCAAAGATAACGGCGCCATGTACGGACGCTTGTCCCGCTGAAGTCGATATTCCCGGTTATATTGAAGGCGTTAGAGATTTGCGTTTTGACGATTCTCTTGAAGCGACGCGTCAAACCATGCCTCTCGCTCACACATGTGGTCGCGTTTGTCCACATCCATGTGAAGACGCTTGTAGAAGAACGAATCTTGACGAACCGATTTCAATCATGGCTCTTAAACGTCTTGGCGCTGATTGGGAAACCGATCATGGGTACGACTTTTTTCATCCAATGGAAAAAGCGCCTTCGACAGGTAAAAAAGTGGCCGTCGTCGGAGCTGGTCCCGCCGGTCTTACAACCGCTTATTATTTGGCGGCGGACGGCGTGGAAGTCGACGTTTACGAAGAACTTCCAGTTCTTGGCGGTGAAGTTACCGTTGGCGTTCCCGAATACCGTATGCCTTGGGATAAGTATCTTCAAGACATAGAGTGCGTTAGAGACATGGGCGTAAACTTTATCATGAACCACAGAGTCTCCGTTGATGACATGAGAAGATTTGAAAAAGATTATGACGCGACGATGATAGCGTCGGGAACTCGCATTTCCAAAAAAGTTTATTGCAACAACGAACGACCTGAAATTACGGGTTATTGGGGAGCGATCGACTTCCTTGATCGCGTAAATCTTAATGTGAAGTTTGGCATTACGTTAACAGAACCTCAAAAAAAAGAGTACGCGATTGACGCGGATTTCGTCGATTTGACTGGCAAAACGGTTGCCTGCGTCGGTGGTGGATTTACTTCCATGGACGTTGTGCGCTGCTCGATTCGCGCGGGAGCCAAGAGAGTCGTGATGATTTATCGCCGCGATGAAAAGACCATCATTCGCAACACGACGTACGAAGAGTATCACGAAGCCGTGGAAGAGGGCGTGGAGTTTATGTTCCATTCCGCCGTTGCGGAGATGAAAGACGAAAACAATATTTTAAAATCACTTGTCATAGATAAGTTTGAATTGGTTCCAGCAAAAGATGGCGGTCGTCCAGAACTTGTAAAAATCGAAGGCGCGTCCGAAGAGATAGAGTTTGATTATCTGATTCCAGCGGTTTCGCAAGCCGCCGATTTGAAGTTTCTTCCTCCAGAGTGGGAACTAGATATGACTTCATGGTCTACGATTAAGACAAACGGAAAAGACTATATGACGTCTCGCAAAGGCGTATTCGCGAGTGGAGATTGCGAGTATGGTCCTATGACGATTGTAAACGCGGTTGGACAAGCCAAACGCGGCGCTTCGGTGATGAGTCGTTATTTACAAAGCGGTGAGATTACTTTGTCCGATGAAGAGATAATGTCGGATCATCTTCGCAAGCTTAAAGTTTATGACAAAAAAGAAAAAGTCAAGGGCTGGTTGCCAGGACTCGCGCGAGAGCATAGTTCGGTTTTAGACATCGCTTATCGTCGAACGAACAACGCAGAGGTAAACTTAGGCTTTACCCAAGAAGAAGCGATGAGTGAAGCCGATCGTTGCATGCGTTGTTATTACATCGCCATGGTTCAGGCATAGGAGGTCGGATATGAAAAAATTAGTAAATTTTAAAATTGACGGCAGAGACGTTGTCGCAAAAAAAGGCGAGACTATTTTACAAGTGGCTCGCAAAAACGACATCTACATACCAACTATGTGTTACATCTCAAAAACCACTCCATGCGCGTCTTGTAGAATGTGCGTCGTGGAAGCAAAAGGCGTCGAAGGTTTTGTGTTGTCTTGCAACACCCCTCCAACCGAGGGCGTGGAAATCACCACCAATACGCTGGAACTAGAGAAAGAAAGAACAAACATCATGAAGCTTTACGACGTCAATCATCCTTTGGAATGCGGCGTTTGCGACAAGTCTGGCGAGTGTGATTTGCAAAATAAAACTTTGGAGTTCGCGGTAGAAAAACAAACTTTTTCCACTCGCGAGCAACATCGTCCAGTAGAGCATTGGGGACTTATTAATTATGACCCGGCGCTATGCATCATGTGTGAAAAATGCACGCATGTTTGCAACGAGGTCATAGGCGACGACGCCATAGAGGTTTATTTTGGTGGATATAGTTCAGTCATAATTCCTAAAAATGGAGATAAACTTGATTGTACTTTTTGTGGAGAGTGCATAGCGGTTTGCCCCGTTGGCGCTCTTGTAAGCTCAAACTTTCAATACTCCGCGAACGCTTGGGAACTGAGTCGAGTTCCATCGACATGCGCTCACTGTTCCGCTGGCTGTTCTTTAGAGTATGAGACTAGACATAACGGCATAAACGCTGACGACGTTATTCATAGAGTGAAAAACAACTTTGAATACGCGTCGCTTTGCGGAGCGGGACGTTTTGGTTTTGACTTTGACAATCAGGCTCCAAAAAGCGAAGCGGCTTTCGTCAACGCGGTAGAAGCAATCAAAAACGCGAGCGCGATACGTTTTTCATCCATGATTACAAATGAAGAAGCGCATATTTTGCAACTCTTAAAAGAAAAACTTGGAGTTAAGCTTTTTAACGAAGACGCGAGACAATACGGCGCGTTTATGAAAGCGTACTCTTCCATAAGCGCAAAGCTGCATCACAGCGCATCTTTAGACGCCGTTAAGCAAGCGGACGCCGTTATAATTATTGGAAGTCGCGTTACGACGGACAATCCCGCGGTTAGATACGCTCTTACCACGGCCTCTCGTCACAATGGGGCGAAAATAGTTTACGCGCATCCGATCGAAGACGCCCTTTTGCAAAACGCCATTACTCAGCTTATGAAGTATGAAGCGGGAGCGGAAGAGGGAGTTATGGCTCTATTGGCAAATGAATTGCTTCGCGACGCGGATTTGAGCGAAAGCGAAAAAGCGTTTTTCAATGACTTGGATTTAGGGTATTTATCCGCTGAGAGCAACATTGGCGAAGAAGAATTTGCCCAAATGAGTAAAAGCTTTTCAAGAGCCAGCAATCGTATTTTGATTGTCGGAAGCGATATGTTCGCTCATGCAAAAGCTCAAAACGTTGCAAAATTGGCGGCGATGATTGAAAAATACACAACTTTTTCTCTTCTTGTCATTCCTACGCAAGTCAATACGGTTGGAGTCTCATTGATTTGCGACGTCGACGTGGATGAAGAGATGGACAACGTCGTAGGTTACAACGCCAAAGGGGACTTCGTTATCTCGTCGCTCGTCGACGCGGATTTGGCGATTCCCGCCTTAAATCAGCAAGAGGGAACCGTAGTGAGCGTTGACAATCAAGTGTTGCCTTTAAACGCGGCGCTTAATTTTGATGGTTATAACTTAAACGACGTCGCCAACGAGTTGGGCGTTAAAAAAGAGAACACGATTGATTACACTAAAGAGTTAAGCGCTAAATCAGGATTTAAACCGCTTGCGTTTGATGATTTGGAGAATTTTTTAACTTCTCATGGAGAGGATAAAAGAGGCTATCTTTTAGACGAAGTGGAGTGTGAAGCGAATGGAAAATTAGACGAGGTCGATGAACTTCCTGAATTTAACGGCTCAGTAATTTATCATTCAAATCCCGTTTTACAGTTTAACGCTTATACAAACGTTACAAAACAGCTAGAGCGCGATAACAGTTTAAGAGGCTCGGCTCAGTTTGCCTCCGCCGCTAGAATTTCCGACGGCGACGAAGTGGAAATAACTTTCGCTTCAACAACGATAAAAAGAACTTTTAAGCTTGATAACGAGTTAAAAGGAACTATAGCTTTAAATCCTACGTTTGACATGAACATAGATTTGAATAGATATAAGTTTGAAAAATCAAAAATAGTGAGAATAGTATAATGAGTAAAATCAGTATAAACATTGATGGACGTGAGATTGAGACGCAAGAGGGTGAATTTTTGCTAAATGCGGCTCGCGCTAATGACATTTATATTCCTGCAATTTGTTATTTGACAAGATGTAGTCCAACGTTGGCTTGTCGTATTTGTCTTGTTGAAGCGGACGGTAAACAAGTGTACGCTTGCAACGCCAAAGCTAAAGACGGCATGAAGGTTACGACTACGACCCAAGCGATAGAGAAAGAGCGTCGCGCGATTATGGAAGTGTATGACGTAAATCATCCTCTTCAATGTGGCGTTTGCGATCAGTCGGGGGAGTGCGAACTTCAAAACTATACGTTGGAACTTGAAGTCGATTCGCAAAGTTACATGATTAAAGACGTGGACAGAAGCTCTCATGACTGGGGACATTTGCATTACGATCCGGGTCTCTGCATCGTTTGCGAGCGCTGCGTTACCGTTTGTAAAGACATGATTGGCGACAACTCTCTTAAAACGATCGCTCGTGGCGGAGACGCGCTAGACGCGGGATACAAAACCAGCATGCCAAAAGACGCGTACGCCATGTGGAACAAACTTAGCAAGTCGGTCATTGGTCTAACCAATGGAACCGACGTTCTTGATTGTACTTCATGTGGAGAGTGCGCTTCCGTTTGTCCGGTTGGAGCGCTTGTCGACACGCAGTTTATGTATGAATCAAACGCATGGGAATTGAGTAAAATCCCTGCAACTTGTGGTCACTGTAGCGCTGGATGTCAAATATCTTATGACGTAAAACATACTAGTATTGATAATCCTGAAAATAAAATTTACCGAGTTATGAACGAATGGAATTACGTTTCGCTTTGTGGAGCGGGTCGTTATGGATTTGACTATCAGAACAGCGGCGTGACCAAAGACGAAGCCGCGTTTAAGGCCGCTATCGAAGCTTTCAAAAAAGCGGACACGATTAAGTTCACGTCTACGATAACGAACGAAGAAGCGCTTATTCTTGAAAAATTAAAAGACAAATTTGGCTACAAACTTGTCAATGAAGAAGCTCGCGCGTTCCAAACTTTTTTACATGACTATTCCGACGTTAGTGGAACTCGTCTCTATGGAAGCGATTTAAAAGCGATGGCCAATTCAAACTTTATCGTTAGCGTTGGAACGGCGATAAAAACCGACAATCCAAACGCTAGATACGCGCTGAACAACTCTTTGACGGTAAATAAGGGAGCGGCTCTTTATTTTCATCCAGTTAGCGATCCTGTTATAGACGGGCTTGGCAAGAGTATTTTAACCGTGAACCACAAACCATTGCAAGAGGAGACGGTTCTTTATCTTATGCTTGATCTTTTTGCGGATAAAGAAAAACTTCCATCGGATGTAGTTAAGTATTTGGAGTCGTTTCACTCTAAGAAGACCACTACCGTCACTGAAACCATTAAAGAAAAAGTGGTTGAAAAAGTTATGGAGAAAAAACTTAACAAAGAGACCGGTCTTGAAGAAGAAGTTGAAGTTGAAAAAACTAAAATGGTTCCTAAAAAAGTGAGTAAGGAAGTTGAAGTCGACGTAAACGGACTTGTCTCTCTTCTTGGAATGGCTGACACTTTTGATGAAACTTTGACTAAGTTTTTAGCCAAGAAAGATTCGTTCACTTTAGTCGTTGGACCGGATTTGTACACGCATCCAAACTCTAAAAACATAGCGCGTTTGGTCGCTCTTATAGAAAAATATAGCGCGTTTGAGCTTGTCATGATTCCAACTCTCACAAACACTCTTGGAGTGGCTTTGATCAACGAGTTGTCTTTAGAGGCTGGAAAGTTTAGCGTTGGTTACAATACTAAAGGCGATTTCACTCTCTCAGCTCTAGGAGACGGGGAGTTGGATATGCCCGCCATCAACCAGCAAGAGGGAACGCTCACGAGCATAAACAAGCGCGTCAATCCGACGAACGCCGCCATAGGTTACGGCGGTTACGTTTTAAACGACGTCGCGAACGCTCTTGGCCTTAACGCTGAGCTTACGATAGACTATACTCAAGAGTTGCCAACGGCCAAAGGTTTCCATAGCGAGAAGTTTGACTCTCTACCGAACTACTATACAAACGCCGGCGAAGAGATTCGTGGCTATGAGTTGAAAAACTTGGGTAGAAGAATTTCGAGCAATGAAAGCGTGACAAAAATAGACGAATCTCTTAGTTTAGGTGAAAACGTGATTTATCTTGCAAACCCTGTAAGACAGTTTAGCGAGTTTACAAACAAAGCCACTAACTTAGACGAAGTGAGCGGACTTTATATGAGCGAGGCTAGTTTGGCGAATTCAAATCTAAATGAAGGAGACAGCGTGCGCGTAAAAACTGAAAATGGGGAACTTATAACTACGATTGTTAGTGATAATAAAATAGCGGGTGACATAGCGCTTGTCCCTACTTTTGATCTCAAATTAAACTCTGAGGCTTTGTTTGGCTCTTATCGCTTTAACTCAGCTTCGATAGAAAAGGTGTAATATATGGATACTGCATATTTAATAGAAACGGTTATAAAAGTCGTTGTTATTCTACTGGTATTTTCCGCTTTAGCGGGTATTGGTACGTACTTTGAGCGTAAAATACTTGCGTTTATGCAACGTCGTTTAGGACCCATGAACGTAGGTCCTTATGGACTTTTACAAGTTGCGGCGGATGGCGTGAAGCTGTTTACAAAAGAAGATATTATCCCTACGAACGTTGTAGCCCCCATCTTTAAAATAGCTCCAGTCATAACGGCGGCTACCGCGTTTATAGCTTCGGCCGCTATTCCATTTTTACCACAGTTTACGATTTTTGGATATACGGTTCATCCAATCGTAGCCGACGTAAACATAGGCATATTGTACATCTTGGGCGTTATGGCAGTCGGTTTGTTTGGACCACTTTTAGGTGGTATGGCTTCGGCGAATAAGTTCGCTTTACTTTCAGCCGCTCGCGCCGCCGCTGTTTTTATCTCATACGAGGTTGTTAGCGGTTTATCCGCTCTTGCTCCAATTATGATGGTTGGTTCACTCTCTTTGATTGATTTCAACAACTATCAAGCTGGTGGAATCGGCAACTGGATCGTTTGGTCTCAGCCAGTCGCGTTCATACTTTTTTGGATAGCGGCGTTTGCTGAAACTGGACGTACTCCATTTCACCTTATAGCAAACGACCATGAAATTATCGATGGTTTTGGAACCGAGTACTCTGGTATGAGATGGGGTCTTTTCTTCATCGGCGAGTACGCGAACATGTTTTTTATATCGTTCGTGATTCCAATCCTTTTCTTAGGTGGTTTTGGCGATGGTAGCGTTTTGGGAGCTTTCGCTTTACTGGGCAAGATGGCGTTTTTCTTCTTCTTTTTCTTATGGACGAGAGCCGCGTGGCCAGACGTTAGACCAGATCAACTTATGTGGTTGTGTTGGAAAGTGCTTATGCCACTCGCGGTGATAAACGTTGTTATCACTGGTTTAGTGATGATGTATTAAGGGGATATGAATGAAAATGGAACAATTTAACAACAGAAACGTGTCCGAGAACGGATACTACTTGGTTGACATTGAAGATTATCCTACCGATGGTTGGGGTAAATTCAAGCGCGTGGTGAAGAGAACGTTTAGAGGCGAGCTTTTCGTTGGTCTTTGGGTCGTCATGAGAGAGATGGTCAAGTTTGACGTACACACCATTCAGTATCCTCAAGAGAAGATGCCAATCGGACCACGTTACAGAGCGATGCACGAGATGAAGAGGCTTTGGGAGTCTGACGCGGAGAGATGCATCGGATGTGGACTTTGTGAGAAAATTTGCATATCCGATTGTATTCGCATGGATACTAAGATAGACGAAAATTCTCGTAAAGAAGTTTCATCGTACACCATCAATCTTGGGCGCTGCATCTTTTGCGGTTATTGCGCGGAGGTTTGTCCAGAACTTGCGATTACTCATGGTGGCGAGTATGAAAATGGTTCAGAGCAGAGAGAGCATTTCATCATGTATGAAGATATGCTAACTCCGATAGACGTAATGAAAGCCGGGGCTCAGGTTGAGTTTGAAGGTTTTGGCGCGATCACGCCACATGAAGACGCGCGCGTTAAAAAAACGCCTCTAGCGTATTAAGGAGTTTAGATTATGTTTGAAGCGGTAGCGTTTTACTTATTTGCGTTTTTAACGATTTCGATGTTTTTCATAGTGGTAACATCGTCACAAGCGTTATATGCGTTGACCGCGTTAGCGGCGGGAATGATTTTTATATCGGCGTTTTTCTTTATACTAGGCGCTGATTTTTTAGGTGCAATACAGATTATTGTTTATACGGGAGCGGTTATGGCTCTTTACGCGTTTGGAATGATGTTTTTTGATACGACGAGAGCGGTTAAAGAAAAGCAGGGCAACAAGTTTTTGGTTGTGGGCATGAGTACGATAGCGGCGGTATTGATTGTTTTAATCTTCTCCGCTCCAATGCTCTCCACTAATATTACGGCGCTTTATCCAAGCGTAGGGGATATTGGCAACACTCAAGAAGTCGGGATGGTTCTTTTCACTAAGTATCTTATTCCATTTGAACTTGCCGCGGTAATGCTTTTGGTCGCTATGATTTCTGGAATTGTTTTGGCTGGTAAAAAAATGGACGCGTCCCTTACTCTTATGAACGCGCAAGAGATTGCTGAAATGAAAAACGAAACAATTAAAAAGGCGTTGTCATGATGGAAATTGGTTTAAATCACTATCTTGTTCTCTCTTCAATTCTGTTCGCTATTGGTTTAGTGGGCGTGATGCGCAGAAAGAACCTTCTTTTATTGTTTTTCGCGACTGAGATATTACTAAACTCCGTAAATATCGCGTTTGCCGCGATTTCACACTATTACGGCGACTTGACTGGACAGATGTTTGCGTTTTTTGTAATCGCGATCGCGGCTTCGGAAGTGGCTGTTGGATTGGGACTTTTAATCGTATGGTACAAACGCCACGGTTCAATCGACCTCGATAATTTAGCAACGATGAAAGGATAGAGAATGGAAATATACTTATACGTAGCGCTTTTCGCTCCTCTTGCTAGTTCTCTGTTCTCCGCGCTTTTCACGGCGACTCCAAAGAAGACGTTTACTGGAATTGTCGCTTCTCTGTTAATATTTGCGGCGTTTGTAAGTAGTAGCGTGCTTTTAACTCATATACTCAAAGGTGGCGAAGCCGTTCACGTGGAGATGATGACTTGGATGGCCACTGGCGATCTTTACATTCCATTTGGTTTTGTGGTTGACCAAGTTTCCGTAACTATGATGATGGTCGTGACTCTCGTTTCGACTATCGTTCATATTTACTCTATTGGTTATATGGATCATGACAAAGGTTACAATAGATTTTTCTCATATCTTTCGGCGTTCGTTTTTTCAATGATGATTCTCGTCATGAGCGACAATTACGCTGGGCTTTTCATAGGTTGGGAAGGCGTCGGTCTTTGTTCATGGTTGCTTATCGGTTTTTGGTTTCACAAAGAGAGCGCGACTTGGGCGGCTAACGAAGCGTTTATTATGAACCGTATCGCCGACCTTGGAATGCTTGTTGGGATATTCCTCATTTACTGGAACACGGGAACGCTTCAATACGCTGAATCTTTCGCGGCGTTTCACTCCTTGGATACCGATACTCTTACTTGGATAGGAATCTTCCTTTTCATCGGAGCTATGGGTAAATCGGCTCAATTTCCGTTACATACTTGGCTCGCGGACGCGATGGAAGGTCCTACTCCGGTTTCAGCGCTTATTCATGCGGCTACCATGGTTACGGCGGGGGTTTATCTTGTTATTCGTTCAAATGAACTTTACGACTTAATTCCTCATATTGGACTTTTCATAGCTAGTCTTGGCGCTTTCGTAGCGCTATTCGCGGCGAGCATGGCGCTTGTCAATCGCGACATGAAGAGAATTATCGCGTATTCGACTCTTTCGCAACTTGGTTATATGTTTGCGGCTGCTGGTCTAGGCGCTTACTGGGTCGCGTTGTTTCACCTTATGGCTCACGCGTTCTTTAAAGCGCTTCTTTTCCTTGGCGCGGGTAACGTCATGCATGCTATGCATGACGAACTTGATCCATTTAAAATGGGTGGACTTAGAAAGGTTATGAAGGGCACGTTTATCATGATGACTCTCGCTTCAATCGCGTTGGCTGGTATATTTCCACTCGCTGGTTTCTTCTCTAAAGACGCCATATTGGAGGCCGCTTTCGTTGAGCATCACTTTATTATCTACTCCGTATTATTGTTTACCGCAGGTTTAACCGCTTTTTATTCATTTAGACTTGTCGCGCTTATTTTTCACGGTGAAGATAGATACAAACTTTTCGGCATTCATCCACATGAAGCGTATAAATTTATGCTAGTTGGCATGAGCCCTCTTTTGCTTCTTGCAATAATCGCGGGTTCATTAAAAGGCACGTATTATGAGATGATAATCGAGATGTTGCCATCAACCGAGTACCACATACATAATCATCTTGTTTATTGGATTATGACCATAGGCACGCAAGTTTTTGTGGCTCTTTCAATTATGTACGCTTACAAAAAATATACGGATTCTAAAATTACCGTACCAGATGGAACTTCTAAAATGGAAAATAGTTTTATGTATAAATTATTATTAAACCAATACTACGTTCCTTACGCTTATGAAACTTATTTGGTGACTCCATATAGAGAATTGTCGGATATTTTCTGGACTCACGTTGACATGAAAATCGTCGACGCGACCGTTGATGGCATTGCCGGTATAGTTTATGGCACGGGTGAGGCAACGAGAACAATGCAGAGTGGAAATTTATCTACGATGTTAAAATGGATGGTGGCAGGTACGATTGGACTGTTGTCGTTAGCTGTGGTTTTTGGACTGGCAGTTAGATATTCTGGTGAAATCTTAGCGATTTTATCAGGTTTAGGAGTTTAGCAAATGGTTGATCATATTTTATCAATATTAATATTTTTTCCAGTAGTGGCGGCGCTATTTGGAGTAATGATACATAAAGATAGCATTAGAGCTTACGGAATTACCGTATCGGTTATAGAGTTTGTTTTATCGTTATGGATGTGGTTCGCGTTTGACGGTGGAGTGGCAGGCATGCAGTTTATGGAAAGCGTTCCTTTAATTCCCGCTTTTGGAATCAATTATACTTTAGGCGTAGATGGAATTTCTATATTTATTATCATTCTTTCAACTTTCTTTACCATGCTTGGAATAGCTTCGTTGGGAGAGATGAAAAATATTAAGAACATGATAATTACGTTACTTATGTTACAGATGACTATGTCTGGAGTGTTCGCCGCTCTTGACGCTATAGTCTTTTATTTATTCTGGGAACTTTCTCTTGTGCCAATGCTTTATATCATTGGCGCGTGGGGTGGACCTTTACGCATATACGCTTCAATCAAGTTCTTCTTATATACCTTTACGGGTTCTCTCGTTATGCTTGTGGGTATGCTGTTTATGGCGTATTTTTACTATCAAGCTACGGGTCAATGGAGTTTCGCAATATTGGATTGGTATAGACTCATACTGCCTGAAAATTTTCAATTATGGTTATTTGCGGCGTTCTTTATGGGCTTTGCCATTAAAGTTCCTATGTTTCCATTCCATACATGGCTGCCATACGCGCATGGTCAAGCTCCGACTATCGGTTCTGTAATATTAGCTGCAATTCTGCTTAAAATGGGTACGTACGCTTTTATCCGTTTTTCATTGCCACTATTTCCAGACGCTTCAGTATTCTTCATGTATCCAATCGCGGTATTAGCGATAATCATGGTTATTTACACGGCAATGGTCGCTTACGCTCAAAAAGACATAAAACAAGTAATCGCTTATAGTTCCATCTCTCACATGGGTATCATTATCATTGGTACGTTCGCTTTAAACGTTGAGGGCGTTACTGGATCAATCTTTTTAATGCTTGGGCATGGGGTTGTAGCTGGAGCGCTGTTCTTCCTTGTTGGCGTCATATATGACAGACGCCATACGAAAATGATGGCTGATTTTGGTGGTTTGGCTCATGTCATGCCTCGTTACGCCACTATATTTGGCGTTATGATGATGGCTTCGGTTGGTATGCCGCTTACCATTAACTTCGTTGGCGAGTTCTTAAGTTTGCTTGGATTCTTTAAGCAATCACAAATTTTGACGCTTCTTGCCGGTGTGGGGATTATTGTTGGCGCTATTTATATGTTGGCGGCGTACAAGAAAATCTTCTTTGGCCAAGTGACTCATGAAGAGAATAAAAATCTTCCAGACGTAAACAAAAAAGAGCTTCTAGCTTTGATTCCATTGGTAATAATCGCTATTTGGTTAGGTATTTATCCTAAACCAATTTTAGACCCAATTAACAATAGCGTTGAAACAATCGTGCAACTTATGCATGACAAAGCTCAGACGCATGAAGCAAAAATGAGAATACCAAGTCCTCTTAAAGACATGGCCATTCCAGTAAGTTCAATAGAGGAGGCAAACTAATGTTAGAGCCAATAAATGTTTCTTTGGAGTCTTTAAACTTAACGACTCTAGCGCCTATGCTAATTCCAATTGTTGGAGCGTTGTTAATAATAGTAATCGATACGATAAAAGGTGGGCTTGACAAAACTCTTTACGTGGTTTTAAGCATGCTTTTTATCCTTATGGACTTAGGTTCGCTGTTTAACGCTTCAGACGTTTTTTCCGTTAGCGGAACTATGATGGGCGCGTTTGACGTAATGCTAATAGACGGTTTAGCGATACTATCGCAGTTTATAATTGTTGGGGCTTCTCTGCTTTTTATTCCTTTAGCGCTTACTCACAAACGTTTTCATGAATTTTCATACCCTGAATTTTTTGCGCTCTTTTTATTTATGATTAGTGGCTTCCAATTCATGGTGGCGACTGATAACTTAATCCTTGTTTTTGTAGGACTTGAAACCGCTTCTTTAGCGCTTTATACAATAATCGCAATGCACAACCGCGACAAATCATTTGAAGCGGCCGTTAAGTATTTTACCATGGGCGCCTTAGCCGCTGGTTTCTTTAGTTTTGGTTCCATGGTCTTTTACGCGCTGACGGGTTCGGTGGAAATAAATCAAATCGCTACGGTATTAGCCGCTAACAATTACGTTGATATGGGATACGTCCTTGTAGGAACGGTGTTTTTACTTGCCGCTATTGGATTTAAAGTTTCTTTGGTGCCATTTCATACTTGGGCTCCAGACGTTTACGAGGGTTCTAGCGCGGCTATGGCTGGGTACATGTCGATAGTTCCAAAAATAGCGGGTTTTATCGTAGCTATGAGAATATTCGAATTTTTAATTCATAGTGGCGTTGTTTGGTTGGAAATAATCCTTTACGCAGTTGTTGTAATCACAATGACTGCCGCAAACATGTGGGCGCTTGTGCAAACCGACGTGAAACGCATGCTCGCCTACAGTTCAATCTCTCATGCGGGTTTCGTTATGGCTGCCGTTATGATAGGCACGACGCAATCAAATTCGGCTCTGTTTCTTTATTGGATACTATTCGCGTTTACTAATCTCGGCTCATTCTCAATGCTTTGGATAAGCCGTCAAAAATCTTTGCCAGACTATCAATCAAGCGACCATAGTTATAGTAAATTTGCAGGTATGATACAAACGTCTCCAGTGGCGGCTACGATTATGACTCTCTTTATGCTTTCTTTAGCGGGAGTCCCTCCATTCGCTCTCTTTTGGGGTAAGTTGTACATGATAGGTTCCGCAGTCTCCGCCGGTTATACGGTTCTTGCTTTAATCATGGCTCTCAACTCCGCCATTGCTGGTTATTACTATCTTAAATTGGTGGTGTATATGCTAATGAGAGAACCAATTGATCCAAACGGTGGCGACGTATATTCTGGAAACGCCACGCTTGCGCTTAAAACAATTATTGGAATCGCGGCCATGGGAACCATATTCGCTTTTGTAGCGATAAACCCATTACTTGAGTTTGTTACGGCTTTCGTTTACAACAGTGGATATTAATAGTTAGTTAAATTAAGGAGAGGAGATTTGTTAAAGTGGATATTTTCTCTTCTCTTGCTTATGCAAGCTTCCTCGTCTCTCTTCGCGCTTGAAATATCGATAAATAGCGCGAGAGAGGATCATCAAAGATACTCCATACTTCATTTAAAAGATAGTTCGGAATTTGCCTGTCAAGAGATTACCGATGATTTCAATAGAGTTATAAAAATAGTTTGCGCTTATTCAAAACAACCAACTCAAAGCATAAAAAAATTGCAAAATGATTTTTTTGAAATCAACTCAATAATAAAAAATAAAACGTTTTTTTTAATTATCACCCCTCTCCAAAAAATTGAACTTCTCCCCGTTATATTCAATTTAAATGACGAAAACACTACCTATCAGCCATCGGTATCGATAGCGAAACATTGGATGATTATTGGCTACAAAGAGAAACTGCCACTCATTCATAGTAAAGTGGAAAATCAATTAGGGATTAATTTTCCATTTTATTTAGATAAAGACAATCTTCCTTTTGTCGGAAGTTTAGATATTAAAGGCAACCCCGTATACATTCAAAAAGTTGAAGACGTGACCGAGTATTTAAAAATAAAAAAATATTTCAACTCTAAAGAATACGATAAAATATTGGAACTTATAGACGAGGTTCTTCTCGATTATCCAAACTCTTTGTTTAAAGCGGAATTGCTTTATTATAAGATAAAAGCCTATTCAAAATTAGAAGATAGCGATAACGTAATTGATATTTCCAAAGTTTATTTAAGAGAATATTCATCAGATGAAAATATACCCGAAGTTCTTTCTTTGACTGCGAAGGCGTATTCAAAAATTGGTTTAAACACGGACGCGGACTACTTTTTCGATCGCTTGTTTAGCGAACATGAAAAGTCCATTTTTACGCAATGGGGGTACATTTATAAGGGTGAAATGTTTGAAGCCTCAGGCGGGACGACGGCCGCTACGGCTTTTTATAAAAAAGCTCTTAATGAAACGGAGGATTTGACTCTTGGCGCGACCGCGGCCTATTTTTTAGCTCACATGAATATCGCTTCTTCTCACAGGAGCGCCTCAGAATATATGATGAAAATTTTAAACGCGAAACCAGATTTTTTAATGAACGATTTAAAAACGTCAATTGACATGATGCATGTGTTTGGGGATAGAGAAGATTATCTAACCGCGTCGGCCATGGCGAAAGCTCTTAGCGACGCTATGACTAAACAGAATGACGAATATGAAGTTTTACTAAAAGAAAGGGCGTTGTGGCTCTCTAAAACAGACGATAAAATTCAAGCTTTAGAGGCGATAAACAAGTACTTAAAAGAGTATCCAGACGGCGATTACATTAATGAGATTCAGGTGGTAAAAGACGCTCTTTTCTTTGACACTAATGAATCCAACGTAACGATAAGGCTCCAAGAGTATCAGAATTTGATGGAAGATTATCAAAATGACGCCATTGGCGATAGGGCAACGTACGAAAAAGCCAAACTGCTTTTAGAGTCTCACGCTTGTCATGAAGTTTTGGATATGAGAGAGGCTCTTTTAGCGTTGGACGACGCCAAATACATGGACATAGAAAGCATAATAAAAGACTCGGCGATATGCGTGATGGAAGAGGCGTTGGAGAAGAAAAAATGTCATGAAGCCCTTGGAATCTCCAATGACTACAACATTACCCTATCAAACAAATGGGACGACGGTTTATATGATTGCGCCATGAAAGGGGGAGATTACTCATTGGCAAAATTAATTTCAAGCAAAAATTTGAAATCTTCCGACCTAGAGTTAAGAAAAAAATGGCTTTACAGATATGTAAAAGTTGATTTTGCAACTGGAAACTATAGCGACGTCATTGAAGCTTCAAAAGATTTAATATCGCTCATAAGCGATGAGAAAGAATCACCGTACGAAGACGTTTACCGAGATATTTTTGACACGTATCAAAGGTTGGAGCAAAACGACAATATGATTAAAGCCATTATGGATATCGAGAAAAGGTTTGGAGTCAATTATAAAGATTTAGACAGGTTTGTGTCCGTCATGACAATAGGTTTTGACAATAAAGATAATAATCTCCTTATCAAATATGGTTCTTACGCTATGGAGATCCAGACAAAAGCTAAAGCCTTTCCACAAAGTCCTCTTGTAGAGTTTACTCTTTATCAGGTTTATATGGAGATGGAAGACTTTAACAAAGCGTTAGAGACTATAAAGTCCTTGGATGGCGTTAGTATTGACAAAACGCAAAGGGCGAGACAAAAATATCTCCTAGGCACGGTATATTCTAAACTATGGAGAGACGAAGACGCGAAAAAAGCTTATAAAGAATCAATGGAAGCGGAGCCAACTTCTCCATGGGGGAAACTTGCAAAATCCGCCGTTGAGATATAAATAAGATGACAAATGTTTGAGAAAGCCACGCTGGAACAGTATTTGCGATTAAAGCATCCTTTGGGAGGCTCGCCAAACGCGGAGATGGAAAATTTAGAAAAAAAGGCGCGCCGTTCCTTATGGGTAGTGACTTTTTTCATGTTCGTCGCCGGATTGGGCATGGGATTTGGATTGCTCACGGCGAAAGTGAACGTGACGTTTTTTTTCTTTCTCTTTATCGCCCTTCCTTTTTTCGCGTCGCTCTTCGCGTTCGCCTACTCGCTCACTTCCCTTTTGTCAAACGAGCCTTCGAGCAAAAGCGGTATCATACAGTGGGCCGCAAAGTTTTTCTTTGAAAGCTCTTCGATGATCCCTCATGACGTACTCAAAAGTTTGATTTTCATCAGACTTCAACAGGGATCCTTGGCTCTTCTTTTTGGAACGCTCTTGGCGCTCTTTATGACTCTCCTTGGAAAATACGTTTCGTTTGGATGGGAGAGCACGATACTCGACGCCTCTTACATGCAAAGCGTCGTAAACGCGATAGCTCTTCCATGGAGCGGTTACCTTCCAAGCGCGGTTCCATCCATCGAGATGATTCAAGGGAGCGACTACTCCAATCCCCTTATGGCGTCGCAAAGCGTGGAGAAGAGTCTCATCTCGCAAAGTTGGTATAAGTTTTTGGCGCTCGCGCTCTTGTTTTATGGAGTGGCGCCTCGATTGATTCTTCTATGTTTGGCGCATAAGATATATGACAAAGCTCTGAGAAAAAACATTTTGGACGCCGTTCCAAACATCACCACGACCATCCCGGACGAGAGCTTTCACGAGCGCGACGAGAAGCGGACGGAGGGTCTCACTTTTTTAGAGAGTCATGAAGAGTCGTCTTTTGACTGCCTCATAGGGTGGAGCTACAATCAAGAGGAGTTGCAAGGCGTGATTCAAAACAAAAAGATAAGCGCTCCCCTCGTAAAACTCGCCGGTGGAAACGTCCCCATTGAGGAGGAGAACGCTTTGGTCTCGACGCTGAGGGGAGCGATCGTCGTTTTGGTTCCCTCATGGGAGCCTCCACGAAAAGATTTTGTCAACTTCGTAAAGGCGCTCTTGAAAAACGAAATTCAATCCATATTCGTCTATCCCATTGGCGAAGAGAGAAGAGGGTTCGCGGCGGAGCCAAAAAACGTTTCGATATGGGAGAGTAAAATAAAAACGATCGAGAGTCCAAAGGTGGGGCTCTATCATGAGTAACCCTCATCCGTCGTTCGTGTTGGTCGGGCACCCGAACAAAGGCAAGAGCAGCATCGTCTCGACGCTCGCGTATGACGACGCCGTCGCGGTTTCGGACATGCCGGGAGAGACCAAAAAGACGAGAGGCTACCCTTTGAAAGTTGGCGAACAAATCATCTATGAGATTTACGACACTCCCGGTTTTGAAGACCCGAAACGATTTTTGCACCATCTTAAGCAAAAGAACGCGAGCGCTTTGGAGCGTCCTAAGGCTTTAAAAGATTTCGTCGAGGAAAATAGGGACAATGGCGACTTTGAAGCCGAGATAGAGTTGCTCACCCCAATCGTCAACGGCGGAGCGGTCGTCTACGTGGTGGATGGCTCTCTCCCTTACAAAGAGGAGTACGAAGCGGAAATGGAGATATTGACTTGGAGCGGGAATCCGTCGATAGGGTTGATCAACAAAATAGGCGAGGGCGACCATGTGAGCGAGTGGAAAATCGCCCTCAACCAACACTTCAAAGTCGTGCGCGAATTCAATCCCATGCAAGTGACGCTCAAATCAAAAATAGATTTGTTGCAAACGTTCTCCGTCATGAACGAAGATTTGCAATCTACCGTCGCCAAATCCATAGCGATACTCCACCAAGATTACGACAACAGAGTTCGCAAAAGCGCCATGGCAATCGTGGAGAGCGTCTACAAATCACTCAGGCATAGCGTCACTTCGTCTATTTTCAAAAGCGTCATCACGCAGATGGACAAGCGACGTTATGAAAAGAGCTACAGAGAGGATTTGATTCGTTTTGAAGATGAGTCGCGAAAGAGCGTGCAAAAAATATGGGGACACTCTAAACTTCATAGCGTCATGAACGGCTTTGAAATCTCACAAAGCGACCTATTTTCGCAAGAGTCCGTTCGATACGGGCTCTCAAAAAGCAATCTCGTCATGGTGAGCGCCGTGGCGGGGGCGTCGGTGGCGGGAGCGGCTGGTTTCGCCATGAGCGCTCCGACGAGTTTGTTTGATTTTGGATTGACGACGACCCTCGCGACGACGATCTCAAGCGGTTTGGGAGCCGTCGGTGGCTACGTGAGCGGTTCGATAGGCTATGACAAGTTTCTCAACGCCACAATCATAGGTTCTCTCATGAACAAAAAACAGATACAAATCGGGCACATGAAAAACGTAAACTTCATCTTCATTTTATCGGCGAGGGCGATTCAACACGCCACTTCCGTAGTGCGAAGATCTCACGCCAAACGAGACGAGATGACTTTTCGCGTCAGCGATTCCGCCGACGCCATATTTGACGACGAGGAAAAAAAATTGTTGGCGAAAATATCTCTCAATTTCCAAAAAAATAGAAAAATCGACGAGAGCAAAAAAAAATACGCCGCGTTGATCGAGAAAAAAATGGAGTCAATATAATGTTTAAAACTCTTCGAACCATTGATTATCACAAAGAGCAGGTTGAGACGCTCTTAAGGGCCAAAGCTGGAAGTTTCGCCGCAAACTTTTTGGCTCCAATCTTAATCGCCTACGTTCTCAAGGATTACGTTCCCCCATCTCTACTTTTTGTTTGGCTGTCGCTGCAGATAATCGTCTACGCCACCCGTTTGTTCATAAGCGTTCATGGTCTAAAAATAGTGCGAACAAACGACAAAGAAAAGATAAAAAAAGTTTTAAAACAGTATCTTTTTCTTATTTTTATCAGCGCCTTCTTGCTTGGACTCTCTGGAATATTCGCCTTCGCGTACATGAGCATGGGGGACAACTTAGTTTTTATCATCATAATCCTCACTCTCATCACGGGCTCTCTTTCGACGCTCACCCCCGTCTATCACGCCGTGGTCATATTTACGACGACTATTTTATCCATGTTCATCGCCACTCTTTTGTTGTATGAGCTCAGCGAGATGCAGGCGTTGCTCATAGTCGTCCTCTTTTCTTATTTGATGATCGCTTTGCCTTCAAGCTTTAAAATATATCAATCAATCAACGACAACATCGAACAAGCTCAAGCGCTCAAGGAGAAAAACGTTAATTTTGAAAATCTTCTCGACATGATAATGGAGGCGGTCATTCTTTCAGACGAAAACGACATGATCATAGAGACGAATCAAGCGGGCGTCGAGTTGTTGAAGTTTCGGGACAAGTCAGAAGCGGTTGGAAAACATGTGAGCGATTACGTCGCGGAGCATGAGGTTGAAAAACTGCGATTTTCACTCTCTCAAGAATTTGATCCCCCTCGTTTGTATGATTTCAAAAAAAATGATGGAACCATCTTCCCAACTTTGGCGAGCGGAAGGGATATGGTCATGAACGGCGAGAAGGTGAGAATCTCGGTTATTTTAGACTTGACGCAGATTAAAAAGCAGGAACAACTCCTTTTCGCGCAATCTCGCTTGGCGCAAATGGGCGAAATGATAAGCATGATCGCCCACCAATGGCGACAGCCACTCGCCTCCATCGCTTCGACGTCAGTGAATTTAGAGGTAAAATTGGAGCTTCAAGCTTTTGACTTGCAGAGTCAAAGCGGTCAAGAAGAGATGATGAGCTATTTTTTGACAAATTTGCAAAATATCGACACTTACGTGGAGACGCTAACCACCACCATCGACGATTTTAGAAACTTTTACAAACAAGACAAGGCGTCCGTCGAGACGACGTTTGAAACTCTCATTCACAAAGCTTTGCATATCATTCAAACTTCTTTAATAAACGACAACGTTGAGATAGAGTCGTTTTACGACTCTCAGGAGAGATTGAAACTATACGACAGCGAAATGATGCAAGTTATTTTAAACATATTGAAAAACGCGCAAGACAACTTTAAAGAGCGTCAAACCAAAAATCCAAAAATCACGATTCGAACTCACCAAAGAGGCGTCACAATCTGCGACAATGGCGGAGGCGTCGCCGAGGAGATAGTTGAGAAGATATTCGATCCGTACTTCTCAACCAAAAGTTCCAAAAATGGCACGGGCTTGGGACTCTACATGTCCAAGACGATAGTCGAAGAACACCATCATGGAAAATTGACGCTTAAAAATCTAGATAATGGCGCCTGTTTTGAAATTGCGGTGTAGAGAATGGAGATTCATTTCTACAAGAAATCGCTTTTGAGATATAATAACAAAAGAGGACGATAGGAGATAAAAAAGAAGCATGAAATATGAATACTTAAAATATCTAAAAGAAAACAATCAAACGATAAAAATTTTAAATAGCGACAATTTCGCTTTTACCCTCTCGTTTTTTCATTTGGTTTTTATAAAAAACAGAAATCTTACGCTCACGCACTCCGCCATCTTGCAACATCTTGACGATTATCTTTTTGACGTCAATCAAAGTTATAAAAATAGCTTTGTAAAAAGCGCCAAAGAGTATCTCGATGATTTCGCGAATGATAAAAACGCTTATCTACGAAAATATCATTCAAGCGAAGACGAGGCGCTTTACGAGCTTACTCCCCATGTGCAAAAAGCTTTGGAGTTTTTAGAGAGTTTGGAGAAAAAAGAGTTCGTCGGAAGTCGTTCAAAGTTTAACATCGTATTTGAACTTTTGGAAGAGTTGGAGTTTGAAACAAATTTTGACGACGTTCAAAGAGTGGAAAAACTTGAAGCTCAAAAGAGAGAAATCGACAAACAAATCGAGGCTATAAAATCAAAGCAAGATTTGCGTTTTGACGACTCTAGGATAAAAGAGCATTTTATGCAGATAGATGAAATCGTGCGCAAACTAAAATACGATTTTAGCGAAATTGAGTACAATTTTAGGGATTTAAACATAAAGGCGATGGAGCAAATCATCACTCAAGACGACGCGAAAGGCGCCGTTTTAGGGACGATATTTGAGATAGAAGATAGTATCAGAGAGAGTGACCAAGGGAAGAGCTTTTTCGCGTTTTGGCAACTTCTCACAGACTCGAAAAAGAGTGAAAAACTTTCAAAGTTGCTTGAAAATCTCTATGAAATCCAAACCATTAAAGAGTTTGACAAAGAGAAAAGACTCAAAGAGATGAAGTATGGTTTGCTTCAAAGCGGCGCAAAAATATCAAAAGTTTCTTCAAAACTCATGGAACAGTTACGACGCTTTTTGGACGATAGAAGCTGGATAGAAAACAGAAGAGTTTTAGAACTTTGCAAGCAGATACAAAAATCGGCGATAGACGTAAAAGATAATATGCCGATAAAAAAAGATTTCGCGTTGATGGATGACAACCATGTAAAAGTGGACACGGTTTTTGAAAAATCCTTATACTCGATAAAGCAGGCGAGTAGCTTCAAACAAGAGTTGAACGAGCAAAAAATAGACATGAACATAGACTCTTTTTACGATATATTTTTTATAGACGAACAGCGTTTAAAACGAAACGTTAGTGAGATTCTTTTGTCAAAACCACAATGTAGCGTTAAAGAGATAGCGGATAAATTCGCCATCAAAAAAGGGGTGGCTGAGTTGATAGGATATTTGTCCATCGCCAAAAATAGCGAAAACGCGAGGGTGATGGAAAACTCTTTTGAAGAGATACAAATCAGTGATAGCGAGGGCGACGCAAAGATGGTAAAGTTGCCTAAGATAATTTTTTTTAGAGGGTAAAAGATGAACATTGACGCAAGAGTGGCCATAACCACGCTTTTAAAAGGCGTATTTTATAAAAGTGAAAATGAAAAGGCTTGGGCGGAGTTGAGCGAAAACAGTTTCGCCGTTATAAAGGATTATTTTGAAGTTATTGGTCTGGAGGTGTCTCTTGATGAAACTGACGGCTACGCGTACCTCAAATCAATAGAGTATGAAGATGAAAAAGACGCGCCTCCGAAACTTGTTCAAAAAAGGGAACTCACCTATAAAGTCTCTCTTTTGTGCGTTTTACTGAGAAAAGAGATAGTTGAATTTGACATGCAAAGCGAGAACACTCGCGTCATCATAGAGAAAGAGGATATTCAAAAAGAGTTGCTTTTGTATCTTCCTCAAAACTTCAACGAGGTAAAAGTTTACAAAGAGATTGACGCCACCATCAAAAAAGTTGAGGAGTTGGGCTTTTTGAAAAAACTAACAAACCAAGAAAACGCTTATGAGATAAAACGCTCGCTCAAATCTTTTGTAGACGCTTCATGGCTCAAAGATTTTGATGAAAAATTGCAAGCCTACAAGGAGAATGGAAAATGGAGTTAAATTTTGACGATGAAGCGCTGAGTGGTTTTAGACTTTCGCGTTTTGAGTTTTACAATTGGGGAACTTACAACAACTCCATAATCTCACTGGATTTAAACAAAACAAACGCGCTTCTCACGGGCGACATAGGTTCTGGAAAATCAACGATAGTCGACGCGCTCACTACCATACTCGTTCCACATCAAAAAATTATCTACAACAAAGCGGCGGGAGCGGCTAGCAAGGAACGCTCCATTCGCTCCTATATTTTAGGTGAGTATAAAAGTTCAAAAGACGACAACTACTCCTCTTCAAAAGCCGTGGCTCTAAGAGATGAAAACAGTTTTAGCGTTCTTTTGAGCCATTTTGCAAATGATGGATTTGACGAGGTTGTGACCCTCGCGCAGTTTTTTTACGTCTCAAACTCCAAAGAACAAAAGTTTTTCGTGGTCTCTAAAAACAAGCTTACGATAAAAAAAGATTTTTTCGATTTTAAAGATGTAAAAATTCTCAAAAAAAGATTGAGAAGCATAAGCGACACAAGCGTTTATGATAGTTTTAGCGATTATTCAAAAGATTTTAGAAGAGTGATGGGGATAAAAAACGAACAAGCCCTCAACCTTTTTTATCAAACCGTATCACTCAAAGAGATAGGAAACCTGACTTCCTTCATAAGAACGCACATGCTCGAAAAAGGTGACATCGAGCAAAAAGTGGACGAACTTTGCAAAAATTTCAGCGATTTAAATCACGCGCACAAATCGGTGCTTCGCGCAAAAAGACAGATAGAACTTTTGACGCCGATAAGCAAAGAGGGAAGCCGATACAAAAAAGACGTGGAGCTCAAAGACGTAAATGAAAAACTCAGAGACGCTTTAAGCGAATATTTCGCTTTTATGGAGATAAAACTCGTCAACGCGAAGATGGAAGAGTTGGAGATCGAGCTTAAAAAATCCGACTCCAACAAAACAAAAATAGATAGGGAACTAAAAGAATTAAGACAAAAAGAGCTAGAGTTGAAAATAGAGCTTGAACAAAATGGCGGCAATAGAATAAACGCCATCGATGGCGAAATGAAGAGTAGTCTTTTGACGCTCAAAGAGAAAAAAGAGAAAAATCAAGAGTACAACGATTTGGCGAAATCTTTGGATTTCCCAGTGGTTTCAAACGAGCATAGATTCCTAAACAACGCGAACGACGCCATGAAAAATTTTGAAGGCTTGGACGCTCAACTGACAAAGATTCAAAATGAAAGAGTTTTTAACGCCGTCGCAAAAACGAGATATGAAGAGAGCGCAACCGAGTTGAGCGTTGAGATCGCTTACCTAAAAAACAACCGCTCAAACATTCCTCAAAAAATATCCAGCATTAGACGAGAGATGGCAAAGTCATTAAATCTTAGAGACGACGAACTTCCATTTGTGGGTGAACTCGTTCGCGTCACCGACCCTAAATGGGAAGGCGCCATTGAAAGGGTTTTAAACAGTTTCGCCATCTCAATTTTGGTCGCGGAGGAGCTTTATGAGGGAGTGGTCTCTTACGTTGAAAAAACAAATCTAAGAGGAAAATTGGTTTATCTCAAAGTGTCAAATAGTTATAAAAGAGACAACTTCGTAGACGTGCTCAGCACTTCGCTTATAAGAAAAATAGAGATAAAAGCGGACTCGCGCTTTTTTGAATCGCTTCAAGAGACGCTCAACGATAGATTCAACATCCCTTGCGTTGAGAGCGTGGAGGAGTTCAAAAGATTTAAAAAAGCGCTTACGATTAGCGGGCAGTTTAAAACAAGTCTTTCCCGACATGAAAAAGACGATAGATTTGACATAAACAATAAAAGTCGATGGGTTTTAGGCTGGGACAACTTGGCAAAACTCAATTCGCTTGAGGCTGAATATGAAAATTTGGATCAAAAGATAGAGATGTTAAGCGCAAAAATAGGCGCTTTGTCAAAAGATGAAAAGAGTTTTCAAAAACAAAGGGACGCGCTAAGAGACATTTTAAATTTTAAAAACTTTAGCGAGATCGACTGGTATGAGGTCGCTAAAAAAATAGAAGCTTTAGACGACGAGAAAAAGGCGTTAGAGACAAGTTCGGACATTATAAAAACTCTTCAAGAAGAGATTTATGGCATCGAACGAAATATAGAGGAGAAAAGCGAAAAAGCCGACATCGTCTCCAAAACAATTGGAAAATTAGAAACAAATTTGCAAACTAATAGTACAAAAAAGAGTAATCTCAACGCCATTTTGCAAAATGCGAAAGCGTCGCAAGAGATAAGCGCAAAAATTGACGCGTTGTTTGACGAAGCCATAGTGGATGAAAAAACGAATCTAAACAACATCTCGAAACAAGAATCGCTTTTAAGAGCAAAAATACAGTCAAAATTGAGTTCGCTTACTCAATCTATCCAAAAAGTTGGGGAGAAAATGGTTAAGCTCATGAGTGAATTCATATCTGAGTTTCCCAACGCGGCGAAAGATTTTGACGCGGCCGCCGAATCACTCGATGAGTTTAACGAGAAGTTGGAAGCGCTTAAAAAAGACGATTTGCCAAAATGGGAAAAGAGGTTTAACGAGCTTTTCAAAGAGGGAACGATTCGAAACATTTTACTCATTCAAGAGGAGTTAGAGCATCAAAGCCATGAGATTAAAGAGAAGATTGACTCGATAAACTCTTCGCTAAAAGACATAGAGTACAATGACGGAACCTTTGTGGAACTCATAGCGGAGCAGGGCGCCGACATAGACATAAGAGATTTTAAACAAACGCTAAAAAGCGCGACGGCGGGTTCGATAGAAAGCGACAATAGCTATGATGAAAACAAATTTTTAGAGATAAAAAAAATCATCGACAGATTTAACGGCAGAGACGGCTACGTGGACGTGGACAAAAAATGGACTCAAAAAGTGACGGACGTTAGAAACTGGTTCAATTTCGCGGCAAGCGAAAGATATTTTAGCGATGGCTCTGAAAAAGAGTATTACGCGCACAGCGGTGGAAAATCCGGCGGACAAAAAGAAAAATTGGCCTACACGGTTTTAGCCTCGTCATTGGCGTTTCAGTTTGGCGTGGAGTATGAGCAAATAAAAAGTCGTTCTTTTAGATTTGTGATGATAGACGAAGCCTTTGGAAGAGGAAGCGACGAGAGCACGAAATACGCCCTGAGACTTTTTGACAAACTAAAACTCCAACTCTTGGTCATCACTCCAAAACAAAAAATAAACGTGATAGAATCCTTTGTAAAAACGGTTCATTTCGTGGCAAACCCAGATGGGATGAACTCTTCACTTCTAAGCATGTCGATAGAGGATTATCAGAAGAACAAGGCTAAGAGGTAGCGACGCTATGAGTGGAATAAGATTAATATACATTCAGCGCGCGTAAAACAACATGTTCTACGATAAAAAAGAGATACATGCAAAAGCTACGAAACTCTATGAAAGTTCAAAAGTTTTTTTGAGTTACATGGAAGATGAGGAGATGTTTCCTTTGCTCTTTAAACTTAAAACTCTCAAGCAAAATGACATTATGAAAAATTATCAAATTGTTTTAGACGAGGTAGAATATTTTAAAAAATCGAATTTGAATATCGTCTATGACGAGTTCCATTTTAAAACCATTGGGTCCCAAAAACTGCCCGTTGAGGTTGTGTTTGAGACGAGAAACGAGTTTCTGAGTTTTATAGCCAAGAAAAGCGAGTTTCACCAGTTTATTGAAAATTATGAAAAGATTGTGGCTCGGTATGAAGTTTTAAAAACTCTCTTGAGGCAAAAACCAAAAATCATTGCGCAAAACTTTCAAAATTGGGAAAGATTGCTTGACGTTTGTGACTTTTTTGCAGTCCATTCAAAACCAAACGTTTACGTTCGAGAGCTGGCCATCAAAAACGTCGACACCAAGTTCATAGAAAGAAATAGGGCGACTTTGGATTTGCTTTTGTCAAATATATTAAAATGCGATGAGTTTGACAACTCTATAATCAATCTTGGCAATTACGGATTTGAGCGAAAATATGGGCTCAAATATCCACTCCCACAAGTTAGATTTCGCATTTTGGACGACGCTCTCAAGATACGGGGATTGAGCGACGTGACCCTCAACGTAGACGAGTTCGCCAATCTTTCAATAGCTTGTGAAAACGTATACATAGTGGAAAATCAGATAACGACCTTGTCTTTTCCAAACATGAAAAATTCCATAGTTATCTTTGGCAGCGGCTATGGCGTGGGTACGCTAAAGAACGTACAATGGCTGCATGAAAAAAATATATATTATTGGGGCGACATAGACAAAGATGGATTTGCGATACTCTCGCAAGCTCGCGGATATTTCAAAAATATAAAATCAATTTTTATGAACGAAGAGGTTATCGACCTTTTTAAAGAGTTTGGCGTGCAAGACGACAAAAATGAAAACGTCTTTAAAGAGTTGAAAAATTTAACCGCTGATGAGCAAAAAGTTTATGATAACTTACAAAATAATTTCTACGCAAACAACTTTAGATTAGAACAAGAAAGATTGCCGTTTGATTATATTTGCAAAATCTCATTTTAAGCGCAAATAAGAAAAGTTAATTATTAGGCAATTTTTGTTAAACTCCTTTTATAAATAAAGGAGCATGCATGGAGTTGAGTTTTCAGACGATTTTATATGTTATTGTTGGGGTTGGCGTTGGTTGGTTTTTGAGTTTTATAAAGTCTAGATTTGAAGTAGCCGCTTATAAAAAAGAGTTAAAAGAGTATAAAGAACATTTAAACCGTCAGATGGAAATCACTAGCGAGGGCAACAAAAATTTAGAAAGAGAGTTGTATGATCTTAGATCCGAAAATGAAAACCTTAGGATTTCAGTGCAATCATTGAGTCAAAAACCTGGTCGCGCAGAGCTTAAACTTTTAAATATTTATGATTCAACTTTGAGAAAAATGATGTTGAAGGCTCCCGGTTTTTCCGGCGCGTGGGAAATTTCGCTTCAAGAAGCCGAAAAAGCGTACTCAGAGAGTGAAAAAGGTTTTAAGTCCATAGTGAGAAAAGTTTTTGGCTCCAGCGTGACGCAAAACATTGAAAACGGCAATCTCGAACATGAGACGGAAAGTTCAGAAAACATAAACAGCAAACAAGGAAATTAAGTATGGCAAATACGGATATGCAAAGTTTTTTAGATGGACGCGACAAGGCGAAAGCTTATTTTTGCAATTTGTTCTCTAAAAACATCCCCATCAACAAACCATTGAGCAAAGAGCAGTTGTTGAGCAATCTCATACAGATTAAATCACAGATAAAGGGTTGTGATGGCGTTTACGTCCTTGACGAAAGCGGCATTCAGATTACGGATACTTACACGGCAAAAGAGAAGACCAAGGGAATAGGCTCGGACAGAAGCGCCAAAGCGTATTATTATCGCGCGATAAGAGACGTGAAATGCAACATTACGGATCCTTATCCCTCCGAATCTGGCGGCGTATGCGTAACTGCGTCTCAAGCCATATTTGGCAAAGATGGCGAGTTACAGTTTGTGGCCTGTTTGGATATGCCGCTTGAAGAAGTTGTCAAAATATCTCATTTGGATAGGTTGGAACTCTTTTTCAAATATTTTTTCAAATCCTCTTACGCCCTCTTCGCGTTTTCGTTAATGGCGGTGGCTTTGCTATTGTTCGTGAAGGGAGCGGAAAGTTTCTTTCAAAATGAGATAACTCCAGACAACTTTAAAATCAAATATGTTTTTGAAGCCACGATTTTGCTCACTTTGGCTCTCGCGATATTTGACTTGTCAAAAACGCTGGTGGAGGAAGAAGTTCTCGGATGGAGCAAGGACAGCCACATATCGGGTCCGCACAAAACGATGGTGAAATTTTTGGGTTCGATTATCATAGCCTTGTCCATTGAAGCCTTGATGCTGGTGTTTAAGTTCGCCATCAGCAACCCAAGCGAGTTGATTTACGCCATGTACATCATCGCGGGCGTCGCCATGTTGTTGATTGGTTTAGCGGTTTATATAAAATTTACGAAGAGCGAAGTTGACAAATGATAGCGATAGTTGATTATAACATGGGCAATCTAGCGAGCGTAAAAAACGCGTTCGCCAAATTAGGCAAGGCTACGGTAGTCGAGAGCGATCCAAGTAAATTTAAAGAGTACGACAAACTTATTTTACCTGGAGTTGGCGCTTTTGGCGACGCCATGGAGCATTTGAGAGAGCGCGACATGATAGAGCCTTTGAGAGAATACGCGGCAAGCGGAAAATTTATCTTGGGCATATGTCTTGGAATGCAACTTCTTTTTGAGAGTAGTGAAGAGTTTGGTTTTCATGAAGGATTGGGACTTATAAAAGGAAGCGTAAAAGCCTTTGACGAGAGTCGCTTTAGCGAGCCTTTAAAAGTTCCTCATATGGGATGGAACAGGATGTTCACTAGCGATCACCCTTTGTTTAAAGAGTTGGACGAGGAACATTACCTTTATTTTGTGCACACGTACCATGTAAATTGCGCGAATGAAGAGGACGTGATAGGCAGAACCAATTACGGTTATGAATTTGCGTCCGCGGTGGCTCATGACAACATAATGGGCATTCAGCCTCATCCTGAAAAAAGCCATGACAATGGACTTAAAATACTTAAAAATTTCATTAACTTATAAGGAATATATTTAGATGACTTTATACCCAGCGATAGATTTAAAAGATGGAAAAGCGGTTAGACTTACGAAAGGCCTGATGGATAGCGCGAAAATTTACTCGGACGAACCATGGAGTTTGGTGAAAAAGTTTGAAGAGATGGGCGCGGAGTGGGTTCATTTGGTGGATTTGAACGGCGCCTTCGCGGGTGAGCCGAAAAATTTGGAACAAATAGTCAAAATTAGAGAAAATTGCAACGTTAAACTAGAGCTAGGCGGTGGAATTAGAGATGAAAAAACCATTCAAAAAATGCTTGAAATAGGCATAGATAGAATTATATTGGGTTCAATCGCTGTGAAAGACCCAAAATTTGTAAAAGATATGGCGTCTAAATATCCAATAGCGGTAGGCATAGACGCGATAGATGGATACGTAGCGGTTGAGGGATGGGGAGAAGTAAGCTCTATGAAGGCGACTGATTTGGCTCGTGAATTCGCGAGTGCAGGAGTGGAAGCCATCATCTGTACCGACGTTGGCAAGGATGGAACTTTAAGCGGAGTTAACGTTGATTTTACTTTGGAGATAGCCAGAGCGAGCGGCTTGAGTACAATTGCGAGTGGCGGAGTTAAAGATGAGAGTGACATTGAAGCTCTTATCGCTACAAATGAAATAGATGGAGTTATCATAGGCAAGGCTTATTATGAAGGTAAGCTAGACCTTGCAAAGATGTTTAAGCTACTTAATTAATAGATAAATAAACAAATTTTTGATACTATATCGTTATTAAATTTGTAAAATATATAAAGAAAAGGATTTCAATTGAAATTACTTGTTGTTGATGACAGTTCCACTATGCGTCGAATTATAAAAAACACGTTGTCTCGTCTTGGATATAAAGATATACTTGAAGGTGCCGATGGCGTTGAGGGTTGGGCTCAAATGGATCAAAATCCAGATATAGATATGTTGATTACTGATTGGAACATGCCTGAAATGAATGGTCTTGAACTTGTGAAAAAAGTTCGCGCCGACGCGCGTTTTAAAGACACTCCCATCATTATGGTAACTACCGAAGGTGGAAAAGCTGAAGTGATAACGGCGCTCAAAGCTGGCGTAAACAATTACATTGTTAAACCGTTTACCCCACAAGTGCTTAAAGAAAAACTTGGCGCCGTAATGGGTGTTTCTTAAGTTATGCAGGAGTACTACTTTGAATTGGTAGTTAAAGTTTCATCTCATTATGCGCTTTTTTCAGATTTTTTATCAGATACTTTGCCAGTTGGTTTTGAAGAGATAGACGATGGTTTCATAGTAAGAAGCGAAGACTCTTTAGACACAATCGTCTGGGGACTTGAACAGTTCAGTGAAGCTCTTCAAAAAGCGCTTGGAGTAACCATAGAACTAGAATGTACTCAGAAAAAGCTCAAAAGTAGTGACTGGGTGGATAACTATCAAAAAAGCGTTGAACCAATAGCGATCGATAAATTTTACGTTCATCCAACTTGGAATGAATCAAATCCTGATTTAATTAATATTATTATTGACCCCGCGTTAGCCTTTGGAACAGGCCATCACCCAACGACAGCCTCATGTCTCAAGGCTATCTCCTCTTACGTCAAAGCTGATGACAAAGTTCTAGACGTGGGTTGTGGAAGTGGCATATTGGGCATAGCCGCGATGAAACTAGGCGCGGTTGTCGACGCTTGCGACACAGATCCTATTTCAGTTACGAATAGTATTTTAAACGCAAAACTAAATAGTTTAGAGTTCTCAAAAATTTGGGAAGGTTCTTCCGCTCTTTCTTTGGATAAATACAACGTGATTGTCGCGAATATAGTCGCGGACGTATTGACTTTTATAGCAAAAGATTTAAAAAAAGCGATGGATGAAAACGGCATATTGGTTTTATCTGGAATACTTAACAAATACGAACCAAAAGTTTTATCATACTATAAAGATTTAGAAATATTGCAAAGAATACCACAAGAAGAGTGGGTTACTTTAGTACTAAAGAAAAAAGAGATATAAATGGCAAAAAAAGATAACGACGATAATTTTTTTAACAAAAATCCATTAATCACGTTTGCCGTATTTTCGGTAGTGGTGATTTTGCTTTTTAAAGTTGTTGTAGGCGATGGCGATGGAGCCAACAATGCCATTACTGGAGCCAATACAAGAACAAAACAAGTTAGCTACTCCGAGCTTAAATCTTTGGTAGAGTCTAAAAGCGTGAGTAAAGTGGAAATCGGACAAAGTTACATTAAAGCAAAATCCTCCGATGGATCGCAAATCTACACGACAAGAATAGTGAGAGGCGACACCGCTCTTGTTGAACAATTGGACAAACAAGGCATTGAATACGCAGGCTTTAGTGAAACCAATTGGTTTACTGAAATGTTCGGATGGTTATTTCCATTTTTGATTATCATTGGGATTTGGATGTTCTTTGCCGGACGCATGCAAAAAAACATGGGCGGTGGACTTCTTGGCATGGGCAACTCAAAAAAGATGGTCAATTCAGAAAAACCTGAGACTAAGTTTGATGACGTGGCGGGAGTCGAAGAGGCTAAAGAAGAAGTTCAAGAGATAGTCGACTTTTTAAAATATCCTGGTCGATACGTAGAAATTGGCGCGAAAATACCTAAGGGCGTTCTTCTCGTTGGTTCTCCGGGTACAGGTAAAACTCTTCTCGCCAAAGCGGTCGCGGGCGAAGCGGAAGTTCCATTTTTTTCAGTAAGCGGCTCTAGTTTTATTGAGATGTTTGTTGGCGTTGGGGCGGCTCGCGTTAGAGATCTGTTTGAACAAGCGAAAAAAGACGCTCCAAGCATTATCTTTATAGACGAGATAGACGCCATTGGAAAAAGTCGCGCCGCCGGTGGAGTCATGGGTGGAAACGATGAGAGAGAACAGACGTTGAATCAACTTCTGGCTGAAATGGACGGTTTTGGAACGGACGTTCCAGTAATCGTTTTAGCGGCTACAAATAGACCTGAAGTTCTTGACGCCGCTCTTTTAAGACCTGGTCGTTTTGACAGACAAGTGCTAGTCGACAAACCAGATTTTGAGGGTCGCGTGAAAATTCTAAACGTTCACATGAAAAACGTGAAGATGGATAAAGACGTTGAGATAGAAGAGATCGCTCGCTTAACGGCGGGATTGGCTGGAGCGGATTTAGCGAATATTATCAACGAAGCCGCTCTTTTAGCCGGTAGAAAAAGTCAAAAAACCGTTAAGCAAAAAGATTTGTTTGAGTCGGTGGAACGCGCGATAGCCGGACTTGCCAAAAAATCTCGTAGAATAAATCCAAAAGAGAAAAAAATCGTCGCGTATCATGAAAGTGGTCACGCTCTTTTAGCGGAAACGACGGTTGGAGCTAAAAAAGTTTCTAAAGTTTCCATCGTACCTCGTGGACTTGCCGCTTTGGGATACACTCTTAACAAACCAGAAGAAGATAAGTTTATGATGCAAAAACACGAACTTTGGGCTGAAGTGGACGTGTTGCTCGCTGGTCGAGCGGCTGAACAAGTTTTTATAGGCGAAATTTCTACGGGTGCGGGAAATGATTTAGAGCGCGCTACCGAAATCATTAAATCGATGGTTCAAACTTACGGAATGAGCGATATAGCGGGCTTAATGGTTTTAGAAAAATCGCGTCATTCATTCCTAGGCGGAGGACAACAAGCCACTCGAGAGTATAGCGATAAGATGGCCGAGAAGATGGATGATTATATTAAAACGTCTCTTTCAGAGCATTATGAAGAAGTACTCGCAAGACTCGAAGAGTATAAAGGCGCCATTGAAGAGATGGTTGAACTCCTTTATAAAAAAGAGAACATAACGGGGGAAGAAGTAAGAGAAATAATCATAAACTTTGAAAAAGAGAACTCTATGGAATCCAAGGTTGACAAGGTGATTAACGAGATTGAAGAAGAGCTTAAAGCTGACGCTACAATGTCAAAACATGAGAAGAGTAATGAAAAGTAATCTTTTGCCAATTGCTTATGAAGGCTTTCGTTACATACTCTACTCTATAGCCGCTTTTATGATATTTTGGGCTTTTGATTTTGAATTTTTGGCCTTAACGTCCGCTATCTTAGTTTTTGTTTTCATGTTTATATATAGAAATCCTGAGAGGGAAGTTGTAATTTTTGAGCCAAATAGCGTTTTGTCCCCAGTTGATGGAGTCGTGGCTTCGATACAAGAGATAAAAGATGAACGCTATGGGTATAAAATAGCGGTTGAGAGCGGTTGTCTTAACGTTTCGGTTTTAAGGGTTCCTTTTGATTCCACTTTGAGTGAAGTAACTGTTAAAAAAGGGGCAAGGCTTTCGGAAAAAAGTTCTATTTTTAAAGTTTTAAATGAAAATATTGAGCTTACCTTTAGTGCCACTCCTTCAAATTTTCTAAAAGTTAGACATGTTTTAACTCAAAGCCTTCTATCGTTCGAAGTGAACGTAAAAAAATCTCAAACTCTTAGAAAGGCGGCTAGATATGGCGTTTTGCCAAATGGCGTCACTGAGATTTACATTCCACGCAATTTTAGATTAAACGTAAACCTTGGCGATAAACTAATCGCGTCTGAATCATTGTTGGGCTACTTTATCTCTCTTCCATAATCTTATTTTTTAGGATGAAGCTTCTTAAAAAGAAGCTCATCGGCGTCTATTGTAAAATCAAAGTATTCTGATATAAAATTATCTTTTTCAATGTGCGTTAGTTGAATTGTGGCACCTTCATTATTCTTAATTTCTAAATACAAAAGCCCCAACGCAAAACGACTCTCGGCAAAACTTCTATCTTTCATATTTGACAATTCTAAAAGAGCTATGGCGTTTTCATGATGCCCCGCCGCCGTAGAAGCGACGGCTCCAAGGAAGAGAGTAAACGAATCGCGCACTTTTATTTCATCAATAAGAGAATTGTATAACGTATAGGCCTTTTCAAACTCTTCATCGTAGAGATAGACCATAGCTAGGGAACTTATGAGTTCTTGAGTTCCTTCACTGGTTGCTTCTAAAGTTTGTTCCAACTGTTTTGACAAATAATACAATTTACCCGTAATTAGATTTTGCTGTATGTATAAATATCTACTAACGTTTGGACCATAATAGAGATCCTTGAAATCAAAATTTTGATTTTTTAAGTAGTTTAACACTTTTGCAGCATATTTGACGCTATTTAAATCATAAAAATTAGCGTCTATGTAGACCATGTGGGGAAGAATGTCATGAGGTAGTAGGAGAGTTAATTTGTTTGCGGCTTCTTTAGCGATATCCATTTTATTTAATTTGGAAGCTATTATCACGTTTAGCATTAGATACAATGGTCTTTGCTTGTAACCGTTGTCTAGCCAATCAACGGCGGATAAGTAGTTGTTTTCAGATATGTTTAGTAGCGTTTTGTACAAACTTTTTTCTTCACTCTCTTCCTCAAGCGCAATGGAATCTTTGAGGATAGAGTTTAGTTTCGCGTTTTCCTTGTTTACAAGTTGAGAAGTCAAGACTGCGTACACTCCAGCAAGATGATTTTTCGCGTCTAAATGATAGGAGAGCAAAAAATGTTTATGAGCTTTTGTCATGTATCCCATTTGGGCGTACGTCAGCGCAAGGTTGTATTGTAAAATCGAGTGTTTGGGTTGAATCTCCACTAATTTTTGTAACTCTTCGTTCGCTTCCCTTATTTTAAACGAGAGGGCTTTTTTTATCGCTTTTGTAATGCCATAGTTTACATGAGAAGATGAAACGCTTTTTTGAAGATACTCCTGAGCGGATTGAATGTTGTCAATGTATATGCTTGCGTTTCCTTTTCTAATGTAACTAATGGTTTGATTCGCGTTAAATATTTTGTAGGGAGAAAAATAAAATATTTTTTGATAATTTAATAATTTTGTATTTATTATTTTCTCTCTATATACTTTTTGCGCTTCTTGAGCGTCAAAAAGCGACTTCTTTAGGCTCACTTTTATTGGATAAAAAGTATAAACTTTATCTGGAAACATGTCTGTAACGTTCTTAATTTCTTTGGTCGCGTCAGCGATATGCCCCGCTTTTAAATTAACAAGTCCAAGCGCTAATTGCGATCTCACTGGATATTCATTTCTTAGTATGGCTTCTTCAAGATGTTTAATCGCTAGGGCGTAGTCGCCAACTCTCGCATACAAGAGAGCAATGCTGAAGTTGTTTAGGTTTTCATTATTTTTCTCCATTGCTTCTATCGCGTCATAGTCGTTCCCAAACAGAGCGCTTATCTTTGTAAAAAGGTTTTTTTGGACTTCTGGATAATTTTTAGAAGTAAAATTTTTTAATGAGCTTAGCGCTTCTAAATAGTTCTGGTTATAGTAGTTTATAAGGGTGTAATAGTATGAGTATAACGGAGAATTGATCTCATGAGGGAGGTATGCGTACGCCAAATCGATATAATATTTAAAACTTTCTTGATCGTTTAAGTGAATGGAACAAACGGCGGCGTTAATTGCGCTGACGCATCTTTTTTCATCATTTTTTATGGCTTTGTTAAACGTTTGCTGCGCAATTTTATATTGTTTATCTTGTAGTTGCGCGACGCCTAAATTGTAAAGCGATATAGCCTCGCTATATTGGGCTATTTTTTCATATAAAAACAGCGCTTCTTTTTTTGAACCGTTTGCGTACAAATAGTTTGCTTTTCTAATCATATTTTCTAGTTTGCTTGGTTCGATTTTAACGATTGTCTCTTTTTCTAGTTTATCTTCAATAAAATCGAGAGAAGCGTTTTGATTTTTTTTAGAGGGTTTAATAATGACAAGCAATGAGAGTACAATGACAAGAGTAAGGACGATGGCGACGCCACCAAAGATAAGTATCTTTTTCTTTTTGACTCTTTCGTCGTCAATCGCCACGCCATTTTTTTCATCTCCTTCATAGTTTATGTCCGCCGCTTCACTCTCTTGGATAATTATAATCTCTTCTTGTGCCACAGCTTACTACCTAACCTAAGGAATTTAGACTCTTATCATACTGTTTAAGCAATAAAGATACCATTAATTTTGTATAATTATAATATGAAGAAAAGAATTTTTGTAACGGCGACAAACACTGACATCGGCAAAACCCATACGAGTAAATTGTTATTGCGGGAGTACGCTTCGCGTGGTTTAAAGGTTGGCGCGATTAAGCTCATAGAAACAGGCGTTATAGACGCCGCGCCTGACGCGGAGACGCTTTTAAGAACTTTAAAAGAGTTAAATAGTGAGTTTAAAGAGATATTGTTAGAAGATATCGCACCAATAACTTACCCACTCGCCGCAGCGCCTTTTGTCGCTTCGAACAACGCTCCTCTTGATTTAAACGCTTTAAATTCAGCCATAGAAAAATTAGAAAAAATTTGTGACGTTTTAATTATGGAAGGCGCTGGCGGTTTATACGTTCCCGTTGATGAAGAGTATATGATGATAGATTTGATCGCTTACTTTGAAGCAACGGCTCTTTTGGTGACTCACTGTTCCTTAGGATGCATTAACGACACGCTCCTGAGTGAAAAAGCTTTAAAAGATAGAGGCTTAAAATACGCTACGGCTTTTAATTGCAGAGAAGAAGATGAAGACTTTAAAAACGTTTCAGAACCATATTTTCTAAAAATGAACAAAGACGTGCTAAAAACCAAAGATGACATTGACGTTATATGCGATGTCTTGTATAATCTATAAACAAAAACATAAGAGAAAATAATGCAACATTTAATTCGCACGGATGATTTTACCACAATAGAGATAGAAGAGATTTTGGCAGACGCAAAAACGTATAGTGACGGTCGATATGATAGAGTTCTTCAAGACAAGATCATAATAACGCTTTTTTTTGAAAACTCAACAAGAACAAAAAGCTCTTTTGAAATAGCGGCAAAACGATTGGGGGCTGACATTGTTCATCTCGACGTCGCTCAAAGTTCAACTAAAAAAGGTGAAACTCTTGTCGACACGGCGATGAACTTAGACGCTATGGGTCCTCACGCCATAATAGTTCGTCATCAAAACGCCGGCGTACCCAAAATACTTTCCAATCATACCAAGGCAAGCATACTCAACGCGGGAGATGGAGCCCACTCTCATCCAACGCAAGCGATTCTCGACCTTTACACCTTAAAAGAACATTTTAAAGACGTAGTTGGAAAAAAAATAGCCATTGTGGGAGATATAAAAAACTCTCGCGTCGCGAACTCCAACATAGAACTTTTAACTCGATTTGGAATGGAAGTGATTTTAGTGGCGCCACCGCAGTTTTTGCCAAAAACATCCCTCAAAACGACGCACTATCTCAAAGAGATAATCGATGAAGTCGACGCGATTATGAGTCTAAGAACGCAAACGGAAAGACACTCTTCTCAAAGTTACGCTTCACTAAAAGATTACGCGAGCGATTTTTGCATAACGGAAGAGATTGTTGGAGATAGGAATATAATTTTACTTCATCCTGGACCGGTTCATAGAAACATCGACATTTCGGACGCGCTTTTGGCTGACTCCAGATGTAAGGTTTTAGAACAGGTAAGCAACGGCGTGAACGTTAGAATGGCGATTCTCAAAAAATTGATTGCCACTTAATTCGCATCGATGACGTTTTGTGATTTGAATTCTCTAGGCAAAGAGAGAAAACCTTTTTTATTTATAACGGATTTTAAAGCGCAAACATTAAAAGTGATTCTACCCCAAGACTTAAAAAAAGAAGACGTAGAGTTTCAAATCGATGAAAATTACAGCTATGTAAAGCATAAAAATTATCTCAAATCAACTCCCGTTTCATTTAAGAACTACCAAAAAAAGTTTAATAAAATTATAAATAAAATAAAATCTGGCGAAACCTACGTTTTGAATTTAACGCAGGCGACTAAAATAGAAACTCAGTTGAGTTTAAAAGAGATTTATTCTCTCTCCAACGCGCATTACAAGCTGCGTTTTAAAGATAAGTTCGTTTGTTTTTCTCCTGAAAAATTCATCCAAATAGACGAAGATAGAATCCACGCGTATCCTATGAAGGGCACTATAGACGCGTCTATAAACGACGCGAAAGAAAAAATTTTGGCAGATGCAAAAGAGATGGCTGAACATGTCATGATTGTTGATTTACTCAGAAACGACTTGTCCATAGTCTCCACTAACGTCAAGGTCGAAGAGTTTAGATACGTGACGGAGGTTCAAGCTGGGGAAAAAAATCTTCTTCAAGTAAGTTCACATATAAGTGGTTTCGTCGGGGACGAATGGCATGAAAAAATGGGAACGATACTTGAGGCGCTTCTTCCCGCTGGAAGCATTAGCGGAACTCCAAAAAAAAGCACTTTACAAATCATTGAAGAGGTTGAAGCGTATGACAGAGGTTTCTTTAGTGGCGTTTTTGGATACTATGACGGTCAGAAACTAGATTGTGGCGTTATGATACGCTTTATAGAAAAAACGAATGATGGATATGTTTATAAAAGTGGAGGCGGAGTCACTTTAGATAGCAACGTCTTGTCTGAGTATCATGAACTGCTTGACAAAATATATTTACCATAAAAGGATGGGTTTGACATGACGTTAAAATTTGATAATTTTTTTACCAGTGGTTGGGTGTTTGACGACTCTGAATTAGAGATAAAAAGTAAGTTCCAGATGATAAACATTGCAATTGTTTTATCAAGCGCAGGACTTTTGTATGGAATTATTGGCAATATCCTTAGAGAAATTTATCATATCATACCGATAGAAGTGTTTCTTCTATTTGTTAATTTAATTTTATTTTTTGTTTTGAAAAAATGTAAAAAATCATTTAAAAACGTAGCAACTCTGATAACGTTTCAATTTACGTTCTTCTTTTTATATCTTGTTTACGTGAATGAACCAAGCTCTTTAAAACATGTATGGTTATTTACGTACCCCATCATTTTGTTGTATCTACAGAGTAAGAAGTTGGCTATTTATTGGTTTACTCTTACCATTACGTTGCTAATCGTCGCGCCAATGCAACCTTTCCTTGAAGTTTCATACTCGCTGTATCAAGTTACTTATATCGCTTTTGTTCTTGTAATCCTTGCAGTTATAGTTAATTTTTATCAGATTAAGATGGAAGAGGTGAAAGCTCTTATATTAAAGCAGCAAACTATGTTGCAAAATCAAGCCAAACAAGCGGTGATGGGAGAGATGATAAGCATGATCGCTCATCAATGGAGACAACCTCTCTCGACGGTAACTCTTAACATATCGAATTTACAGATTAAAAAACTTTTAGGAGAGGAGTTGGATAGTGAAGTATTGGATAAGGCGCTTGAAGACATTAGCGACACGGTAGTCTATTTATCCGATACCATAGACGATTTTCAAACGTATTTTCATCCAAATAAAGAGTTGACAAAAATAGAGCTTCATGAACTTTTAAATAAAGCGGTCGTGTTCGCTCTGCCAAGACTCAAAAATACAAAAATTGACATTCAAATAATAAAAAATGAAGATATTTTTGTCGAGACGTACATGAATGAACTTATTCAAGTTACCCTAAATATCATAAATAACGCCATTGACGTATTAATTTCACTAGAATTGGACGCTCCAAAAATCACTATCTCAATAGAAGAAAACAAAGACGAAGCGACAATCCTTATAGAAGATAACGCCAATGGAATAAGTGAAGAGATATTGCCAAAAATATTCGATCCATACTTTAGCACAAAAGGCAAAAATGGAACGGGCTTAGGTCTCTACATGAGTCAAATGATAATTCAAAAACAGTTTGATGGAGTTATTGGCGTTGATACTTCACCTCAGGGAACAATATTTAAAGTGAAAATAAAAAAAACGCTCTCATAATTCAGAGCGTTTTTGAAACTTTTTTACGCCTACATGTCAGATGCGTTAGCGTATGGATTAACGGAAATCCATCTTTTGATTTTATTCTTATTGGGATATAATAAACGGAGATAAATATTAGGAATTAAATATGTATATAGAAAATTTGAAGTTTTCGTTGTGGGCCGATTTTATTGAAAGAGATTTTTTGGACCATGAATTTAAAGATTTGATAAATGAGGGGATTGTAAATGGGGCGACGTCAAATCCAGCCATATTTAAAAACGCGATCTTAAATTCTCTAGCGTATAAAACGCAAATAGAATCTTTGCGCGGCCTAGACGCAAAAGCAAAGTACGAAGCGATCGCAATGTATGACATAACAAAAGCCGCGGACGTTTTAAAGCCTCTTTTTGATAAAGGCGACGATGGTTACGTAAGCATTGAAGTCGATCCATTTTATTGCGATGACGCGGACGCCAGCGTAGCGGAAGGAAAAAGACTTTTCTCTAGCATCAATAGAGAAAACGTTATGATAAAAGTCCCAGCGACGCCTGCGGGATATATCGCAATGAAGGAGTTGACTTCAGTGGGGATTCCCGTAAACGCGACGCTTGTTTTTAAAAAAGAACAAGCGCTTTCATGCGCGAACGCTTTTAAAGAGGGAAGCGCGATTCTTGGAAAAAGCGTAAACACGGTTATTAGCGTATTCGTAAGTAGGGTTGACCGCGCTTTGGACGAGCGACTTCAAATGAAAGGGGTAGACGTCGCGCTCACTGGAGTCTATAACTCTGCGGACATATACGCTAGAGTACAAGAGACTCAAGTCGACTCGTGTCGAGTTCTTTTTGCGAGTACGGGAGTCAAAGACGACTCGCTTGCGCCACACTATTACATAGAACGACTCTTAGCGTACAATAGCGTAAACACGGCTCCGATAGATACAATAAAAGCGTACCATTCAAATGGCGCAAAAGAACGGGCTTTGCCAATTGCGTCAACCGTGATAGAAGCTCATTTTACTAAGATCAAAAATGCGGGAATTAACTTAGATGAGGTTTTAGATAAGCAAATTGCAGATGGCTTGGCAAGTTTTAAAGAAGCGTTTAGCGATATATTGGATGCGTTATGAGTAGTGAAGTAGACGTAAGTCAGCTAACTTTCGAGCAACTTACTAAAGTTAGAGCGTATCTTAAAAAGCTGATTGACAATGGAGGCAGCGATCTTCATGTCAAAGCAAACGCCGTAATTAGAGCTAGAATACAAGGAAAAATCGTTCAATTTTCTGGAGGAGTTCTCTCTCCCTCAGACGCGCTAACTTTCGCCAAAGAACTTTTAAAGGGTAGATTTGCGGAGTTTGTTGAAAAAAAAGAGTTGGATTTAGTTTATCCTTATGATGAAAGAAATCGTTTTCGCGTAAACGTGTTTTTCCAAATGGATGGAATTTCTGCCGTTTTTCGCGTTATCCCTGTTAAAATTCCATCATTTGCGGAGTTGAAGCTTCCCGAAGTATTGAAAACTTTTACGCAAAAAGAGAGAGGCTTGGTTTTGGTGACGGGAGTGACCGGTAGTGGAAAATCAACTACGTTGGCAACTCTTATTAACGAGATAAACTTGACGCAAAGAAAGCACATCATTACAATAGAAGATCCAATAGAATTTGTTCATAAAGATAGAGGTTGCATCATTAATCAACGTTCAGTCGGTCAAGACACTCTATCGTTTGGCATGGCCCTTCGCGCGGCTCTTCGTGAAGATCCAGATATTATTTTGGTTGGAGAGATGAGGGATAAAGAAACTATTAATCTCGCTCTTCACGCAGCGGACACTGGACACTTGGTCTTCTCAACTTTGCATACCATAGACGCGAAAGAGACTATAAATCGTATTATCGCGCAATTTCCCACAGAGGAGCAAAATCGAGTAAGACTCTCAGTCGCGGGAGTTATACAAGGAATTATATCTCAGCGTTTAGTGCCGACGATCGATGGTGGACGACGTGCGGCTTTGGAAGTGCTCGTTCGAACGCCAACAGTTGAAAAATTAATTATGGAAAACCGTGATTATGAAATACGAGACACTATAGAAAAGGGTAGAGAACACTACAAATCTCAAAGTTTTGATCAAGCTCTTTTGGAGTTATACGATAATGGCGTTATTTCTAAAGAAAGAGCATTGGAAAACGCTACTAGCTCAGCCGATTTAGAGCTTAAAATGAGTGGACTTACAAGTGGCGGCATTTCTGAAACCAGTGTGAACGCTAACGCTAAGAGTTACACTGAAGATGATGATATTTTTCAATTAAAGTAAAGTTTAAATCATATATGGCTACAATGCCACTCATTTTTAAAACACAAGGAATTAATATGTTAGAAGGTATAGTTAGAGAGAGTACTGGCAAGCAAACTACAAAAACGCTTCGCCGTGATGGTTATCTAATTGCGAATATTTACGGAAAAGGTCTTGAAAATATCAACGCCGCGTTCAAAATGAATGAATACATCCGTACTGTTCGTAATAAAGGAACTTTAGCGTTCCCAGTAAGTATCGCTGGCGCGGAGATGAACGTCGTTGTTCAGTCGTATGAGTCACAAGCGGTTACGGGAATTCTTTTACATGTTGATTTAATGGTGGCTCAACCAGGAGTTGTTACTACTTATAACGTGCCAGTAGTGACAGTTGGCGAAGCGAAAGGTCTTAAGAACAAAGGTCTTGTTCATAAAGCAAAACCTCGTTTAACGGTTAAAGGCGCAATTGAAAACGTGCCTAATTCTTTTGAAATAGACGTTACAAACATGGATACTGGCGATTCTAAATTAATTCGTGATTTAGAAGCTATTCCTAACGTTACTATGCTAGACGCTGATCGCGTAGCTGTAGTAAGTATTATTAAAGCTAAATAATCATGCTTATAGTCGGACTAGGGAATCCTGGTTCCGAGTATGAAAGAACTCGCCATAATATTGGCTTTATGGTTATAGACGAGCTTATAGTAAGACAAAACGCGAAAAAACTCTCTTCTTCGTCATTTAATGGCGAACTGTATAAATTCAAAAATCATTTTTTATTAAAACCACTCACTTTTATGAATCTTTCTGGCAACGCTATCGTCGCAGTTAAGAATTTTTACAAAATAGAAGAAGTCGTTGTAATACATGATGATTTAGATTTACCCTTTGGCTCGCTTCGCTTTAAACATGGTGGCGGGCATGGTGGACATAACGGTCTAAAATCCACCGATGAGAGAATCTCGAAAGAGTACGCTAGGGTTAGAATGGGAATAGGAAAACCTGAGCGTAAAGGCGAAATAACTTCATATGTGTTAGGGCGGTTTTCTCAAGAAGAAGAGAAACTCATGAGTGAATGGATAAAAAAAACTTGCGAAGCCATAGAGTCTTTATTGACAACTTCATTGGAAGACGTAAGTTCCTTGCATACAATTAAACAAATTCCTATAAAATAAGATTATGCTAGCCTTTAAATACATTTCATTTCATTATTTAAGATATTTTTTTATTATTTTGATTGCTCTGCTTATGTTCATGGTTGGATTTGATTATATGCAATACGCCGATCAATTGTCCAAATCCGCCAACTTACTACTGATTTATTTGGTATATAAATCTTTTTACGCGATAGACATGCTCGTTCCTTTGGCTTTGGTTTTCGCTATGATTTCAACTAAAGTGTACTTAATTCGATCTAACGCTTTAGTCTCTTTTTATTCGCTTGGTTACTCTAGAGTGGATGTTTTGCGTCCTTTTGTCGTCTTGTCAACTTTTATGATATTGGTCTTTATTGGACTCCATTCATTCTCTAGTTTCTCAAGGGCCAACGAATTTTCTGACAATATCCGTAGTCATTCACAATATTTAAATCCCACAAGAGACCTTTTTTTTACCTACCAAGGACAATACATATATTTTTCAAGGATGCTTCCCCTTCAAGAAAAAGCCGAAGGGATTCGCGTTTTTAGCGTTGAAAACGACTCTTTAAAAGAGGTCTTAATAGCAAAAGAAGCCATTTACAGAGATGAATATTGGCATATTAAAAACGCGGATATAATAATGAAACCCGATAAGCTGGATTTTGATTCTTTGGGGATGAAAGTCACTTTATCCAAAGATTTAAACATCTTGAAAGATTTTCGACCAAAAATGCTTGATCAAGTCTATGAGGGCAAAGTGAATTTTACGATTAAGAACGCCATAGACGCCATAATCCTTTTGGACAAGCAAAATATAAACACAAGCAGCATTAAAGGAGCCTTATATAGGATATTCGTATATCCATTTTTTGTTCCATGCATGGTTGTGATAATTTTTTTCTTTGTGCCTATTAGCGTTAGATTTTTAAACGTTTCCCTTTTTAGTTTTGCCGCGATATTGGCGACGTTGTTAGTGTGGGGAATTTTATTTATGCTGATTGAGTTGGCGAACAATAAAACGATCCCAAGTGAAATTGGCGTTATAATGCCAATTGCAATACTGTTTTTAATAGCTTTACGACAGTACAGACATTACCGCTTTTCAACTTCTTAGTGAGTTATAAGTAGTTTTTAGATAGAATGCCAAAAAATATTTTGGACATTTTATGATTGACTTTAGAGCATTGACAAACGAATATAAAACCCCCTTGTACGTTTATGATTTTGACTATATGACAAAACAATTTGATAAACTCAAAGAGGCTTTTAGAGGTAGAAAATCCATAGTGGCTTACGCCGTCAAGGCCAATTCAAATTTAAGCGTCGTTCAGCATTTCGCGAAAATGGGTAGTGGAGCGGATTGCGTTTCAATTGGCGAAGTGCGTCGCGCGTTTTTAGCTGGAGTTCCAGCGTATAAAATAATTTTTTCTGGCGTTGGAAAGAGCGACTCTGAAATTCGAGAAGCTTTGGAGAAAGACATCTTATACATCAACGTTGAAAGCGAAGCTGAACTTGGTCGCGTAGAAATGATCGCGGAGGAGTTAAACGCAAAGGCTCGCATAAGCGTTAGAGTAAATCCAAACATAGATCCCAAAACGCATCCTTACATCTCAACGGGACTTCATGACAATAAATTTGGAGTTGATCTCTCAACCGCAAAAAGAATGTACATTCAAGCGAACAACTCTTTACATTTAGATCCAGTTGGAATTCACTTTCACATTGGTTCTCAACTAACCGAGCTCACTCCGATCCGCGAGTCGGCGGAAATCGTGGCGGACTTGGTTCGCTCTCTTAGTAAGATTAAAATAGAGTTGAAGTTCTTTGATATCGGTGGTGGATTGGGCGTTAGATACGACAACGAGACGCTCATTGAACCTTATGAGTACGCGCAAGCAATTTTAGGGACTTTAAGAGCCTTGGATTTAACCATTATTTGCGAACCGGGAAGATTCTTGACCGCAAACGCCGGTTATTTTGTAAGCAAAGTTCTTTATGAAAAACAAAACGGGGCTAGAAAATTCGTAGTCGTCGATGGCGCCATGAATGACCTTTTGCGTCCCGCTCTTTATGGCGCTTATCATAAAATTGAGGCGATAACGGTGTCTACTGGCGAAACGAGAGCCGTTGACATCGTTGGTCCCGTTTGCGAGAGTGGAGATTTTTTTGCAAAAAATTATCAATTGCCAGAATTGGCTCATAATGATTTAGTTGTCGTTCATAGCGCTGGCGCTTACGGTTTTGGCATGGGAAGCAACTACAACACCCGTGGGCGAAGCGCGGAAGTCGCTCTGAAGAATGGAGAAGTAAAACTTATTAGAAAACGTGAAACTTTTGAAGATTTAATTGCTTTAGAGCAAGAGTTTTTGGACTAGGAACTTTCATTGTATTTTATTGACGTTCAAGGCACTTTAATAAGCGACGTGGATAAAACGCCCATTCGTGGAAGCGTTGAATTCATAGACATGCTAAACGAAAAAAAAATTCCATACGCGATAATCACAAATAATACAAAAAAAAAGTCTGTGGAATTTTACGACTTTTTAATTAAGTTAGGTTTTAATTTCGATTTTGACAAATACCTTGATCCTTTAATGTTATTGGAATCTCGCGTTTCCAAAGAGTCCATCGCCGCATATGGCTCAAACGAATTTTTAGAAACTTTGGTGAACATGGGTTATGAGTTAAACTATGAAACGCCAAAAACGGTTTTAGTGGCCATCAAAGAAAATTTTGACTCGCAAGAGTACGCTCAAATGATAGAACTTCTGTTGTCTGGCGCCTCTTTGGTTGGTATGCATGAAACCTCGCTTTACGCTAAAAACAATAAACGCTATCCTGGAGTGGGAGCAATTTTAAAACTTTTGGAATTTGCCACTTCAACGAGTTATGAAGTTGTTGGAAAGCCTAGTGAAACCTTTTACAAAGAGGCTTTGCGAATGTTAAAAAAACAAAATTCCAACGCCAATTTTAGTGACGTTACAATAATAAGCGACGATGTCAAGGGTGATTTAGGTGGCGCGAAAGAGTTGGGAATGAAAACTATTTTTGTAACGAGTGGAAAGTATAAAACATCGCAAGAAATAGTGCCATTTTTGGATGAGAATCTCAAACCAGACTTAATTTATAGCGATATGCAAGAGATACTGGAGAATATATGAAAACTTTACAAGATTGTAGAAACGAGATAGATACGATAGACAATGAGATGCTAGTACTTCTTAACAAACGCATGAAAGTTGTTGAACAAGTTGGTAAGATTAAACATGAAACCGGTACCGCCATTTATAGACCGGAACGCGAAAAAGAAATAATTGATAGGCTAAACGGCTTAAGCAAAGAGCAAAACGGAATATTGAACAAAGGCGCGATCGAGGCCGTATTTTTGGAAATATTCGCGGTGGCTCGCAATCTTGAATTGCCAGAACGCATCGCGTATCTTGGACCCGAGGGAAGCTTCACTCATCAAGCGGCGGAGAGTCGTTTTGGCGGAATGAGCGAATACTTGTCTTTAAACTCCATTCATGCGGTTTTTTCCACTTTAGAGTCAGGACGCGCGAAATTTGGCGTAGTTCCAATCGAAAATTCACGCGACGGAATCGTTGGAGAAACTTTAGACTATTTGGCCAAAAGTTCTGTGAAAATAGTTGCCGAACTCTACATGCCGATTCATATGTCTTTTGCCACTAAAGAAGAAAAACTGGAAAAAATCACTAAGATATATTCAAAAGACAAGGGCTTTGGTCAATGTCGAGAGTTTTTGCTAGAACATGGACTTATGAACGTTGAACACGTTCCAGTGGAATCAACTGCGACAGCGGCGATATTGGCGGCTAAAGAGCCGCACACCGCGGCAATTTGTTCGCATATAGCCGCTAAGTTATATGAATTGCCAACTCTCTTTGAAAACATTGAAGACGCTATGGACAATAGCACTCGTTTTGTGATTTTAAGTAATTTTAAAAACGCCATCAGCGAACATGACAAAACGTCTATATTAGTTCGTTTGGAAGATGGCGTTGAAGCGGGTTCATTGGTGAGATTTTTGGAAGATTTTAATAATGAAAAGATTAACTTGTCAAAAATAGAGTCTCGTCCATCTAAAGACAAAAGTGGTTTTGGATACTGGTTCTTTATGGATTTTTATGGTCACATAGATGATGAATCTGTGCAAAAAGCGATACGAAAACACCAAGACGAGGTGACTTGGCTTGGAAGTTACGTAAGGGGAGAAGCATGAAGTTTAACAAAAAATTAAAAAACATTAGCACGTACGAGGCTGGAAAGCCAATAGAGTTGGTTGTCCGTGAATTTGGGATTAAATCAGAAGACATAGTCAAACTTGCCTCAAATGAAAATCCTTATGGTTGTTCTCCAAAGGTCAAACAGGCGGTAATCGACATAGTCTCTAAGATGGCGCTGTATCCAGACGATAGCATGACAAAGTTGAAAGACGCGCTTCAAGATAGGTTTTCAATAGATAAAGAACATTTTATTATTGGCAGTGGCAGCGATCAAGTGATAGAGTTCATCATGCATGCCAAAGCCGGTAAAAAGTCAAAGGTGCTTATGAATAGCGTTACGTTCGCCATGTATGAAATTTACGCAAAACATGTCGGCGCGAAGGTAATTAGAACGTCTTCGCAAGAGCATAATTTAGACGAGTTTTATGAGCTTTACAAAAGTGAAAAGCCAGAGATTATATTTTTATGCACTCCTAATAATCCAACGGGCGACGCCATAGACGCTAAAGAAATGTTTGACTTTATCAGAAAAATCGATGAGAACACTTTAGTCGTAATAGATGGCGCTTATATGGAGTATGGAGCTTATAAAGACGAAAGTAAAAAAGTTAATCCAAAAGAGCTGATAGAAGAGTTCGCCAACGTCATTTATTTAGGAACTTTTTCAAAGGCTTACGGTCTTGGCGGGATGAGAGTGGGATATGGAATTTCAAATTCTAAAATCATTAAAGAGCTATATAAGCTCAGACCACCTTTTAACATAACGACTCTCTCTTTGGAGGCGGCAAGCGTCGCAGTGAAAGATGAAGCTTTTGTAAACGAGTGCGTCGCTCTCTCATTTGAAGAGATGAAACGCTATGAAATTTTTGCAAAAGAGAAAAATATAGATATAATTAACAGTTATACAAATTTTGTTACCTTATCTTTAAATGATAACCAAAATTCAACCGAGATAGCGAACTCTTTACTCAAACAAGGAATGATTGTTAGAGATTTAAGCGGGTATGGAATGAACTCAATTCGAGTAACAATAGGAACAAGCAATCAAAATAGTCGTTTTTTTGAACTAATGAACGATTTAATATAAAATGAGAACTTAATGGATTTCAAGGTACTATTCTCACAATTAATTGTTCTTTACAATAAATTGACGAAACAGCAAAAAATCATTATTGCTGTAGCGATCGTTGGAATAGTGTCGTTTCTTATTTTTTTGGTTGTTTATAGTTCTAGCAAAAATGAATTAAATCAGTACGAAATACTTTTTGATTCTTTAAGTTCTGAAGACGCGGCGAAAGTTGTCGCTCAACTTGAAAAAGATAACATAAAATACAAGCTAGAAGCTAACAACGTAATCAAAGTTCCTAAGAACGTCGTGTATAAACAGAGGATATCAATCGCCGCGTTAGGCATTCCAAAGAATAGTGGCGTTGGCTTTGAGTTATTCGATAAGCAAGAGTTTGGCGCTACGAGTTTTGACCAAAAAATAAAACATCTTCGCGCGTTAGAGGGTGAACTTTCGCGTACAATAAACGCTCTCTCGCCAATAGAAAACGCCTCCGTTAGTTTGGCTTTACCAAAAGAGACTCTTTTTGTTTCTAAGCAAGTCGACCCTACCGCCTCAATCATGGTGACTCTCGTCGAGGGCAAACATTTAACGTCTAAGCAGATAAGAGGCATTAAAAACCTTGTCGCGGCAGCCGTTCCAAACATGACTTCAAATAACGTGATGCTGATTGATAGCGATGGCGAAACGCTAGGCGATGAAGACGAAATGGCTCAAATGAGCGAGTTGTCAACCGTACAGCAAAATTTCAAGACTAAAGAAGAGAAAAAAAAAGAGAGAAAAATTCTTGACGTCATATCCCCCTTTGTAGGGGGAAAAAACAAAGTCGTCGCTCAAGTGACGATTGAATATGATTTTTCAATTCAAAATTCAACTTCCGAGAGTTATGATCCTGAAAACGTCGTGAGAAGTGAACAAATCAGTGAAGAAAAAAAAGAGGGTTCTAGCCCACAACAAGTTGGTGGAGTTCCCGGCACTGTGAGCAATATTGGTCCAGTTCAGGGGCTAAAAAGTGAAAAAACGAGTGAAAAGTATTCAAAAAACACAGGTACGACAAACTATGAAATAGGCAAAACCGTTAGCACGACTAAGTCTCAATTTGCTCGTATCAAAAGAATTACAGCCGCTGTCGTCGTAGATGGACAATACAAGATAGATGTGGATGAAAACTCAAAACAGAAGGGAGAGTTGAAGTACGCGGCGTTAGACGAAGCTGATTTAGCCGCCCTGACTTCATTGGTTAGTCGTTCCATAGGTTTAGATGAGACAAGAGGCGATCAGGTAAGCGTTCAAAATCTACAGTTTCAAAGAGACGCCAAGCGACCGGTTGAAGATGGCATTTCACAAGCGATAATATTTGGTGAAACGTATTTAGCTCCTTTCTCTGGATTGTTTAAGTATCTTTTTGTACTGATTTTACTATTTATTTTATATAAAAAAGTTATTATTCCTTTTTCTAATAAAATGCTTGAAATTTCAAAAGACGAAGAGGAACTCTCTCGTCCCATCTTAGAGGTAGAAGATGATGAAGATGAAGATTTAGTGCAAAAAGTTCAAGACATGCGTAAAAAAGTTGAAGATCAATTAGGTCTTGGACAAAACTTTAATGAAGATGAATTAAAATATGAGGTCATACTCGATAAAGTCAGAAGTATGGCTGAAGATAAACCTGAAGACATCGCTTCTCTCCTGCAAGCGTTACTTGGTGAAGAATCGGATGGTCCTTCTGTTACAAGACAAGAAAAAAGGTAAACCATGGCAAACTTAAACCCACAACAACAAGCCGTCTTTGATGAGATGAGCATGGCGGAAAAAATAGCTATCTTGTTACTGCAAATAGGTGAAGAAGCGACGGCGGGAATTTTTTCCAACCTTAGTATAGACGCCATTACTGAAGTGTCAAAATACATAGCGAGCAACACGACAATAGATAGAGGGGTGGCCACCGCCGTTT
>ERZ890953.87-NODE-87-length-52869-cov-33.639565_pt1 | contig 52869 bp, 76 predicted proteins | sample MGYA00521264_ERZ890953 | MGnify/ENA primary metagenome ERZ890953 (study PRJEB32303, sample SAMEA104408629) | aquatic metagenome | biome: Brackish water; feature: Chemocline; material: water | place: Baltic Sea | collected 2014-10-26T21:54:00 | depth 200 m ...
GCAGATCTGAGAGATGCAAATCTGAGAGGTGCAGATCTGAGAGATGCAGATCTGGAAGGTGCAGATCTGAGAGATGCAGATCTGGAAGGTGCAGATCTGAGAGGTGCAAATCTGAGAGATGCAAATCTGGTTCGTGCAAATCTGAGAGATGCAGCTCTGGAAGGTGCAGATCTGAGAGATGCAAATCTGGTTCGTGCAAATCTGAGAGATGCAGATCTGGAAGGTGCAGATCTGAGAGATGCAAATCTGAGAGATGCAAATCTGAGAGGTGCAGATCTGGGTTTTTCGGTGATGAATTATACAAATACAAAGGGAACAGGTGTGCGTTCCTTCTTTTGCGAATTTGCCTCTTTCACTACTCCGGTATTTGTGCAAGTTGGGTGCAAGAAGTTGCCAATGGAAGACCTCGCAGGTATGGACGAAGAAAAGATCGCAGCAATCGAAATTGATGGAGTCTTGTCAGAGGTTCAAGTCGCATGGTGGAAGAGATACGGCGGAATCATTAAAGAGCTGGCCGCTGAATCTGTCGCAGAGGGATGGGCCAAAGGAGAAGAAGGATGAGAATGGTATACAAATACAAGGTGATAGTGGCAGATGGTAGGCAAGCGATTACAATACCAAAAGACGCCAAAATTCTCTGCGTCGCATGGCACGGTGACTATATTTCTATGTGGGCTGATGTGGATACGAGCAAACCGAAAGAGAAACGGTTTTTTTGTGTATACGGCACAGGCCACATTATACCAGAAACGATACCTGCTGTTTACATAGGAACTGCTTTTGAAGGGAGAGGTAGTTTTGTATGGCACGTATTCGAGCACTGCTCCAATCTCAAATAGCAATTGTTAGAGGAGGATACTGTGATAGGGAACGGTAGAACAGACAGCGAGAGTAATCATTTGGCGTATTTGGATTATGTAGAGAAAGACACTACCAACCAAAACTCAAAAGGGCAAGGTATAAGGTAGAGGTTTGTGAGATATAAAAGAAGACAGAGCAAAAGGTACAAAGGAGAAAATTATGAGTCATGTTATTTGTTTCTACCATTCCGCAGATCTAGACGGATCTTGTTCTGGTGCGATTGTGAAAAAAGCCTTTCCGGATGCTGAAATGATAGGATACAACTATGGTAAGCCTTTTCCTTGGAATAAAATCAAAGGAAAACAGGTTATCATGGTGGATATCTCTCTGCCAATCGATGAGATGATTCGTCTCGATGAGGAATGTACTCTTACTTGGATTGATCACCACAAAAGTATTATCGCTGATGCTGAAGAGCGAGATTTCAATCCAGATGGTATCAGAGAGATTGGACTTGCAGCATGTGAATTGGCGTGGGATTTCTTTTTCAGCAGATATACCACACCTGCTACTGTGCGAATGATTGGCCGGTACGATGTTTGGGATCATGAAGACGTTAGAGTTTTGCCTTTTCAGTATGGGATGCGTCAGCGCATAAAAAAAGGCCCACTTGATGACTTGTGGCAAATACTATTTGTCTGGAACACAGATCTTGATGACGATTTCCAAGCGATAATCAAAGAAGGGGAAAGCATTCTCGATTACAAAACTGGAGAGGATCAGAAATACCTCAAAACAGCAGGTTTTACCACAGAATTAGACGGGTTGAAAATCGTAGCCTGTAACAAAGGTCTATCCAACTCTAACCTGTTCAAATCCTTTCCCGACCTGCAACAATATGATGCTGTTTGCACTTTCTACCTCACCAAAGGGATGCAATGGAGAATTTCACTCTACGCAGTCAACCAAGATATTGATGTTTCTGTGATCTGCAAAGCTCGTGGAGGTGGAGGGCACAAAAGAGCAGCAGGATTTCAAGCAGAGGTGTTGCCTACATGGTTGACTCAAAAGTCATAGAGGAATCATAAGAGATGGGCAAGCACGATGATGGAGAGAGAAAAGTGGGAAAAATGAACAAAGCTTCCTTTGAAAAACTCGTAGAAGAAAACTTGGCATGGCTTCAATCTATGCCTCATTCTGTCGAGCGAAGTCATATCATTATGATAGTCAAAGATTCTCCTACCCACTACTACCCGGAAAAGGAGATGATTGATGGCCAGAAAAGATATAAGTGATGTCCAAGTGATCAAGGCATATATTGAGGCTGTTTACCGCCTGCGTAGATGGCCTGAAAACCTCCTTCATGAGTGGACAGGGGAGCCGACAAAAGTCTGTTGGAGCGCAATGAAAAGGGCATTCGATAGAGAGCTTATTGATTACGGGATCTCTATTAGGCGTGGATGGGCCACCGTTAAAGGGTTGAAGTTGTTGGCAGAGGAGGAGGCGAAAAGTGGGGATATCAAAGAGTGATAAAATCAGGGGTTGGGCAGTCCAGGCGAGAGACTTTCCAGATTACCCCCTTTTCGTGGGGGCATCGTCTCCAGAGAGGGCAAAGGCGTTGGCCCATCGTGTATGGCCTGGATGTCGATATCTCGATCTGACAGATGCGTTGGCCCATCGTGTATGGCCTGGATGTCGATATCTCGATCTGAAGGCCCTACGCATGAAGTGGATGGACAAGGCACTCAATGTACTCACAGAAGAAGGCGAAGAGATCACGTACATGGGCTTGCCCGAGTTTATCGAAGCCGCAAGAGGTATAACCAAGCCGGAGGAGAGCATGGCTAAATGTACGAGGATCAGGGGATGGGCTGTACAACCTCCAGGCTTCCCAGAAAAGAGGGTTTATGTTGGTTGTGCTAGTACGGGGCGGGCCAGGGGTTTGGCAGCGGCTCATTTGCCGGGGCATAGCGTTGTAGCCCTATGCGGTCTAAGAATGAAGTGGCTTGACCCTCTACTTAGTGACCTAGAAGATGATGTCGTTTTCCCGACGATAGAGTCGGTTGTGGAGAGGGCGCAGGTTATCACTGATAGGATTTTCAAAGAGAGAGACAGAAATGCAGTGAGGAGATCGTCGTAGTGGAAGGAAAGAACGTTCTAAAAAAAGACCGTCAACTGAACATGGCGATGGCATTCATCAAAGGAATCGCTGATAAAAAGTGCCACGTCGAAGAGGTGGGAATGCCTTCCTCTAGGTGTCGGGAGTTTTACCCTATATGCCGCGTCTGTGATGCGCGGGAAGCCTTGGAAAACATTGAGAATGTCAAGGCGCTTAGATGGAATGAGCGATGATAAAATAGCTAGGATTCTAGCACTCATCAAGCAAGGCTCAATGATACAAGATGCTGCAAAAGCTGAAGGCATGAGCCGGTGGAGCTTTTGGCGTCTTATCAAATCCAGAGAATCCACGGCAAGGGCATACAGGGCAGCAAGGGAGGAGGGGGAGCTTATTCGGAAGAAAAGTTTTTACCTCAATCGAATACTGACTGTGGCAGAAAAGAGATCGCCGATGAAAGCCAAAGAGGAAGGAGAAGAACCACCGAAGAGAGTTATAAGAAACTGTTCTTTATGTGGCAATCCGATTGGCCCAGCACGAAAAAAGTATGCTTTCACTGATTATGGTCAACGCAAGCCGGAGCGTTTTTACTTCTGCTCTCGCTCCCATATTAGGCAATGGGGGAAGGTGGAGGAATACTCATCGTTCAAGTCAGTAAAGAGGCTTCGTGCGGTTTTGGAGTATGCCAATGCGCACGGGATAGCGCCATCACTGTCCTCTCTCATCCTTTACGGTAATGAGACAAGGGCAGGGCATACGGTGGCTTGGTTGTGTGAGAGATGCCCGGAACATCCGTTGATTGAAGAGTATGATAATTGTAGCGGGAGGTACACAAGACACTCTTTTTTACTCCCACCGGGCTGGTTACATGAAGTAATTGTGAGGGTGTCTCTTGGGTTCAGCATGGCCGAATCCTGTAGGTCGGTTGATCAATCAGATCAATCGTTTAGCTACTGGGTGAGAACGTCTAGGGCGGGGGATACTTCGCCGTGGATATATCAAGAATATGACAAAGCGAAGGGGAAAAAATGATAAATAAAGTTACACTAATCGGCAACCTCGGAGCAGATCCAGAAACCTCCAATACTGGCGGAGGAAACTCTCTCACCAAGATGCGCCTGGCAACCTCTGAGAAGTGGACAGACCAACAAGGAAACAAGCAAGAGAAGACGGAGTGGCATCGCGTTGTTGCATGGGGAAAGTTGGCCGAGGTTTGCGGCCAATATCTACGCAAGGGAAGCAAGGTCTATATCGAAGGAAAGATCTCGTATGGCTCCTACGAAAAGGATGGAAACACTTTTCACACCACGGATATTGTTGCGCGGGATGTTCAGTTTTTGGACAGCAAAGGCGACAAGCAAGAGAAAGAACAAAATCAATGGGGAGATGGCAAGCGAAGAGGTGGTCCAAGGCATGTAGCGAATGCTCCGAGATCTGGATATAACGCCCCGCCCCCTAGTGATTCGGATGTGCCTTTTTGACCAAATAAAGGAGAAGATAATGCCAAAAGTAAGGATACTACCCGTTGTCGGCTGGACGGACGCCTTCCTTTTCGACGGTGACGCGGAAGCGGCGATGGAATGGATTAGAGCCAGTGGCGCGGATAGTCCTGATGATTTTGCCCTCATCTTGTGGTCTCGATGGGATAACCGTTGGGAGGGTATAGGCGCGGGGTCGGTACTGTCTGTTGAGGATGGGATTATTTCCCATATCCCATCGGAAGAAATGAAAGGATACGTGGTGACGCCATGCCAGAAATAAAGACACCAATCGAAGCGATCCGTATCGATATTGCCTGTGATAAAGGTCACATCATGAGGTTCATTGGCAAGCACCAATGGGTGGGTGGAAAGTTTATTTATATCTGCGATGAGTGCGGCGTTCGAGAGTCGAGTGAGCACAAATACCCCCACATCGGTTATGATAGAAGCGATATGGAGGTGGAGGCATGAAGATATTTATCGGCACAAAAGAAGGGGATGAGTTCCCTGATTGCTTCTCAATCTACACGGATGAACGCCCCTTCGACGAGTCCCTGGTCCCTGGTTGTTTTGGTTATAAATGGAAAGAGTTTGAGTTGGTGCCAGTCGAGAAGGAGGCGAAGTCAGTAATGGACTCACTAGAAAAGAGATTCACCTATCACAAGTGCGACCACAAGCAGATCGATGACATGAATCATATTAGAGAGATGGCGGAGAAATTGGCTGTTGCTATAGAGGAATCCTGCGTTGACTCGAAAGAAAAAGACCATGCAAATTACCATGTAGACAGTGCTGTCTTTTGGGCCAATGCCGAGATCTCAAGGAGGCGGAAATGAAAGCAGAAAAGAAGCACTACAAGTGCTTTGCCTGTGACTGGATGTGCCAACGAATAACAACGGGTTTACCGAAACCTTGCCCCAAGTGCAAGGGAGCCGTGGTCGAGTTCAAGAAAGCGGTAAAGGTGAAAACCCACATGCAGGTTGTGTGCGAATGTGGTTGGTTGGGCCGCCGAAAATATGTCAATGCTTTGGATAAGCCTTGCAGTGATTGTGGGGCAGAAGTGGCGGAGTTTATCCCAACGGAATACCTAGCCAAGAAATGCAAAGAGGCCGGATATCCAGATCCCACATTCGAACACGTATTTCATGCAGAGAGGAAATGGCGCTTTGATCTCTGCTGGCCTGAACTGAAGATCTCCCTTGAAATTCAAGGTGGTGCATTTTCTGGAGGTCGCCACACGCAAGGCGTAGGCTATGAGAATGATAGAGAGAAATCCTTCACGGCTCAGATGGACGGATGGATTGCTATTGAGGTTACGACTAATCAGATCGCTAAGGGTAAGGCTATGGAATGGCTAGGCAAGACTATGGAGTTGAGAAGAAGGGAGGGCAAGGAGTGGATCGCTGTGCCGGATACAAGCGAAATGGGTTGTCAGGATTGCGATTGTCGGGACGACGTGACTCACTGTATCGGAGACGGGGCAGCAGAAGAGGCGACGGGTAAAAACTGTTGCCTCGATTCCGTAATTTATAAGCGAGTGGGGAAGAAGTGATGGAAGCGTACCAAAGGCGGGTTGTCAGAGAGCGGCGAGAGTTGGAGGAGAAGTCCATAAAGTTGAGTAATTTTATAGGGCTAAGTACTGAATTTGGAACACATGACCCAAGAAGAGTGGGATAGGCTCAAGGCGAACATAGGGAATTATCTATCATAGCTTCGTAGGTATAGAGATGGATGAAGCATATTTCCAGATAGGTGTTGACAGGATGTTAGAGGCTGGCGGCGCGGTGGATATAATATGAGCCAGCTAACCCTATTTGACGTGCTAACTCACCAAGTAAATCCAAAAGAGAGCCTTACACTACAGAATAGTGCTGGTGACGTAGATTGCAGGCTAATGCTTGGCGACTGCCTCACCAGAATGAAAGAGCTGCCTGATAGCAGTATTGACGCAATCATCACAGATCCCCCTTATTTCAAAGTCAAAAAAGATGAGTGGGATAATCAGTGGGGTGATGATACCGGCTTTTTGAACTGGCTGGAGTCTGTGGCTAAGGAGTGGCATCGAGTTTTGAAGTCAAACGGATCTCTCTACTGCTTTTGTGGGCCTCGGTTGACCAGCAAAACAGAGCTTTTGCTTAGTAAATATTTCAACGTTCTGAATGTTATTAGGTGGAATAAGCCAAAAGGTTATAGCCGCGCATATGGATCAAATATCGAAGGTTTGCGAGGGTTTTTCGGTGATCACGAGTCGATCATTTTCTGCGAACACTACGGAGCCGATAACGCTGCTAAGGGTGAGGCCGGATATATAAGCGAGTGTGACAAACTAAGGGGCTTTGTGTTTGAGCCGTTGAGGAAGTATTTTGTAGATGAGATGAAGAGAGCTGGATTGATAAGAGAAGGTGTCCGAGCTTTTTTTGCGAATAGGCTCGGGACAAAAGGTAAAATATCAGGTCATTTTTATGACAGATCTCAATGGATCTTACCAACGGAAGAGCATTACAATTGGCTAAGAGAACTACATAATCAAAGCAACAAAGGCGAGTATCTACGCCGCGAATACGAAGAGCTACGCCGCGAATACGAAGAGCTACGCCGCCCATTCTTCGCTACACCAGAAAGGCCATTCACTGCAACATGGACATTTGATACGGTTCGACCAAGGAAAGGAAAGCATCCATGCGAGAAGCCCCTTCCTTTGATCGAGCATATCTTGCTGACGAGCACGAGGCCCGACGCGGTTGTATTGGATTCGTTCGCAGGTTCATTTAACACAGGTCTAGCTTGCTGCAACCTCAACCGCAACTTCATAGGGATAGAGATGGATGCCAATTACTTCGAGATAGGTAAGCAGAGGATGTTAGAGGCTGGCGGGAAGGTAACGGAATTATGAGCGATCTGGATTGGGTGGAAAAACCAAAAGAAAAGGTGGAAACGTATCAAGAACGAGTCACTAGAGAAAAGCAAGAGCAGGAAGAGAAAGCCATGAAGTTAAGCGAATTTATAGGGCTAAGTACTGAATTTGGAACACTTGACCCAGATGAACAGGAGTTGATGAAAGAGCACTGTGAAATCATGTGGGAGTATTACGAGATCCTTAGTAAGCGGATTGATGCGTTTCAGTCCGAGGGTAGAGGGGAAGGGAAAGGAGAAAGATAATGGGTGAAGCAAAAAGAAGAGGGACACGCGAAGAGAGAGTTGACGCGGCAATATTCAGAGCAGCCGTTGAGAGGAAAAGACTTGAGATGGCTGCAAGGGGAGATGAAAGGGTGATGACCCAAGAAGAGCTGGCCGTCCACAAGGCAAAGCAAAGGGCACTTGTGGCGTATCTAGCGGGAGAATGACATGACGAAGGAGAGGTGGATGGCTATCAAGGCAAGCGTAAAAGAGAGAAAAAGGAGGCTTGCTTTTGAAGCCGTTGTGGAAGGCGTCGAGGGTGGGCTACCCCTTTGTTCCGCCCTTATTGGCAATCTCAGCAATTCAACGTTCCACCGCCGTCTCAAAAGATACCCGGACTTATTCGACAGATACCGTGCCACATCAAGGGTGCTTATCATGCCAGAAAGGGACTATACCATATATTGCAGTAATTGCGCCGAACCAGTATCAGGCAAGCCAATCAAGGTCGAGGCTGAAGTCGACGGTGTCCTTGACTTGATGCGATTTTGTGGTGATGCTTGCTGGAGGGAATGCTCCCCGGAAACATACAGGAAAACCAATGAAGGCGAGACACCTACCCTCAGATAGAGACATAACATCCGCAAGAGAATCAGCCGCTCTTCTTCTTCCCTACACCTCCATATCTAAAATTGTTGGCGTAAAGCGGGACATGTTTAATCTCTGGAGAAAAACGGGGGAGTCCCTTTTTGTGTCTGGCGATGAGGAAAGCCCTGAGGCTAGGTTTTTCTTGGGGATAGAGGAGGGGTTTGCAGAAGCTTACAAAAACATCAACACGTCGATCATGAGAGCTTGTACTAACGGAAACTGGATGGCGGGAAAGTATTTAATTGAATCTCATCCGTCATTGCGGAAACAGGCACACCCCAAAATGGTAGAGGATGAGGCCATTAGTATATTGGTGAGTGCTGTGGTGGATGGTGATAACGAAGTGATGAAGCGGTTGAAAAAAGAGCTAGAGAAAGCGAAGGCTTAATGGAAGCCATCGATTGGATTCTGAATAAGCTAGAAGAAAAGATAACCGTTGAAGTTGAAAGCGAAATAGCAAGCGGTCCCGTGCCAATCAGGGAGTTTGTGAAGAGCCCCGATTATTTAGGGCTGGATTACTTTTGGGAGAAGCCGCTCCTTGAGTTGGAAGAACTGCGAAAGCCTGGTTGCCTTGGAGGAGTAGTCGAGAAAGGGATCGGCGGCGGGAAGTCATTCACTATTTCAATTCTGCCTCTTTATGACATTTACTGTCTCGCCTGCGAAGAAATCATCCAAGGGAAAGACCCACGCGAAAGATTCAGCCTTGCCCGAGACATGGTTATTTATGCCGCAGTCTTTACCGTCACAAGCAAGCTTGCCCGTGAAATCTTCAGGTACATGCAAGGGTTTGCAGCTAATTGTCCGTGGTTTCAAAAACACCTACCTATTAATCCAGACCTTACCAGCGAACTACATTTTCTACACCCAGAGACTAAAGATGTTAGATACATAGCCTATCCAGGGCATAGCAAAGTATCCTCTTCCATTGGCCGCAATATCTTCTCGTTTATTCTCGATGAGTGCAACTTCTTCCAAGTGACAGAGGGGAGCGCGTCCAGCAGTAAAGACTATGCCGAAGACTTATATGAACAATTAGAGGACAGGGTTAGGTCTCGCTTTGGCCTATTTGGTTATGCCCAAGTTGTATCTTCTCGGCTAACCGTGCATGACTTCTCGGCACGACTGAAAAGAAAACTGGAAGACTCCGAAAATGCAAGTAAATATTACCTTCCAGCACCCAAAACGAGTTGGGATGATTGGCCGAGCGGAAAGAACGAGGCCAACCAATGGAAGAAGTTCGATAAGGCAACTCTTCGATGGATTGGTGAACCCGTTGACTATCAAGCCGCTCAATTAGATGAAGGCTTTCACATACCCGAAACCTTTTGGGGTTCTTTTTCGACTGACCCAGAGAAGGCCCTCAAGAATCTAGCCTCTATCCCTTCCGAAGCATTGGAGCCATTCTTTCGCATTAGGTCGAGAATTTATCCAGACTACGACATGCAGATCCCGTTGAAAAAGTCAACAATGCCAGAGGATTGGATGGTAGTTGAAGACTTCGATGATCTGGTCGAAGAGTGGATGCACGGACACCCCGATTATATTTATCACTTCCACGTTGACCTCGCCCGCAAATGGGACGCTTGCGGGATCTCCGTGTCAACCTGTAGTGGGATAGAGGATATTGTGGGGGCCAAGACTGAAGGAAAACTGGAGAGGGCGGCGCTTATCGACACTGAGTTGATGATCCTCATACGCGCTCGTGCGGGACAAGAGATTGAGTTTTCACGAGTAAGAGACATTCTCTATTGGTTGGTAAAAGACCGAGGCTTCAAAATGAGGCGCTCCAGTTTTGATGGTTGGCAATCTGACGACTCAATCCAGATTCTTAGGAGAATGGGATTTGATATGGATGTTCTTTCTGTGGACAGGGATTTGGAGCCTTACACCACGATGAAAGATGCACTCTATGAAGGGAGGTGGTTCTTTCATCCGGCACACGGGCAAACTAAGGACACGACCTATCAAGAGATATGCAGAATGGCGGACGGTGGCGACCCTTCAGCGGTGTTGCAGAGAGAGCTTGCACAGCTTGAAATTATCAACGGGAAAAAGGTTGACCACCCGCCCAATGGTAGTAAGGATATGGCTGATTCAGCATGTGGCAGTATTACCCAAGTTACAAGATTTATGAGGAAAAATAAAACATGAACTTCTTCCAGCGGCTCAACGCAGTATTTAAAGGAGATCTAGTATCGAAAGAGGTAATGGAAGAGAATGTTAGGAAGGCCCTAGATGTAAGGAGTCAAAGGCTTATTGAATCCAAAGGGATAGAGAGGAAGGCGCGTCACGTTGACCCGCTGCGACCAATAACCGGGAACGGTGGGTTCGGACCAGCAAAAAGAGTGGGTCAACTCCCTGGGGTTCTTAGGGCATTCGCAAGACAAAACCCTTGGTTGAGAGCTGCGATTGACATTAGAAAGAGGGAGGTGGCAGCGACTCAATGGGAGATTGTCCCTTACCTCAAAAACTACAAAAAAGAGCTAGAGGATTTATTGCGCCTCGTGCGGTCTGTCAACAGATACCCCGACAGAAAAGACATACTGAATGATTACAAAGCAAGGTACATACCACAAAAAGATGTGACCTCCCTTATCGATGTGACAACATCCGACGACATAAGCGACAGCGATGTCAAATACAGGTTCATGCTTGCCCTTCAAGACAGAGCAAGAGAAGCAGAAGAACACGCCGAAGCCCCCAGAAGGCTATTTGACAACCCAAACCCAGACTTTACCTGGGCGGATATCCGCCGGGCTATTATACCCGATCTCTTGACGCTAGACTCTGCAAATCTGGAGAAGCGGCGAACGATGCGACCGGAAGATCCCGAGACCGGGCGACCGATGCCAGGCAATAAAATAGTCGAGTTACACTGGGTTGACGGTGCAACAATCCGCCCATGTATCGACGAATACGGTCAGCTGATGGGAGGCAAGAGGGATCCGGATAAAGTAGCATATGAGCAATGGATCAACGGCGTAAAGGTTGAGAGTTTTGGCTACAGGTCAAGCGACTTGCTCCAAATCATCGAGAATCCACAGACCGATCTCAACTTCCTTGGGCACGGCTATTCGCGCGCGGAGTCGCTGATTATTACCTCAATGTTGGAATCACACGCGGATGCTTCGGATCTCGAAGAGTACAAGCGTGAGATGTTCGGCGGCTTTTTGAATATAACAGATCCGGCCATGCAGCAAGAAGACATGGACGCCTTCTCTGATTATATCGCTGAGAACTACGAAGCCACAAAGCGCCTTCCCTACACCGCATTTGAGAAGGTTGAATTTGTATCAGCCTCACCCAACCAAGGGGGTAGAGACAAGAAACAATCTGACCGGCTAACCCGATATGTCCAGCGTATCTGCGCCATATTCGACATGCCAGAAATCAAACTGGGAATCAATGAGTCGGTAGGCTACAACACCGCTGAAGCCTCTCTTGATATAGATGACGCCGGACTGTTGACCCTTCTCTCTATCTTCGATGATGCAATGACAACCATTGTCCAAGACTTTGGTCATGATGATGTGGCATACTCATCCAATCCGGAGCATTCCAGAGATGAAGAAAAGCGCCTTGAGAATACAAAAGCAAAGCAAGAGCAAGGAATCTGGACCGTCAACGACGCGAGAGTCGATTGGGAAATGGACCCGGTGGAAGAAGGAGACAAGCCTCTAGTTTATTACAACGCCTATTGGGAAGAGAAGGGCCGCTCCGATGCACAGCCGGAACCATCCCCAGAAGAAGGAATGGAAGGCGAGGAAGGCATGGGCGGAGAGCAGGAAGACGAGCAAGGCGACGAACTGGCCGATGATGGAAGCCAAGGTGGGCGCGACGACCTAGACGAAGTAGACGATTTTGACGAAGTGGACGAAGACGAAGAGGTTGAAAAGTCTATTGCCTTGCAGGTGGTTAAGGCCGTGGTCCGGTGGAAGAGGGATAACCCTTATGGAATCCCTGACGTGGAGATAAAGTCATGAATCCCACAGTCTTTATCAATATGATGGCTAGGATGTCATTCTCTGAAGAAGTAGAGAAAAAGGCGGGGCACCTTTACTTTAAAAGGACTGGTACGCCTGGAAATTATCGTCACTACTACATGAAAGATGGCAACCGCCATTCCTCCACGGCAAAGGTGGCACATCACCACCTAACCAAACATGACGATTACACCGTAGGGGCCTCCTTCTCTGCTGGGAAAGATAAAGGGCATTGGCACATTGACATAGTGACATTCGACACCCTGCACATAAGAAATGACGAGACAGGGGAAAAAGAATCTATCTCTAAGAAGGACTTTGCGGCAAAGATAGTGGACGCCCACAAGGATGCTATCCAAGGGCACTACGATAATGGTCTCCAAAAAAGATCGGACGTGGCGAAGATGGTTCTGGCAACGTACCCGGAGGCACCAGCAGCAAAAAGGGCCACAGCAGAGCTTGAGAGGTGGAAGAAGTACGGGAAGGAGAGAGGGCTTTTATCCACGGAGAAACCCGAGAGGAATCCCATTGTTATTGCTGGAGATTCAGCCAATAAGGTTGCTCCTCTCTTGAAAGTGGAGAGCGACGAGAAACTTAGCAACCGGGCATATCACGCCTCGGGGAAATCAAACTGGTGGATCCGGGATAGTTCAGGAAACTTTGTGAACATAGGTCGGGAGCGAGGAGACTCCTACTTTAGAGGAAACCTGAGGCTTGCCGATGGTAGATATGTTTTAGGCACTGGCACAGGCTCCGACTCTATCCGCCAAACTATAATCGTTGGGGAGACAGGGAAAAACCCCGTAAAACTACCGGAACACCCCACAGAGATATCAGGGTATCACTTGAAAGAACTGGTTAAGATAAGGGCGATCTCATCGAAAGAGGAGGCGTTCATTTATGACAACAGGGATAAGGACAAGGATAGTTTTTCAAAGAAACAAGAAAAGTGGTTTGACGACATACAAGAGAGGGTCGAAGAGTCTTGGGAGCTCTTGCCCACACGCATAAAAGAGACCTTCCCGACAACGCCGACTCCGGACAAAAAGTATATCGTGACCAATCCTCCCTATTCCCACAGCGCCGAAACAATCAGAGAGGCAGACAGGATAAGCAGGATGGCACCCGCCAGACTACGCATATCTGCAAGAAGGCTAGAGGAGGGGAAGGCAAAGATGCACCCCGAAGAGTACGCCTACCTGAAGAGCGCATTTGAGAAGGCGAAAGAGAAGTCCGAAGAGAAGCCCGCAGAGAAGCCCGCAGAGAAGCCCGAGCTCGTCACTAAAAAAACACCCTACGCCCCAAGTGATGAAATAAAGGCAATCGTTGAAAAGATGGAAGGGATGGACGACATCAGATTGCAGGCATTCGAGCGAAAACTAGAAAGATACAAGGAAGAGATGTCGCCGGAAGACCACGCTCATATCAGGCGAGCAGTAAACAGGCGAGACGCTAGAGAGGCAAGAGCAGCCAACCGATATTCTACTGGCGGGTTCGGCGGATGATGCAATGATAAAAATAAAGCTAGGGCACAAAGAACAAGCCCCTCCAGTCGTCGAAAAGTGGATGTCACAATTCGCTAAGGATCTAGAAAAGCGATGGACGGATCAATCCGAGCTTATCTTTTCCACTTGGCAGGATGTGACGCAAGAAGTAACGAAGGCCCTTGATAATCCATATCCCATTGTATCCACGGCGATCTCTATGCTCACTGATGCGATGATGCCGAATCCATTGCTCATCCAGCAGCTCATCGAAAAGTATATTGGTTCATCTTTTGCCTATGGTATCGCACTTGCGAACGCGGGGGAGGCTGGAATTGCCAACCCCCCAAGCGAAAAAACTGCGGCGGATTTGACGCAGCAACCGGGTTTTGTTGACATCATAGCAATGCAATTTGCACAGGCCACGGCCTTCAACGAGGTAACGTCCAAAGATAGCGAGATTATGGGGCTATTCCGCCGAAAGCTAATAGCGGCACTGGCAAACAGAGAAGACCCCTACACCTCCGCGCGAGAAATAGCCGGAGAGCTTGATCAATATCAGGCGGGGTGGTCTACTATTTCGCGTACAGAGATGGCACGGTCTTTGGGGCAAGGTTCGCTGGATCAGACTAGAAGGCTAGGGAGGGAGCATGTATATCTTCCTCCCACCAACACGTCTTGTATCCACTGTATCCGACTTCTCGAAAAGAGAGTTTTCCCTATCGACGCACTAGAAGGGGCGTCGAATTTCGGGAAGAAACAACGTGACTGGACAGCGGCAATTCCGCTTCATCCAAATTGCACACATCACCCAATACCCGCGAGTTCGTGGGTTGTAGAGCAAGCACTCAAAACAGCCGATCCAATTCCCAGTGAAGGGGTTGTGGTCCAATACATCCCACCAGCCGAGAGGTAATATTCCATGAAAGAGATGAAAGCAAGTCAAGTTATCCAGCCCAAACCACAAAAGAACAACGAGTCTCCACAAAAGTGTACACAGGGCGGCGGATCTGTTGACAAAAAATCACCGAAGACAATCCAGAGAAGCATCCCCAAGGGAAGCATGATCAACAACTAGGAACCTATTATGATTATCAATAAATCAGCATTCTTTTCTCCCTCACCGAAAGAAGAGAGAACAGGCCCTATTCGATTATGTGAATCCTGCCAACATGGGTTCATAGTCCAAGGCTCTTACGGGATCTCTTCCTATTGTGCCGCACCGTGGATGGCTTCGACAAAAGAAGTAAGCGAAGTCTCATCCTGCAACGGATATTCTCCCGGCCAATTTGATCCAATGGGTTCGGTTTTGTCTGACATCACAAAGGCGATGGACGACTACAAGCCCGAAGGCTTCGGAGATGAAGAGGAAGACGTGGAAGATGAAGAGATGGACGACAAGGAAGTCGAGAAAACCATCGAAGAGATGGACTTGAAAGAATTGGAAAAAGAGCTTATTTCTCTTGAAAATGAAGATCTAGAAGAGGAAGAGGAGCAATCCCTCGGCGCTCCAAAGAAAGACGATGAGACTGGAGCCCCCGAAGGGGAAGAAAAATGATTCACCCTCGCCTACTCCCTCGCCACTTGTTGCGCCACTTCTTTCTTGAGGAAGTAGAGAAGGGTGAAAATCACGCCTACCTGTCCCGCAAGGGTGGGCCGGGTAATTATCACGGCTACGTCTATGCCAAAAGCGGAGACCGCCACGATACGGGCAAAGGCGGAAAGGCCACCGTTGACCCGAAGATCTTTACAGATCATAAGAGGTTTCAACTTGGCCATTCCTTCTCTGCTGGTAAAGGAAAGGGTCACTGGATCATTGATGCGATAGACGCGAAAGGAAAACTATCGATTCGCAACGATGAGACCGGGGCAACCAAGCTTGTCACCAAGAAAGCCTTTGAAAATACTCTTGTCAGCGCGCACAAATACGCGATTCAACGGCACCTTCACGAAGGTATCACCAAGAGATTGGCCGTTGCTCGAAAGGTATTATCAACGTATCCAGATGCACCCGCAGCAAAGAGAGCAATCTCTGAGTTGAAGCGGTGGATTGGGCCGGACACTGACAAGAAGCTGAAGCAAATCTATGCGGCTGGATCTGGCGAGATTGCAGAGAAAACAACTAAGGCCATGATGGACGCCCTATTGTTGATAGAGCAAGGATTGGGCGGAACAATGCCTCCTGCGGTGGATGAAAAAATTGTGGGAAGAAAGCCCGAACTCGTCACTAAAAAAACACCCGTCAAGACTCAGCCCAGAAGCGAAAGAATGGCGAAGCTTGAGGGGTTGGCGTCCCATTACATACCAGAACATGCAATTCAACTGCCTGAGTTGTACGAGAAAATGCAAAAAGACGGGGCGGGCCTGTCTGGGCCGGGGCAGCTTGGCGACATTTTAACCAATCTAACACGGAAAGGAGATGCTAGGCTTGGGCCGTGGATTGAGCAAGGTGGGGAAATCCCCAAGAAAGAGTTTGTCATGCTCCACCAAAACTCTAACTTTATTTATTTTGTATTGTCGGACAACAAGCCCAAGGGGGGCACTACAAAGCCAGACACCACAAATATTGCTGTGCCATCACACGACAAGGAGAAGTCTAAGGCGGCTATCTTTGATGCGATTCAAGCGCAAGGGGCAGGGAAACATGCTATTCCCGATCTGTATGACAAGGTTATCTCAAGCGGAATTCAACTTACTGGCCCCGGTGAATTCAAGGACCTAATGAGCGAGTTGAAGGCGGAGGGCAGGATAGACACACATGAAACCTCCCGATACCACCACTCAAAAGGGTTTGAAAATCCAGAACTTAGATCGCTTGGGTTTAGCGAAAATGCCAGAGTCCTGGGGGATGTGTCCATTATTGGAGAACCCCCGCCAAAAGCAACCCCTCCGCCCAAACTTAGAACCAAGAAGGCGACGCCAAAGGGAACGACATCTCATTCAAGTATAGCGGAACATATGCCAATACATGAAAGTGTTCCAATCGCCTCGCTGATGTCTTCTCTGAAAGCCTCCGGTTCTCCGATGTCTGACGAGGGATCTCTTCACGACGTCTTGAGGGAGATGGAAAAGGAAGGTTCTATTAGGTTTGATAAGCACCTTGGTTCCATGTACGGAGAGAAGAATCCAGAGGCGGCGGTAATGCTTCCAGGTTCGGGTTTCTCTACATCCGTCACGAGAACAGGGGAACCGTCACCGGAGGCTTTATCCGTGGCTCTTCCAGCCAAAGGAACGTCGGAAAGAAAGCAAATTCAGGACAGTGTTCTTGATGAAATATCCTCAAAGAAATGGACTGACATCCCAGATCTGTATAAGTCCGTGAAAGAGAAGGGCGTAAATATCGGCAAAGGTGGGTTGAATTCTATACTTTCCGACTTGGCAGAAAACAGGGATCTTTCAATGGGTCCGTGGACTGCCCCACATCGCAAAATACCAAAACCGGAACACGCGATAATCCAGGAAGGAAACACGGTAATATACCACGTACAGAAGAGGGAGGGCGAACCCGTGAAGAAATCGCTTTTCATCAATAAGAAGGGGTTGAGATGATTATAGGAACCACAACACCACCATCTATTTCAACCGCATTCACTTCCACGATGACCCTCGATATCCTCGATAGTGAAAGAAGGTTGTGGGAAGGGTGGATATCCGTTGATGGAATCGACTGGGAAGATGAAGGTTTTCCATCCACGGTTGAGGTTTTCCGTGATGCTGCCGCGGAATACATGGCGAAGAACCCCGTGGTTTTGTGGAATCACGACACAGATTTTCCAATAGGAAGAATCCTAGACATCCAGGTCCATGAAGGAGTGGGAGTCTGGGCAAAAGGCGAAATATTACGTGCTCAAGATTTTGGATTCGAGACCTCGGAAGAGGGAGAAAATGCAAACTTGGCAATCCTCAATAAGTGCAACGAGGTGTGGGGCTTGATAAAAACCCGCATCGTTAAAGGCTTGTCGTGGAACGGTAGAGCACGTAAACAATATACATGGGCAGAGGCTTTAGGAAGATATATCAAGCAGACCAAAAAGGTCTTATTGATTCGAGAGGTGACCATAACCTCAATACAAGCAAGTCCCGGATCACAGATAACTGGCTTCAATGAAGTCGCAAAGGCTCTTGGCACAACAGCCGAAGCACAAATAATGCAAGAGGGAAAAATGAACGCGAATCTCTTGGAACTAAAAAAGGCTATGGCTACAGTCAAGACGGCCATTCAAGCCCTCCCAGATGGGACCGAACTCCCCCAAGACATTGCAGAAATGTACGAGGAAGTGAGCAAGGCCCTGGGTGTAGAAGTCGAACCCGAGCCAGTCGTAGAGGAAGACGAAGTAATGAAGTCTCTCCCCGGCAAAATGTCCAGTCTGGCTGACAAACTAACGTCATTTCTTAACGAACCCGCAGCCTTGGTCAACCGCACAGGTCAACCGTCCGGCGCAAAGGAAAAGCCAGTGGTAGAACCAGGATCTTTCGATGAGGGAGTAAATAAAACTCTCGGCATCATCGGAACAATCGAAGACGGCGTCACTCAAAAGGGCAAAGGCGACACCAGCTATATTATGCCAACGGACGCAGCAAAATTGATTATGTTGCGATCTAATGGACGCATTCGACACGGCGAGTTTACCATCTCCCCCGCATGTCAAGCTCTACTTAAGGAGCACGTAGCCTAATGAATACCACAATGCAAAATTCTACATATGGCATGAATCCAGGTTCTACAGTTGATCCATATCTCAACATTAGCCAAGAAGACGTCCTTAAGTCTTTGGCTTTGACTGGCGGAACCGGAACCACCGACGCTGGCCCAATGGTAGGCGAATCTCTCGCTGAGTTGGTTCTTATGTTGACCCTCAGCCAACAAAACAACCTCCCCAAGTATCGCCGTTTTTACGCATACAAAGCGTTCGCCCACATCGAGCAATACAACGCCGTCAACTCTCTCGGGAAAGCAAAGTTTTCCAGACGCGCAGAAGCCGACCTCGGCCCCCAAGACTCTACCTCTTACACCCGCTATACCGACGAAATGGTCTACATGGGCCAAACCGGAGCAGTCACCGACGCAGCTCAAGAAGCATCTAGGCCGAAATTTGGAGACTTGAAAGCGCGTGAAGTTGTGAACCGCACAACCAAACTCCTTCTCGATATCGAACGCGGTATTTGGTGGGACAATCAAACCCTCAACCCATTGGCGATGAATGGCCTCATGGCCCGATTCTTGACGGACGCAGTTCATTATAAAGATATGGCCGTTACCGGAACCGCCGGTTCCAGAACGACCTACACCGCTGGTGGTGCTCTCACAATCTCCACGGTCCGCAATCAAATGGACGCCGGAATCAATTTCGGTGGAATCCCAACAGCCCTCTATCTCTCTCCTAAAGAGAAAATAACTCTCTCTGAAGAAGAAGATAGCCGCGTTAGATGGTACAAAGAAAAGGGCGTTTCCCGCGTTGCCGCAGGACTGATCGTTGACTCGATTGAAAATCCGTTTGGGCAACCAACCGATCTCGTATGGGATGTATTCCTCAACGAGCAAGGCGAACTCTCCCCGACTCCACGCGATCCAAGTGATGCGACCCTCTTCCATGCAGATGCTCCAGCCATCTTGGGAACCGCTCCCACGGGCGCAGCAGCAGCCGGAAGCTCTCTCCCCAATGACGTCTACTACTACGGCGTTTCTTGTGTTGGTGATGTAGACGAAGGTCCAATCAAATTGCAAGCAAGCGGATACACCGCTGACAACACAAATGGAAAAGTAAATATCACCGTTACTCATCCCGCTCACCTCGCAAGCGTTCGCTCTTATCGCCTGTATCGCTCCACCACAAGCGGCGCAAGCTACGCAACCATGCGACTCGTCAGTGAGACGGCCGTTGCCTCCTCAGCAGTTGTTGGTGGAACTCAAGTTATTGCAGATGACGGACTCATCATCCCCGGAAGCCGTCGATCTGTTTTGATGGACGAAACCGTGACCGCTCTTCCTGAATTGATTTCTCCCTATATGTACGACCTCGCAAAAATCGACCCAACTCATCGCTTCCACGTTGAGGCCGCCGTCCAGATGTCACTTCGTGATGCTGGAAAGCGCCAATTCCTATGGAAGAATATTGGCGGGAGTGTGGCAGATCCAGCGTAATGTCAATTCTCGAAGCCATAGAGAATAATGCACCGGCCCGCAAAGTGAACAGGATGGTCAACGAGGAGATAGATATTAACTCGTTGGTCGCCCTTCACAACGCGATTACTGGGTGCATCGCTCACACGCACCATAGAACAAGAATGGGGGCGTTGGGTGTGACAGAATTGGGGGTTGTTCTGAATATGATCGATTCAAGAGTTGCATCTCTGGAAAGAAAAAAGACCAGGGAAGCAGCAAAGATGATGAAAGTCAAACAAGAGCAGCCATCGAAAACGAAGAGATTGGCAGGAAAAGAAGATGACGGAACCGAAAGCAAAGAAGCCAAAAAGAACAAAACGAAGAAGCGCAGATCTTCCCGTCGAGACGCCCCCTAAAGCCGAAGAAGTTCAGCCTCAAATAGTGGCTGAACCTCCAAAGCAAAAAGCAGTGGTTTCGACCAAATCTCTTGACATGGAAAAGCCGTCTGGAATCATCCTGCCGGTGTTCAAAAAAGAGGAATCGGCGCAACGTCATACACGCACTTATGAAAAAGATCAGTTAGGGACACAGAGACGCAAGGTTGTTTTCTGGAAAAGGGCAAATGATGATCACAAGATCGTTGTGACTTTTGATATTGACCGGGCTTATGTCTGTGACTTCATCAAAGGGGTTGCCCTTGTTCCTGACTGTGTGGCTGATTATCTGCAATCCAACATCCCCCATATGAGAGTTGATTAGTGGCAATCTTGGCCTTTTGGCCCGCTCCCAGAGATGAGGACGTAACCGCCGTTCAGGTGATGAGATCATCAACTATCGGCGGAACGTATACCGATCTCATCAAGATCGATGCAAGAGATCCCTATGACAATTGGGTAACTCATTACGTTGATGAGGGCGGGACCGATGGCGACTATTATAAAGCCCAATATCTCTATGAAGATGGGACGGCCTACCGTTCTTGGGGGCCAGAGGTTGGCGTAGTCCCTTGGTGTATTTTGCCACAAGACGTGGTGGATATGATGCAAGGGCTACCCCTCAATTTCGTCGATGCGAAATTCATCAACGGATGGATCACATATGCCCTTTCCTACGTAGAAAGACTTACCCGCATGAGGATGAGATCCACAACCGTTGTGAAGGAAATCCACGGATGGAGCGCCTATAATAAGATTGTGGGTGCTGGCCGTGGCGCAATGGGAAGCAAGATTCAACTCAGGAACAAGCCCATAATCGAGATCGACAATGTATATATCAGGGTTCGTGGAGCTGCGGCCCTAACCCAAGACCAAGAATGGGAAGAACTGGATATACAGATCGAATACGACAGTGACGCTGAGGGATATAACCGTGGAATTATCTCCGTGGTTCCGCGCGTCCTTACAACGACCTTTTACCAAGGGGCGCTCCTCCAGAAGAACCACCGAGAGCGGGCCGTTAGCGTTCTATTCTCGTATAAACATGGGTTCGAGGTATGCCCCCTAAGTATAGCCGAAGTCATGGCAAAGTATGCCGCGGCTCAAGCAATGGAAGTGGCGGGACAAGCCGAAACCGCTGGATTATCATCTAGGTCAATCGACGGGTACAGCGAAAGTTTCACGGCCTCTGCAACGACGACTCAGTTTTCAGCACTAAGAATCGCATATGAAACACAAATTAAAGACATGTTAAAATATTGGCGAAAGCCGATTTGGAGTTAGTCTCATGGCCGAAAGCCTTATCAAAGAATATACCGACCGAATCGATGCCGGTGCTGTTCCAGCCGAAAGCCTGAACCATTACCAAAATGCTTTGGTTGGTGCTGGCGCTCAGTTGGAGATCATCGCCAAAGACACCTTCCAACTCACATCCGATGTCCTCGGGAATACCGGAACATCGGTTAAGAGTTTCATCGCTCCTTTCCCTCTCGAAATCCTCGAAATCTATGCCGTAGTGAATGGTTCAACGGGCACAGCAATCGTTGCAACGCTCGTCAACCTTCAAGCCCCATCTACGGCAAAGAATCCATTGACCGCCGCAAACATCGACATCGATGCCCTCACCGCTGACTATGTGGCGGAAGCCCAAACGATTAGCGCAACACAGGCAAACGTTGAAATGGCAAAAGGCGACAACCTGCGCTGTACTTGGACCACTGATGGTTCTAGTACACTCGCTGGCTCTACTTTGATGTTTGTGGTCCGCCCAATTCAAGCAGTGAGCTTCTAAATGGACACTCTCAATCTCGACAATAATAGATTGCGTCGCTTGATGACACGAGCACAAGAAGGCGGGCGAACTTCTGCCGAGGTGGAGAAGTTCAGCGTTGAAAAAAATGTGTTTGTTGAAGTCACTGTGCCGACTCCCAATTATGGAACTTATTCCATAACCCAGACAACCCCAGGAGCCGAACTAGATCCGAACGCCTCCGCCCCGGCGATTGCGAGGATCTGGGATCTGAGCGGGTACATGGGCCTACATGGGTACATCGACTTCACCGGGGGAACTATCCCCACAGTAGCCTTGCAGTTATGGGCACTTGACCAGCAAAACCAAAATTGGTTCTTGGTTGGTGCTGCAACTGGGATCAGTGAATTTGAAGAATTTCGATTCGAGAACAAGGTCCGCAATCGCACCGTGTTCGTTCAGATAAGCGCGGAAAGTGGTTCGTCAACGGCCCTTACAATTCATATGTCACCGGAGTAATCAATCATGGCGTTATACGTGAAGGCCGAGACTACTTGGTTGGTTGCTGATTCTTCTGCTGCGGCTCAAACATCATCGAGCCGCAGCTCTTCGACAATCGACACCACCACATCAACGTTGTACACTGAGCACTTGATCTCCTTAGCTGACTCCGTGACTGACCAGGCTGTCAATTTTGGGACCGTAACAACGGCTAAATCGGCACGTATCCAGTCGGATCGTCAAATATCGGTAAAGATAAACGGCGGCGACACCGGAGTAATTATTGGGAACGTTGCAACGGTAGGAGGGACTCTCCAACTAGACGCAACGGCCATAACCTCTTTGAGCCTCACAAATGCAAGCGGCGGTGCCGCTTCGGTTAAGATACAACTCCCCGGAGTATGATATGCCAGTCAAAGAGGGTAGATATGTAGACCGAAACCTTATCCGACGTATTGGCTGGAATTTCTCGTGGCGAATGGCGGTCCTCTGCCCAAACCTGAGAGCGGACGGCCAACACGATTATGCTTGCGAGGATTGTCGAACAGGCGGAGACGGTCGAGGATATATATATTCATCCTCTGTGAATAAGAAGGGTATTTTCCACGGTGACTCCAGAGATGAGCCTTTTGATGTCGCTGGAGCCTGGGAAAAAGGAACCGCAAGCCTCACCTTTTCCGCACATGAGCGCATCGGCAATCGAGACAAAATAATCATCCTATCCCACCCCATTAGAGATTCACTTGTGCTTACCAGAGGGGCAACCGCTTTGGACAAAGTGAGGTCTCCCAATCTTACCGAAATCCTCTATATCAGAGACGGCGCCACCGAATATAATCTAAACCTAGACTACTCCCTACAAGTTGACAGTGACGGCACTTCCTATATTAAATGGGCCGAGGGAGGGAATCAACCGAGTCTTGATGAAAGATATTCGGCGGCCTTTCTTCTCAATCCCACATGGGTAGTTGACGGCCATCCAAAGGCCAGGGCTTTTGGTGCGCGCAAGCGCGACAAACTCCCCCATGTAGTGACACTGAAGCGAGACGATCTTGCAGTGAGAGAGTAAATGCCTGAAAACTTTATCCAAAATTGGGCCGAAGGATTAGAAGGCAAGGCTAAAGATAAACTGCAAGAGGCAGTGAAAGACATTGCTATAGAAGTCGCTGAACAGATGACCTATAATCTGTCTGGTAACGATGTTTCATGGTCTGGAGGCAACTTTATTGTCAACGTGCAAACGGGAAACCTTCGCAGACATACAGCGATAGAATACCCATTCGCAGGAGATCCATATTCGGCCTTTGTCTATAACAATGCCGCATACGCTGGAATGATAGAAAGCGGGATTACAGGAGAGCAGAGAAAAGACATGCTGCTCTCTTCATCCAAGGCAAAGCGAAGCAAGAAGGGGCGTAAGTATCTCCGTATTCCATTCCCAGGCGACCTTAAAGGCTTCTGGACAGTGACCGAAGATACAAAATTCAGAGACCAAACCCCGCGCCCATTTGCACAGGCAACCGCCGAGCAGATGCAAGGCAGGATTCAAGAGCAGTTAGGCAACGCAGTTATCGAGGTTTTAGGCAATAAATGAGCAGCGTAAACGCGAAAAAAAGAATCAAAGACCTTCTCGATGGCACACTAGCGACTACTAACTACTATGGGTTTGGCGATCTTGCGGTAAATACTGACGATATAATCTCCGAGATCTATACATCACCCACATATTCTGATGCCGATAGAGCAAACCTTGTAACGTGGTTTGCTGCTAACCCCATCACAGTTCTCCCTGAATTCCCACGCACAGTAAAAGACCTACCAGCCGTATTCATTGCGAGGGTCGGGGATACCGAATCCTCTAAAGGGATACTGGGAGACTACTTTGATGAGGATTTAGACGACGAAGACATCGACACAATAGTTAGAGGCACTTACTTCGACGAGACAATCACTCTGACTCTGTGGTGCTCTTCCGGCGGCGGTGGCCAACGAGACGACATTTATCTAGCCCTTAGAGAGATAGTGATCCGTGGAATGGATTACTTGCATCTAGCCGACATCATTACCCCTGAGTGGAAAAATGGAGTTGATGGCCAGATGTTTGACCCCGAGGCAAGGCCACAGGTCATACACACAGCGAAAGCTACGATAACTTACCGCGTTGCTATGACGTGGGAAGAAAACGCCCGTAAAATAAAAGATATTCAATCAAACCTGTCTGGATACAACGGTGGCGGCATCATCACCAGAGCGTGGACAGATATAACATAAGGAGCCTACAATGGCCCGATTTGTAAACGCAGGCGGCGAAGTATCCGGTATTCCCGGTGTAAAGCAAGATAGCATAACGCGGGCAAGCCCCAGCGTACCAAGCGTCATTTCTTCGGGAGTGATGGCTATTTTGGGAGAATGCACAGGCGGAATGCAGCCCACCACAATATATGAATATACTCCATCCACGGCGAAAAACCTCAAGAACGACATGAACACGGGGGAGTTGTATGATGGTTGCCGCTTTGCTTTTGACCCCTCATATAACGACCCGCAAGAGGTCAAAGGTGCGAGCAAGGTACTTGCTATCCGTATCAACTCCGCAACTCAGAGCGTCAAAACCATTCTGGGGGCGGCGGCAAGCATCCTTGACTTCACGAGTATCCCTTACGGCCTCGCTGCAAATGGCGTGAACATCAAAGAATTGGTTGATGGGTCAAGCGGTGGTTTGGGTAAAAAGCTCACTATTGGAAGGAGCGGGAAAACCGACGAAGTGAAAGATGACATCGGGTTTAATCCAATCTTCTCAATCGCTTACGCTGGCGCTGGTTCTGCGGCTGCAATGACGGTCACTAGAACATCACTCGCCACTACTATCACAGGCGCGGCTCCAGATGATATTTCGGCGGCTTTCTCCTCCTTTGACACAATCACAAAGCTCGTTGATCACATCAATTCAGCTCATCCGGCTAAATACTCCATCGTTATAACGGTTCCCAACCCGGATACATATCTTTGTGAAAATCTGGACTTTGTGACAGCCGTTGACATTAAACCAGAGACCGGGACGCTTTCCACGGCAACGGCTGGTTCTACTGTATACACCGTAGGCTCTTTCACCGGCGAAGATACGGGCGATGTTATCAGTGTCGGCGGTGAATATATGTTCATTGAGAACGCTGGAACAAAAACAATCACCCGTGGATATATGGACTCTGTACCGGCCATTCACACCACTGCGGCAGCAACAACACTGATCCCCGTAGGCGGGACAAATCAGGCGATCATCGACTGGACAAACACCTACAGCCAATTCTCCACTGTCGCAAGAAACACCTCCTACACCACTGGCGTTCCCGTCAACATCACAGCAGCAACCTATTTCACGGGCGGGACCGAAGGCACAACAGCGGCGGCTGACTGGCAAAATGCCATTGACTTGTTGAGAGATCAAAAGGTTAATTTCGTATGCGTCACAACCTCTGACTCGGCAGTCCACACGCAGGTGTCAACCTTCCTGAAGGCTGCATGGGGATCTCTCGGAATCGAAACACTTGCCCATGTTGGAGCGGCGGCTGACGAGACACTAAGCCAACTCAAGATTAGATCAAAGGCACTGCAAGATAGTAACATTGCCTTGTGGTTTGCCGAAATACAGCGCGACAATGACCAAGGCGTTTTGACTTGGTATGACCCATGGGCACAAGCCATAATCAAGGCGGCGACTCAGGCGGGAATGGATTTTGGCGAAGCTTTGACATACAAAACAACGAAGTGTGCAGACCAAAGAATCAACACTGCAATCGACCTTATCGACGATGGGAACACCCTTGTTGAGTACGGCATCTCGTTCGATAGATACTATGACGGTGCATGGCGCACGGTCCGTTGTTTATCTACATGGACGAACAACGATGATGACGAAAAGATAGAAATGACTCTCCGTCATCCTCTTGGGCACACAGTCTATAAAGTACGCGACCGATTGAAGTTCTTCCATCTTGGACGAAAAGCTCTGAGTGGGAATGCTTTGTCTATCAAGTCAACAGTGGCCCGCACTCTTGACGATATTCGAGACAATGACAAAGCGATTGTGGCTGGATCGGAATACGTCAACGGGACAAAGGTTTTCATCCCTGCCTACAAGGATATCGCGGTTTCCCAAAACGGAAACGTTGCAGTTGTCACTTATCAGTGTACGCCAATCGGCGCAACCGATTTCATCCCCGTGAGCACCATCGTGGGCACATTCCAAGACGTAGCATAAGGAGGAGGTTCTCATGGGCGTAGTACATGGCGCGTTAGTATATCTAAAGAAAGATGGGCAGAGAATAGCGAAGGTTACGAACTTCTCCATCGACAGAGAGACACCTCTCAATAGGTCGGAACCTCTTGGACAACATGCACCCGATGAATTGATTCATATGGGCTCTTATGTCCGCTGTTCTTTTGAAATCGAGCAAGTATCAAACAAATCCATTGTGACTCTTGGCCTATTTCCACCCCAAGCAAACATCGAAGACATGATTAACCATCCTGCTTCGATGATTGAGGTTGAGGATAGAGAATCCGGCGTGACTCTTCACCGAGTCACCGGATTCAAAACTGACAGAGTTTCCAACGCTTACCGCAAGGGAGATATCTCCATGCACAGCGTATCCGGAGAAGGCATCAAAGACACGGACGAGGGAGAAAACTAATGAGTGACTTTATCCAGCGGGGAGAGAACGGAGTTTTTACTTGTAGCCATCCAGAAGGGGTGGGGAGCTTCGTTGTGCGTAAACCAAACTTCGGGCTTGATATAAAGGTCGAGCAAATGGCGGCGGTTCTTTCGGGGGCGACTCCGACCGAACAAGGCGACCTATACGCAGAATGGTTTTCTGTTATTTCTTGTGGCATGGAGTCCACACCGAAAGACTTCGACCTCAATAAAGTAGTTGATGTGAAAGGGCTAGTTCCTGCTCTTTACGCGGAGGTGACCGAATACTGGGGTACGTTTCGTAAATAAGACACAGGAAGAACTATTTGATTCATCCACGGCAAAGATGCGCGACTCCCTCCACTGTCTAAAGAGATGGTGGAGTAAGAAATATAGCAGACCCCTTCAAGATCCCTTGCTTCTTTCATTATCCGCCGATGCGATAATGGAAGAGCAAATGGAAGACATGATCGAGTCGTTCATGGAGTCTAGAGAGTTAGTTATTGAAGAACTGACTTACTTTGAAATGTTCCCAGAAGACGACCCCCAAGGCTTTAGCAGACTCCTTGCAGAAGCCGAAAAAGCCACTGATACTCTCGACGAAGCATACGATCTGGCCCGTTCCTGGCAAAAAAAGGCAAAACAAAATGGCAGCAAAGACCGATAGAGTAGGCCTTGTAATTGGGGCCGATGCGTCCAATTTCACACGATCAATGAGAGACATATCTCGTGAGGCTGAGAGGGTTGGGCGAATCCTTGGGCAGGGGAAGCGCACGGGGATCTTTTCGCCCGCTGATTTGCAAGAGTATGACAGTGCCCTTATTAAAGTGCAAAAGAATCTTTCAAGGGTAAGCAACGAATATAAGAGGGTAAGCGGCGAGGCTGGCAGGTTCAAGACAGAACTGGACAATATCGAGCGAGGCGGTGGCCGTGTTTCTGGAGGACAAAGAGAACAGTTAGCGTCCCTTCAGGCCCATGTGAGAACGACAGGCTATCAGAGAGCGCAGGCCCAAGAAGACGCCCAAGGAATGCAGGGGCATCGTGGAGGGATACAGGCGGGAGTCAATAAGGGAAGAAGAAGGACGGCGGGGAAAGTGGTAATGGGCGGAGCCGCCGCCGTTGGCATGTACGGGATAGCAACAGCTATGGCCGGACTCCAAACGATAATCCAAAGAGAGGCAGGAAACGCACTAACTGCGGCCCTTGAAGGGTTTGGAAAGCGTGGGTCAATGGTTGGTGCTGGTCTCCGCTATGGCATGGACCCAGCGCAAGCACAGCAACTTTATGCGTCCACGATGCAAGCGACCGGAAGAACAGGGACCAAGGGAGCAATAAGTAACCTACGCATGAGCCGAGGTTTTGGAGTCGATACATCAAACCTGCTCGGAATGCAAAAAGGGTTCCGGCAAGCCGGAGGAGATGACCCCGCAAACGTGCTAAATGATGCGCTCCTTCGTGCTCTCAAAAAAGGAAATGTGCCCACAGTCTTGATGGGTGAATTTGCCGATGCCGCGTCCTCTGTCTTCGGCACAATGGCAGGATCTCGGGAAAAGATAACCTCTTCTCAAACGGTTGGATTGCTTGGGGCATTGTCGCGGGCGATGGGTCCGGCATACCAAAAAGCTCCGGGCAGAACTGCGGGCTTGGTGTCAGGGCTGCACCAAACAATCTCATCGCAGGCTATGGGCGGAAGTGATGCAAGCCGGGCCTTTATGCTTAGGTCGGTTGGCTTCGGGAGCGATCCAAAGATGTCTTACTTTAAGGCAATCGAGAGGATGGAGGAAGGCGGAACACCCCGTAATATTAGAGCCATGCTTGCACAGAATCGTCGTGAGACCGGCGGCGCGTCAAAGGAAATGCAAATGCTCAGGCTTTACACTCTTGGGAAGGGTTCGATAAAAGCACACCAAGCGCGGAAGCTCGTAGATATGGACCCCTCTGCGATTAGCCAGGACAGAATAGATGAGATAATGTCCAGCCAACTTCCCAACGTGAAAAAAAAGGCGTCCCGAGGCGCTGGGGTAATGAAGTACACCAGGGCTGAACTTGTAAGACAGCAAGAGAGGGTAAATGTTGCAAAGGCGGCAAGTAAGATGATCGACATTTGGCAGAAGGGGCAAATTAAATTAATAAAGGTCGCGGCTGGAGCAGCACAGGCATTAATCGACTTGGAGAAGGCGACTAGAGCGGCCGCCGCAGCACTGGCAAGGAAGCCCGTGGTTATCCAACAATCACCTGGGGTTATCACTCCAAAGAATTCAAAAAGAAACACCCGATCATTCAATAAGGCGATGGGCGGCGGCCAATTTTGATGTACAACCACAACCCCAACGTCAGAATAGATGTATTCACGCACAAAGGCGATTCCTTCAGGATCTCCGATGGCGTGTCATATTCGAGCACATCACCACTTGCAACGCCAGTACATACGGCTGTTTTTTCCATTCGCGGCCTAACCCTTAGCAAAGGGCTAGGCGATGTTTCAGGGAAGCCAATACGCGACATTATCAGCAATAATACGCTGATAAAATGCAGGTTGGCAGACTCAAATGGCGACGACTGGGTTGATTTTATTGGTTCAGTGTTGCGAACCGTCGAGGTGGAGGTGGAAGTAGGTGGTGCGCCCGAGAAAAGAGTCGAAGTCCACGTTGAGCAAATAGCTAAAGAGCTGATGGACTATATCATCTTTTGGCATCCACACATTGCAGCGAAAAACAACCTTGGTGGCGCTGGCTGGTTAGCGAGAAAGAAGGGTGTGCTCCAATCGGGTAGGCCAGATGAGGTACTGGACAACCTCTATAAAGCATTCATCAACGATGATTACATCATGCGTCTTGCCGATGGCCGAAAGTTGAGCGATGTCCTCACGACCAACCTTGAGAAAATAACAGATAGTTTTGCGGTTACTCCTCTATCCGCCCTCACCAATGAATCCCCGCTTTGGGACTTATTGGATCGCTATTCGGACCAACCGTGGAATGAACTATTCGTTTCAATGCAGCACGAGAAAGCCTTGCGCGAAAGTACAGAGACTAACCGCGCAAGGTTCAGACCTTCACAATATGCCGATAAAGTTGGTGTGTATCTACGACCAACACCCTTTGATTTCAAAGACTGGGAAAACTTATCTAATACTTGGGGTTGGGGCTTTGAGTTTGATGAGTCAGAGCGCATGGGTCCGGGTATCAATATTTCAAGAGAAGAAGGAACCGTTTATAACTTCTTCTGGACCGTACCCAAGGGCGTTTACACAAGCTTTGATATGCTTTCAACGTTGTATAATCAAAGCGGTGGACAATTGCCAATCTACGACGCGGAGCTTATCAAGAAGTATGGCCTTCGTAGAATGGAAAAGCCCACGGAGTATGTCCAATACGTGACGAAAGAGCATAGAGATAATGGTGGCTTATCCCCGAAAGAAAGGCAGGAATACAGCACCAAGACTAACACCCTATGGAAGCTTTTAATCAAGAGAACGCTCCAACTTTATAGATGGTTTGCATACGAAGAGTTTTGGAGCGGGAGCATCACCTTGAGAGGCAGGGTTGGGGGGAGCAAAGAGAATGGTATCAGGCAAGGGGGAATCCTTCGCCGGAAAAGCGATGGGATGGAATTCTATGTCACAAACGTTCAACAAACTTACGAATATCCCGGACCTCACACTACAACGATAGAGGTTTCCCGTGGGCATTATCCTAGGGAATATCGGAAGTGGTGGGCTAATATTGAAGAGAAAAGAAGCAACCCCTCGTCGGTAGATCTATCGACTAAGTTGACAAAAGAAGTGCTTAAGTGGTTTCGCCTTTATCCTTGAGAGAGAACGCTTTCTTTCCATATCTTTATCAAGTGTTCGGCCTGATTTTTCGCATCGTCAAGAGCGTTGTGGTGAGTCCCCTTTCTATCCATCTTGATTGCCGGGAATAGGTTCTTTACCGTTCGGTAACACCGGTCATTCCAGAACTTCCACGGTTGCGTTAGGTTTGCTGTTCTGTAGGCATTCGACAAAATAACGTTGTCGAAGTTTGCGCCATTCCCCCAAACGATTGCATCCTTGCCAATCCACTTGGAAAACATCACTAGAGACTCAGCCAGACTATCCCCCTTCTCACTAAAAACATTCCTTGCCCATTCGTTTTGCTTATTCCACCAAAGCACTGTTGAGGGGTCGATCACGAGTCCCAAATCGACACAAGATTGGAGATTCACTACTTGGTAGAACTCTTCGTGAATCCCTTCCATCGAGAAGCGACAAGCACCGATAGAAACGATTGCGGAATTTGATCCGTTTCCCATCGTCCCTAAGTCTAGCATGATGCTGTTTTTCATGATCCGCCCCCGCCAATCGTTGGCTCATTGCGTTCAGCCTTCATGGTTAGGTGACGTGCGAAAAGAGCTTCGTCAAAGGCTGCTTCCAGCTCATCCCTTAGCGGCGATTCAACGCTGAAAGACTTGCCGTTGTCTTGGTATGTCCACACCCCTTTGTGATCGCGGTTATATTCTGTTTCTGTCTTTTCGAACGTCATGATATAGGATGGATTCTCTCTCAGTGTCTTCCACTTCATTTTACTTCTCCCTTTCTTCTCCGAGTGTTATTCTGTCCAAACAATATACCACGGAGATAGAGATGGAACAACACATATCGAGACATCCAAACCACACTTCGCCAATGAGATCCCTGCAAGGCAAGATAACAGCCATATACCCCAAGGATAATATATACAATAAAAGTCAAGCATTTACCCTATATCAAGTGGAGGTCTACAAACTCCATCCGAGCACGACAGAAACACTAGGGCCTATCAGGGTAGCAGGTCAAGAGTGTGGTGGAGTCAGTGACCAAACGGACACACTTGAACTTGGGACACCTGTCCTTATTGAGTTTATCGATGGTGATGCAAACTTGCCAATCATCTCGAAGGTGTTGCCCTCATTCGACACAACGATTGCCCCATTGGAGGCGGTGTTACCAATATCAAAGATAGGGCGCAGGGGTGCATACGTGGAAGTTGATAAGGACGGAAACGGGATCGTCACGCTGGCAGATGAGAAGAGCTTCAAGATAGTAGATGAGAGCGGCGCGGAGTTGATGGAGATTTATTTTAGTGGTGGTGATTACAAGATGAAGCTTATGAATGGAACGGATGCACTAATAAAGGCTACACACTTGGCATGGGCTAATGCTCATATTCACCCAGATCCCGTAAGTGGAGTTACTGGCCCCCCGACCGTGACATCTCCTAGTTCAAATCTCACAACAAAAGTCACTGCTACATAACTAAAACGAGAAAGGCCCGCTAATAAATAGCAGGCCTTCCCATAAAGATTTTGTGTGCAATCTGAAGCCCCGCAAAAGGTTCAAATTGCATTTCTCGCAACAAAAGGAATGTACAACATGTGCATGTTCAAGTCAAGCTTAAATAGAAAGGCCCGCTAATAAATAGCGGGCTTTCAAGATTCTCTTTGATTCAAAAAAAACACAGTCAACAAAACAAAGTTTTTTTGAATCATCTTCTCCGACAGGAGAAGACGGTCAGTAGAACATGACATAACTAAAGTGTCAAGCTAAAAGTGAAAAGCCCCAGTTTGCAACTCTGGGGCTTTTCTTATAGTCGGAGAAGACTATGACTTTCCTGGAAGGGAGAGTGTTTCCAATATTGCACGGGTTTACTCTGTTGTCAATCTATTTGGTTAGTCGGCTGCTTGGATAAGTCACTCAATGGCTTGACGGTATGGTGTTGTAATATATGGTTAGTTAACAAATTGGTAAGTTAACAAATTGGTGGTTTTATGTCATTATCATTTATCCTAAATAGCCCCGGTAAGCCGCAAGAAGTATTCGACTTTCCCGTTCGGCCCAGTTCTTCCAATATGCAGAAGAATGAGCTTACGACGGCGGTCGAGATCCCTCACGCTGAATACTTTGAGACACACGGCGAAGGGTTCGCAAAGGTGGCCATTGAGGGAACCTTTGGCCTCAAGTCAAGACAATTCAACGGGAAAAGCGAGACCGGAACACAGACTTTCGAGCGGCTAGAAGCTTTCATTAATAAGTATTGGGAGTATGGGGCGAGTAAAAACCCTAGGATCTCCAGAAATAGCAGGGTGGAGTATCACGATTGGGATCGTGACTATCACTATTTCGCTGCTGATATTGATTTTTCGATACCGCAAGGGGAGCGCAACAAGACTCACCTGTTGTACTCGATCTCGATGACTCTCACGCGGAAGATAAAAATAGAACCACTTGCTACCCCTCTGCCTGACCCCAAAGCCGTCGTTGCAGAAGCGTCTACATTCCTGAAAAGGGCGACTGAAAATCTGTCAAATGCAGGACAAAAACTCTCAACTCTATCAAGCGATGCCCTGAACAAGCTCCAAAGGGAAGTGTTGCAACCACTGGCAAAGCTAGGGGAGGCGATCATTGTATTTGAAAAGGGTGTAGAGGATATTATCCAAATGCCGATCAAGGCACTCAAGGCTTTAGGTGATGGCATAGCCTCCACAATAGAGACTTTTGGCGATATTGTTTCTTCACCTGTCACAGAATTGGCGAACACTTTGCGGCAAGTCAAGCGAACGCTTAATAGATTAGAGGCAGTGCCCGAGGTGTTCAAGCAAACACTAACCACGTCTAGGAGGTCACTTGCAAACGCCTACGAAGATTTAATATCAGTGTCGGATACTCAGGCAGAGAGATCCGATAAAGAGAATGGTTCGGGAAGAAGCAAGAGTCGAGCTGCAAGAGGAATATCCGAGAAAGCTCTTTCGGGAGTCGAGAGTTACACAGTGCGAAAAGGCGACACACTCCAAAGCATAGCGGCGCAATACGGAAGCTCTTCGGAGTGGAAAGCGATTGCGATTCTAAACGGGATAACCTCCTCCTCTCAACTGGACGGAAAGATATTGATACCTGTGGAATCGTTCGCGCAATCGGCGGCGGTACGTGGAGGAATAATCGAAACAGGTGTGTCATTGCAGACCACGCAAAACAGACTTTATGGAACAGATATCAAGCTTGTCCCTTCAAACGGAAAGCTTGGTTTTGCCATAGATCGAAACCTGCCAAAGCCCGATCTCGTGCTCGTCTCTGGCTTGGAGAATCTAGCCCAGGCGGTGTTCAAAAAGATGATGGTCCAGCAGGGATCTCTCATTGAGAATCCACTCTATGGCAGAAGCCAAGCCATAGGTAAAAAGGCCGGTTCTGGAGCGGCGCAGAGAATGAAATGGAGCCTTGAAAACTCCATTGAAGCAGATAGCCGAATAGCCTCTGCGGAGGTTGACATATCGGCGGTTGGCAACAGAATGGACGCGACAGCAACGTTTGTTCCCATTGGGGCGAGCAACCAAACAGGCCAAGCCATTGCAGAGGGAATATAAATGGGCGCTCCTATTCAACTGAAAACAGCCGAGCAAATAAGGGATGATTTCCTTTTGGCGGTGGCCTCTGGATCTGGGATAACGGATCGAGAGCTTGGATCTGAGATAAGAGATATAGGTTATTCTTTTGGCAGCGAGTTGGATGAGTTCTATTTTCAGCTGTGGCAAGCCACGAGGAATACATATATAAAAACGGCAACGGGAACAGGGCTGGATAATAGAGGCGCAGACTTCAATGTATTCCGACGTGATCCCACAAATGCAGTGGGCACAGCTCGCTTTTCTGGCATAAATGGAACCGTCGTAACCGCTGGGACTCTAATTAGTTCGGAGGCCACGAGTGCGCGGGATAAAATACAATTTGTGACTCCTTCCACGGGAGTCTACACCGTAGCTGCTGGTATAATTGACGTTCCCATCTCCGCTGTAGTTGCTGGCTCAACAGGAAATCTCTCCTCCTCCACGATAACCCAAATAGACACACCAATTGCGGGTATCTCCTCAGTCACTAATATTACTGCTACCGTCCAAGGAATTGACCGAGAGGGTGACGACTCATACAGGACTAGAATTCTAGCCTTTATCGATGGCTTATCCTTAGGAACGGTGGCAGCGATTCGCTCAGGGGCCATCAATTTTGAAATCCAAACAATGACACTGGCCGAGGACGTAACAGCCATTCAGACATATATCGATGTGCAAGAAGATTTGACGTTGATACCTCTGAGTATTGTAGGGACCAATTATATCTCTCTCATGTTGAGTGGTTCAATTTCAGAAGTGGTTAGTTATACGGGAATCAACACCTCCTCTTATCCGCACCGAATCACCGGCGTTACCAGAGCGCAAAAGACAACTTTAGCCACTACCCATTCAGAAGGTGCAGCCGTGGAAGAATATTTACCCACGGGAGTTGTTCGGGCCGTGCGAAGTGCCTCTGTTGTGGAGTCACCGGGCAATGTGAATGTATATTTAGATGATGGATCGGTCGGCGGCATATCCGCCGAACTGGTCAATGTCGTAAACCTTCGACTTGTAGGCGATGGCACACAAAGAGACCAAGGGTATAAGGCTGGAGGCATCACCCTGTCTTCTTACGCCGTAGCCACCATATCCGTCGATGTCACGGCCTCAATCACGGCGAAACCAGGCTATAATCTAACCGCTGTTATTGCCGGAGCCAAAACAGATATAGAAGCTTTTATCAATGGCTATGATGTGGGCTACCATGTATACGCCTATGAAATAATTGAAAGGCTGATGGTCTATGAAGGCGTCCAAACGATAAACTCTATATCGCTCAACGGAACCTTGTTTATAGGTTCATCAACTGCTGATGTTACGATCACACCAACCCAAGTGGCGAGGGCTGGAGCGGTGGGTATCTCATGAAACCAGCACTATACGCAGTCCTACCGGACATATACGACGAGACGGCGGGGAGTGACACCTTTGTCATTTTCGACGCGCTCCAAGCGAGCCTTGATACCGCGCAAGCCGGACTCGTTGATTTTGAAGACGACCAATCCATCGATACTTCCGATGGAGACGGCCTCGACTGGCTTGGGGAGCTTTACAATACGGGTAGACCCCCAGGCTTAGACGATGATAAATACCGCGCTGTAATTGCTGCAATCGCCGGAGCCAGAAGAGGCACAATCTACGCTATCAAGGCAGTTTTTGAGGCAGTTACGAGTTTGACCGCAACCGTAGAAGACAAGCAAACCAATGCGGCAATCCCCCCTTATGAAATCTGGATAACTCCATCATCGACCGAGAGTTTTGGCCGTGGATTCTATCCCCAATTTATAACAAACAAAGCCTATTACCCGGTAGAGTCAAGTATCGCCGGGGTGGTATTCGATGGTGAAGGAGTTGATGGCGGTTTATTCAATGATCACGCCTGGGCCGTCGTCGATTTATGGACTAGAGATCTAATAGAGCGCGTAAAAATGGCAGGCACTAAAATAGTGTATAAGGATCAATAATGGCTGACGCAACCACCTTCAGAAAGACATTTTTTTGTAATCCGAGGCAACGGATTACGGATACAAACATGAAAGAGCTATCCTCACTGTCAAATGAGATGGATAGCGAAACCACATGGGACCTCCATTGCGCCCACAACTGCGTAGTAAGCGGCTATAACGTTACACAAACCACGGCCCTTGGCTTTGCTATCTCTGGCGGGATATCCGTTATAAATGGAGAGGTGACAAAGGACACACTAGGCGGTCTATTTGCTCTTGATGCCGAGACAACGGGAAACCCCAGGATTGACCGGATAGAACTAACCTCATCAATAGCCGACTTCCAAGCCGCCCTAGATTACGCCTCGATCACGGCCCTTACGGCAATCACAAGAACAGTGGTTGCCATTGAAGCAGTAGGCACGGGTGATGCAATCCAAAAAGAGTGGGATCTAGGGAACGATGAGATAGACATCACAACGCTTAGAATTCTCCTCGATGGCGTCGAAGTGGGAGGTTGGGACTACCAAAAAGCCCATACTTTGAGGGTTGTGGACTATATTATCTTCCACGCTTCCCCAGGATCAGGCGTTGCAATCACGGCGACTTATACCCACTTGACGGGCGGGATTGAAGTGGCGAACTCACTGCCAACAAGAAGCACGAGAACACCGGCATGGGCAGTCGTAAAAGGAACACCCGGAGCGACCCCGGCGGCCCCCCCCATAACCTCTGGATATGTACAAATAGCACTTATCACCGTACCCGCTAATTGGTCGGGAGATGCCGTTCCCTCTGCCCCAACCATCGACAACACAATCAAAGCATATGCCTTTTTCCCAGACGAAAACAACGACCCAAGCGTTTTGGGCGACCCTTATAAAACGGGTAGATCTAGCAGTTTAATTAGTGGAATGTGTCAAATAACGAGCGGTCTTCGCCCGGTTTATTCGACCACGGATACGTTCAAGGTTACGCCTGGCTTCCTCAGTCACAACGGATGGAGTGGGCGAAATATAGCCGAGGCATCCTTGACTCTTCAAACCGGATCAGTCCTCCTCCCCGGATATATAAACGGGTCGGGTTGGTGGTACGTTTACGGATCTCTCGACGAATCATCTCTTCCGGGACGCCCATTTACTCTCCACGTTTCAGCGACTGCCCCCAATTCTCTAAATCAAAAACAAGGGGCCTCGTCTCAGTTTTATGCGTATATCGGGGCAATCTATGTCTCCACGATTACACCGATCACAATCCAACCATTTTATACGCATGGTGAATGGGTGTATTGGGAAGCTCCGACAGGGATAACCTCGGCTGCATCGGCTGATAAAGATATCAGCCAGTGGTGCCCAGAAACGGGACGCTTGCTTGAGGTCTCAATGAGTACGCGCGGGGGAAGATCGGGATCTGGCGACCTTGTTTTTGGATCAATCAATAGCCACCTAACAGCGACAGGCCTGACCGAGCCATCTGTGACGGCTCATATAGAGCCAGTAACAGCAGCCGTCACATATAGCCATAACTCTGGGCCAGTGAGGGCTGAAGACGTTTCAGGGACTAGAGCGGTCCACATGATTGTATCAACGACAGGCTCCCCGGCGAGTGTCCAGGTCTCATTCGTAGTTGCCGGATATTTAGACGATTATCGAACAATGAGCACAATCGGCGTACCAACATTCTACTAGGATAAAATACAATGTCTAGTTTCAGATCGACGGCCAGAACATCACTTACGATAGCAGAAAAAGAAGAAATTGACCGAGGCCAGATACCTCCAGGCTTGGGCGAAAAGCTCTACCGTGGAGTATTGCCAGAGGAAAGAGCTTTATCTTTGCCAGACACCGCAACTGCGGCAAACCCCGTTGTGTTGACGGATAATGCGGGTCTTGTGACCACAGCAGAAAGAACAAACTTTCTCACCACTGCGCAAAAAGCAGCTATCCCCACCACGGACCAAAAAGCATCTTTCGCAGTTGGCGCAAGTGCTGCAAACCCCCTTGTAGCCGAAGACTTCGCAAACCTGCTGACTTCCGACGAAAAAGCGGCTATCCCTCTTGGTGTAAGCGCAAGTGAACCGTTGATTTCTTCGTCAAATATAAGACTAGGAGTCTTATATACCTCTGCAATGGATGCACTCGGCGCAGAATGGACGCAGACCGTGCCCGCCGATACATCTATTGCAATAGTGGCAGACAGGACACGATTAACGGTTGATGTGGGGGCGGCGTCTTATCCGAAAATGGTTCTAGGGACAGAGTTGTCTTCTTTCCCAATAATAGTGCAAGCATATATTAAGAACATTTCGCTACAGAATAACATTACAGCCAACATACGGTTGATACATGCCTCGACCTTCATTGGAGCTGGCCTACAACAGAGTGCCGGTGGAGCAAATCTCTTCAGCTTGTCTTGTGATTCCTCCACTTTTCCAGCGGCTCCCGCCAATGCTCTTTGGCTTAAATACGCTTTTCTTGGAGAAAAGATGGCGACATTTTACTCGCTTAATGCCGAGGGGGTCCCTCCTACTAATGCAGACTGGGTAGAGTTCGGCACAAGGTCCTCTCAGGTAGTTCTCACTAAATGGGTGATTCCATGCAATCTGGAGCTTAATGTCGTTTCTGGGATTGGACTCCTTTCTTCGTTTGATTTCTCACACTTAACAGTGACCTCGGGGTAACCAAATGGCGGCAATATTAGATCTCACATGGGCGGGTAAGTTGATCGCCGTGATAAGCGCCGTGGCCTTTTTCGTCCTCTGGCTTGCGGGAAAGCCATCAGCCAAAGAGATGGCAATGGCCGACGCAAGGATAGAGGCGGTCTCGTTGGCGCGCTATAACGAGTCAAAGAAAGAATTCAGGGATTCAGTCATGGCCATTGGGGCGACGTTGAAAGAACTAAAGGGAGAACTGCGCGGGGATATAAAGGAACTGCGGAGAGAGGTCCGCGATCTGATGAAGGCAAAAATAAAGGCCTCGGATCTGCGCAAGGAGATTAGGTCTGTGTTAGGGGAAGGCAAATGAAGAAAAAAAAGGACTGGAAGATCTTGCAACTCATCAAAGACGAAAAAAGAAAGATCTCCCCCGGTCGGTTTATTGCAGTTTTTACCGTTCTTTTTTTGATCACTCCCATTTGCTACGCCTCCGTTTTTATGGCCCCCAACGCCACAAGAAACAGTCTCGTGACTGCCATCGTTGGATTACTTGCGGGGATGGTGGGCGTTGCTCTAGGAGCCTCTCAATATTCCAAGCAGAAAATAGCAGTCGCAAAAGAAAACGCGAAAGTGAAGGGACCATGAACAAAAAGATTATCCTCTATGTAGTGCTGGCGGTTATTGCGGTTATTGCGCTCTCTCTAATCGGTTATGGCGCATATGCCGCGCTTGGCGCTTTGGTTGGTGGAGGTGGTGTGGTGCTGAAAAAGTACCAAAAAGCCGAGAGCGACGAGAGAGAGAGAAACGCTAAGAATGCAAGAGATTTCGTTGCAAGAAATAAGCGAATAGCGAAAGACATAGCCGAGAAACAAAGGGAGAAAGATAAAAGGATCAACGAGGTCGTGCCGAGCAACCCGAAGGAGATGAAAAAGTCAATCCTGAAGGATGCAAAGGACATTGGCAAATGGAGCTCTATCTTGCTCCTTCTCTTTATTCCATCCACGGCCCTAGCCCAAAATAGCTACACCAAAAAAGAAGAGTTGGCAATCAAGACGGCCCTCAAAAAGTGTAAGATCCTGAAGGTAGATCACGAACTGACGAAACTAAAACACAAGCAAGCGGTTCTTGTTCTCAACAAGGATCACGCAGACACACGATCAAAGCTCATCACATGTCAAGATAAAAAAGAAGCCCTCGTGGGGCAGAAGTGTTTTTGTGTGGTCCCGTGGATTATTACAATTTCAACGGTTGTCGTGTCCATCGGGGCAGGGATATTGATATGGAAGGTGTCAAGATGAACAAGATCACAGTCGAGCGAGACCTCACAAAAGATAAAGCCACTGGCAAGGCATATTTTCGCAGCAATGGAGCATTACTCGATACTTGCGACGTCGTAACAGGCCATCACCAACTTGACCCAGAGAAATACGGAGGCCCGACTCCTCCAGGCCTCTACGTCCTCATCAAGCAGGTAGAGAGAAGGAAAACCGGACACTACGACCAAGTATGTTCGATTCTTTTCCCTTGTGACGATCTGGAATATGACTACGAAGATCGCACCTTTTGGCGACTCGAAGTTGATCCTTTCAGATGGCATCACACTTCTAAATCAGGCGGAAGGTCTACAGGCTGTGTCTGCCCAACGGATAAGGCCAGATTCAACGCATTCAACGAATTAATCAACAACGCGATCTCCAATGGCGAGGTCGTTTATGTAGAGGTGATAGATGTCTAATTATCCCAAAATAGGGAAAGAATGGCCGGGATCAATGAACTACCCCCAAAGTACATTCTACCACGCAATCGCATGCGACGAGATAAAGGGCCATCTCTCGGTCGGCAAGTTTGGGTCTAATGATGCAGCCGGAACATCTGAAACGATTATTTGGAGCGGGGCAGCAGTGCCCTCCTCTAATCCATTCCCAGCAGCAGCAGCAAAGGTTCTCGTAAGGGCTGGGGGCAATGCGTCAGATGATGATGGAGGCACAGGAGCAAACTCGATTACTATCTACGGCCTAAACGCCACGTGGGATATAGTGTCCGAGACCATCTTGTTGGCTGGAGCTGCGGCCTCCGCTCAATCCACCAACTCCTATATTCGAGTATACCGAGTTGCGGTCACGAGTGGGAGCGGTGGCGTCAATGTGGCGGCTATCATATTGGACCAAGTGGCTGGTGAGTGTATTGCTCACGTTCAGGCCGGAAAGGGTCAGTCAACACAGTGTTTCTACCCGGTCCCTAGGGGATACAAGGCTCATGTGCCCATAATCGAGGCATATGTCGATTCGAATAAAGTCGCGCTTATACAAATGTGGCAGCGTGTCAGCGCAAACACGGCGACTCCATCTAAGCGGTTGGTCCAGGAACTCTTTGGAATAATTGGAGGAGCTAGATCCGCCTTTGATCTTCCAAAGCAATTCCCAGAGTACACGGATGTGTACATGACATCCGTGGCTGGAGCAGCTGGCAGTGGTATTTCGGGTATGTTCGATGTTATTTTAATCAAGAACGGAAGTTAGAACGGAAACTAGAACGGAAGTTAGCGGGAGGCCTCGGAGCAGTCTTTACAGAGGCGGAACATTTTTGTAGGGACGCCACACACTCGGCAAGGTTCCTCTTTCATCGCCTTCCATCCACGGTGTGTTGCCATCCACCAGACTCCTCGACTGTCAACGAAGTATTGGCCTTGGTTGACAACCATTTGCTTGCCTTCCAGCACCTTCCATGTCTCCCCCTTTCTACCCGACACTATAAATCCATTCGTTCTCGTTGCAACTATTTCACCAGTCATGATTAACTCCTTGCTGCGAGTAGATAAAGTCGCTCTTCTATCGTCATAGCCAACCAATTTGGGAGAACTTTTGCTTCCCAATAGGCCACGGCCTCTTCGGTCCCACGGGCTTCCTTTAGTACGGTTCCCATCTCTATAGAGATGGGTGTCGGTTTTGTTGAGGGGTCCCATTTTTCTAACTGGGCGGCAAGGTCGGAGAGTTCTTTCTCTGTCACAAGTGTAAGGCTTGATGTCTGGAGCAAGTCCCTAAGCATCTTATGGCGTTGATCATTGTCGCCCTTGAATTTTTCGGCGGCGAGTGCGTGGACTCGCCTCATCGCTGATTGGTCTTTCTTAGGGGGAGGTGCGCTTAGTCTGGCTTTGGCCTCTTCCTTTGCGGCCATAACCATAGAGTGCTCCTTGTGGGTACATGCCATCCATGTTGCGCGGAGAGCATTCATATCGTTACAGTTCATCAAGGAGGCCGCCTCTTGCTGTGGATTCTTTGCGGGTTGTGGCGGGGAAACTCTGGTGGGCGGAACTTGAGCGGTTCGACCCTCCGCAATCTCTCCATCATCTTCTTTCTCTCCAGATGTCACGCCAGTCAACGAACTGTAACCGTATCTCTTAAGGAAAGAGATCACCGAGCCAATACTCTGGGGCTTATCATCTCTTGCCGTGGCGGAGAGTGTGCAAGAGACAAAGTGAGAGTCAGGGCCACAGATCCTTGTTTCAACGGACACCTTCGTTTTCTCCGTGAAAACGAGATGGACAACACATAATCCATTTTGTGATAGGGCCGGACGGCTTGCGTCCACTAGGGCCTTGTAGCTTGAGAAACTGCTTTTGAAATGCGGATTGTATCCGTCCATTTCTGCTACCGTGTATGATCCCTGCGCCTTTGCCAAGGCGCAGTAAAGCGTATTTTTCATAATCATCTTCTCCTTTGCGCCCTCCGAAGAGGGCGGCTTGGGTGGCTCAAATAACAGCGATGGGGAGGTCTACTCCCACGTCTTGCGGTCTTACGCCCGATCCACGAGGATCGGCCGCGTGGGGGTAGTATTTCTCTTTCAACGCTGACCACTTCTTGGTGGTCACATTAACCACCAGTTGTAGGCGCCGTCCGCATGGACCAGAGGGACAACTTCCCGTGGCGATGTTTCTAGCGTGGGCACAGATGCCCTTGCCCATTATCATGTTTCCGTTTTGAACGCAGATCTTGCGGGGGGAGGGCTTTTCCGTGCGGAAATCGTAATGCTCGTCCCAATATCCGGGCTGTGTTCTTTCAGCCACCGACCAGGGGAGGGCCTCTCCATTTTCGACTGCATCCATTAGGGCCTGTAGTCTTTCCGTTATTGTCGCTTCCATAATCTTCTCCTTCGCGCCCTCCGAAGAGGGCGGCTTGGTTATCTGTCTTCTCTTCTTCTCTTTATTAGAATTGCGATGGCCTCGGAGGGCCAATCAAATGGGATGAACCCTTTACATGGGTAATCGGCGATATCCAAATACCATCGACGATATTGGTTTACCTCCGGCCTTCTATGTCTTATCACTACCACTTTCAAGAACTTGCTGCTAGCCTCTGCGAATAGTTCGCGGGCAGAGGCGATGAAGTGTTCCTCATCGGGGGAGAATGGCTTCATTTCTTCCAACATCTTTTCCGCTCGCTCAAATCTCATGATCTTCTCCGTGCCTTTCGGCTTTCTAGCCTACCGAAATGATAGGCATGGTCCATCTCCCGGTCACGAACCGAGCCGCCTATAGCGGAGAGATGGGTTATTTGTTTGCGTAGATATAGAGCTTCACGAAAATGGTGAGGCAAACGAGTGAGCCGACAAGACAGGCCCAGTCGTTGGTGGTCATAGTTGCGACGATGAATTGAATTGGTCCCGATATGATAGTCGATATCATTACTTTTCTTCCTTCTCTTTTGCGATAATCATAGATATTTTCACGGCATGCAAATGGCAAAGGTTGATTGGCTCCACTCCTAAAGAGTTGTATTGGCTTCCCTTTTTGCCGCAAATGATGCATTTGATTTCTTCCTCGGGGTCGCAGTACCCAGAGATCTTGGCTCTATTGGAGATCACCCAGAGTTCAGCGGGTGACTGCTTTTCTTCTTGTGGTTCTCTCTCATCGAGAAAATAGAAGTTCTTGTCCTGGGAGCTAAGGGTTCCCACTTCACTATCATTACAAAAGAGAACTCTCGTTATACCGTTGTTTCTCCATTCTAGATCTGACGCGGTAACTTCTACGGCTTCTTCTCTTCCTTCGATATAAATTTTCATCATCTTCTCCTATTCGCTGTCAATTACTTCGTAGCCTTGTGATTCTGCGGTTGCGATCACTTGGGAGAGGGCTGCACTTCGCCCAAGGTTGCCGCTCCAGAGGCAGCATGAAATGATGCGACCCTTTCCTTTTTCACCAGCACATACTCGGACCTCATTCTTGAGTTCAACTATCTTTGCAATCGGAGTCACTTCTACTTCGGACACAAATCTGTCGGAGTATCCACCCTGTGATTTACATCCTTCCATATCGCGTTTGCAGCACTTTTCTGCTGCGAAAAAAGACTTGTGTTTGTGCCCGCAGCGGCCCCTGATTCTTCCCTTGGCTTCGTAATACATTGTCATTGTCTTCTCCTAGAAAATCTAATTAGTTAGGCGGATCTATCCATAGGATAGATCCGCCTAACTAATTAGATTGTATTGGTTTGGTTTGGTTTGTGGTCTCTAAGGAGGAACTCTTCGCCGGGGTGGCAGGTTCTGGGGCACATAGCGAAGTCGACTTCGCTGATTCGGTTTTTCCAATATTTAGCCGCTTCCTTTAGGGCGGCGGTTCGCTTTTTCATCGTCATGCCGAATCGGGGTTCTTCTTTTACTATTGGGGCGAACTTTTCGCCCGAATGAGCCATTCGGAGACAGGACGCGAAGTCGATTTCACTGACTTTGTGCCCCCAAAACTTCGCGGCTGCTTTTCTGATTGCGTGGGCTTTTTTCATTATTGTCATTGTCTTTTCCTAGAAAATGTTTTGTTGCGAACCGTGATCGCAATATAGCGTGATCGGCTTTTCGTGTCAAGAATTATTTGCATTTATTTTTAAAAGAGTAATGCTTTTGAGTCCAAAACGGACTAGTATCCGCAATCTAAGGAGCAAGAAAAAAAAGAAACCAATCAGAGGGCTTGCATATTTACTTAAAAAATGTTATCTATACGATCAACTTTTACCAAAAGGAGATCACAATGAACACAAGTAAAAAATTCAGCAGGAGAGTGAGAGAGGAAAGGGAGGGCAGAGGGCTAACCGTCAACGAACTAGCAAAACTCAGTAATGTGTCGCTCCGGTCAGTATATAATGTAGAGGAAGGGAAAAGCCCAACCCTGGACACAATGGAAAAGCTAGCCAAGGGGCTAAGGGTTAGTGTTCTGGAGCTTATAAAATGAGCACTCTCTCGGAGATTATCTCGGCAACAGACGCGAAAAGAGTTGGTGGTGGTTGGATGGGTAGATGCCCTGTTCATGGGGATAAGAAAGCATCACTATCCATAAAAGATGGCGATAAAGGGGTTGTTCTTCATTGTCATGTGTGCGGAGAGGAGAAGAAACAGGAGATAGTCAAGACATTGGGCTACTCAATCTCTGATTTATTCCACGGTCCAAAAGGGTCAACTTATTCCGCTAAAAAGGAAGAGTATAAGATCTTTCCCTCCGCCAACGCAGCCAAAAAAGAGCTTGAACACTTCAAAGGAAACAACGGTGGTTCGTGGGTTTACTCCGACAAGGGAAGAAAGCCGCTTTGTCTCATCCTTCGCTTCGACAAAGAGAACGGCGGCAAGGACTTTAGGCCGATCTCTATCAATGGGGATGGTTGGAGTATCAAGGGAATGGACGGACAGAGGCCTCTCTACAACCTGCCCGAGATAGTAGAAAGACCAAATGAACCGATATTTGTGGTGGAGGGAGAGAAAGCAGCCGATGCCGGAGGTGACATCGGCATACTTTCCACGACAAGCATGATGGGAGGAGGGGCCGCAAAAGCAACGGACTGGACGCCGATCAAGGGGAGAACGGTATACATCCTACCAGATAATGACGATAAAGGCAAGCAGTATGCGGCGGATGTTGCCGAGATTATTGGGAAGAGAAACGAAGTTTATATCGTCGATCTTGAGTTGGATGAACCGAAGGAAGATCTTTTCGAGTTCGTTAATAAATACAACCGGACAAAAGATGATCTGCTGGCAATATGCGACAAGGCAGAAGAGCAAGCACTCCCGAAGAGATCGGACGGAGAGAGAGAGTGGCAAAACGAAATAATCCCTGGAGGGAATGCCACTTATCACCTAGGAGAAGAGTGCGGGAAAGAGGTGATAAAAGACAAGGAACCCGTCTATATCCCTTGGGGCAGAAACGTGTGGCCTGATTGTCTTTTTGAAAAAGTAGAGACCGGAGAAGTAGGTATACGATACCGATACCTCGACAACAAAAACAGAGAACGATTCGGCCTGATGAAGAGGGGCGCAACCGTGGAAAAAAACACGGGTAAAAAAGCATGTGTCGAAGCTGCCGATAATGGTGTTTTCCTACTGCCAAATAGCGACAACGATCTTGCCTCTGCCCTCGGAAGTTGGGCCAGCAACGAAGACAGAGAAGTGATCTCGATTGTCTCAACTCCAGGCTGGCACGGCAAAGCATATGTCAACGGAATGAGTATTTTCGGTGAGAACGAGTGGGAAGCAAACGAGCAAGCAATCCCAATACTTCACCGTTCAAGAAGGAGTGGGACGTCTCAAGAGTGGTCGGACAAAGTGAATCCGCTCATCAAGACACCTGGATTGCTAGCGGCTTTATCGGTGTCGCTTGCTGGTCCCTTAGTCCAATGGGCTGGTACTGGTAACTTTGGTGTTCATTTTTGCGGGATGTCCTCAAGTGGGAAATCGACCGTTGCAAAACTGGCGGCTTCGATCTGGGGAGACATGAGATCAATGTTCTCCACTTGGAACACCACGACAAAGGCGCTTGAAGGTATAGCAGAAAAAGCAAATGGTGCGTGTTTAATACTCGACGATATCTCAAAGATAGATGGTTCAACGGTAGAGAAACGCGGCGATAATCTAGGCAAGGCGATACACTCGATCTGCTCTGATAATGGAAGGGCCAGGCTCAAATCATCCGCAGAGTTGCAGAGCCAAAGATATTGGAAGACAACCGTACTTTCCACTGGTGAGATGAAGACTCGAACAATGATCGGAGACAGTTATCAAGGTGGTCACCGCGTCCGAATGATAGACCTATGGGATGAGCAACAAAACAGCTTCACGGTTGACGCGGAACATGCGGAAGAGATCGAGGCTGTGACGGAAACGCTCTACGGGTCGATTAGTGATAGATGGGTCGAGCAACTAACAGCACTAGATATGTCGCTCATCCAAGGGAGAATGGACGACTGGAGACAAAGGCTAAAGTCGGACAAAGACTCTAAGGAAGATGGAAGGATTCAAAAGCACCTGTCTGTTATCCTCGTGGCGGCTGATATGACTATAGAGGCAGGGGTTATATCGGTTCCGCGCGGAAAAGTACAAGAGATGGCTGAATGGCTGCTTTCTTGCGTCAGAGATGAGGGAGTAGACGACAAGAAAACGCCAGAGGAAAGAGCATACAAGACCCTACGCAATATGATGAACACACAGCCACATAGATTCCCAGACGAATTCGACTTCGCAAAGGGTAGGGATGTCGTTGGTGTTCGATGTGGCGATGATGGATCGATGAAAATCCTCACCACGAAGGGAATGCTTGAGGCAAGCGGGTTGGCTGCAAAGTCTGCAATTAGTATCCATTCTTGGATCAAGTGGCTCAAAAATAATGGGTACGCGGAACCAGAAAGTATGAGAAAGCAAGTCAACGGTTTCCAAGCTACCTGGATAGTAGTTAATGTCAAATAAAGCAAAAACTGCAACCTGCAACCTAAACTGCAACCTGTTCCTCTATATATTACAAGAGGTTACGCCCAAGTTGCAGAGTTGCAGCAAAAAAAACAATAGGGTTTTATATATGGGCAAAACGGCCCTACACGAGACTATTGTTTTCAGGAATGACGTTTTGCTGCAACCTACTATACTACTATTCTTTATAAGTATCTAATATATATATATAAAGGTAGATTTGGCCGAAAATCAAGGTTGCAGTTTGTCTTTTTTGACCCCTAAAAACTGCAACCTGACCCCTAAAAACTGCAACTTGAGGCAAAAAAAGTGCAACCTACACCCAAAAAACTGCAACTTGGTGAAGTGGTAAGGCTAAAAACAAGGTCGGAAATAGAAAGGGAGCTTTCCGAATCAAGAGAGCAAGCAAAATGGTTGATCCGAGAACTGGAAAGCGTGGAGAAAGAGAAAAACCTATATCAGAGCAGGCTCTCCAGAGAACGCAGAAGCAACAAAAAGCTCACCACCGAAATTGCCAAACTGCGTATTCAATTATCAGCTCAACGTATGAGCCATGAGCATGAAAACGCAAAAGAGAAATAACATGAGGGTGTGTGACGGATCAATCGATATAATCCACGGAAAAGGAGAAGATGATGAAAAAGCGAAAAGTGCAAGAGAAAGATAAGCCCCTGACGCCGAATCAAGCAAGGGTGCTCAGGTTCCTTCAGCGAATCAAAAGAGCCACCAATGATCAGATTAGATGTTCCACGGGAATTCCCGAAACAAGCGTTTTCCAAACGGTCAAAATGTTGACGATCAAGGGCCTTGTCGTAAGGGCTGATAATGAAAAGCCTTTCGTTCATAAGGTGACCGAGAAGGGAATGAACACCGATTCAGATGTACATGCGTTCAGTCGGGGGAAGGTGAGAGGATGATCTGCGAAACTGTCAAAGGCAACTGCTCAGATTGTCTATTCTTTCGCAGGGAATCCAATGGCCTGCCATGCTTAGAGGGGTTGGAGACCAAGGAGAGGTTGGAAGTGTCGGGAAGAGTGAGAGAGGCGCAGGACCAAACGGGTGAGTGGTGTCGAAGGCTAGAGGGATCTGAGACTGTTTATAAGGAGAAGTCATGAAAATATTTGAGGACATCATAGAAGCCGCGATTTTGTTGGACCACAAGAATGAGGCAGAAACGCCACTGGCCAAAAAGGAAGAGGCGCAACTCAAAGGGTTATGGGAGGAACTGAAGCCATTACTCGATGTGGTGTCGATAGATGATAAGGAGAATACGTGTGATGGTTGCATCGGTGAGGATGGCTTCTTCTTCGAGGAAATAGAGACCACGGCCCTATGCAATTTCCTGAACAAGATCACGGGCGCTGAGTGTTGGAAGTGTCAGATTATATTGGAGAAGAAGTGATGATGATAGATAAATATTACACTCAATATGTAGGCATATTGACCAAGAAATGTGATGGGTGTGCTTGCTACGATTCCGATATGAAGGGGTGCAACGAAAGTAAGTATGAAGAAGCCGTATACGAGACAGAGGAATGTTGCTTTATGGACAACGTGACATATCGGCTCAAAGAGAACGAGGAGAAGTCATGAGTTATTTATATAGGTTGTCATTGGTGCCAAGATGAGGGAGAAGATAATGGTTGACGCATATCCGTACTATTTTGCATGGGGAAATAATCCCGTTCGCTCTACCATGAAGGGCATGGCTTGCCGAGTCGTTGCCAGAGGAAAGAAAAATTCTATCTGCGTAGAATTCGAGTCTGGCCTTCGGCACATCACGAGCCGGAATGCAGTTAGGAAATTGAAGAAATGACTAACTACAAAGTAACCATCACCCCGAGCTCCCTCAGGGAAGCAAACATTTTTGTAGACCTCCATCATAGACATCATCAAAAAACCCAAGGAGGCAAATTCGCCATTGCCATATCATTAAAAGGCGAAGTGGTAGGGGTAGCCATAGTGGGGCGACCAGTTAGCCGACACCTGGACACTGGATTTATTGCAGAAGTCACAAGGCTATGCGTTCTTGACGGAGTGAGAAACGGTTGCTCCATGCTATACGGCGCTTGCTGGAGAGCTGCAAGGGCGATGGGGTATTTGAAGATGATAACCTATACTCTACCATCCGAGGGCGGGGCATCTTTAAGGGGTTCTGGTTTTACCTTAATAGGTGAGGCTGGTGGGGGAAACTGGAATAATCCATCTCGCCCAAGGGTCGATTCAAAGACTCAGCAGATAAAATTCAGGTGGGAGATAACGTGAGAGGATGAGAATATCACATCAAGGATCATGAAGGGCATGGCTTGCCGAGTCGTTGCCAGAGGAAAGAAAAATTCTATCTGCGTAGAATTCGAGTCTGGCCTTCGGCACATCACGAGCCGGAATGCAGTTAGGAAATTGAAGAAATGACTAAACTATCAGTATCCCTGAGGAAACTCGCCGGGACCGTGGAAGAATTAGAGTGTGAGAATCAGCGATTGCGGGATCTCGTTACTGCCAAAATGACCGGGCTAAAATTGGAGGGAAATCAGGCTATTATTGTCTCGCAGATTACAGATGCAATCAGATTCGCCGGACTGGGAAGGGAGAAGGAGCCAGAATACTTCTCAACAATCTCCACGTTGCAACGCTTCTCCTCCGAACATGGGATACACGTCTTCTTTCTCCCCGAACAAATCGAAATCCTCGACCTCAAAAATTGCCACTCCTGTCAAGCCATAGTCTTCGGCCACCATCGCTTTTGTCCCGAATGTGGGGCTACCCTAAAATAACACTTGAGATCTTGGGTTGACCTGTTATAATGCGGCGCATTGATCGAGGGTGATCCCTCTCAAAATAGCACGTTCTCTTATTGCCATAAAACACTAAGCCACGGGGCGGAGGTGGCACATGAAACCCTAGTTGTTTATTCCCGCCAACGGTCGCCCGCTATGAAGCCTGAAGTGATAGGTGGAGGGGCGAAAGTTGGATGATGGGCACTGCCGAAGGAGTGGCCCCTCTTTTTACATAAACAAACACAAGGAGAAGATGATGGACATCGACAAATTGACCATTGGACAAGCCAAAGAAATAGCGGCGATATTTGGACGAGAGAAAGAAACGAGACCATCTATCATGGCCGAGTTTATCGGTAAATATGTGATCGTCAGATCGCGTAACGAAGGATTGAACGCTGGAAAACTCATCGCTGCCGATGATACCGGATGTGTTATCGAAGACGCGAGACGCCTTTGGTATCACGAACCCGCTGATAAGGCTGTCTCTTGGTATGAGGGCGTGGCGATTCACGGACTCGCTAACTCAAAAGCGGCTCCTCCGAGGCTGAAGGTTATTGTTGAGGATTACTCTTGCACGTTGTGCACGGAAAAGGCGGAAGCGTCTATCCGAGGGTATGAAGACCATGCCCAAAATTAGAGATATATATAGTTATGGTTATGGCTCTGGCTCTGGCTATGGCTCTGGCTCTGGCGATGGCTATGGCTCTGGCTCTGGCTATGGCGATGGCTATGGCTCTGGCTCTGGCGATGGCTCTGGCTATGGCGATGGCTATGGCTCTGGCTATGGCGATGGCTATGGCTATGGCTCTGGCTATGGCTCTGGCTCTGGCTCTGGCTCTGGCTATGGCTATGGCTCTGGCTCTGGCTCTGGCTCTGGCTATGGCGATGGCTCTGGCTCTGGCGAGGGTTATGGCTGATATTTAAAACACAAGGAGAAGATGATGGGAAAGAAAACAGAGACAACACCGATTGCACCAGCCACCATTAGCCCGTCCAAAATGATAGACTATGTTTTGGAGTGGGAAGAGTGCCAAAAGAAAGCCGATGAACTGAAGGGGTTGATCGAAGCGCAGGTCCTCGCCCAACAAGAGAGCTTCACCGTTGGTTACATCTCAGCCGTGTATAGCAAGGGAAAGGTCTCTTTCGACAGGCAATCCACCATCCAACTTTTGAAGGGGAAGATGGGTTTGCCAATGCTGGAGAAGTTGGCTTTGACTATCGCAGAAAACACAACGGTAAAAACCACCGAAACCACCAAATGGGAAAAGGTTCTTGATGCTATCGCGCCAGAACTGGAAGATCTTGGATGGAGTGGTGCGTTGGTAGTGAAGAAAGAATCCGTTCCTTCGGTGACAATGAAGGTGGAGAAGCAGGACCATGATGGATGATGCGGTTGTTCTCTGGATTGCCAGAGTTAGAAGATGGGATGGTAGGCTCGCGTGGGCCGGGTGGAGAGAGGGCAAAGACGAGGTTTTATTTACTGCACCATGGCAAGGGAAACTGTGGTTGATCGATAAATTGAATGATGGCGGCGACGCGACGATAAACCAGCTTCTCAGCACATACCGCCCACATGAAATCAAGTGGCTAAAAGAGGACTTCCAATCCCATGAAAAGGTTGAGTAGTGGTAAATACCTAGCAAGATCCAGCCGCTTGGAAACACAAAAACGCGGGACGTGAAATGCGAACAGTACTTCTAATATCTGCAATCCTCAACGGTAGCCTCTTCGTCGTCGTCGTTTGCGTCTCGGCGGGACTTGTCGTTGGAGAACCGAGTTGGTTGGCAATGATTGTATCCTTGATAGGGCTGATTGTCACAGCCTATATGTATGAAAATAGTGGGAGAAGAACTGATGTTTCTTGATAGAGCAAGACTGGATGGTAGGTTGACGGAAGAAAAGATCTTGGCGTGGGAATCTGTGTTCCCTGATGGCGCTGAGTCCGATGCCATCCCTACTGAAAAGTGGGTTGAATTACTGAAGAAAGATAGCCAGATTATAGGCGTGATGTCGATTATTTTTGGGGTTCATGCAAATCTGAGAGGTGCAAATCTGAGAGGTGCAAATCTGAGAGATGCAGATCTGGTTCGTGCAAATCTGAGAGATACAGATCTGGTTCGTGCAAATCTGAGAGATGCAGATCTGAGAGGTGCAGATCTGAGAGATGCAGATCTGAGAGATGCAAATCTGAGAGGTGCAGATCTGAGAGATGCAGATCTGGTTCGTGCAAATCTGAGAGATGCAGATCTGAGAGGTGCAGATCTGAG